>ENA-ORDA01002253-ORDA01002253.1-marine-metagenome-genome-assembly--contig:-NODE-2253-length-14944-cov-6.724692_pt1 | contig 14944 bp, 12 predicted proteins | sample MGYA00237778_ERZ508506 | MGnify/ENA primary metagenome ERZ508506 (study PRJEB26177, sample SAMN06267891) | marine metagenome | isolation source: Monterey Bay, California, USA | place: Pacific...
TACCAGAAGTTCGGGCGATAGTTTATTAATGGATGATGATAGTGATGCTGATGATGATGATAGTTTTACCATTACACAAATTGCTGTAACAGGTAGATCTAATTCTTCAGTTGCAAGCTCAAGTTCTTATAATTCAAGTGGAACACAAGTTACAGGTACATACGGTACACTTACTGTTGGTGCTGATGGAACATACACTTACGTTGCGGATCAAAGTGCTTCAGATGATTTAGATGCTTCAGACACTGCAACAGATAGTTTCACTTATACAGTTTCAGACGGTGATGCTACTGACACTGCAACATTAATCTTTACAGTAACTGGAATTAATGACATTCCAACAGCATCAAACAATACAGTTTCAACACAAGAGGATACCCCTTACGTATTTTCAACTTCTGATTTTGGCTACACAGACGCAGATGATGATGATGCATTAGTAAGTGTAAAAATTACAACATTAGAAAGTGCTGGTGCATTACAATATTATAATGGTAGCGCTTGGGTAGATGTAACCTTAAATCAAGTAATAACTGCAACCGATATCTCAAATAATTATTTAAGATTAAATCCTACTGAAAATGAAACAGGCTCACCCTATACAACAATTGGTTTTTCTGTAAATGATGGAGATGCGGACAGTTCATCTTCGTATACAATGACCGTTAATGTAATCAATACAAATGATGCTCCAGTAGCTGACAACGAAATTAATTCAGTGAATGAAGATGCAACGGTCACAGTCACCGATGGAACTTCAGATGTTTTACATGGAGATACGGATGCTGATAGTGACACTTTAACAGTAACTCAAATTGCAGTAACAGGTGGATCCAACAGTTCAGTTGCTGGAAGTAGTACTTATAACAATAATTTTACCTCAGTTACTGGAACTTATGGAACATTAAAAATAGGAGCTAACGGAACATACACTTACGTTGCAGATCAATCAGCATCAGACGATTTAGATGCCTCAGACACTGCAACAGATAGTTTCACTTACACAGTTTCAGATGGTAATGCTACTGACACTGCAACATTAATCTTTACAGTAACTGGTGTTAATGATGTGCCAACAGCATCAAACAATACAGTTTCAACAGAAGAGGATACACCATATGTATTTTCAACTTCTGATTTTGGCTACACAGATGCAGATGATGACGATGCATTAGTAAGTGTAAAAATTACAACATTAGAAGACGCTGGTGCGTTGCAGTATTACAATGGATCAAACTGGGTAGATGTAACCTTAAATCAAGTTATTACTGCAACAGATATCTCAAATAGTTATTTAAGATTAAATCCTACTGCAGATGAAAATGGATCTCCTTATACAACAATTGGTTTCTCTGTAAATGATGGTGATGCAGATAGTGCTTCAAGTTACACTATGACAATTAACGTTACTGCAACAAATGATAATCCGGTTGCAGATAATGAGACAAATACCGCAACAGAAGGCACTACTACAACAGTCACAGACGGGACTTCAGATATTCTCTATGGCGACACAGATACAGAGGGAGATACATTAGAAATATCAGGCATAAGAACAGGAACAGAGTCTGGCTCTGGAACATTTGGAGCAATAGCTACACCTTTAACTGGTACTTATGGATCTTTAACAATTAATTCAGATGGAACATATAGTTATACGCCTAATGATGTTTTAGGTAGTGGAGAAACTGGAATAGATTATTTTACATATACAGTCTCAGACGGTAATGGTGGAACAGATACAGGACAACTTACTATAACGGTTACAGGTGCTAATGATGCCCCAGTTGGTGTTAATGATAGTAATACAATTGATATAGCAGCAACTTCAACTTTAACAGTCACAAATGACTCTGAAAAAGATGTGTTAACTAACGATACTGATCCAGACTCAAATGATACATCAATAGTAACCGAGATAAGAACAGGATCAACTGAAGGCTCAGGTACTGCTGGAACATTAGGGGAGGCATTAATTGGAACTTATGGTTCTTTGATAATGAACTCAAATGGTAGTTACACATATATAGTTAATGAAGGTTTAAAAGATACATTGGATCCAGGTGAAATAGTTTATGAATATTTTAATTATACAGTTAGAGATGGTAGTGGTGTTACGGATACAAGTTCAATTGTATTAAAATTACAAAATGGTGGTGGTGTTGTTAAAGAAATTAGAGAAAAGAAAGCTGAAAGAATTATTAGAAATCAAGCTAGAATGGAAGCAAGAGTTCAAGTTGAAAATACTTTCACAGAACTAAATCAATCAACAGAATTTGATTTAAATAATTTTGAATTTGAACAAACTGCAAGAAAAACAGATTATTCCCAAGGTCTTAAATTAGTTGATTTAGTTGCCGAAACAGACTCTCTTCAAATTTCTGAAGGAGAACTTTCAAACCTTAAAGTTAAAGACAAACAAGAAGGTTTAAAATTGAAATTTGGTGTCATGAATGAAGCCGACAATGAGATTGTTAAATTTGATGGAAAAATGAGTGATGGTTCTGCATTACCTGAGTGGATTAAAATTAATCCTAAAACAGGTCAAACAACCACAAATATTCCAGAAGGTGTAGATAAAGTTGAAATTATGATTATTGCAACGGATAAAAACAATGAAACTCGAGAAATTGCAGTTGAGATTGATCCTGAAAAAATAAAACAAGATAGAAAAATTATCAAACAAGCAAAAAGAACAAATTCTTCAATTACTGTTAATGAAGACGGTACGGTTAATATTGTAAAACAAAATGAAGATGGATTAGTTGAAAGATCATTTAACAAAACATTAAATTTTAACAATCAAGCAGATATCAATGAAATTATTGAAACGTTTAAACCAGAAACAATTTTTCAACTTAAACCTTTAAATATTGGAAATGATTTAATTATAGATTTGCCCAATGAGCTAAAAGGTAATTTTAATAATACTAAACTTGTTCTTAAAGATGGAACCGAAGTACCTGACTGGCTTGAGTATGATCCTGTAACGGGTCAAATTATTGCAGAAAATCCACCTGAAGATGTTTCTCAATTAGAATTAAAACTTATTATTGAGCAAGATGGAAAAATTATTGTAAAAGATTTAGAAGTTGATTTACAAGAGCAAAATGTATCCCAAAATTTTGATGGGGGTGAAAATAATAAATTTGTTACTTTAAGCGACCAATTAGATAAAGAATTTAATGATTGGGAAGATTATGGTAATGACCTTATTAATAGACTATAAATTAACATAGCCTCATGAGACAATTACTTTTTATATTATTAATTTATTTATCATTTTTAAACCCTGTTCATTCTGAAGAAAGGGAAGCTCGAGGTTTAGTGAGTGCAACGGAGAAAGTTTCCATTTCCAGTGAAATTGCTGCAAGAGTTCAAAGTATTAATTTTTTATTAGGGGATGCCTTTAAAGAAGGGGATGTGCTGATTAGTTTTGATTGTGAAATTTATAAAGCACAAAAAGATGTAATTAAAGCCGAACACGAGAGTGCAAGAATACAATTAGAAAATGATAAAGAATTATTAGAACTAAGATCAATTGGTAAACTTCAATACCAATTAACAGTTTCAAATTATGAAAAGGCTAAAGCAGAATTGAGTATTGCAACTTTAAATGTGGATCGATGTGAAATCATTGCTCCTTATGATGGAAAAGTGATGGATGTTTATACAACTATTTTTACCAGTATAGAACAAAGACAACCCTTAATGGACATTGTTGGGGATGGATTATTAGAAGCTGAAATTGTTGCTCCAAGTAATTGGCTTAAATGGTTAAAAAAAGGACATAACGTAAAAATCATTATTGATGAAACTGGAGAAACGTTAGATGCAACCGTTATTAGTTTAGGAGCTACAGTGGATGCAATTAGTCAAACAATAGAATTAAAAGCACAGTTTAATGAAAAATACGATTCATTAATACCTGGAATGAGTGGGATCGTTAAATTTTGAGCGAAGATAAAAACATAAAAGTTGCTCGGTTATTTGGTTTAGAAAAAAAAGCAAGAGAAGCAAGATCTCAAGACGAACTACATTTTGTAATCGCAAATGAGACAAGACAAATTATCGATTATATCAGTGCGTTTTTATTATTAAAAACACCAGCGGATAAATTTAATATTAAAGCAACCTCTGATTTAGCTACAGTTGATAGAACGTCACCTTTACTTACTTTTATAGAAAACTTTGTGAACAACGATAAATCGTTAAGTGATAAAGAAATTCAAAATTTAGAATTAGACAAAATTGCTAAAAATATTAATTCTGAGAAACCAAAAAATTTACCCGAAAACATTTTATTTATTCCAATTATTTCACCTCAAAAAGGCCTACAAGGTTATTTATTATTAGTAAGAAGTGAAAAATTTTCTGAAAACGAAATTGAACTTGCCGGACATTTGTCTTCAACTTATGGTCATGCTTTTAATTCGTTCTTAAAAGATTTTTCAATTAAAAATCATTATAAAAAATATTTAACTGGAAAAAAATCATGGAAAATTTATGCAGCTATTTTTATAATTTTAATTTTACCTATTCGAATAACTAGTACGGCTCCAGTTGAGGTTATAGCAAAAAATCCAAGCTTAGTTACTTCACCATTTGATGGGGTGGTTAAAAATATTGTAGCAAGTAATAACGATAAAATTAAGCAAGGTGATTTATTGGTTTTATTAGAAGATATCGAACTTAAAAATAATTTAAATATTACAAACCAATCCCTTCAAGTAGCTCAAAAAGAACTTCTTCGAAGCAGACAATCATCCTTTACGAATAATGAGGAAAAAGCTCGATTAGCAGAATTAGTGGCACAAGTTGAATTAAAAAAAGTAGAAGTAGCATCAGCACAAGAAAAGCTAAAAAATACAAAATTATTTGCAAAACAAAAAGGAATTGCAATTGTAGATCAAAAAAATGATTGGCAAGGACGACCCGTTGCAGTGGGTGAAAAAATTATGACTGTTGCAAATCCTGATGAAGTTGAGTTTTTGATATGGTTGCCGGTTAAAGACTCGTTAGTGATTAAAGAAAATTCTAAAGTTAAAGTGTTTTTAGACATCAATCCAATTAGCTCGTTAAAAGGAAAACTTTTAAGATCTTCTTACGAACCTTCTTTGTCTCCTGAAGAAATATTATCTTATAAATTAGGAGCTAGTTTTGAGGGAAAAAAACCTCCAAGAATAGGATTGAGAGGAACGGCTAAAGTTTATGGTTCAAGAGTTTTTCTATTCTATTATGTTCTTAGAAAACCAATTACTTTTGTAAGACAACTTATAGGAATATGATCGTTCCTTATCTAAGACAAGATTTAGAAGTTTTTCGTGGTAATAGCCGTGAAGATGGTTCACCCGCATGGCTTTTATATGATGCAATTCGAAATAAATACTTCACACTTGGTTTAACGGCTTTTAAACTTATTAAAAACTGGAGTGGGGGTGAAGATATTAAAAACTTTGAAAAGAAAATTAATTCATCAGGAATTGAAACCAGTGAAGATGAAATAAAAAGTTTTATTAGTTTTCTTCACCAAAATAATTTAATTGTCCAACCTTCCGGTCAAAACGTTAGCTATTTACTACAACAAAAAAATAGCATGAAGAAGAGCTGGTTATTATATTTAATACACAGTTATCTATTTTTTAAAATTCCATTATTTAAACCAGACAATTGGCTTTCTAAAACTTTAAAATATGTAAAATATTTTGGTTCAAAACGATTTAGAAATATTACTTACTTCTTTGGTTTTGTTGGTTTATTTTTAGTCGCTCAACAATTTGAAACCTTTAAAAGCACTTTTCTTTATTTCTTTTCTTTTCAAGGGTTAATGCTTTATTTCTTAACTTTAGTTTTTGTAAAATGTCTTCATGAATTAGGACATGCTTATATTGCAAAACACTATGGTTGCAGAGTATCTGCGATTGGAATAGCTTTTTTAGTTTTTTTTCCATTTTTATATACCGATACAACTGATGCCTGGAGACTTAGAAATCACAAAGAAAGATTATTAATAAACTTTGGTGGTATACTTACAGAATTACATCTAGCGTTATTTGCAACTTTTATTTGGGGAATTTTACCTGAGGGTGGATTTAAAAGTGCAGCCTTTTTCATTGCAACAACATCATGGATTTCATCCTTAACAATTAATGTAAGTCCTTTCATGAGATTTGATGGCTACTATGTTTTTTCCGATTGGTTAAAAGCTGAAAATTTACAACCTCGTTCATTTGCTCTTGCAAGGTGGAAAATAAGGGAAACTTTATTTGGTCTTAATCATAGTCCTCCAGAAGAAATTAACCCCTCAAGAAGATGGACTTTTATCGTTTATGCTTGGGCGACATGGCTGTATCGATTTTTTCTATTTTTAGGTATTGCACTTTTAGTTTACCACCTAGCATTTAAATTTTTAGGAATCATACTGTTTGCGGTTGAAATTTATTGGTTCATTATGTTACCGGTAATTCGTGAAGTGAATAATTGGTACAAATTAAAATCTGAAATAAAATTTAACAAACAAACAAAAAGAACTTTAATCATTATTACTGCTTTATTAATGGTTTTATTCTTACCCTGGAAGTCATCTTTAAAAATACCTGCAGTATATATTTCTGAGCAATATTCAAAAATTTACGCACCTTATCCTTCAATGATTAAAAGAATATTAGTTGAAAAAGATGATGATGTTGAAAAAGGACAAAATCTAATTGAACTTTATTCGCCTGATTTAGAGAATGAAATTATTTCATTAAGAAGAAATATAAAACTAATCAAGACAAAGATTAATCGATTAAGTAATTCAGCAGGAAATATGGATCAATACTTAACGTTACAACAAAGATTAATTGCTCTACAAACTGAATTATCTGGTCTTACAAAAGTTCAAAATAAGCTTTTAATTAAAGCACCCATTAAAGGAAAGATAAAAGATTTTTATAATTTATCTGAAGATATGTGGGTTAGTAATTTAGATCAACTTTTAGGTATTGTTCAATTTGGTACTGGAAAAGTAAAAGGATTTATTAAAGAAGAACAAATAGATCGATTTTTAGAAGAAAACCCAGCTGTCTTTATTCCAAACGATGGAATTCATGATAAAGTTTATTTAGTTTCAAAATCACTAGATTTATCTGCTGTTAATAATCTTCCTTACATTTCATTAAGCTCAATTCATAATGGTCCAGTTGCTATAAGAAATTTTACAGGAGGAAAATTTCAATATCGTCCACAAACAGCACATTATATTGCAGACTTCAAACTTGCGAAACGTAGTAAAATTCAATTCGAATTACCTGGTTTTGTGCATATTGAAGGGAGTCGATACAGCCCTTTTACAAAATTGTTTAAAAATATTATTGCTATTCTTGTAAGAGAAAGTGGTTTTTAAATATTATTAGTTTATTAAACCTAAAATGGACGTCTTTTGATATAAAAAGATACATCAAATCAATTATAATTTTAAAAATGAAAGTTATAAATAATAAAAAAGGTTTTACCTTAATTGAATTATTAGTGGTAGTTGCCATCATTGGTATTTTATCATCTGTCGGGGTTGTTGCTTATAATGGGTATACAGCTGGGGCTAAAGAATCAGCTTGCAAAGGTAATTTTAGAACCATAGTTAAAGCTGTTTATGAAAATATAATGTGGTGTGAGCTTAACCCAACAATTAATTTTTTGTGGAATGCAGAACAATCTCGACAATATACTTGTGGTACTATGGAACATGATGGGGGGTTAACATTGCCTGATTATTTTGGGGTAACGCCAAATGAAAAAATAGCCTTTCTTACTGGGAATGAAATTACCAATATAGATTTATTGAGAGAAGGAGCTTTGGTAGAAGGGCAGAACTTAGATTCAGGTTCAAGATCAACAATTACCACGCTGGATAATCCCTACGGCAGAACTTATAACACGTGGGCTCCTGACGGAAACTTAGAATATTTTAATGGAGATAGATATGATTTTAGAGGTTTGATAGGTCTTATAAAAAAAGATAGTAGTGAAAGTCAAATCGATATAGGTAGTGGAGAGGGACAAATGTATCTAGTAACTAAATGTCGTGATAAAGTGATAGAACACAAACTTGATATCTATTGAAAATTTATATGTTTTCTTAAAATGGATAAATAATTAACATAAAATACTTCTTTCCATTTTCATATTTAATGTCTATAAGATACTTCCATGGCGCGATATATCTTTGTCACCGGCGGCGTGGTTTCTTCCCTTGGTAAAGGTCTCTCTTCAGCATCGTTAGCTTATCTATTACAATCAAGAGGTTACAAAGTTAGAATTAGAAAACTAGATCCGTATTTAAATGTGGATCCAGGAACTATGAGCCCATTTCAACATGGAGAAGTTTTTGTAACCGATGATGGGGCTGAAACAGATTTAGATTTAGGTCACTATGAAAGATTTTCAGGAGTGTCTGCAAAAAAATCAGATAATATTACAACAGGAAAAATTTATAGCGATGTTCTTAGAAAAGAAAGAAAAGGAGAATATTTAGGAAAAACTGTCCAAGTTATTCCACATATTACTGATCGTATAAAACAATTTATCAAACACGATTCATCCAAAGAAGATTTTGTTATTTGTGAAATAGGTGGAATAGTAGGGGATATAGAAAGCCTGCCATTTGTAGAGGCGATTAGACAATTTGCAAATGATGTGGGTAAAAAAAATGCATTATTCATTCATTTAACCTTAGTTCCTTACTTAAAAGCATCGGATGAAATAAAAACAAAACCAACCCAACACTCAGTTAAAGAATTAAGAAGTATAGGTATTCAACCAGATATCATCATTTGTAGATCGGAAAGACCTATTCCATTAGATCATAGAAAAAAAATATCCTTATTTTGTAATGTGGATATTAAAAATGTTATTGAGACAGTAGATGTAAGAACTATTTATGAAGCTCCAATGAGCTTTTTTAAAGAAAAATTAGATTTGCAAGTTTTAAATTATTTTAGATTAAAATCAAAAAAACCTGCAAACTTAAATCCTTGGAAAAAAATAACTAAAATAATTTTACATAATAAAAAACAAGTTAATATTGCAATCATTGGAAAATACGTGGAGTTAAAAGATGCTTATAAATCTTTAGATGAAGCATTAACCCATGGAGGAATTGATAATAAAGTAAAAGTCAATTTAGTTAGAATAGATTCTGAAAAATTAAAAATTTCTGAAATTAAGAAGAAGCTTAAAAATATTTCAGGCATATTAATTCCCGGTGGATTTGGTAAAAGAGGCACCGATGGAAAAATTGAAGCTATCAAACACGCCAGATTAAACAAAATTCCATTCCTTGGAATTTGTTATGGAATGCAAATGGCCATCATTGAATTTGCAAGAAATCAATTGAATTTAAAAAATGCTACCTCAAGTGAGTTTGATAAAAAAGGATTACCTATTATTGGATTAATCAATGAATGGACCAAAGATGGTAAAAAGATTAAAGGAACCGATAAAGATTTAGGAGGCACAATGAGACTGGGTTCTTATGATGCAAAACTAAAAGATAATTCAAAAATCAGTAAAATTTATAAATCCAAATTAATTAAAGAGAGACACAGACATAGATATGAAGTCAATATTGCTTTTAAAGATAAATTTGAAAAAAAAGGGATGATTTTTTCAGGGTTATCGCCTGATAATAAGTTACCTGAGATTATAGAGTTAAAAAATCACCCATGGTTTATAGGAGTTCAGTTTCACCCTGAATTTAAATCTAGACCTTTAGCTCCTCATCCTTTATTCTCTTCATTTATCAAGGCAGCTAAAAATCATAAATGAGTAGTAAAAAAGTTAATTGCGGAAATATAGAAATTTCAAACGATAATAAGATTTGTATTATTGCTGGACCTTGTCAGCTTGAAACTGAACAACATGCAATGGACATGGCAGGTAAAATTCAAGAAATTACAAAAAAATTAGGTCTTGGATTTATCTATAAAACTTCATTTGATAAAGCGAATAGAACCAGTTTAAAAGGGCAAAGAGGGGCTGGTTTAGAAGCTTCCCTTCCCGTATTTGATAAAATTAAAAAAGAACTCAACGTTCCAATTTTAACCGACATTCATAACGCAGAACAATGTTCATTATTAAAAGATCATGTTGATATTTTGCAAATACCTGCGTTTTTATGCAGGCAAACGGATCTGTTAATTGCTGCTGCAAAAACGAATAAAATTATAAATGTTAAAAAAGGTCAATTCTTAGCTCCATGGGACATGGTCAATGTTACTAAAAAAATAGCAGACTCTGGAAATGAAAATATATTAGTTACAGAAAGAGGAGCTAGCTTTGGATACAATACTTTAGTCTCAGATATGAGATCATTACCGATCATGGCAAAAAATGGTTATCCAGTAATTTTTGATGCAACACATTCTGTTCAACAACCAGGGGGTCAGGGCGAGTCTTCGGGTGGACAAAGAGAGTTTGTTGAATATCTTGCAAGAGCTGCAGTTGCAGTAGGAGTTGCAGGAGTGTTTATTGAAACGCATCAAGATCCGGATAATGCACCATCAGATGGTCCAAACATGGTTCCTTTAGATAAGTTAGAAAATTTACTTAAACAATTAACTGATATTGATAATTTAATTAAAAAATAGTGAGCAAAATCTTAAAAGTAAAAGCAAGACAAGTTTTTGATAGCAGAGGGAATCCAACCGTTGAAGCAGAAGTCTATGTAAAAAATAATAGCGCATCAGCTATTTGTCCCTCTGGTGCATCTACTGGAACTTTTGAGGCTTATGAAAAAAGAGATAAAAATAATAAGAGATATTTAGGAAAAAGTGTTTTTAGTGCTGTTAATTTAGTTAATACAAAAATTTCAAAAAAACTAAAAGGTCAAAATGTTCATAACCAAGAACGAATTGATACTCTTTTAATTAATCTTGATGGCACCAGACAAAAAACAAACCTTGGTGCTAATGCAATGTTAGCTGTTTCTATGGCTGTTAAAAAACTTTCAGCTAAAGTTAAAAAATTACCTTTATATAAAACATTTTCAGTTAAGAAAAATTTTCAACTTCCTTATCCTTTAATGAATATCATTAATGGTGGGGCTCACGCTAACAATGGTCTTAGAATTCAAGAATTTATGATCAGACCTGACCGTGCAAAAAGTTTTTCTGAAGCAATGAGAGTTTGTTATTTAGTTATTAAAAGCTTAAGTAAACTAATTAAAGATAAGGGGTTATCCACATCTGTTGGAGATGAAGGGGGTTTTGCTCCAATGATCAGTAGTAATAATCAAGCACTAGATTTAATTGTTTCTGCAATTAAAAAAGCAGGTTTTAAAAACGGTAAAGATGTTTCTATATGTCTTGATGTTGCGGCCAATGAATTATTCAAAAAGAATAAATACTCCATTCATTCAAAAAGTTATATTTCGGTTGAAAAATCAATCAAAGAATATCAAAAAATTATCAATAAATATAAAATAAAATCAATCGAAGATCCTTTTGCAGAAAATGATTGGTTGGCTTGGAATAAATTAATGAAATCTGTAAAAGATGTTCAAATAGTAGGAGATGATTTGTATGTAACAAACCTTGAAAGACTTAAAAAAGGTTTTTTAAATATTTCATCAAATTCAATTTTAATTAAACTCAATCAAATTGGCACAGTATCTGAAACCTTAGATGTGATAAAATTTGCTCAAACTATAGGATATAAAACAATCATATCTCATCGATCAGGAGAGAGTGAGGATACATTTATTGCTGATTTGGCAGTTGGGACAAACTCTAATCAAATTAAAACTGGATCATTAGCAAGATCCGAAAGAGTTGCTAAATATAATCAATTAATTCGTATTGAAGAAGAACTTGGAAAAAAGGCGAGGATGAATAAAATCAATTAATGCTTAGATTAATAAAAAGAAATTATTTTTTATTAGTATCTATTTTTTTGATTTTTTACTTTGCTTTTAATCTTGTATCAGGTGAAAGAGGTCTTTTTTCATTTATTGAAAAAAAAGAACTTTTGTCCAACTTGAAAAAAGAAGAATTGTCCTTAGTTAATAAGATAAATGATTTAGATCATAAAAATACTTTACTAAGCACTAATTTAGATCTTGATTATGTTGAAACGTTAATAAGAGAAAGATTTTTGTTTGGAAAAGAAGGCGAGACGATTTATATAATTAAAAACAATGAAAACTAGACATCCAGAAAAACAAAACAAACCCATAAATCCGATTAAAAAAAAGCCAGATTGGATAAGGTCTAAACTTGTAAATAGTAAAGAGTTTTTCTTAACAAAAACAATTGTAAATAATAATAATCTAGTAACGGTTTGCCAGGAAGCTAATTGCCCAAACATTACCGAGTGTTGGAGTAAAAGACATGCAACGTTTATGATCATGGGGGATACTTGTACTAGGGCATGTGCTTTTTGTGATGTTAAAACTGGTTTACCAGGAAAACTAGATCCATTAGAGCCGGTTAAAATAGCTGAGGCGGTTAAAAAATTAAATTTAAAACATGTGGTTATTACCTCTGTCGATAGAGATGATCTTGATGATGGTGGCTCAGAACATTTTTTTGATACAATTAATCAAACTAGAAAACAAAATCCTAACACAACTATAGAAGTTTTAACCCCAGATTTTTTAAGAAAAGGGGATGCTTATAAAAAAGTATTGGATGCTAACCCTGATGTGTTTAATCACAACATAGAAACGGTACCAAGTTTGTATTTAAAGGTTAGACCCGGCTCAAGATACTTTTCATCTTTAGAACTTTTAAAAAATGCCAAACAAGTTAATAAAAATGTTTTTACTAAATCTGGAATTATGGTTGGATTAGGGGAAACTAGAGATGAAATTTTACAAGTAATGGATGATTTAAAAGCTGCAGATGTAGATTTTTTAACTATTGGTCAATATCTACAACCTTCAACAAAACATTATCCATTAGATAGATATTATACACCAAAAGAATTTGAGGATTTAGGAACTATTGCTAAAGCAAAAGGATTTTTGTTAGTTTCATCGTCTCCGTTAACCAGATCTTCTTATCACGCAGATGAAGATTTTGCTCAACTTCAACAAAATAGATTAAATAAACATTAATGCCTAAGGCATCCGTTAAAAGAATAATAGATAAGAAAAAAGATAAACTTATTGAATTTGTTTTAGATATTGAAAAATACCCAGAATTTATTCCTTTTTGCTTAGGTTCAAAAGTTTACGGTAGAAAAGAAGAAAATAACCAAATTTTAATTATAGCAGATCTAACAATTGGTAAGGGTCCTTTTAGTGACACTTATAAAAGTGACGTTAGGTTTAATAAAAAAGATGACACGATTAATGTGACCAATTTAGAAGGACCTTTAAAGCACTTACAAAATAATTGGAAATTTATAGAAAACAAAAACATGACTGAAGTTTATTTTGATGTTGATTTTGAAATTAAAAATAAGTTTTTAAACTTATTAATGGAAAAATCATTTGAATTTGGTCTTAATAAAATTGCAGATGCTTTTCAAAAAAGAGCTGAGACAATCTAAAATATTTTTAAATCAAAGAATTTATAATTTTTAAAGCTCTTTTAACGGTGGCTTTTTGAATGCCAATTCTAGTTTTTGGTTTAAATATATTCTTAGTGATCAGTAATTTATTTGATCTTTTAACGCCTATATAAACTAACCCCACAGGCTTTGATTTTGTTCCCCCATTAGGGCCAGCAATGCCAGTAATAGATACATTTATTTGAGCTTTGGATATTTTAGACAAGTTTTTAACCATAGCCTCACAACATTCAGCACTCACAGCCCCATGTTTTTTTATTAAAGCTTTGTTAATTTTTAAAACATTTATTTTTGCTTGATTGGAATAGGTGATAAATCCAAGATTGAAAACTTTAGAGGCACCACTAATTGAAGTAATGGAGGATGCTAACATTCCACCAGTACAAGATTCTGCAAACGAAATTTTAAGTTTTTTTTGTATTAATTTTTTTACAAGATTTTTCATTACAAAATATAGCTTTTTAAAACCATGAAACAAATTAATGATAATACGACATACAAACCAGCACAAACATCATCCATGATAACACCAAAGGTATTTTTAAATTTTTTATCATTCCAATAAATTGATTTTTATGTGAATAAATTTTATTTGTATGTTGAGGAGTTTTAAAAATATCTATATAATTAAAACAAGTATGAACATTTAAACAAGGAATATTTTCAATATTTTGTAAAAATAAGATTTGCAAATATCTACTTTGTAAGTAGTAAAATCTAAACACATTTTAGTTTTTACTGCATCAAATTTACCATGTGTGTAAAATTTCAAGAAAGTCACTTCTTTTTTTACTCGATCGCAAGTACTAAAAATATCGTGATTCTTTAAATCTTTTGCTTTGAATTGAGCTTTTCTAGAATATAAACTTTTTATTAAATGCACTGTCTATCAAATTAATATTTAGAATTTTTGGCATTAAATAATTTATTGAATCTATTTTTTTTTCTAATATTATGGGCTCTAATTTTATATTTCTTTTTATTGGAATAATAAGTTCCATTTTTCGAGACAGTTTATTACGTTTCACTTTAGGATTGTAACTTTTTATTTCTTGAATTGAAATTTTATAAATTTTAGAAATCGTATAAAGTGTTTGTTTTCTTTTAACCTTATGGATTATAGTATCAATTACAAAGGAACTTGATCTATCTTTATTAGTCTCCTGAGAATTTAAAATCAAAGGAAATAGAAGAAATAATATTTTTAATCTTCTAATCATTCCCATTCAATTGTTGCTGGGGGTTTAGAACTTATGTCATAAACTACCCGATTCACACCTTTAACTCTATTAATAATTTTATTTGAAATTTGCTGAAGAAATTTATAAGGTAAATCAACCCAGTCGGCAGTCATTCCATCAGTGCTTTCTACTGCCCTTAAAGCTACACA
>ENA-ORDA01002257-ORDA01002257.1-marine-metagenome-genome-assembly--contig:-NODE-2257-length-14925-cov-6.932584_pt1 | contig 14925 bp, 20 predicted proteins | sample MGYA00237778_ERZ508506 | MGnify/ENA primary metagenome ERZ508506 (study PRJEB26177, sample SAMN06267891) | marine metagenome | isolation source: Monterey Bay, California, USA | place: Pacific...
TGTAGGTTTTGGTACAATAAACGATCCTAACGGTAATCCCTTGAAAACTAGAGATGGAGGTAACCTAAAATTAGTTGACTTATATGAGCAGGCCTTTAATTATATTCAAAAGATAAATAGTACTTTGTCAGAATCAGACCTCCACTGTTTAACAAATACTGTGCTTACATACAGTGATTTGATAACAAATAGAAAAACAGATTACAAATTTGATTTAGAAAAATTCACAAGTGTATCTGGAAAAACAGGTATATATGTCCAATATGCTCAAGTTAGAGCTAATAAGTTAGTTAAAACGCTAATTAAAGATGAGCCATCCTTGTCAATAACACCGACTCCCCTAGGATCTCTTGATAGAAATTTAGTCATTAACTTAGCAAATATAGAATTCCATCTCGAATTAAGTATAAAAAATAATGAGCCTCATCACCTTGCAAACTATTTATACACTATAAGCAATGCTTTTAACGCCTTTTATCAAGATTCAAATATTAAAAAAATAGAGGATTCTAATGAAAGAAATCAAAAAATCTTAATTACCACTCTTTTTATAGAATATTCTCATTTAGTAATGTCGTGTCTAGGAATTACACCTGTAAAAGAAATGTAACTTTATAGGAATATCTGAGATGTAACGACCCAAAGAATTAGTGTTATTCCATATGAAGCCCGATCGATAAAAGGAATATTTTCTCGTAAACTGTGTTGGGCAAATAAAACCAGTGGTATCGCTATGAAGCCAGCAAATGAAACTGCTCTTGTGATTGATTTTAAGTCATAAAAGATTTGTGTTTCTGTATTTAAGAAGAACTGAAAAACTAATAAAGAAAATAGTGAGAACAGGATTACATAAAGAATATTTGAAACTAAATCTCTGAAACTAGAATTGTAAAGTCTAAATACATTCAAAAACTCTATTGGTATAAAAAGTAAAAATATCGTCACAAAAAATAAGATAAGAAACCAGAATAATCCCTGACCATTCCAAGAAATTATTCTTGAGTCAACAAAACCTGTTGATTCCAGAAGTAAATAAAATGAGAATCCACCTACTAATGAACCCAGTGAAAATATATAAAGTCCTAAGATGGAGTAAAAATTCTTCGCTTGAAAACCTAAATCAAGGTTGCTAATTTTTTGATTCTGCATACAGTCATATATTAATATTTAATTGATTAAACTGACTATATATATGCAATTAATTACAACCCCTAACCCAAATGCTAAAAAAATTGAGATCGAACATGGACTCGAGGTTGGTACAGTCATCAAATCTACTTCTGATAAAAATAATACTCTTTGTAATCAACTAATCAGTATTTCAGGTATCAGTACAATTTTTGCAGGTCCTGGGTTTTTAACATTGACAAAAGATGAAGATAGTAACTGGGATTCAATAAATCATGATATTGTCACTCAATTTGATAAACTATAAATATGGAAAACTTTAACCCAGATCCTAAACCAGGAAGGCTCATACTGCCACTTGTACTTATTGGGATGATTGCAACTACATACACTTTTATTAATAGAGTTACAACAAATAATAACCTTGAGGTTATAAATATAGATGACAATACTACGGAAGAAGTTATTACAGATGAGGTTGTGGTAGACACTACTACTACTTCTACAACAACTACCCTGCCTGAAGGTGTTGTTACATACCTGGAGGAGATACAATCTGAAAAAATTCAATCCATTGAACTTGGTAAAAAAGTATTAGAAACTAACCAAAGGTGGGATGACAAAGATACAACCTACCAGGAGGCTCAACAAGAATTTGAAGCATTTATTGATGATGCTGAACAGTTTGTTGCAACTGTAACAAATCCTGGACCTCCAGAATCAAATGCTAGTTTGGTTTCAAGTCATGAAGAGTTAAAAGTATTAGTTAATCTTATTTATGAAGATACAAAAGAACTTTTAGAAGGTTTGACCGCACCAGATACGGGTGAGAGACGTTCTAGTGCCTTAAGCTCATTCAATAATAACTTAGGATCTTTCCAGCAAAAGATCGAAGAAATTATTTCTTCATCAACTTCTAGCTAGTAGCAGCTGAACAAACTGTATCAACCATAAGCATTGCAATAACATATGGATCCGCATTAGCATTAGGTCTTCTGTCTTCAAGATAACCTTTTTTATCAACCTCTACTTGCCATGGAATCCTTATTGAGGCACCTCGATCACTAACACCGTACGAGAAAGTATCATATTTTTGTGTTTCATGGGCACCAGTAAGTCTATCCTCAATAGCTGCACCATAATTCTGTACATGGAGTTCAGCGTTTTTACCAAGGGCCTCACAGCCAGCAACTACGGCATCAAAGCCACCATCTTCTCTCATTTGCTTTGTTGAGAAGTTTGTATGCATACCAGCACCATTCCAATCACCTTTGACTGGTTTTGGATCTAATGTTGCAGAGATATTGTAATCCTCAGCAATTCTATACAGTAACCACCTGGCTACCCATATTTGATCACCAATTGCTGGAGATCCTACGGGTCCAATTTGAAACTCCCACTGCCCTGGCATCACTTCTGCATTTGTCCCAGATATTTCTAAGCCAGCTTCCATACAAGCAGTTGCATGTTCTTCTGAGATGTCCCTACCATAGACTTCATCTGCACCGACACCACAGTAATAACCTCCTTGAGGAGCTGGGTAACCTGATGGGGGGAATCCTAGTGGCTGACCATATTTTAGAGAGTCATAGGACTGCTCGTAAAATGTATACTCTTGTTCTAGTCCAAACATTGGTTCAAACTCCGAGAAATTTTCTGCTGACTCTGCACAAGCTGCACGTGTATTCGAGGCATGTGGAGTCATATCGACATTTAATACTTCACACATGACTAATATATTTTCCCCACCTCTTAATGGGTCTTTAAAAGTAGCAACAGGTCTTAAGACACAGTCAGACTGATCTCCTGTAGCTTGTTGTGTACTAGAACCGTCAAAACCCCATAAAGGTGGCTCTATACCTTGTTCCATAATTTTTGTTTTACTCCTTAAGTAGGCGGTAGGAGTTTGACCGTCAATCCATATATATTCTGCTTTTATTTTCATATTTATTAATGTAGTATTTATTTTAATTATTGGTATATTCCAAATATTAAATAATTGTTTCAAGAAAATGATAAACGCATACATTAATTTAGATAAAAAGCATGCAAGTTTTTTGCAAGTGTTCAAAGACGCCGGAATAAAAAAACTAAATATCAAAAAAATTCAGAATCAAAACCAGTTAGACATCTCATTAACTTCATTAAGTAAATATGGTGAAACGAAAAAAGATCTATCTGATATTGAGTCAGCCTCAAAAACAGTCCCGGAACTTATCATATGTGACGAAGAAGATTTCGATCAAACACTTGACCTTATCAAGAACCCTCGAATTGAAGTTATTTCTTCAGCTAGTGGTTTAGTTGAGGTTAACGCCCGAATTGAATCTCTGTTAGGAGAGAGTAGTTCTGAGAAAATTGAGTTTAAAGATTTAGTAATAAATCTAAAAACCTATGAAGCTAAAGCGGGTGATAGGTTACTTGACTTAACATTCATGGAATATGAACTATTAAAGTTTTTCATAGAGCACCAGGAAAATGCTTGGTCTCGTGAACAGTTGTTAGAAAAAGTTTGGGGATACGACTACTTTGGTGGTGCAAGAACTGTTGATGTACATGTTAGAAGATTAAGGGCTAAACTTGGTGAAAAAAGATCTGAGTGGATTAAAACGATACACTCAGTTGGTTATAAATTTAACTAAAGCTATTACCGCAACCACAAGTTCTTGAAACATTTGGATTATCTATAGAAAACCCTGTTTCGTTTAATCCCTCTTTATAGTCTAAAGTTGCTCCTCTTATATGGTCAACACTTTGGTTGTCTACAACAATAGCAACCTCTCCATATTGTTCTGTAAAGTCATTTTCACTTTTTTCAGTATCGAAAAACATTTCATAGGATAAACCTGAACAGCCTCCTGGTTTTACGCCCATTCTTAAAAAACTCTCATCTGCATTTTCAGCATCTTTTAATTCTTTAAGTTTACTTACTGCACTATCTGTTGCTAAAACAACTCTTGATGATTTTATTTGTATATCCATAATCTATTATACCAAATATTGTGTTATTCAATAAATTAATAATTACATGTTTTAATAAAGACTTTAAAATGAGGTCATGATGCAAAACGATATTCTCCTAAAACACCTTTCAACAATAGTTGATCCAGAGCTTGGTGTAGATATTGTTGAGTTAGGTATGGTTAAAGATATTTCGTTTGTGGAATCAACTGTTGTAATTAAATTAGCATTAACTATTGCTGAATGTCCTATGAGAAATCAAATTGAGACTGAAATCAAAAGAAAACTTCTACTTATGGAAAATGTGGATACCGTAGAAATAGAAGTAACCGCAATGAGCAAAAAAGATAGAAGCTCTGTCATGGAAAAGGCAAGAAAGAAAGCCAGAGATAATGCACCAGAAACAAAAATTGATCCGCAAACAAGAGTTATCGCTATTGGTAGTGGTAAAGGTGGAGTTGGTAAATCTACAATCTCCACAAATATTGCATTAGGTCTTGAAAAACAAGGTTATAAAACTGGACTATTAGATGCTGATATATGGGGATTCTCTATCCCCCGTCTGCTAGGTATTAAAGCTCGTTTAGAGGCAGATGATGAAAAAAATATAATCCCTTATAAAAAAGGAAATCTTGAAGTTGTCTCTACAGGACTAATTACTGAAGATGAAGATACAGCCCTTATGTGGAGAGGATTAATGTTAAGTAAAGCACTAGAACAGTTTTTGAGTGATGTCTCCTGGAGTAAGTTAGATTACTTAATTATTGACTTACCTCCAGGTACTGGAGATATACAAATGGCTCTTGGAAGACTATTGCCACAGGCTGAATTAATAGTAGTAACAACTCCACAAGTAACTGCCCAAAAAGTAGCAACCAGGGTAGCTGACATGGCAAAAAGAAGCTTTATTCCACTTCTAGGGGTAATTGAAAATATGTCATATTTTGAAACTAATACTGGAGAAAAGTATGAAATATTTGGCAAAGGTGGTGGCGAAAAGCTTGCAGAGCAGTTTGCAATTCCTCTCTTAATGAAAATTCCACTCAGTGAGGATACAACTACAGAGGCAGATAAGGGAATACCTTTAATTCAGCAGGAAAAAGATACACCCACAAAATCCTCCCTCAATGAACTGATTAATAAAATAACTTCAGCTCTCCCACCAATTATTGACGAGACATGTACTGGTCGTATTGCAAAAGTATTTGAAGAACTAAGTAAATAAGCTGTATGGAAAAAATATCTGTAAATGCTTTAGTAGCTTCATATAAAAATCAACTACCGAGAGAGATACAATTAGAAATCGCAAAAACTATCCTTGCTGAATCTTTAGGTAAAGATGAAGCTTTACGAAAGTTTGTAGAAAAAATAGATAGCTTTTCATTAAGTCGCCAAAAAAGAGTCATCAACTGTACTGGTACATTATTACATACAAACCTTGGTAGAGCTCAAAGTAGGATGTCTTTTAGTGGACATGCTACAAATGTGGAGTATGACCTAGAAAAACAAGAACGTGGCATCCGTAACAATTATTTAACTTCAAGTATGAACATACTTCTTAACTCTGAAGATGTTTGTTTTGTGAATAATAATGCATCATCATTATTTCTTACTCTTCAAGCTCTAAAGAAAGAAAATAAAATAGATGCAGTGATCATCTCGAGAGGTGAAATAATCGAAATTGGCGGATCCTATAGGCTCCCAGAAATTATTCAAGAGACGGGTATGAAATTAGTTGAGGTTGGAACAACGAACAAGACCCATCCAAAAGACTACAAAAAAGCACTCAAAGAGAATCCGAATTCTCTTGTATTAAAAGTTCATAGATCTAATTTTTCTCTTTCGGGATTTGTAGAGGAAGTTTCTATTAAGAAATTAAAAATCATTGCTGATGAATTCAATGTCTTGTTAATACATGATTTAGGTAGTGGATTAGTTATAGACAGAAAATTTTTAGAAAAGCAAAATATTTCTTACTTTGATAAAGAGATGAGCGTTCAAGAGTCTCTAGAAGATGGATCAGACATAGTCATGTTTTCTGGAGATAAATTATTTGGTTCAATACAATCTGGAATAATCGCTGGTTCAGAAGATATCATTACAAAAATTAAAAAATATCCACTATTTAGAACATTTCGCTGCTCTCCAGTTATAACTTATGAGCTTCAAAAAACTACAGAACTCTATTTGTCCAAGGAGGAAAAAAGTATACCTTTTTGGTCATTTTTGAGTACATCTAGACAAGAGTTAGATGAACGAGTTCAGAATGTTTCAAAACAAATAACTCTTGAACATTCTATTGTTGAAGACTTTTCACTAATCGGTGGTGGAAGCATGCCTGATGTAAAGATTCCATCTTCTGTAATTTCAGTTAATGACAAAGTGTATGGGGAAGCTCAGGATATGTTGTCAAAATTAGATATACCAATCGTTCCTAGAACTAAGGAAAATAACATAATCTTTGATTTAAGATCTTCATTTGTTGAAGATGACATACATATCATTAATGCACTAAATACTCTATGACAGTAATAGCCACGGCAGGACATGTTGATCATGGAAAATCAACTCTAGTAAATTTTCTAACTGGACAAGAGACCGATAAACTGGCTGAAGAAAAAAGTCGTGGCTTAACAATAAATCTTGGATATACCTTCTACGAGTATGCAAATCAAATAATCTCCATCGTTGATGTACCGGGACATAGAGATTTCTTTAAAAATACTGTTGCAGGTTTTTCAAATGCTGATGCAGTGCTATTCGTCATTGACAGTACTCAAGGTTGGTCTGAGCAGTCTGAACAACACTTTAATGCTCTGATTGGGTTATCAAAATTGAATATCCTGTTCGTCTTTACAAAACTAGATATGAAAGAGTCGAATGCTGATGAACAATGGTTAATTGATAAAGTATCAAACATAAAGGACTTGAATTATAAAATTCTTAAATTTGATAAAAACTCAACAGATAAAATCTCATTGATTGAAGACATACAAACATTTATATCAACATGCACTAATGAGTATTCATCTTTTTGGATTGATAGAAGTTTTTTAATTGATGGGATTGGTCGCATAGTAACCGGAACTGTTGGTTCAGGTTTTTCCCTTAGCAGTCCATTTATTACTACAAGAGGTGAAAAACTAGAAGTAAAAAGTATTGAAAGCGTAAATGAAGAATACACTCAAGAAACTGGCTCACAACGAGTGGCTGTCTCTCTTAAAAAATCAAGTGGGGTAATACCCAAACGAGGGGACTTATTATCAAATACTGTGTTGTCTGAATCTATTCACATTTTTATAAAACTAGATATTGAGAGTTCCAAGGAGATCAGAAATAATACCTTAAAGCTGTTTGCTGGAACTTCCAATCACCTAGTTGAAAAGATTCACCCTCTAAGGATTGGTAAGGAGACTTATGCGATCGCAAAGTTAGGTAAACCTGCTGCACTGCCGATGAAAGAAAAAATGGTGCTACATAATATAGATAGAGATTCCTTCATTGCCTGTGAATTTACGATGCAGGTTAATAATAAAAATCTTATAAAACACCTGACTAGAGAATCCAAAAAAAATGGTTCTTACGATACTTTATATGACTTACTTTATTTGCTACCTTTTAAAAATAGTGACGACTCGATAAGGATTGGACAAATGTTTACTGATGAAGCTAATTTGAATCTGTTAAATAACAATATAAAAGATAATGCAGAAACCATAAACAAATTTGGTATCAATAAATATCTATATGAAAAATTCTATATTGAAGAAGCAGATATTCAATATCTCTTTTCTGCATTTGAGGATATATCAGTTAAGGAAAATCAAATTAAGTTAGCTACTGATAATACAGACGAGGATAAAAAAGTACTTAAACTAATTTCTAATGAACTTGGTGGAGAATTAAAAGTTCCAGATATAGATCTTAAAAAGTTTGATAGAGATGTTGTTAAAAATTTATTCTTAAAAGATAAATTAATCAGAATTTCAAAGAATATCCTCTACACAGATAACCATTTTAAAGAAGTACTGAGAATCATTGAACAGCTACCGACAACCTTTACTATTACTGAATTTAAATCACTCAGTGGACTTTCAAGGAAATATACAATTCCAATATTGGAAATTCTAGATGGTAAGCAGATTATAAAAAAGATAGACTCTGACGGAACGCGACAAAAGCTAATCAGCTAATACTAAGTTTCTCTTTCTTTCAACTTCATTCATCCCACCCCAGACGCCAAATGGCTCTGAAATTTCGTAAGCTTCTTCTAGACATTCAAATCTTACAGGACACCCATTACATACTGATTTTGCTTTTACTTCTCTTTTTTCTCTATCCTCTTTTTTTTCAAATGTAGCAGGTGGGAAGAAAAGATTACTGCTGTGTTGTCTACAAAGTGCATCGTACTGCCATGTCGAAGTGTTTATTTGTAACATACATAGACAATATTTAAGAAAATAGAAATGGCAAAAGGTTTTTTTCGCGAAGTTTTACTCTAAATTGTCAGATTTCCGTCATTCTCTTGGATTTTATAAGATTGGCCTTTAATATATTCCTTCTCAGAATCAGATTCTACTCTAATCTGATTTTCATCAATAGTTACTAAAACTGCACTCCCATCAAGCTGTTTAATAAAAACAGCCTCTGCGTCTACATAAGAAGTCATAGCACTTGTATCTGTTGTTAAGCGAGAACGTATGACGGTCGGGATAGCTACAAAGTAAAAGAATGCCAAACCGATTGATATAAAGCCTAATAGGAACTTATTCACAGTGATGACATAATCGCTAAACATAACAATTGAGGAAAGAATGAGAACCCCAAATGCCACGACTCCTAAAACTGAAAAATATCCTCTTGAAAGTATTTTTAAGTATATTAGGTAAGCTACAAGGAATAATCCAATGCCAATATAGTTAATGCCAAACTCCTGAAATGGTAGAGAGGAGACTATAACCAATATACCTCCAATGAATGCCATTATCCCTGGTCCAATGGCAAATAATTCAAGACCAATAAGCGCAAATCCTAGGACAAAGAACATATACGTAAAAATTGGTTCTGAAATTGAAATATAAAATCTTTCCATAAGTGATGGCTTTAAGAAATTAATCGATTCAAAGGTATCATCTTTTATTGAAAGCTGTACGTCATTTGAAAAACTTTCTGAATCATTAATATTTTCTAAGAACGCACCTATGGATCCGACGACTAAATAATCATCAAATATACCTTCTTCCTCAACAATCGTAATTTTTTGTTCTGAAATATTACAAGTATGTAATGAGCAGAATTTATCTTCTAACTGTTTATTAAATGGGACATTAATTATTTCAGTACCGGGAACATAACCAAGTATGTCAAATCCAGTGGTAATTGCATAATCTATCTCAATAGAGTAAGGACCGACCCACATAGCTTTAACAAAATCTTGATTTGTTATTAGTTTTTCAAAATCAGATACAGCTTTCTCACTATATTTTGTAGAACTATATTGAATTACTAGCAAGTCGTTTTGTGAATATTGAGTTTCATCAATATGTCTTTCTATCGAACGCACATGTGCTGATGAAAAAACACCATCTATTTCGAATATATTTAATTGACTTACACTAATCACTAGTAGTGCAATTGAAGAAATTATATTAATCATTCTTATTCCATTTTAAAATCACAGGGTACTATTCTTTTAAAACTGTGAAGATTTTAATAATTACTGATAATGGCTGGGTCAGAGAATCTGTTGAAAAATACATAGATTTTAAAAGTAGCATTACAGTAGCAACCGAATTTATAGAATTAACTGAATCCTATGAGTATATATTTGTAGATATGCAAGTTAAGAATAACGGTGGTCCATCAATCATACGAGAACTCAAAAGAAGTGAACTTACTAACCATTCAAAAATTGTCTTCCTGGCAGACAGGGAGGCTGATGAATTCCAGGCAAAAAGAGTTGGAGCTGATTTTTTTATATTAAAACCAATTACCAGAAATTCAATTAAGGGTATTTTTAAGAACTAACCAAATCATTTAATTTTTGAAAAAAATCTGTTTCTAAACTTGCAAATTCTTCTTTTGATAAATTATACATAAAAAATCTGTTTAATAGCATCGCAAAATCGATTGAGATTTTTCGAACGATTTCTTCATCATCAATTCCCATCTCGTTTAACAAAGATGCAACTACTTGATTTTTAAATAACTTATATCTTGCTTTATGGTTAACAATGAAATACTGAGAATAAACATTTAGACATAAGACTTCATTGTCTTTCATTAATTTAAGATATATTTCAAATAAGAATTTGATTTTTTCTCTGGGATCGGACGGTGCATTTTTTGTGAATTCATCAAGCAAGTGGTTTCTTAAGTAAACAATTAGGTCATAATAGAATTGCTCGGGACTGCTGTTGAAGTGATTGTAAATGCTAGTTTTAGAAATGTCGGTATATTTAGCTAGAGAGTTCAAGGTGAGGCTTGATATAGCCTTTTCACTTAGGAGTTCGACACCAGCTTCAAGTAATTCTATGTGAACTTTATCAAACTTCTGCCATGCTCTTACTTCTCTTTTATCAATTTTTTTCATTAGAAACTACTTAATTAAAGGTTAGTTTGAATTTTTTTAAACCCAAAATTTATACAGGAAATAAAAAAAAAGGCTTTAATTTAAACAAAGTTCCTTTAAAATCAATATTACAAATTGAGTACAAACCTTGACATCATTCTTTATATATTAATTTTTATCTGCCTAGTCTTTTCTGCTCTTCTTTCTGGGTCAGAAACAGCAATAACCTCTGTTCCTAGAGAAAAAATACACCAGCTGGATGATTCAAAAAAGAATAAAAGAATAAAAAGAGCAAAAGATGACATTGAAAAGACAATAGGTGGCATTTTGGTTGCAAATAACTTCGTCAATATCTTGATGGCATCTTTGGCAACAATTCTGTTTGTCAGAAGTTTTGGTGAAAGTACTGGTAGTATCTTGGCAACATTATTCATTACTGTACTTGTCTTAATATTTGGAGAAGTAACACCTAAAACTATTGCTACAAGAAAGCCAATTGAATTTATTTCGAGAACTTCAATATTAATTGATTATCTTGCAAGAATTTTTGCACCTTTCACGAATTTAATTACAAATTCTATAAACAGGTATGCATCTAACGCTAAGGGAGACATTGATGGCGATGGAGAAATTACTGAAGCAGATATTCAAGCCTTAACTGCACTTGGTGAACAAGAGGGGCAAATCCTTCCCGCTGAAAGAGAGATTATAGACTCTCTGTTAGAATTTTCTGACAGGCCTATTAAGGAAATAATGACTCCTCGAGTAGATGTATTATTTGTATCAACCCCATTATCGATGAAAGCTATCACAGAAATTGTAGAAGAAAAAAGAATTTCACGAGTTCCAGTTTCCAAGACTGAATCGCTGGATGATACTTTTGGTGTAGTCTATGTAAAAGATTTAATTAATTTGAGTACACCAACAGAAGGTATTGAAATTGAAAATTTAATAAAAGATGCAATCTATCTTCCTGAATATACAACGGTTCTTTCAGCGTTAAATATATTAAGAGAAAATAAATCAAGTTTTGCTTGTGTTATTGATGAAAATGGTGGTATTGAAGGAGTCGTTACAATTAAAGATGTCCTTTCAGAGTTCGTTGGAGATCTTCCGGATGAGCATGATCAAAGATTTTCTGGAATAAGAAGACTTGGTCCCGGTCAGTGGCGAATCGATGGTAAGACAGATATTGATGACTTTGAAGAATTTTTTGGTCTTGAGGAGAATGATAAAGATGTTGCAACCGTTGGAGGATTATATTTAAGCCATAGTGAGCAACTTCCTTCAGAGGGAGAGAAAATTACAATAAATGGACTTGAGATTACTGTTGTAGAGCTTGATAGCAGAAGAATAGAATCTGTTATCGTTAAAAAAATAGCTAAGAAATAATAACAATTAATACACTAAGGTTGGAGTATGAGAGAAATATACGCCCTTATTCCACTTCTCGGAGGGTGGTTAGTATATGGTTTAATAGCTTCACTGTTTCTAAAAAGAGCTAGCAGTAGAGATTATCTTCTACTCATCACCTCAGGGCTTATTGGGGGGCTTATTGGGGGCTCTATAGGTGCTGGAATGGATATCCCAGCAAACTTATGGTGGATGCGTGAATTACTTAAGATTGGTGTAACAATTGTAGCGATGTACACAATTCAAATAATCAGGTTACAAATTTTCAACTATAAAAATAAGAGTTAATTTTTAGGAACTCTGGCAGCTTTTAATAAATTTCCATTTTCATCAATCAGTCCATACCTTTTTGACAACAATTTGGTATTAAATGCAAATAAATTTTTTCTCCATGTGGCTATATATCCATGACCACCGAGTGAATCTAGTTTCTCAAATGCTTCTTCTAAATCTTTTGTTGATTCTGCTATGACTACAGGTAAAGATTCATATGTAGCATCACAGTTTTCTGATGATGTAATTTTAGGTGAAAGTAAAAGAGTTTCTAAAAGTGTGTTACTCATAGCTATTTATGAGTTCTTCGAATTTTGCAAAATATAATTCTTCGTCTTCACCATCTAATATTAAAGTGAAAGGGTTATCTCTTTCAATACCTAAACTAAGAATTCCTATCATGCTTTTTCCATCTTTTTTTAGAATTTCAACTTCACCAGTCTTTTGGTTAGTTTTCTCAAATTCAACAACTACGGTTCCGTTAAAATCTTGAGCAATTTTTACAAATAAACTTGCCGGACGTGCATGTAATCCTACATCATCTTTGATAACTAGTTCTTTTTTAAGCATTTAGGCTCCTAATTTTTCGATATAAGTGTCAGTAACTACATCCCAGTATTCACTATATAGTTTAGTTTTACCTTTATTTAATATCGAATCCTTAAAATTCATAAATCCATCTACTTGGTGAAAGTTTGATTCAAAAAGAATATCAAATACTTGTTTAAACGTATCAATATTTTTATCTCCTTCAACTAATAGTTGAAGGGGGTATTCAAATCTCTCACCTTTTGCAAATTTAATTTCAGGATTTCTTGCAATTCTGCTGACTTGGTCTTTAATTTCGGATAGTGAGAATCTTTTAATGATTAATTCACTAAAGCTAGTTAAGTCCTCATCAGATTTTGATAGTAATTTATAAGCATCTGAAAGACTTGCAACAGCATTCTCTGCAAAAACTCTCCCCTTAGAGCTCAATATAACTTCATCAATAAAGGTTTGACCATTGTAGAGACCATAATAAGCAAGTTGTAAGTGAAGTCCGTTCAGTAGCCAAAGTTTTTTATAAAATTCGTTTTCATAACTACTGTAAGAAACAATTTCTGATGCTTCTAATGGTCTGAAGTCAGTCGAGTCATCCAGAATAATTGATCCATGTGTTTCTACAATTACATCTAGTGAGGTTGTAGGTTGAGGTGGTACAATTTTATCAACCACAGCATCAATAATTTTTAAATTTTCATTGAATGCCGTTGTTTCAGCGCTAGCAGTACTTGAAGCCTTGTACATGTTTTCAAAAGCTATAAATGTCTGATTTCTTTTATGATTAAGTGTTGCAACCTTTTCATAAACTCCTTCTACAAACTTGGGTCCAACAGAGGTTGTTATTAGATCAGCGTTTAAAAGATTGTTTTTTAGTTGTTCACTGTCGTTTAAATTTACTGCCTTTATATCTTTGATTTCCTCATGGCTAATTCCATCTAAACTTAAAGATTTTATTGAGTATTGACCTTCACTATTAATCTGTTCAATGAGATCTGTGTTTACATCTACAAATATTACTTCGTAATTATTAGCCTGTAATGTAGGAGCGATGAAACCTCTTCCGATGTTACCAGCTCCAAAGTGAACAGCTAATTTCATAGGTTCACTGATAGTAAATTATAAATATTTTCAGCTGAACTCTCTCTCCAAAGTTTCTTAGCATCTTCCTCATCTTCTATAGCATCTGCTAATGCAGACAGTACTCCCATATGGTCATCTGAATTAGCTGCAATACCAACAATCACATAAGCCACTTCTTCATTCCAGGGTATGCCTTCAGGAACTTGGATAACGCTTATTCCTGTGTGCCTTACAAACTTTGAGCCATCTGCCATTCCATGAGGAATAGCTACTCCATTTCCTATATATGTAGCAAAGGATTGTGTATCTAGCTTTTCTAGCATTGAATCAATGTATTCTTTTTCGATATAGCCATTCTCAAGTAGAAGCTCTCCTGCCATTATTGTCGCCTCCTCTTTAGAAGAAAAAGATTGGCCAGTCAGGATAGATTCTTTTAGTAACACTTCATGTTCATTCATGAAGAGGTGATTTCATTACCCTCTGCTAAATCTGAGATAAGCTTTTTTAGTGATGGATCGTTCATAAACATTGTAAATTGAATAATTACAGCATTTTGAGGTGCTGCAGCTTTTGCTGCTCCAGAAAGTCCAGTATGACAAACAACGATATCAGAATCACTTGGAATCTGGGTTGCTGGTGCATGAACTATTTCTACTTCTAAGCCTGCTTTTTTTGCTTTTTTGATTAAACCATTTTTAACCATTAAGCTTGATCCAGCACCTGCTTCACATGCTAGACATATTTTTTTGACTTCTGATGCTTGTATTGAACTCATTTTTCCTCCGAGTAAAAAAATTGACTTGGGACTTTTACATCCCAAGCCAATTATAACTTAATAGTTTATGTTAGACAGTAGGTATATTGCTTTCGATTTTGTCTTCTACACCTGAGTCTGTTTCTACGATTGGACGAGCTTTCAGTAAAATAACACCGACTACAGCAGATGCTGCTGT
>ENA-ORDA01002261-ORDA01002261.1-marine-metagenome-genome-assembly--contig:-NODE-2261-length-14912-cov-2.917964_pt1 | contig 14912 bp, 7 predicted proteins | sample MGYA00237778_ERZ508506 | MGnify/ENA primary metagenome ERZ508506 (study PRJEB26177, sample SAMN06267891) | marine metagenome | isolation source: Monterey Bay, California, USA | place: Pacific...
CAAGCTTGATGTTAGGCTTAGTCTGACGGCCGCGTTCAACCGCGAGTTCGACGAGTTTGCCGACGCCCGTTTGGTCACGGCTCGCGAACGGATTCTGATTATAGATCTCTTTGCTCTGATACTGGTCGTAAAATAAACCCATATCGTCTCGGCTCAGGCCCAAGGTCGTTTGAGTGAGGTCATTGGTGCCAAAGCTAAAGAAGTCTGCTTCATGCGCAATCTCATCGGCGGTGATTGCTGCACGAGGCACCTCGATCATCGTGCCTACTAGATAGTCGATCTTGACCTTGTGCTTTTTCATCACCTCGGCGGCCACGCGGTGCACGATCGCAAGCTGGTCGGCGAGTTCGGCGCGGAAACCAACGAGGGGTATCATAATTTCGGCCTTAATCTTAATAGCCTTCTTACCTTTGCTCACTTGTGCGGCTGCTTCGAAAAGGGCGCGCGCCTGCATTTCAGTGATCTCTGGGTAGATGATGCCAAGTCGACAGCCGCGACAGCCGAGCATAGGGTTCTCTTCATGAAGAGCTTTAATGCGATCGATAACGAAATCAAAAGGCACGCCGAGCTTCTCTGCTAACTGGCGACGAACGACGTCGTCGTGGGGTAAAAACTCATGCAGGGGCGGATCGAGTAGGCGAATCGTCACCGGGCGACCTTCCATTGCCTTAAACAGCCCGACGAAATCTTTTTTCTGGAATGGCAAAAGTTTTTTGAGGGCAGACCGGCGCTGTACTTCGTCGGCAGCAAGAATCATTTGGCGCATGATGTCGATGCGCTCGCCGTCGAAGAACATGTGCTCTGTTCGGCATAGGCCGATGCCTTCGGCGCCGAAAGCTACTGCCTGTTTCGCCATCGCTGGCGTGTCGGCATTGGTGCGAACATTGAGTGTACGGTGCTTGTCGGCCCAGCTCATTACCGTCTGGAAAAGCTCGTAAGTGTAGCTCTTATTGGCTTTGAGGCCGCCTTCGAGCACACGTTTCACTTCAGAATCGGCGCTTTCGATCATGCCTTTGTAAATAAGGCCAGTGCTGCCGTCTATCGAGATGTAATCGCCTTCTTTGAGAACAACTTTACCCGCGGTGAGGGTCTTTTTCTCGTAGTTGATTACCACTTCGCTAGCGCCGCAGATACACACTTTGCCCAACTGGCGAGCGACAAGGGCCGCATGTGACGAGACGCCGCCGCGAGATGTCAGTATTCCCTGAGAGTGCAGCATGCCTTTGAGGTCATCAGGCGAGGTTTCATTGCGGCACAGGACTACCTTATTGCCCTTGCGCGTTTCAGCTTCGGCAGTCGCTGCGGTAAAGGCTATGCGACCTGTCGCAGCGCCCGGGCCTGCAGGGAGGCCTTTACCAATAATCGGCGCTGCTTTGAGCGCTTTAGGGTCGAAAACGGGGACAAGCAGTGAGTCGATAGACTCTGCAGGGATTTTCAAGAGCGCAGTTTCTTGGCTCATGAGACGCTCGCGCTGCATTTCGACGGCGATACGGACGGCGGCTAGGCCGGTTCGCTTGCCGTTTCGGGTTTGCAGAATGAACAAACGACCCCCTTCGATTGTGAACTCGAAGTCTTGCATGTCTTTGAAGTGCTTCTCTAATTTGTTGCGTACTTTTTCGAGATCGCGGTAGCTCTGTGGCAGTTCGTCCGCGAGCTTTGCGATCGCGTTTGGCGTTCGCACGCCTGCGACAACGTCCTCGCCTTGGGCGTTGATGAGGTATTCACCGTAAAACACTTTCTCGCCATTGGCTGGATCGCGGGTAAAGGCGACGCCCGTTGCGCTGTCGTCTCCTGCATTACCAAACACCATTGCTTGAATATTTACTGCGGTGCCCCACTCGGCAGGAATTGCGTATTGCTGGCGGTAGAGAATCGCACGTTCATTGCGCCATGAGCTAAACACGGCGCTCGTCGCGCCCCAAAGTTGTTCGAACACATCCTGCGGGAAAGCAGAACGGGTGCGTTTGCGAATCAAGGCCTTGTACTGGTCGACGAGCGCTTTCAGGTTTTCGGTGCTCAAGTCGCTATCGGTCTCAACTTTGAGTTTGCGCTTCATCTTCTCGAGAATTTCGTGGAAGGGGTCTTCCTCTTCCTCTGAGCGCGCTTGTACTCCCATCACGACATCGCCGTACATTTGAATAAAACGCCTGTAGCAGTCCCAAGCAAAACGGGGATTGCCAGAGATCTCGGCGAGGCCTTCAACCGTTACGTCGTTGAGCCCGAGGTTGAGGATTGTGTCCATCATGCCAGGCATCGAGTCGCGCGCACCAGAGCGAACAGAGACTAGCAGCGGGTTGCTGCGCCCGCCAAAGCTCTTACCCAGCTGGGTTTCGATTTGTTTGATCGCTTTCAGAATCGATTTAGAGAGAGAGGCTGGGTAAGTTTTGCCGTTGTCGTAATAGTAGCCACAGACTTCGGTGCTGATCGTGAACCCTGGAGGAACAGGAAGACCTATCGACGCCATTTCGGCAAGGTTTGCGCCTTTGCCGCCTAGCAGGTCACGCATCGTGGCATTGCCATCGGTTTTCTTGCCAAACGCGTAAACGAAATTTGTTGAGACACTTTTATTAGCTGTCCTTTTCGTAGTCGAGGCTTTTGTTTTTGCTTGTTTTTTTACTACGGCCTTAGTGGTTTTGCTCATGACTCTCGGTTACCTTCAAATAAGCTACTAGCCCGCATTGATAAGAGCTCACCTCAAGCGATATCGCCGTAATACCCTCTAACCAAGAGTCTGAGCTCGGCTTGGATATTGATACGTTGGGGTTGGAGTCTGCTAGCGGGTTGTTTTCTTAGGTCGCGAATACGAGCACGCCGTATCCGAAAAGAATGAGAATAAATCAATGGCCTTCCAAAATCTAGCGCTTAAACGCCACTTTAAAAAGTGATTTCGACAAGTTAACGAGAGAAGTGAGAGAAATCTGCTTTTTTAAGGTCTCATTTGTAGCTACCTAATTAAAAATCCTAAATTTCGAGCCTGTTTCACCCCTGCAGCCAGAGTGGATAGAGAAAGGGCACCAATGCAGAAGTGCAACAATCGAGGGTTGAGAAGAGATGGCCGTGCCAGGCGCCAGGAACAAATCGGAGAGATACTCGGCTTATTGCCGAGATCATCTGAAAGAATTTAATAATGAACTTTGTGATGAGGCGTCACAACTTATTTGTGGATGGAGAGGCGGGGCGTTCGTTGCCCTCATGCTGTTCACAACGATTGCAACGTTTTGGTATGCCTTGCAGGTAAATAACCCCTTAGCCTCGCTAGCTCTTTTGGCCTATATCTTGCCTATTATGGTAGGGGTGGTGTTCTCCATTGCGGTAAGTTTTTACTCTGCCATGAAAAAGTATAGTCCAATTGTTATAGACACGATTGGTGCCATGTGGCTGCTGAGTTTTGGATTGTTTAGCTCTGTGTTGTTCGACAATGTTGGCACGCAAATCGAGAGAGATGGTCAGTAGCACTCTAGCGTCGCAAATGAATTTCATGCCACTGATAGTTGCCGCATTTTCTTACCATGCAGCGTATCAGGTCACAATCATTAGAAATCTGTTGTTTGTCATTTTATTTTCTGCGCTGATTTACTGGATAGATAAAGATTTTTTTGCGATCAGTATTCTGCACCTGCTGCAGGTTTTTTTGTTGGGTTCGCTCGTGAGTTGGATGCATTATGATGGAATTAGAGTTCGCTTCTATTCTAGAACTACCAATGAGAGTGCCCGGAAACACCTTTGTAAACAGCTTTCTAAATTAGTATATCCACATCAGCTTGATATGATTAACCAGGGGGATGAGCTAGAAGTGACAATGCCGCTAAAGGAGAGCAAGGCGATCGTTAGTGTGTTTGATGTGCAGAGATCTACGGAAATCAAACATGAGAAAACGCAAGAATTTCTTATGAGTGTGTTCGAGTCATTTTTAGAAATATGCATGCAAGATTATGAGAAAAGTCCGTTGCGGTCACGTGCCTTTCGGTTAAAGGAAACCGGCGATGGCTATATCAGCACAGTGGGTTATCCCTTTCTGTCATCGGAAACAGGGGTGCTTGCAGATGGCGCGGTTTCTGCCGCCCTGACTATGCTGGATGCATTTAATACTAACCTTGAGAAATTTAACTACTCGCGCCCTATTAAGGCGTCTATTGGTCTCGCCTATAACTCGATTCAGGGCACCTTTCAGAGTGGGGATATTCGCTCATACGACCTGTATGGTGAAGCAATAATTCAGGCGGCCAAGTATCAAGAGCTGCGAAAAATACCACAACTGTTTGACCTGTTCAGCGAGCACGCAGCCAAACTCGACCTTGAGCATTTTCACCTGCTCATTGTTCAAGAGGTGGTGTACAACTCGCTTAGCCCGTCCTATCGAGATTTGTTTGTCGAGATAGATCTGACCGATCCGCGAGTAGTCACCGGAGAAGAGGACATGCGATATGACTCCGAGGCTAGGTACATCTACTTCTATGTCAGAGACTAATGGATGCCGTGCTGTGCTTGTTGTCCTCAGCTGCTAAAGAATTCAGTCACCAGTGTTTGATCGGCAAAGAACGACGCCAAATTCCCGATGACAAGGTCGCCCATCGCGGTCCGTGTCTCACCCGTCGCACTCCCAATGTGAGGCAAAAGCACAACGTTGTCCAAAGCGATCAATGCCTCTGGTACACCGGGTTCTTGGTCGTAGACATCGAGACCGGCGGCCGCGATAGTCCTGTTCTGCAATGCCTGTACTAGCGCAGCCTCATCGACGCTTTGCCCGCGTCCGACGTTGATAAAAGTACCTGCCGCGCCAAGACAGTCGAAAAATGAAGCGTCCAGTATCTTGCGCGTTGCGGGCCCACCTGGGAGCACGTTAACAACAATATCGCTGTGGCTCGCAAGCTCATTGAGAGATTCACAGTAAGTATAATCACAGTCTTTGGGGCGGCGATTATGGTAGGCGATGTTGAGTTTGAAACCCATCGCTCTGCGGGCGATCTCTTGGCCGATGCGGCCGAGGCCTGCGATGCCGAGTGTCTTGCCAGCGAGGCTTTGTCCGAGCGGTAAGGGGCCTTTTTTCCATTGCCCCTTGCGCACAAACGCATCGGCGAGAATAAATTTCCGAGAGCAAGCGATGATGAGGCCGAGTGCGATATCTGCCACGGCATCGTCGAGCACGCCCGGAGTGTTAGTCACACGGATATTGAGGCGATCGGTTTCGGTGAAATCAATCCCATCGACGCCAACGCCGAAACAGGCAATCACTTGCAGAGAATCGAGAGTGTAGAGAAGCGGGTCGGTCGCCCAAGATGCCGACGCAGCGGCGACACAGTGTCCTTCTAATTCTGCAAGCTTCGCTTTTTTTTCGGCCTCATCGAGAGTCCAAAGGTGAGTCGTCTCGTAAGCGGCATCTAATGCCTCGATTGTGGCTGGATGGAAGTTGTTGGCAATAATTAGCGGTTGTTTTCTAGCCTGCATTATTTTTTATCCCCATCAGGGTCGTCGAATTAGTTGTTTTTCTATTGGCAGCTTTATCTCATAAACGGTTGCTTAGTTTAAGTCCTGATTGCGCGCTAAACGACTATTCCGTACATTGTCGTCATCGTTTCTATCCTGTGGCGGCTATTCCTATTGGCTTGTGCAGAGAATATGAATCAACTACCGAGCAGTAGAGTTAAGTAATGACAGATCAACGAGTATTCGCGCTAATCCCGCCGGTCGACACGATTCTCAAGCAGCCTTCTCTGCAGCAAACAATCGCTGCCTTAGGTCGAGAGCCGGTAAAACTTGCGATTCGAGCCGAGGTCGACATTCTTCGGCGCGCCATGGCGAGCGCCGCGGCTGAGTATTTGAGCCTCTCTCGAGAAGTCGTCGCCGAGCGCGTCGCAGAGGCTGCGGTTACGCGCATTGGCCTAGAATTTAAACCTCTGTTTAGGCCTGTATTTAATCTTACGGGCACGGTTATCCATACCAATCTCGGCCGATCAAGACTCCCCGACTCGGCGATAGCGGCTATGGCCATCGCAGCGGGTGAGGCGGTTGATCTCGAATACAACTTAGAGACAGGTAAGCGCGGCGACAGAGATTCGCATCTCGAAGCTCTGATCTGCGAGCTGACGGGCGCCGAGGCTGCAACCGTGGTTAATAACAATGCGGCTGCCGTTGTCCTGTTGCTCAACACGCTCGCGTTAGGACAGGAAGTCATCATCTCGCGCGGTGAACTGGTCGAAATTGGCGGTGCATTTCGCATTCCCGATGTGATGGAAAGTGCGGGCGCTAAGCTTCGCGAAGTCGGCACGACTAACAGGACCCATGCGCGCGATTTCGAGGCGGCACTATCGCCGCAAACAGCGTTGGTGATGAAGGTGCATGCGAGTAATTACGAGATACGTGGCTTTACCAGCGCGGTGCCCGAAGCCGAGCTTGCCGCCATTGCCCATGGCGCGAATATTCCGTTTGTGTCGGATCTCGGCAGTGGCTGTTTGGTCGACATGGCCCGCTTTGGACTGCCGCCTGAACCCACAGTCAGGGCGACGGTCGAGGCGGGTGCTGATCTGGTCACGTTTAGCGGCGATAAACTGCTTGGTGGGCCGCAGTCTGGAATCATTGTTGGCCGGGCTGATCTCATTAAGCGCATTAAAGCGAACCCCCTCAAGCGCGCCTTAAGAGTCGACAAAACGGTGCTGGCAGGATTGTTGTCAGTCTTGCAGCTGTACCGAGATCCAGAGTCTCTGCCTCAGCGGTTGCCACTGCTGGCGGATTTAACGCGGTCAGTCGATGACATCGAAAAAGCTGTGCAGCGAGTGCTACCAGTAGTGCGTGAGGCAGTCGGTGAGGAGTTTGTTACTGACGGACTCGATTGCAAGAGTCAGATTGGCAGCGGCGCGCTCCCGTTGGAGCTGATGCCGAGCCGTGCAATTGCCATCTCACTGCGCTCAGGACAGAGCGATGCTGGACTGACCGAGCTGGCGGCAACGCTGCGTGCATTACCGAAGCCTATAATAGGACGCCTCTCGGATGGTTCACTCATTCTCGATCTGCGGTGTTTGCGAGATGAGCAAGGCTTCTGCGAGCAGTTGCGCAGTCTGTAGCCGACGTATGGTCCTTTCTAGCTTTGGCTGTTGACGACTTTTGCGCCAACTTCTCGTGTCCCTGCCAAGAAAAAAAGCAGCGAGGCGATCGACGCGGCGAGCATCATGAGCAACAGCGGGTACACCGTACCGTTAAAGATAACAGCGACAAGTTGTGCCGCGATAGCCGAAAAAGCCATCTGTAAAAATCCAGTCAATCCCGACGCGGTGCCCGCGAAACGAGGGAATTCGTTAATCGCCGCAGCCTGTGCATTAGGCAGTGTGATGCCATTGCCGAGCACAGCGATGGCGACAGGGATAAAAAGCGCGAGTGGGTGGTGAAAGCCGAGGAGCTGCAAAACGATGGCACTGACTATACCAACTATGCCGGTGCTGGCACCGAGCATAATTAAAAGATTGATACCGAGAGTCCGGCCAAAGTGACGCGCAACATAAGTGCCGACCATGAACCCTAGCGGCACCATAATAAAATAGTAACCATATTCTGTAGGAGGGCGGTTGAGCACCGTGATCATGATTTCGGGCGCAGCCGAGATGAAGGCAAAAAACACCACAGAGACAAAGCTTACGCAGAAGGCATAGCCTCGAAACGCGCGCGAGCGAAATAGATGGGCAAAGTTACCAAGCATCGCACCGACACCGTCGAAAGGCACCGGCTCTGCCAACGTTTCGACGAGAGAGGAGCGCAGCACGAGCAGAATGCCGAGGCTGAATACTGCCATGACAAGAAACACCGACTCCCAGCCAAAGCGATGCATCAGTTCACCGCCTAGCGCGGGCGACAGCATGGGCATCACTACCATCACCATAACGAGTGTTGCAATCACTCGCGCGGCCTGTTCAGGGCCATACACATCCCGTACGATTGCGCGCGCAAGCACAAGCCCGACAGCGCCGCCAAACGCTTGAATAATTCGGCCGAGAATCAGCATCTCGATCGTGTTGGCGAAATAGCAGAAAAGCGAGCCGATGATGGTTATGCACAGGCCTAGCAGCATAATAGGCCGCCGGCCGAACTGATCCGAGAGAGGCCCATAGGTGAGAGTGCCAATCGCAATCGCGAGCATGGACAGGCTGAGAGTGAGCTGCGCGACCTCGGCGCTGACGGCGAACGTTTCTTTGATAACTGGAATCGCAGGGAGCAATATTTGCATTGCGGTAGGGCCGAGCGCCGAGGTTGCCGCGAGAAGGATGATGACTCGTTTGGCTAGAGTATTCTCAATGTTCACAATTTTCCCGTGGCGCGCCACGTTGTGGCGCGCAGTAAAGGTGTCGTCTAATCCCCAGTCGCTCAGTCACGCGCTGATTTACAGACCGTCTTACCTAAGTTTGTGCAATTTGATCTGCTCAATCGCCCGGCTTAAAAATCAGGTAGCGAGGTGTCATTGCCGTAACTCTGCGATCTCAATACTACGCTCGCGCCCATAATTGCCGATCGTTGAGCTTTACTCAGCTCGACGCCGATACTGAACAGTTGGCGCTGAAACTCAACGGCGACCAAGGCGCTATCGTTAGCAAGAGGCAGAGAGAGGATGGCTGGGGAATCACCAGTAATTGACTCGCTTTTACGCGCAGGAGTGTAGCATGAAATCACTGCCTCTTCGCTGCCTCGAAGGCAAAGGATGTTTGCGCTTATCTCTAATGCTAGCCCCTCGGGTGATGCCTCAAAACGAGGTGAGATTGATAACCTATCAGCTAACGCGAGTGCGGAGGGTGTGCCGTCATGACTAATGGCGACAGGAATGCCTGCGCCGAGTCGGCGAGCAAGGCTTGGGTCTTGGCGCAGTGAGGCGCTAAAAAAGTTGCGCGCCGAGCCGCTGTCGCCTTTTTGCCAATGCGCGCGAGCCATATGCCACTGGACTCGCGCGCGGAGCATCGCTTCGGCATCGGGTAGCAGTGAGAGGGCGAGTGTGCCTTCATCAATCACTCCGTCAGAATCGTGTCGCAGAGCCGCAGATTCGGTAGCGAAAGAGTGTTTGTAGCCCTGCGCGCCGCTGAAAGAGCCCCGGGTCTCTGCGTCTTCGATTAGCGAGGTAAAGACACCCGCGCCGAGCAGTCGTGCGATTTCAGGCTCTATCCATTCGGGTATGTGAACGTCGAGCGGGCCATAGGGACGCAGGCGATTTCGCATGGTCTCGGCGTTAGCGAAAAGTGACGCTGCTCGGCGACCCGCGCGCCAAGCGGCAAGTCGAGTGAGTTGCGCCGAGGCGGTGGCAGAGAGTCTGACTCCCCACTCTTGAGCCGCTGCAAATTCTAGCTGGCGTTCATAGTCGGCGCGAAAGGCGAGGGCGGTAAGCAATGCCGCAATCGCATCTTTCTGTGCATCGTCGGCACTAAAATTGCCATTGCGATCGGGCTGATTCAACGCGGATTCGGCAAGCCGCGCAGCCTCTTCAGTGTATCCGGCGAGCAGTAAAAAAGTCGCACTGGCAAGAAAGTGTTCGGCGCGATTGCTAACACCAATAAGCGGATCTTGCCTGTTACGCCAGACGAGCATTTGTTCTAACGCGCTCTGCGCATTGTCGAACCGACCTTGTGCGAGCGTAAGGTAGAGCTTCTGTATCCAAGGATTAGAAACACTGCTCGGGTTTGGGTAGCGCGTCGCTCTGTCTATTAAACGCTCAGCTTGATCGATGCGCAGCCTGCTCAAGGCGACTTCTGCGGCGTTTGTAAGGGTGACGGTGCTTAACTCTTCTCGTGTATTTTGCGCAGCCTCGTCTAATTTTAGCGCCTTGTCACAGGCAAGTGCAGCCTGCGATTCTTGAGGGGCGCTGAGTTCTACTGCACAGAGTGTGTTCCACGCCTGCGCTTCGGAAAATCGGTCGACGTCATCTTTGGCAAGGACGCGAAGCGCGCTTTGCCGGGCGTCCTCGAAGCGGCCTAGTTTGATTAAAGGCCAGCCTTTATACGGTTCGAGGTCGACCCCATACGCTTCGGCCAAGGCATCGAGATAGCGAAGAGACTCTTCTTGATTGCCGATGAGTTGATGCACCGACGACAGTTGATTAAGGGTGAGGTAATGCCACAGTGGTGTCTCGGGCGCTGAACCTTCGGGGAGATCGGTGCCTGCCCCGACCATCTGATCGAATGAGCGAATTTTGCTGTTTGCCTCAGCCTGGTTAAGGTGGAAAAGCGCGCGCGGCACATTGCCTTCGACGGTGAGCAACACCTCGGCGAGCGTGTAGTGTGCAGCGGAGGAGGTTGGTGCAGAAGCAAGCCATTGTTCCGCAAGCTCGCGCGCACGGATACGTTGACTGGCATCGAGCGCACTGCAGACGGCGAGGGCTTCGGGCTCGACAATCGAGCGAAGGCCAAAACAAATTTCCGGCGCAGGCAATTCAATATCGCTAAGATTTTGGCCTGTAGCACCGCAGCTTAAGCATGCGGATACGACGGCACCGAGCAATAAAATTTGCTTAACGTGCTGAGACCGCTCATGTGTTGATTGGTGCTTTTTTCGGCGCAGTCCCATCACTCTTAGGCCTCAGCGTAGGGTAGATCTAGCGAGTTGCTCCATCGAAGGCAGCATGAGTTCGCGAAGCAGCGCGTTCACATCTCCGGCACCTGGGGCGAGTTCCAAGCGGTGGGCGAAGACACGGGGCAGCAGTTTTTCTATGTCGGCTGCGCTCACATAGTTGCGGCCGTCCAGCGCGGCGGCGGCCTTCAACGCTGGCAGCATAAGCACAATGCTGCGGGTAGAGTTTCCTTGCAGAACGCGTGGATCGCTTCTCAAATCCCGAGAGATATCAACTAAAGCGACTTTTACTGCGCTGCTTATTTCGACTTCAGAATCGATAATCCTCCGCGCATGCAATAGGTCAATCTGACTCACTGTGCGGCTGTGCACGGCCTCGTCGTCATGGAGTGTTTGTTGTCGATCAAGGTGAGTGGATAAGACTTCGAGTTCAGCCTCGCGATCGATATGCTGCATGGTGAGTTTGAATAAAAATCTATCCAGCTGAGGGGTCGGCAATGGGTAAGTACCAACCAGATCAAGTGGATTCTGAGTAGCAATAACGAAGAATAATTCGCCGAGTGGATACGTCGTGTTGTCGATAGAAACTTGTTTCTCGCCCATCGCTTCGAGCATCGCCGATTGCACCTTTGGTGAGGTACGATTGATCTCGTCGGCTAGCACAACATGCGCAAAAAGAGGGCCGCGGCGGAAATGAAAGCTATTATTTCTTGGGTCGAATATCGGCACGCCGGTGACATCCGAAGGCAGCAGATCGGGGGTAAACTGAATGCGGCGGAAGGCGGCGATCCCTGACTCGGCGCCTGATTCATCGTCAGAGACGTTAGGCGGCATCTGGCCGACGATTGCTTCGCCCAGCGTCTTCGCGAGCGTAGTCTTGCCAGAGCCGGGAAAGTCTTCGAGGAGCACATGGCCGTCGGCGACTAGCGCGATGACGCAAAGCTCAATGACCTCATCGCGGCCAATCACTTTTGTTTTAACAATGTTAACGAGTTTTAGGAGTGTCGCGCGCGCAGCGTCTAACTCATTTGCTGGCTTGGCGGTCGCGTGGGGTGCATCAAAAGACGCGATCGTCTCATCGCTCTCTTTTTTATAGTTCTCTGTTTCATGCTCAAAACTCATGTAAAGCTCCAATCGGGCTAGCGTATTGTCGACCAGCTAAAGGGGTGTAGGGCGCCTAGCAATCTACGCCAGAGAGGAATATTGGCCTGCAAATCTGAAGAAACCGATTGTTCTAGCGCTTGCCAGTCGTCTGCACTCAGACTCGGTGCTGCGGTGATGCTTCGATTTGGTTGCTCAGCGCTGTCGTCTCGATCTGAAAAGCCTAATGTTGCGGCTAAATGTGCTCGCGTAAGCGGCGCGAGGCCGGGTGCGAGGGCGTTGCAGCGGGCTGCAAAGGCCTCTCGCGATTCACCATAGTGTCGCCTAAGCCCCGAGTCGGCGAGACGGTCGAGTGTCGCTCGATAGCCGGTGCGCGGCCGGCTCGCTCGTGAGCCGAAGCGCGGTGCGAGTCGCCGCTGCATTTTGGCAATATACCCCAAGAGCGCAATGATGACCGCGGCGTATGTGAGCCAGCGGCCTGCCTGCTGCAGCAAGGCCAGGGGATCGAAGGTGGACTCGCGTTTGCTGTCGATAAACTGCTCGAAAGACGACTCGTTGCGCAACATGTCGCCTAGCAGTTGTTGCAGATTGTCCTGTGGATCGGTGGTCATATCGACAAGGGTCTGCTGAGGTGCCGGATCGATTATGACCCAGCCCACACCTTCGAAGTAAATCTCGGGCCAAGCGTGGCCATGGATCGCTTGGATAAGCAGAGCAGAGCCGCCAGCGCGATTGCTCGCAGGGACAGAATAGCCCACGCCAACGCGAGCAGGAATGCCGAGACTGCGATACATATACACCGCCGAAAAGGCAAAGTGGACGCAGTAACCGGTGAGATCGCCGAAGAGGAAAGAGGCGGCAGGGTCTGCCTCGGCGGCGTGCACATTTTTGAGACTATAGATTCCGTTCTCGTCGAGATACTGCTTAATGGTCCACGCGCGTGCGAAGGCGTCCTGCGCAAATTCTGGCTTTAGCGAGGCGGTTAGCGAGTTCGCAAGGTCGGCATAGCGCGGATCATCCGGCAGCTTGAGGTATTCAGCGGCAACGTCGCTGCGCCAATTTTTATTGCCAACCTCTCGTCCCAGCAGAACATCAAAGTCGAAAAGCGGCACCTGTGAAATCGCTTCATAAGTGCTGTCGAAGCGCGTGGCATTAGGGTTAGGAATGCGCGAATAGCGGGTGGGCGTGTCGAGTCCGAAAGGTGCGCGGTGCGGTGCCAGTGTGCCAATAGTTGTGCGCACGCCTTTGCGGGGCGCCTCCGAGGCTGGTGAGATTGCGTAGTTTAGGCCGGCTTCGTTACCTGAAGCGAGCGAGTCGGCTGCGCTGGCATCAAAACCTCTAAGCAAATCTGTGTCCATGTCTGGGCGCGTCGCGTAATCGATGCGTTGTCCGTCAAACTGAGAGTAGGCCGATTCACGGAAATAGTAGGAGCCATCAGCGGGCTCATAGTCGTCATGAAAAACAACAACAGCAACTGGCGCGGCCTTATCCTTCGGGTCGTTGGTGCTGTCTTGGAAGGGATTGTCTTCCTGTGGGCCACTTCCCTGCTGCCCTGTCAGGCCGAGGTCGTTCGTGAGCTCAGGGGTTGGCAAGCCGAAGCGGCTAACGAAGAGCATCAGCAACAGGCTCACGGCAGTCAGGACCAAGAGATGATAGAGCACTCGACCTTTGCTTGACTCCTGCAGGTTGATCGCAGTCAGCAAGAGCAGACAAACAGCGCCTATCGCCATTAGTAAATAGGCGGGGTCGTAGCCGCGGATGAGGGCGAAGTCGCCTAACAGGAAGGGGCGATCGATCATGCCGTTGCGATGGGCGGTGAGCGTAAACACAACCGCACAGGCAATGAATAGAAGCTCGCCTATCCTGCCGACAGCACCCCGCTGCGAGAGCAGATGTAGGCTTCCACAGAAAGCGGCGGCGAGCGTGAAACCCGCGATGAATTCACCCGCGCTGTAGAGGCTAAGCGGATTGCCCGATGCTGTGGCGCTCGCGCTAAGCAGTGAGCCTACCTCGCTGCCATTTCGTAGCACGGTGGCCAGTAGTAAGCCGGTGCCGGCAAAAACGAAAGCGAGGATTGCCGCAGCGCCAAAACGCAGCTGCAAGGCTCGACTTGAATGGGGGAGGGCGCAGAGAATAAGCGGGCCAAGCAGTGCGCCAAGTATGGTGCCAAGTGAACCGCTCGCTATCGTGAGCGGCAGGCTTATAAGCCAAGCGGCGAACGCGACAGCCCCGAGGCGAAATAGCTGAGTTAGGCCGAAACGACGCACAAGGTTGTTGGTCGCCGACTGTGTCGGGACGCCGTTGGTGTGAAAGAGAGGGGGTGGCTTAGCCAAGAATCGCATCCTTAAGGTCAGAGATTTTTACTAAATCTCCGCTAGTCCTGTCCACTAATACGATCGATTCTACGCGCTGGCTCAGGGTGGTCAAATCCAATACTGGGGAAGCCTTGGGTGTCTTCGCTAGCACGTTCGAAGAGAGCACGTCCGAATCTTTCCACAGCGCCCTGTGCAGGCGCGACTTTGGTGTGCGCCTGCCGACTATGTCGACTCCGATAACCAGATTAAGACGACACGTGCGTGATTGAGCAGTCGCGGCGAGCCTAGCCAACACCTCTGAGTCGCGGGCGCTCGCGAAGACGAGGCAGTGGCTGCAGTGCTGAGCTGCTAGAAACCTGTCTAAGCCATAGCTGTGAGGAGCTAGCTCCTCTGGCGCGGCAGAGTCAGCGATCGCGACAAGCGCGTCGGCCAGGTTCCGGTATTCGTTTGCGCGACCATTATCATTGCCTGCGCCGTCGGCGCCAAAGTGCCAATCGTCCCCGAGCAAGCCGCTTTCTAAAGTCAGTCTTGCTAAGGCAGCCGCGGCTTCGTCGCCCGTCCCGCTAACCAAATAGGCACAGGCTTTGTCGTCGAACGCGACGCTCCGCTCGGGTAACCGGACATTAAGCTGGCGATTGCGGGCGAAGCCCTTCCACATAATATCGCGCACCGAATCGCCGGGTGCGTAGGGCCGGATTTCCATCCGATCCCCCAAAGGCTCACCGTTTGTCTCTGGCAAACCGTCGGCGGTTATGCGGGCGCGCTGCAAGGTAAAGGGGTGATAAGCGCCGAGTCGGGGCAAAATCATGTGTGCAAGAGGCTGGGTGGCGAGCCAACTGTAACTGCACAGCCCGAGTGCATCTCGAACCTCGAAGCGACGGATTACGGCATCGTTTTTCCCTCGGTGAGCGGGGACGATGGTTTCATGAAGGCGATTATCTCTCCGCCGTTCGTTCAGGGTCT
>ENA-ORDA01002264-ORDA01002264.1-marine-metagenome-genome-assembly--contig:-NODE-2264-length-14901-cov-2.859147_pt1 | contig 14901 bp, 15 predicted proteins | sample MGYA00237778_ERZ508506 | MGnify/ENA primary metagenome ERZ508506 (study PRJEB26177, sample SAMN06267891) | marine metagenome | isolation source: Monterey Bay, California, USA | place: Pacific...
CTGCATGTACTTTTGTAACATATTCAGCCGTAGCCATTAAGGCGGGCATAGGTCCAAAAGGATTTCCTTTGAAGTCCATGTCTAATCCAGCTACAATAACGCGAATTCCACGATTTGCTAGGTCGTTACAAACAGCAACAATTTCGTTGTCAAAAAACTGTGCTTCATCAATCCCAACCACATCTACATCATTTGCTAGCAATCGAATGTTTGACGCAATTGGAACAGGTGTTGAACGAATTCGACTGTCATTATGAGAAACAACTTCTTCCTCGTCGTAACGAGTGTCTAGAGCAGGTTTAAATATTTCAATTCGTTGTTTTGCAAACTGTGCTCGCTTCAACCGTCGGATTAATTCTTCGGTTTTGCCAGAAAACATAGAACCACAAATTACTTCGATCCAGCCAAATTGTTCTGTATGATTTACTGTATTTTCGAGAAACATTTTGTAGCTTTAGGCATTCGTTTTTTTAAATTTTGCATTATTTTTACAAATAACAAATTTAAGAATATTTATAAGTAAAAAATAAATTCAAGACACAACTTATGCACAAAAAATTAGAAGCCGATTTAATGAGTTTAGCGCATAGCATTTTACAGATGAAAAACAGAGACGATGTCTTTGCTTTGGAGGCAAAAGCAAAAGAGATTTCGAGTAAATTATCCATCTTAACTTTTGTTGAAACATACGTAAATACAACTCCAAATTTAAAAGAAACAAAAGAAGAGTTGATTGCTTCGGTTGAAAAGGCTTTTGAAATCAAAGAGTTGCCTAAAGTTATTCAAGATGAAATTGCAATTGTTCAGGAATTAGAAGTTTCGAGAGAAAAACTTATTACACCTTTAGCAGACATAGAAGAAGTAGTGGAAGAAGAAGAAAAAGAAGAATTTATTGAAGAGACTTTGCCAGCCCCTGTTGATGTTGCCGATGATTTATTTATAGAAGCAACAGAAAATGTTATTTTAGAACAGCCTTTTGATGCGTTGGAAGCAACTTTATTTTCTTCAGAAGTATTTGAAGAAACGCCAGAAGAAGCAGAAGATGACAGTGAAGAAATAAAAATTCACACGCTAGAAGAAGAATTAAAAGATACAATTCCTGTTGATGTGATGGCAAATTTATTTGAAATGGCTCAGCCAGTTTCTTTAAATGACACACTTACGAAAAATATTCAAATCGGGTTAAATGACCGAATTGCATTTGTTAAAAATTTATTTGATGGAAGTCAAGAAGATTTTAATAGAGTCCTTTCACAATTAAACTCTTTCAAAACAGAAAAGGAAGCCATTAAATTTATCAACAAAATGGTGAAACCAGATTACAATTGGGGCGAGCAAGAAGAATTTGAAACTCGTTTCATGGAAATTATACAAAGAAAATTCGTTTAAGACTTCATTAACAATGACAAAAAAAGAATTACCAATCAAATATATTTTTTGCATGAAGTGGGGATCACTTTACGGAGCGGAATATGTAAATCGATTATTTTCGATGGTTCAGAAAAATTTAACCAGCGATTTTAAAATGGTTTGTTTTACAGACGATCCATCAGGTATTAACGAAGCTGTTACCTGTTATGATATTCCTGAAATGGGGATTCGAACTGACATTCCAGAACGAATGTGGAAAAAGTTGACTACCCTTAAAAAAGAATTATATGGTTTAGAAGGAACAGCGTTGTTTTTAGACTTGGACATTGTTATTGTAGATAATATCGATTGTTTCTTTGAAGTTGACGGTTCTTTTAGAATTATTAAAGACCATGGATGGAGAAGCTGGAGAATTACTGGAAACTCTTCAGTATATCGATTTGATATCGGAAAACATGGCTATGTTTTTGATGATTTCTTATCTAATTTTGATGAAATAAGAAAACGACATCGAAACGAGCAAGAATATCTTACCCATGCCATTCATGACAATGATGATCTTCAATACTGGGAAAAAGCATGGTGCCCGAGTTTTAAGTATGATTGTGTTTCAAGATTTCCATTGGCTTTTTGGAAAAAACCAACAATACCAAAAGGAGCCAAAATAATTATTTTTCATGGAGAAATAAATCCGCACAAAGCAGTTGAAGGTGGTAGAGGAAAATGGTATCGATATGTAAGAGCTGCGCCCTGGGTTGCAGAGTACTGGAAATAATTTTAAAAGATGAAAAATGAAGAAAGTTATTTTAATATTGGTAGCAGTTTGTTTTTTGGTGAGCTGTAAATCCGCATATAAAACACAGAAATTTGTAGCGGAAAAAACTCCGTTAGAACCCAACTACAATGAAGAAAAGAATTGGGCTGTTTTGCCGTCGAAGTATTTAAAAGAATTGATTGCATTTTCATCTCAAGAAAGAGACACTTTACAAGCCGATGTTTTTTATGTATACCCAACTTTAAATACAGAAAAAGAAGATGCCCGTTGGAATGTGCCTATTGAAGATGCAATTCAACAAAATAAGGTTCTTAATAAAGCGGTACTCTTTCAAGCATCCGCTTTTACAACTGCTGGTAAATTATATGTGCCCTTTTATAGACAAGCACATATACGATCTTATCAAATGCTAGAAAATGGTGGAGAAAAAGCACTTTTATTAGCCTATTCAGATGTTAAAAGAGCTTTTCAAACCTATTTAAAAAAATACAATAATGGTCGACCTATTATTATCGCAAGTCACAGTCAAGGTTCAACACATACCAAGTTTTTATTGCGAGATTTTTTTGACAACAAACCTTTGCAAAAACAATTAATTGCAGCCTATGTAGTGGGTACTGTTTTAAAGCCAGATTTATTTACCTCGATTCAACCGATGACAGCACCAAACGAAGTTGGTGGGATTGTTGGGTGGAATACTTTTAAAACAGGTCATTACCCCAAAGGGAAAAACATCTATGTTGGTAGTGTAACTACGAACCCGATTACATGGAATTCCGAAAAAATAACGGAATTAAGTCAACACAAAGGCTTCTTGTATTCAAATAAAAAAATCTATAAAAAAGCATTAAAAATTGAAGTTACAAACGGACTCATTTGGGCTACAAATCCTAAATTCCCAATGCGTTTTTTTATGTCTTTTATGAAAAGCTATCATGTAGGAGATATCAATCTTTTTTGGCAAGATATAAGAGATAATGCCGTTTTAAGAACAAATGCTTTTTTAGAGAATTCTAATTGATTTCTTCTTTGAGTGCTGCAATAACATTTTTGCTGTTTCCAATAAAAATGCTGTCTTCCAACATAAATACTGGACGTTTTAAAAAGGTGTATTCTTCCAATATATATTGACGATAATCAGCTTCAGAAAGTGTTTTGTTTTTCAAATCCAATGCCTTGTATAACTTTGCTCGTTTGTTAAACAATGCCTCATAACTTCCAGAACGTTGGTGCATTTCTTCTAGTTGTGTAACATTTACTGGATTCGACTTTATTTCTTGACGTTCAAAACCGTTAGTATTTACTTCTTTTAAAATTCTTTTACACGTATCACAAGTTTGTAAAAAATAGACTTTATTCATTCATTTATAGTATTATATTTACACTTCAAAATTAAACATAAAAATGAAAATACAATTCGATGTTTTAAGAAAATCACGTGATTTAGTTTTAAAAGAATTAGACGGATTAACATTAGCGCAAATCCATACCATTCCAGCAGGGTTTAAAAACAATATTGCTTGGAATGTTGCACATTTAGTGGTGACACAACAATTGTTGCATTACAAATTATCGGGTTTAAATTGCTTGTGTTCGGATGATTTAATTGAAGCGCATACCAAAGGAACATTACCAACAAAAACGTTTTCTGAAGAAGAATTTGAAGAGGTAAAAGAATTGCTAGTGGGCTTGCCAGATACTTTAGAAGAAGATTTTGAAGCTGGTATTTTTGTCAATTTTCACGAATATCCAACTAGTACCGGTTTTGTTTTGAATTCCCTAGAAACCGCTATGATATTTAATAATTTTCATGAAGGTGTGCATTATGGAATTATTAGATCGATTAAAAAATTCGTATAACCGTTTTTTTAATCGCTAAAATTTAGCAAGCGGTATCATACCATAAACAAAAAAAGTACGCATATTTTCCGTGCTTTTTTATTGATTCACTTTAAATACAGGATTTAGATAATAATTGGGTCTTAAACTTAAATCTTCATCCTTAAAATAGATAATTTTTTCTGGGAGTCTTTTTTCCAAGTAGTTTCCGGTATCCCAAACATTGTTTTGATTCCAGTCTTCAATAGCTCTTACTGTATATGCTTTTGGGATTAATAAATCATAGACAATCGTAGTTGTTTTTTGTACGAAGTTTCGTTGCACTAATTCTAACTTTGAATCTAACAACTCGATAATGTAATTTTTTGAAGCCGGATTTTCTACTTTTAAGGTTATTCGACCATAGTCTTCAATTTCTTGTGTTCGTACCTGATAGGCTAGCGAGTCATTTTTAAACGCATAAATGTCTGATATTGCTTCGGGTAAAATAGAAATTCGATATAATTGCACTGGTTCTTTATCAAAAACAATCGCAAATTTATTTTCTTTTTCGTCAATAATACTCTTAAAGCTTACCGCGAGAGAATCCTTGTTCATAATTGCTATTTTTGAAGTATCGATGTTCATTACAGGGTTGTTTGTCCGTATGAAGAATGTATCTCTAAAATGAATGATCCCTGAAGTACCTTTAATACTTAAACTATCTAATTTCTTTTTACGAAGCTTTACCGTTAAAGTATCTTTTAATTTTGCATTTGAAATGATGAAGTTTAATGAATCTGCTTCAAAAGGAGTAAACCAGTAGTTTAAAGTGTCTTTTTCTTGTTCAAATTTTGCAATGCTTTTAAAATCTGCAGGTGTATCTGAAAGAAGTGTAACCTTTAGGTCTTCTTTTTTTCCATAAAAAGGAAAAATTAATTGTCCCTTTTTAAGTTCTTTTGCTCTTCCAAATTTAAAAGGTTGTGCTTCTTTAAAAACTACAATATCCTTTTGAAGAATACTATCTCTAGGCAACTTAATGGTATCTCTATAAAAACCAATTTGATCTGTTTCAGGGTCAAATAGGTAATCATTTGTTGATTCCTGTAAGGCAACCATTAAATAGTTTCCATCTTTTAAGTTCGAAAAATTAAAGTGAATAGAATCTGTCGTTGTTGTTACATAATTCGGTTTTTCTCGATAGACTAAAGAGTCTGTAAAAGCACTGTCTATTTTATAGAGCAAAACATTAAAATCTCTGTTGGGTTTGTTGACTAAAACATCTTTTACAGTTCCTTTAGATTTAAGAGAATCAATATAATTACCTGTTGAGAAAACATATTTAAAACGTTCTAAAGGATTACTTTCGTTATTATCTTCTATGGCATTTCCGAAATTGAAAATATAAGTAGTGTTCTTTAACAAGGTGTCGATGATCTCTATTTCCAAATATTTACTAGCAAACCCCTGTGGCTTAATTAATGGCGGGTATTTCATTGGTGGAGAAATCACCAATTGCTTATTCAGGTTTTTTAGTTTTATAAACTCGTTGAATGATAATTTAATTTTTGAAGCCTCAAAATTTATGTTTTCGTAGGGTGGAGTAGCGGTCACCATTAATGGTGCATCTTCATCTCTTGGACCACCATCGGGTCTACTTGTTCTTGCACAGTTTCCTAAAACGAGTGTAATGACTGTGAAAAATAAAATTTTAAGCGTGTTTTTCAAGAGGTGTAATTTATTTACAAATAAACAATTTATTTTTCAGTTTTTAATGTTAAAATTATCTTGTAAATGACATTGTTAAAATACTAATTTTAATGTTGGGAGTCTTTATTAACTCCTTGCTACAAGCCTTTAAAGTAGCTCCAGTTGTAAGTACGTCGTCTATTAATAGAATGTGTCTGTTTGCGAAAATAGTGATGTCTTCTGGAGAGAATTTCATTTCGTTGTTTTCGAACCTTTCAAACCCTTGTTTGAAAGTCTGTGTTTTTGTTGCAAAACTAAATCCAACAGCAACATTAATTTGTTCCGAAATTAATGAGAACTTTGATAATACCTTACCTGAAATTAAGCACTCACAGCTGATTTTCCTAATATCTTCTGCATAAAAACTTAAATAAGAACTGCTTTGATTAGTGGTTCATGAAGTAAATTAGATCTTCTCTAGCCTGCTTTTAACGATTATTCCGGTAAAGATTATGAATGTAATTTTACCCCAATCTTATTAAGTTTTGAAACCCAATGGGACCCTCACGAAATATCATTATAGTCTTTCCTATTTTAAGAGATTTAAACAGTTTTTTAGAAATTCCATTTATTTATGTAGGAAAGTAGGCTGATTTTTCTTGATAACTTTTTAGATTCGTTTATATTTGCCTTAATTATGGCAAAACAAGAAGATCAATTTAAAAAAGTACTATCGCACGCAAAAGAATATGGTTATGTATTTCAATCAAGTGAAATTTATGATGGATTAAGTGCAGTGTACGATTACGCCCAAAATGGTGTTGAGTTAAAGAAGAATATTAGAGATTATTGGTGGAAAGCAATGGTGCAAATGCACGAAAATATTGTTGGGATCGATGCCTCCATTTTAATGCATCCTACAACTTGGAAAGCCTCCGGACATGTAGATGCTTTTAATGATCCGTTAATCGATAACAAAGATTCAAAAAAACGCTACAGAGCAGACGTTTTAATAGAAGACTACTGTGCTAAAATTGAAGGAAAAATCAACAAAGAAGTAGACAAAGCTGCAAAACGTTTTGGAGAAGCTTTTAATAAGGAAGAATTTTTAGCAACCAACGGTCGTGTTGTTGGCTATCAAGAAAAAATTAATACGATTCTTGCAAGAATGGGTGCTTCTTTAGAAAAGGAAGATTTATTAGATGTAAAAGCATTAATTGAAGAATTAGAAATTGCAGACCCATTAACAGGATCCAGAAACTGGACAGAGGTAAAACAGTTCAATTTAATGTTTGGAACCAAGTTAGGTGCTTCTGCAGAAACCGCTATGGATTTATATTTAAGGCCAGAAACCGCACAAGGTATTTTTGTGAATTTTCTTAACGTTCAAAAAACGGGAAGAATGAAAATTCCTTTTGGAATTGCACAAACTGGAAAAGCTTTTAGAAATGAAATTGTTGCAAGACAATTTATTTTTAGAATGCGCGAGTTTGAACAAATGGAAATGCAATTTTTCGTAAAACCAGGAACCCAAAAAGAATGGTATGATCAATGGAAAGCAACTAGATTAAAATGGCACCTTTCTCTTGGAATGGGGGCAGAGAACTATCGTTTTCATGACCATGATAAATTAGCACATTATGCAGATGCAGCAGCAGATATTGAGTTTAAATTCCCATTTGGCTTTAAGGAATTAGAAGGAATTCATTCCCGAACCGATTTTGATTTAAAAGCACATGAAGAATTTTCTGGAAAAAAATTGCAATACTTTGATCACGAAGAAAATAAAAGTTATACTCCTTATGTAGTTGAAACTTCCATTGGTTTAGATCGAATGTTTTTAGCTGTTTTTTCAAATTCATTACAAGAAGAAGCCCTGGAAAATGGCACCTCACGTACTGTTTTAAAATTACCCGCAATTTTAGCACCCTACAAGGCAGCTATTTTTCCATTAGTAAAAAAAGACGGATTGCCAGAAGTTGCTCGTAAAATTATGAGCGATTTAAAATGGGACTTCAATGTTTTTTATGACGAAAAAGACGCAGTTGGTAAACGTTATAGAAGACAAGACGCAGCAGGAACTCCTTTTTGTATTACAGTAGATCATCAGACCCTAGAAGACAAGTCTGTAACCATTCGTCATCGAGATACGATGGAACAAAAAAGAGTAAAAATTACAGAATTAAAAGAGATAATAGATGCAGAAGTTGCCGTAAAAAATTGGCTTCAAAGAATGTAGTTTTGTAAGACATTTAAAGAAAAAACCTCACGAATTTCGTGAGGTTTTTTTATGAAGTTCTTTATTGAATTAAAATCTCCATCCAACATTTACACCCAATCGTGGCAACAAAATAGGGGAGTTTGCACTAAATAAATTTCGTCCAATTCCACCATAAACATCTACTATAAAACCACTCTCAGAAATATATTTTGCTCCAAATGAGATGCCCAAAGCACTGTCAGAATATTTTTCATAAATATCGGACTCACCTGCTATTTCAATTTTTTTATAACCTGATCCTATCCCGAAAAACCCTTCTCCAAAAAGATTCCAAACCCTGTCAGAGGTAAAATAATGTCGCAAGTAAGGAGTTATCATACTTTCTTCATTATATCTGAAGTCTGAAGATTTTTGTTCAAAGTTATACAAACCAGAAATTCCAATCGAAGTATCTCCACTGAGATAATATTCATAGGAAGCATCGATCGTTTTTAAGATCAAAGCGTTTGCAATATTTAATTTTACTTCTTGTTGAGCAAGTGCTATTGTAGAAACTAAAAGTGTAAAAATTAAAATTATTTTTTTCATGAAATCTTATTTTGATTCAAATTTACGAAATTTAGATGACTTAAAATTAGTTGCCAATCAAGATTCTTTCTCTATCTACTACTTCTATAGAACTGTTGTCACCACCTAAGTTTCTTCCAATACCTAAATAGATTTCGGCTGTAAATCCTGTTTTTGTTATTGGTTCTTGACCAAGTGCTATTCCACTAACAAATAGGTAAATAAATAAGGTGCATTTTTTCATTTTTTTAAGTGAAAAATTTACTTAATAGCAAGTGCACCATAATAAACTAAAAAAGTGCTTTTAATTGAATATTTCCTGTGTGAATTATTTTCGAATTTTCGCTTTTTCTTCCCAAGTAGCTTATATTTAAGTTTAAAAAAGCATTTAGTTTCTGACTGTAGAGTAAGTTCCAAGTATAATTTTTTCCTGGTTGTAAGCCTTCTAACATTTGGTAAGCAACGGGCGTATTTACATTTCCAGTAAAGTCATTTAAAAAAACTGTTGTATTTACACTAATTTGATTTTTCTTTTTACTAATGTGAAAATAATCCAATCCAAATTTCTGCTGTTTTAAAGACTCAAAATCTTGTAAGTGATTTACTTTGTTTTTAAAGTGGTAAAAAGCAGAAAAACGATGATTATTATGATATGAAAATGAGATTTTTGGTTGAATTTCTTTTGCGATAATTTCATAATTTCGGCTATTGAAATTTTGTGTTATCAAATTATTTTCAGATTGCTTTACCATCAAATCAAGCAGCCAGAAACCGGTAAATTTATGGTTAAAATCTACTTGAATTTGCTGGATGGTATTTTCTTGGTTTCCTATAAAATATTGTTGCAAGTTCTTCGAATTTACAACAGTAAAAGTGGTGCTGTATTTTTGTAGGTTTCTATTAAAATAAAGTTGATTTCTAAAATTATAATTTAGTCCAATCTGTTTGTTTTCATCAAAATCAAAAGGATTGAAATTAAAAGAACTCCCAATGCGTTCTTGTTCGTTGTCGATTGCTAAAAAAGTTTGATTACTCCAATGAGAAAGCCACTTTTTATAACTTTTTTTGTTTTTCCATTTTAAAAAATTAATTCCTATAGATTGTTGCCATTTAGCACGTTGTGTTGAAATAAAGCGCAAGTTTGGTAAAGGGATTCTTAAGTAATTAGCTTGGTCTTGAAACTGTGCGATTTCGAATTCGTCAAAATCCTGGACACTGTCATTATTATAGTCAATCCAGGTATAAAAACCTTGACCTACTTCTGTTTTTACATAGATGTAATCTTGCCGAGCAACATTTCCTGAAGAGGTTTCATAAGCGATCTTCAGGTTTACGAAATCGTTTAGTAATTTTTGATGATATACGATTTTAGAATTCAGAGACTTTTTATCTGAAGTGAAATTATTTTGTGTAATTCTATAATTTGCATACACCGACAAGTTCGTCTTTTTTGTGTCTACTAATTTTGAGTTGAAGTAGATTGTTTTTCGGTTATTAATTTCTGTAAAACGATTCGATTTGATACTGTCGTTAGTCCTTAAATTAAATCCAAATTTCGCAAAAACTTTTGCAGTATCTCCAATTCCTATATACCCCTCATATTCTTCAAACTGATGACTGGTGTTGATGTATTCTCGATTGCTGTTTTTTCTGTCATTTATTTCTGCGTTAGTAAAAGCACCCATCCAACTTTTTGAAAAGTAGTGGTCTAAAGTCGCTTTGGCTCTAAAAAAAGAATTATCTTCTATTGAAGAAGTGTTTTCTAGAAGACTTATCTCTGTTGAGAATTTCGTCTTATCAAATCTCAACCGAGATGAAATTTCATGCTTATTTCCTTTAAAAGAGTTGTTGTACCTTAAGTTGTTGTACCGATATGAAACAAAATCTGCTTTTTTATTCTGAAGTATAAATTCGGATTGAAAGTAGTTTTTTGTAGCATTGTTCGTTAAAATATTCCAATCTCTATTAAATTCTACAGGCTCCCAACCTTGTTCTGTATTGAAGTTTTGTTGAACGTGTTCGTGATTAATATCACTTTTTAACTGCCATTTTTTATCAATTAAAATTTGTTGCCAACCCATTTTTGCTGCAATGGCAGTATTTTGATTGTCGTCAATAGTAGAAAATAAATTTGCATCATTATTACTGAGCGCTATTTCAGAATTGAACCTTGTTTTTTTCGAAGGATTATAGTCTGATTTCACAACGAAAACCTGAACTTTGGAAGGAGCAATTAACTTTACAATGGGGTTGTAATTTCCCAATTGAACTCCAACATATTCAAAAATAGGGCCCGAAGCCACGGTTCTCAATAGGTTGTAATCCCCTTTATTTATACCCATATTTGTAAATGTTACCGTGTAGAGTTCTTCCGTTGCATCGGTTGTATATTCAAAAACCTCGATTCCACCCACTACAACCTTTTTATAGAGTACCTTGTTTTCATTGTAGGTATCTACAAAAGCGCTTTCTGAAAACATCAAATCAGTATTGTTTCCTGCATTGGCCAGTGTTTGTTTTTGTTCTTCCGACAATGCTTGTTGCAACGGTTGATTCTTTGCGTCATTTTCACTGTAAAAATAACCACTGATATTTAGTTTCTCACTGGTATAGTTGACTTCTTCATAGGTTACAAATCGTGTGAAATTCCTATCAGAATATTGAAATTCAATCCAAATACGCATGTCATTGGTTATTGGAAATGTTGTGTTAAATGTAATTTCTGATAAGTTATAATCAATCGTATATGCTTTGTTTTCCCCCGCTTCAATGAGTACACCGTTTACATATACGCTCTCACTGCCAGCAATCATTACAATGGCGGGTTCATTGTTGGTCCCCACAATTTTGTATGGCCCTTGGTTTCCTTCAACACCAACGAGCGTAAAAGTGCTAAATTTCCCTCTAGAAACTGCTCCCGATGCGGCGACTTTTAAATTTTCATTTAGGTTTGCAGCTATCTGTAAACCGGCAATTTGCTTGTTGAAATTCAAGAAATAGCTCTCTTGATTTTGCAAACGAATATCTCCTGCTTTTACACGCCAATTGTCACTGTACAATTCAATGAAAATTCGATCGAAGTCTGTAATGTTTTGGGAATATCCGTTTTCTTGTAATGGAATGTTGGTATCGAAAATATTGGCTCTGATGTTTACTGAACTCGATATTTTACCAGATATTTCTAAATCCAATGCCGAGTTGGTTACCGTATTCTGATTGTTTCCAGAAGTAACCCCTCTCGTTAAAAACCCTTTGGTTTTTAGCCCTTCAAAAAGTTGAATGTCGCTTGTTTTTTTAGTCGTTGTAAAACTATACAGTGGTCCTGTATTTGTGTTGTTTGGAACCATCAATTTTTTATCAAAGGGGGTATACACTTTTGTTACGAATTCGGGGAACCGAAAATACTCGACTGTAATTTCAGGATATTTTTTAGCATCAATCATCAAAATTGCCTTTAAAAAATCGATCTGATATTCTTCCGGATAGATTCTTTTTTGAAACTTGTTTCGCACTGTAAACCGTTGCGAATTGATGGGTATCGTGTCTATTTGAACGGTATCTTTTTGAATACGAAATGTCTTTGTTCTAAAGTCTTTTGATACCGTTTGCCCTTGGATCTTGGATCCAATAAGCAGTAGTAGCAAGAACAATAAATTTTTGTACATCTCGTATTTAAGATACTAACGTTGAATTTGCTTTTTTAATATTTGAAAGATTAAAAAAGGGATTGTTGTTTTACTGGATTTTCGTGATCTAAAAGCCATTTTTTACGCCAGACACCTCCAGCATAGCCTGTTAACGATCCGTCTGAGCCAATCACACGATGGCAAGGTATGATGATCCAAATTGGATTTTTGCCATTGGCAGCAGCTATGGCACGTATGGCATTTACATCTCCAAATGATTTACTCTGTGCTAAGTAACTTTTCGTTTTTCCGTAGCCAATTTTCAGCAAAGATTTCCATACTTTTATTTGAAAAGGGGTTCCTTTCGGATTGATCGTCAAGTCGAAATGATCTCTTGTTCCCTCAAAGTATTCTTGCAATTGGGCAACACATACCTGTAAACATTCTGGGACACTTGTGGAGGTTTCAATAGCATCGTCTATTACCACAATCGATTGAATGCCGTTTTTATCGCCAACAATTTTTGCCGTTCCTATAGGGGTTTTGTAGTATGCTGTTTTAGATTCCAAAGACGTCTTTTGAATTTTGTGTTGTAATTGCTGCAATTTCATTGAAAGACAAACCATAAAGGTCTACCAACTTATCGATGACCTTTATTATATAACTACTTTCATTTCTTTTTCCTCGGTAAGGTACGGGCGATAAATAAGGCGCATCGGTTTCTAAGACAATGTGTTGGATATCAATTTCATTTATAAAAGTATCGATTTTACCATTTTTGAAAGTAGCTACTCCACCAATACCTAACTTCATATTGTAGGAAATAGCTTTTTTTGCCTGTTGCAACGTACCAGAAAAACAATGAAAAATCCCGAACAAATCATCTCCTTTTTCAATTTCTAAAACTTCAAAAATTTCATCAAAGGCTTCTCTGCAGTGAATTACAATGGGTAGCTTCTTTTCTTTTGCCCATTGTATCTGTGTTCTAAAAGCATCTTTTTGTTGTTCTAGAAAGGTTTTGTCCCAGTACAAATCGATTCCGATTTCACCGATAGCAAAAAAGTTTCGTTGATTAATCCATGTTTTTACCTGTGCCAATTCTTCCTTGTAGTTTTCTTTCACAGAAGTAGGGTGCAAACCCATCATTAGAAACACCTCATTGGGGTATTTTTTCTCTAAGTCGAACATCCTTTCGGTATAACTACTGTCTATCGCTGGAATAAAAAAACGGGATACACCAGCGGATTTCGCGCGTTGCATCATAGTAGCTCGGTCCTCATCAAATTGTTCAGAATATAAATGGGTGTGTGTATCCGTAATCATTAAAAATGTATTTTTGTCAGACGATGTTTTGTACAAAAATACAGTAAATGACAAGTTTAAAAAAAATACTTAAGAAAAAGAACTACCTAAAAATTAAATTGAAGAAAATGTCCACAAATCATTTAGAGCTCAAAGCTTCTATAAATGGTGTGCAAGGGCGTTTTATTTTAGATACAGGTGCTTCCAACTCCTGTGTAGGTTTGGATTTAATCGCTTTTTTTAATTTGGAGGCGCATGAAAGTGAAACGAAAGCTGCTGGTGCGGGTGCTACAGACATGGAAACACTACAATCCGAGAATAATGCTCTTAAAATTGGTGCTTGGCAACATAAAAATTGCCATTTGGTTTTGTTTAATTTAGCGCATGTAAACACTGCTTTAACGCAACACCATGGAAAAGAGGTGCATGGAATTATTGGGGCGGATGTTTTGGAGAAAGGAAAAGCGATTATTGACTATGAAAAGTATTTTTTGTACCTAAAGAAACCTAAAAAATGGCATTGAGTTCGTATCTTTGAACAATTAAAAAAAGAAAAATATGAGTTTGCAGCAACAGGTAATGGATCAAATGAAAGTAGCCATGAAGGCTAAAAATGCGGTTGCTTTACAGGCATTAAGAGCTGTAAAATCTGCTTTTTTATTAGCTAGAACCGAAAGTGGTGCTACTGAGGAGTTGTCTGAAGCGCAGGCAATGAAGATCATTCAAAAGCAAGTAAAGCAAAGAAAAGACAGTGCTGCTATTTTCTTAGAACAAGGTAGAAAAGATTTGGCAGATCCAGAATTGGAAGAGATCGCTGTTTTAGAGCAATTTTTACCAGCTGCTTTGTCTGAAGCGGCATTGGAAAGTATCGTTGTTGCTACCATTACGAAGATGGGCGCTGCTGGAATGAAAGACATGGGAAAAGTCATGGGAATGGTTTCTAAAGAAGTTGCCGGTCAAGCAGATGGAAAACTAATTTCGCTTTTGGTGAAAAAGCATTTAATGTAATAAGATTATAAAAAGGCCCAGTAGTTCAACTGGATAGAATATCAGATTTCGGCTCTGACGGTTGGGGGTTCGAATCCCTTCTGGGTCACAAATATTGAATGAAAACCCTTTAAAACACCTTATTTTAAAGGGTTTTTACATTTTTGATACTTTTATTTTGCCGACATATTGCCGACATTTCTTATACTCATCGTAAGGTGTGTTTTTCTAATAAATGTTTAAAGGATTTTTGTGTATAAGCACCAGTAAAAAAGTCTTCTTTAGACTGAATAATATGTTGTATTTCAATTAGAATTATTCCATGTAAAGATGCGTAGTTCCTTCTGGAAAGGCTTGCTCCCACTTTATCTGGTCTAACAATGATTTTACCTCTTCCTTTGTTGTCTTTTGTTCTTGTTCCAACTGCTTTTGTATTTTTGTCAGCATTTTCTCCGACAAGCATTGCTTGTAAAGTTGTTTTCTTTTTATTGAAAAAAAAAAGCATTTTTGTGTATTTAAAACAATCTTTATTCTAGGAAATGCGC
>ENA-ORDA01002266-ORDA01002266.1-marine-metagenome-genome-assembly--contig:-NODE-2266-length-14891-cov-6.877751_pt1 | contig 14891 bp, 16 predicted proteins | sample MGYA00237778_ERZ508506 | MGnify/ENA primary metagenome ERZ508506 (study PRJEB26177, sample SAMN06267891) | marine metagenome | isolation source: Monterey Bay, California, USA | place: Pacific...
ATTTCCATCCATCACTATAAATCTCAGTTCCCTGCCCGTTCTTGACATCATCCTTTAATTCTCCTACATACTTATCTCCATTAGCATAAGTATAAGTTCCTTGTCCGTGTTGTTTACCATCCTTCCATTCTCCTACGTATTCTACAAAAGGGTCCTGCCAAGTATAAGTTCCTTGTCCATTTCTTAAGCTATCTTTAAATGTTCCTTTATATTTATCTCCACTTACAAAGACGTACGTTCCTTGACCATTCGCACAATCCCCTGAGATGCATCCTTCTTTATTATATTTTTTGTTGAACTTGCTTTGAGAATATGTGCTTAATGTTAAAGCGCATAGAATTGATAGCATTATTAGTTTTTTCATAGTTATATGTTTTTAGGTTAGCTTCAAACATAATAATTATTTCTTTACAATTCCCCAATTTGTCTTAGTATCACAAATGAACTTAGCTACATACATACTAGCACCCTTTTCATAAGGCAAGTGTTTAACTTGGTCTCCTATAAGGCTTTTAGACTTTAAATGATAGTTTACATCTCCTGCAATATCTCCCTTTAATAAGAGATGGTTATGAGTGTTATAGTCATAGTTAGTGAACTCTGTTACCCAAAACATATTAAAAGGTTTCTTAAGCTTCTCATAAATAAAGAGGTTTAAACTTTTGTAATTCCTTAATGCACTTGTTTTGCCTTTCTTAATTTCATATCCTTTATAGAATTCTAGAAATAAATTGACTTTTCCATTTTTACTTTGCTTTCTTTTTCTTAGATGAATTTTCATTTGTGGTTAATTTGTGGTTAATACGAAATAAAATTAATTCTAACCGCAAAAAATACCTAAACAAAAGCAGACATATATCAAACATCTATTAACAGAATGTTGAAAAATACTCTAGTATAAGGGGTTTTCTAGATAAGGGCAGGAGGGAGGTTTACTTTCCGATACAGAACTTTCCAAAAATATTTCCGAGTAGGGTGTCGGTAGTAACTTCCCCAGTTATGCTTCCTAAATGAAAGAGAGATTGACGGATATTGACGGCTAAAAAGTCGCCTGTTAATCCAGAATTTAACCCATCAATAATTGAATTGATTTCGTGTAATGTAAGTTGTAATTCCTCATAATGTCTAAGGTTTGTTACTATCGTTTCATTATTGGAAAGTTGTTCCGTATTTACAAAAGTTAACAACCTCTCTTTAAGTGTTTCAATTCCCTCCTCCTTTTTTGCTGAAATGAAAAGAGCATTTTTAAAGTTATCCTTAATTTCAGGGTTTAAGTCTATTTTATTAATCACTAGTAATAATTTATCACCAGCACTAGTTTTTATTTTTTCTAACTCTAGCAATTGATTGTCTAAGTCAGCATCAGCATCAATGAGGAATAAAATAATATTTGCTATTCCTGCTTTTTCTAATGATTTTTTAATTCCTAAATTTTCAATAGTATCAGTAGTTTCCCTAATTCCTGCTGTATCTATAAATCGGAATTTAAAACCTTCAATATTTAGTTCGTCTTCAATAGCATCACGGGTAGTTCCTGCAATATCAGATACAATTGCTTTATCTTCATTCAGTAGCGTATTCAATAGGGTGGATTTTCCCACATTTGGCGCTCCTACAATAGCAACTGGAATTCCGTTTTTAATTACATTTCCTAACTTAAAGGATTGAACTAATTTCTCTAATTCTTCTTTTATAGCAGCTAATAGTGTTTCAAATTGTTTTCTATCCGCAAACTCAACATCTTCTTCCGAAAAGTCAAGTTCAAGTTCTATTAGACTTGCAAAATCAATGAGTTTTGTTCTTAGCTCTTGTAGTTTGTTTGAAAATCCTCCTCTTAGTTGTTTTAGTGCAGTTTGGTGGGCAGCTTCACTTTCTGAAGCTATTAAGTCAGCAACTGATTCTGCTTGTGATAAATCTAATTTTCCGTTTCTGAAAGCTCGCATAGTAAACTCACCAGCAGTTGCCATTCTACATCCTTCAGTTATGAATAGTTGCAATAATTTATTTTGTATAAAAGTAGAGCCATGGCAGGATATTTCTACTGTTTCCTCTCCTGTATATGATTTTCCATCTTTAAAGATGCTAACTAATACTTCATCAATAATTTTAGTACTATCGGATATTGTTCCAAAATGAATGGTATGCGATTTTGAAGCTGAAATATCTTTGCTAAAAACAGCATTTGTGATTTTTACAGCTTCTCTTCCTGATAATCTTAAGACAGCAATAGCACTTAAACCTCCTCCTGTTGCTAGTGCACAAATAGTATCTTCCTGCAATAAATTATTCATGCTGCAAAAGTATTTAAAATCCTTTGTTAATAGCCATAATGTTCTAATTTTGCAACCCAAATTAAAAAACAAATCAATGAGTGTATTAGTTAATAAGGATTCAAAAATAATTGTACAAGGTTTTACAGGAACTGAAGGTACTTTTCATGCAGGACAAATGATTGAGTACGGAACAAATGTAGTAGGGGGTGTTACTCCAGGAAAAGGAGGCCAAACTCATTTAGATAAACCTGTTTTTAATACAGTAAGTGAGGCTGTTGAAAAAGCTAAAGCAAATACTTCAATAATATTTGTTCCACCAGCTTTTGCTGCTGATGCAATTATGGAGGCTGCTGAGGCAGGAATCAAAGTAATCATTTGTATTACGGAAGGAATTCCTACAAGAGATATGATTACTGTTAAAGAATACCTATCTGATAAGGATTGTACTTTAGTAGGGCCTAACTGTCCTGGTGTTATTACACCTGATGAAGCAAAATGTGGTATTATGCCAGGTTTCGTTTTCAAAAAAGGTAGAATTGGTGTTGTATCAAAATCAGGAACTTTAACTTATGAAGCTGCTGATCAAGTGGTAAAAGCAGGTATGGGAATCTCAACTGCAATTGGTATTGGTGGTGACCCAATTATTGGAACAACTACTAAGGAAGCTGTTGAGCTATTTATGAATGACCCAGAAACGGATGGTATCATTATGATTGGTGAAATTGGTGGACAATTAGAAGCTGATGCTGCTAAATGGATTAAAGCAAATGGCACTAAGCCTGTAGTTGGTTTTATTGCTGGGCAAACTGCTCCTGCAGGAAGAACAATGGGACATGCTGGTGCAATTGTTGGTGGTGCGGAAGATACTGCTGAAGCTAAAATGCAAATTATGAGAGAATGTGGAATTACTGTTGCTGAATCTCCTGCTGAAATTGGAAAATTAATGGCTGAGAAAATGGGTGTAACAGCTTAGTGAAATTTGAATTTATTAAAGAAAAGCTGAGCATTTGCTCGGCTTTTTTTATAAGTTCGCATTTCTAATAATTTTGTATGAGTATTGTATTTTATAATTCAGAATATGTTGATTCAAGTGATGTGAAAATTTCACCTGAAAACAGATCATTGAATTATGGTGATGGTTTTTTTGAATCTATTAAAATCATAAATTCAAAACCTTTTAATTTCTCAGCTCATTTTAATCGTTTTACTTTAGCATGTAAGACTTTAAAGATGAATAATACATTTTCTAAAAATGATATAGTTTTGATTGTCGAACAATTAATCAATAAAAATGAGATTATTAATGGGATACTTAAGATGCATGTTAGCAGGACAGATGGAGGAAAGTACTGTCCTAAATCTTCAGCTATATATTTATTGATTTCATCATCTGAAGGCGGTATTTTTGATTTGAATAATAAAGAGTCATTATGTTTTTATAATGAAGAGGTGAAATCTAAAGGCAAATTATCAAATATTAAATCTACTAATGCATTAGTATATGTAATGTCATCATTATTTGCAAATGAGAAAGAATTTTCAAATTCCATTTTGTTTAACTCTGATGGAAATATTATAGAAACATCAAATTCAAATATCTTTATTCTAAAAGATGGCGAATTGTATACGCCTCCTAATTCAGATGGTTGTGTGGAAGGTACTATGAGAAGTTGGGTGTTATCTCAACTAAAAGTTAATAAGAGGAGCTTAAGTGTATCAGATATTAATAATGCAAGTGAAATATTTACAACAAATGCAATTAATGGAATAATTTCAGTTGATAAATTAGAGGAGCAGTCGTTTTCAGAATTTGATATTGCAAACAAATTACAAGCTAGATTGATAGAGTTAACTTCTGAAAAGAAGAATCAATAAAAAAGGAATGCCTTTAATGGGACATTCCTTTTAGTGATGTAAGCACAGAAGGTGCTTATTTGTTTAATATTACTTCTTTTTAGTTCTTTATAACTTTATTGCCTAATATGATTTATAGTAACATTAGAAGTTAAAGTCATTCCATCCTCTTCTTCAGTATCATTAAGAATTACTACCATATCTGTACTTGTAACAGTACATGTATTTGTTTCTGTTTCACCATCTTCAGTAGTTGTTAATACATTACCTGAATAGGAGTATTGAATAGTATCGCCATCCATTATCATTTGACCATCAGCAGTAAACTTAACATCTGTAAACTCCCATTCTGGATCTGAAGATGTTGTTGTGTAGCTAGTATCCATTAAGATCATTCCTGCCATAGAAGCGGAATAATTAACTGCAGCAGAAGTTGGTGACCAGGTTCCTACAATTGATGGTGCCACTGGTGCCACAACTTCATCTTCTTCTTTTTTACAAGAAGCAAAAATAATTGATACTGCTAATAAGGAGTAAAGTGCTTTTTTCATTTTTTTTTTTTTGATTAATATTTGCAATAATAAGTTTTTTTCACTTAGCGTGTTATATATAGTATAGTAATTTTTTATACTAGATTAAAAAACAAAAAAGGAATGCATTCCTTTTAATAATATAAAAACGGAAGGTGCTTATTTGTTTGAAATTAACGCTTAATAATATTCATTAATTCTCTTTTGTTAATCCAAGAGGTATTTCCTGTTCTTAGGTTTGTGTTATTTGTTGTAAACCCATTTGGATTTCTAGTAAGTAACATTGCTGCATCAATTTCAACGACATAATCTTCTCCATTATCATTCCAACTCTCAGTCCAACTTGGTCCTTCAAGAATTCCATTAGTTTGTGTAATGCTTATTATATCTTGAACTACAACTGTATCTGTTATTAACTTTAAGGTATTTCCCATTTGTAACCAAATACCACTATCCACCATATTATTGTCACTGTCCCATGATACAAAAATTCCATTATCCCAGAATTTTCCTTTATATGCGATCATTGAATCAGGATGTGTTATCATTTGAGTCCATGATGTGTCTTCTAATAAAACTCCACCTGAACTGACTACCATGTGAATGTCATATTGCTCATAGTCTTTAGTCCAAGCACCTCCAATAAGCCCATAAACACATCCACTATTGATTGTGTCATTTGGATTATAGTTAATAGCTATTGTGTCGTTACAACCACTTGTTCCACTGGTTGGTGTAGTAATGTTACTATTATTCTGACAAGCAAAAAATATGATAGAAACTGCTAATAATGTGTAAATAATTTTTTTCATAATTTAAATATGTTTTATTAATATCTCGCAAAAATATGTAACAGAAAATAAAATATTATGCAAAGCATAGTACTTTTGGTTTTACTAGCAAATATTGTGAGTCTTTTTGGGAATTATAACTTTTATAATAAACCAAATTGACTTAAATGATGCGTAAAATGCTTTTTTTGGAAGAGTAGCCACTTTTCTGCTGTTAGTCCACCAAAAAATGGATGTACAGCTCTAAAATCAGTATTTTTAGTTAAGAAATTGAGCATAGTAGTTGTAGAATTGAATAGCTCTGTTTTTTAATTGTTCAATATCTTCAGTTATAGCATTATCAAAATTATAACCAATATCTTTTGGTATATCTATTGCCTTGCTAATGACTTTGTCGGTATATAAAAAGGCAATGGCTTTTTCAATGTATTTTTCTTTAATGAGCAATTTAGTATTTTCTAAATGCATCATTTTACTGCTTTGTGTCAAATGGATTAGCATCTGCTTAGCGGTCATAGTACCCCATTAGGATTTGCTGTCTGTTTTTAAGTTTTCTAAGGATTCAACCAGGTTAGAGGTGAAGAAATTCGTTATTTCTTTTTCCATTTTTTCTGCTTTTCTTCTGATTGGAAAGTCCAAGCAACAATTCTACTAATTTTATTAGCTGTAGTCATTTGAATTGTTTTTACATCTTTTGCTCCATATTTTTCCAATGAAATGTAAAACCTATTTAAGTTTCTTTCATTGGAAACTAAGGAGCTAAACCATAGGCAGTTTTCAGCATAGTTTACACTTTCAATAATCATATTCTGTATAAACTGCTTTTCTCCTCCTTCATAAATCATTTCATCTACCATTCCAGAAAAGTTGAGTTGTACTTTTTTTAATTTTTTCCCTGTAAGATTCCTTACTTTTCGCATACTTCCTTTTTCTGCATCTTTTTTTGAAGCATGGAATGGAGGGTTGCAAATTGTTATGTCAATTTTATCATCTTCATTAATAATACCTTTAAAGATTTGGTTTTTATTTTCTTGAAAACGAAAATCAACTTTGTCTTTTAAGCTAGGATTTGAGCTTACTATTTTTTTAGCTGTTGCAATTGATTTCCTGTCAATATCGGATGCAATAAAATTCCAATTGTATTCACTTACTCCTAATATAGGGTAAATGCAACTTGCTCCTACACCAATATCCAAACAAGTTATATTATCATTATTACCAAATAAATCAGCCATATAGTGTATGTAATCTGCTCTACCTGGGATAGGTGGGCAAAGGTTAGTGTCAGGAAATTTCCAGAATTGAATTCCGTAATAATGATTCAATAATGATTTGTTAAGTAGCTTTACGGCAATAGGATTAGTAAAGTCAATAGTATCTATTCCAAGCTTATTAGTTTTTATATACTTTGCTAAATCCGGATTAACTTTTACTAAAGCCTTTAAATCGTACTGACCTTTGTTTTTGTTTCTAGGGTGTAGTGTTGGTTTTTTACTTTCGGGCATATTAACCTTTCTTTACAAATTCTGATTTCAGTTGCATTGAACCAAATCCATCAATTTTACAGTTGATGTTATGTTCTCCTTCAGTTAGGCGGATGTTTTTTACTTTAGTACCTGATTTTACTGGTTTAGGAGCACCTTTTACGGGAAGGTTTTTGATAACAATAACGCTATCACCAGTTTGTAAACGAGTTCCATTGCTGTCCAATACCACTATTCCTCCTTCCATTTCTACTTTTTTAGGGCTCCATTCATGAGAACATTCAGGGCATGTGTAGGAATCATCACCTGTAGAATATCCATAAGGAGATTCACATATTGGGCAGGCTTTCATTTCTTCTGACATAGTTTTTATATTTTCAAATTCGTAATTTTCATAATCTCATCTTCCAAAGCACAAGCATCATTAACTAATTGTTGTCCTCTATCTAAAATATCAGCTACAAAGTCTTTGTCCTCACAATCGCCACAGTTAATTTTAACATTCAGGAAAGCACCAATTACAGCAGTTCTAGCACACAATGCACCAACCCCAGCATCTGTCACCGAATTAGGATTTCCAAATTCAGCCATAGCCTTCATTACCTCCATTGAGTTGTAAGCTGTTTTCATAACCTTGAAAGGAGTGAGGATAGCATATTGGGTTGCTAATTGTATTGCCTCTTGTCTTTTTGCTTTTGTTGCTTCAGTATCTTTTGGTAAACGGAAAGCATCCATAATTTTATTAAATGCAATAGTATCTTCATCTACTAAATCTAATAAAATTCTTTGATAAGCCATTCCTTTTTCTGCCCATTCTGAGAATTCTTCCCATCTATCATCCCAACCTCTTTTATGTGCAGAAAGGTTCGCAACCATTGTCCCTAATGAAATTCCCATCGCTCCACAATAGGCAGCAATAGAACCACCACCTGGAGCAGGACTTTCACTTGCTGTTTCGTTTGCAAAACCAGTAAGGCTCATGTTTACAAGTGGCTTGTTGGCATCACTTTCCAACATGTATTCTATTATTCTTTCTTCAGGGTTAAAAGGAGCTAACTCATCTAATCCTAAAGTTTTAATTGCAATTTTTATGATTTCATTTTCATTAATTCCTGTTGAGCGTTCTTGTTTTTTAAGGAAGTGTTTTCCTGCATCAATCAATACTTTTTTAGGTACTAAACCAATTAATTCTGATCCAGTTACTCTCATCCCTCTAGCGATTGCACGCTCACAAGTTTTGTCGAATACTTCATGTAAAGGAGAGATGTTAATGTCAGTTAAGTTGTACGAAATTTGTGCAATTCCATATTCTTCAATATACCAGCCAATTCCTTTTACTGCTTTAAAAAGTCCTGGAGTTTTTAAAGGATTTCCATCAGCATCTTTCATTATTTTTCCTGATAGAGTTCCTCCTTCTCTTTTTATTCTTCCTCCTTCACGAATGTCAAAAGCTACTGCATTTGCTCTTCTGGTTGAAGTAGTATTTAAATTCACATTATAAGCGACTAAAAAGTCACGAGCCGAAATACCTGTTGCTCCTGATTTCTCAACTGTTTTGTTAAATTCAGCAGGACCAAAATCTGGCTTCCAATCCGCATCCACTAATTTTTTGGATAAGCCTTCATATTCTCCTTGACGACAGTTTGCAAGGTTTACTCTTTTTTCTTCTTTTGCTGCTGCTTCATAATGGTAAACAGGAATTCCTAACTCTGTCCCTACTCTTTCTCCTAGTTTATGTGCCCATTTAGCAGTTTCTTCCATGCTTATATTTGCAATTGGTACTAGCGGACAAACATCAGTAGCTCCCATTCTTGGGTGTTCTCCTGAGTGTTTGCTCATATCAATTAGTTCCTGTGCTTTTTGTATCAAAAGGAAGGCTGCATCAATTACTTGTTGTGGTTCTCCAACAAAGGTAATTACCGTACGGTTAGTTGCTTTTCCCGGATCAACATTTAGGAGTTTCACACCATCAACTTCTTCCACTATTTGTGAGATAATTCTTATTTTATCTTCATCTCTTCCTTCTGAAATATTAGGTACACATTCTATAATTTTCTTACTCATCTGTCTTTAAATTTATTTTGACAAATATAGCTGTTAGTTACTAGTTGTTAGTTGACAGTTACTAGTTTTTTTTCCTTATCCGAAATAAGCACATTATCTAATTATCACATTAACAAATTAAGTTACTTTTGTAAAATGGATAAATCGACAAAATCATTAGTAGATAAAGGAGAAATGCTCCCATTAATGGAAGCTTTTTACACAGTACAAGGGGAAGGATATTTCTCAGGTACTGCAGCTTATTTTTTGCGAATTGGTGGTTGTGATGTTGGTTGCCATTGGTGTGATGTAAAAGAAAGTTGGAATGCTGATTTGCATCCTCCAACCACAATTGCTGATATACTTAAGGGCATTGCTGAATACCCTGTGAATACAGTTGTAATTACAGGTGGGGAGCCTTTAATGTGGGACATGTCAAAACTTACTACTGCCTTAAAAAATGAAGGGTATAAGGTTCATTTAGAAACCTCAGGTGCTTATCCTTATAGTGGTGATTTTGATTGGGTGTGTTTATCTCCTAAAAAGATGCAAGCTCCTTTAGATGCAATAAAACCTCTTGCCAATGAGTTAAAAGTTATAGTGAATAATAAACATGACTTTATTTGGGCAGAGGAGCAAAGAGCTTTGCTAGATGATTGTAAGTTATATTTGCAAGCTGAGTGGAGTAAGCGTGAGCAAGTTATCCCAATGATTATTGATTTTGTAAAAGAAAATAAAGATTGGACAATATCCTTGCAAAGCCATAAATACATGAATATACCTTAATGAGAATTTTTATTCTGTTATTATTTTTATTACCTACCATTTCCTTTGCACAAAAGAAGGATTATAAAACATATGATAAAGCAGTAAAATATTATAATGAAGGAAATAATGAAAAAGCAAAGAAATTAGCTTTTAAATTACTTGATAAAAGTGCTGAGTGGAACAAACCAAACTTATTGCTAGCAAGTATTTTTGCTTCTGAAAAAAACATTGAAAAAGCAGCTGAATTTTTGCTGAATGTGTATTCTGAGGATAATCCTGATGATGTGAAAGGAATTGAGGTGGTTGCTGATTTATATTACACTAATGGCTATTATTCTGATGCTCTTTACTATCTTGAAAGCACCTTAAATCATGGTGATGATAAGTATCAAATTGTTTCAATGGCTACTTCATTAAAAATGAAAAGTTGCAAGTTTGCAATTGAGGCAATTAAAAACCCAACTGATATTGAGTTTAATAATATTGGAGCACTTATTAATTCTGAGATGAGTGAGTATGTAAATGCTATTTCTGTTGATGGAGAGAAATTGCTATTTACCAGAAGAATTGAAGCTAATAAAGAAAGAGATCAAGAAGACTTATTTCTTTATGATATAAGCGAACAATCAGTAAGTTCATTACCTTTTAATACTGAATATAATGAGGGTGCAATTACGGTTTCTGCTGATGGTAGTATGTATGTATATACTGCTTGTGATAGAGTTAATTCTATTGGGGGTTGTGATTTATACATAAGGCAATATTCTGATGAAAATGGCTGGACAAAGGAATATAATTTAGGTGCAAATGTTAATTCAAAAATGTGGGAATCACAAGCTTGTTTTTCTCCTGATGGAAAATATTTGTACTTTATAAGTAGTAGAAATGGAGGGGAGGGACAAGAAGATATTTGGCGCTCAGAAATCACAAAAGAAGGTTTCTTAAAAGCAGAAAATCTAGGTAGTAGTATCAATACTTCTAAAGCAGAAATGTCTCCTTTTTTACATCCTGATAACTTAACACTTTACTTTGCATCAGAAGGGCATGTAGGTATGGGTAGTGATGATTTATTTCTAAGCAGAAGAACGAAAACTGATGAGCAATGGAATACTCCTAAAAACATGGGCTTTCCAATAAATACTCATAATTCTGAGAATTCCTTAATAGTTGCAAGTGATGGGAAAACTGCTTATTATACTTCTGATAAATCTGGACATGGGCAAGAAGATATTTTTGTTTTTGAGTTACCAAAACAGGTTCAAGCTGAACAGATTTCTAACTTAGAAAAAGAAATTATTTCTCAAAAAGCAGGAGAGGAGGTTGTCTTACAAAATGTAAGTTTTGCATCTAATTCAGCTGAGATAAATTCAGCATCATATATTGAGCTTGATAATCTTATTGACTACCTTATAAAGAACCCTAATCTTAAAATTGAAATACAAGGACATACTGATGATGTTGGTAGTGAATTTGACAATCAAAGACTATCAGAAAAAAGAGCCAAAGTAGTGTTTGAATATCTGAGTTCAAAAGTTGCAAATACTCTAAGTTTTAAAGGTTATGGAGAGATTCAACCTTTAGGAGAAAATAAGGCAGAAAACAGAAGGTCTTCTTTTGTTATTCAATAAAAATATCCTTCTTGCATTTTGGCTGTTCACTTCCCCTCCAGTTAAATCCTTTTAAGTAGCGGTTCTTTTCTTCTACATCTTGGTAAGGTGTAGTTACTGAGTTGGGTTTTACTTCATAGTTTACAGCATCTAATTTACTGTCCTTAAAATAGAGTATCAAATCAGTGCACTCAGTATAATTGAGTCCCATTTTATCTTTTGTCTCCTCATCAGTTACTATAAAAATACTTTGTCCGTTTCCTTCTACATCCATTCTCCTCATTTTATTATCATTAAAATAAGCAGTCATATTTTTCCCTTTTATCTGATTGTAATCCAAAGAATCTTCTTGTGCTATTATCATTGGGCTAGGGTGGAGGAACATCCTACTAATCTTTCCTTTGTTGGCTAAGAACTGTATGCTGTCAGCAGTTATTTGAAATTCACTACTCCATAATATTGGCTCTTTGTACATCTCAACTACTGAGTCTGTAAAATTATAGGTTAATGAATCGCATTTCCCCTGAAAATCAGTTTTAAAGAACTTTACTTTATTGTAAGCGAGTACCTTTTTATCTTCTATCTTCTGCTGAGAAACAAATTGCTTAGCATGCATAAATACGGTGTCCTCTTCAAACAGCAACTTTAACATAGGTTTTTCACTGATGATTACTTTTTCTTCTGCTTCAAAGTATTCAGCAATCTCTCCAGATACAGTCATGTTTTCAACTGTATCAATAAGCTCAACATTACTGAATGCTTTTCCGTATTGCTTATTTTTATTATAGTATAGACTATCTCCTTTTAGAAGGTAGTTGTCAGTAGTTATGTAAGAATTTTTTCTGAACTGTGCTATGTTAGTTTTGGTATTGTACCAACCGTTTTCACAATAAATAGTTTTGGTGTCCGAAATGATAAAGGAAGGACCAAAAAAGTAAGTAACCTCACTGTTAGAATTATAGTGCATATTATCAGTAATTATTTTGTAATCTTTAGCCAAAACAACTACTGAATCTTTAAAAAGAAACTTATGAATATTGGAATGATAAGCACCTCTTTTTGAATTGATAGTTTTTTTATTATCAATAATAGTTCCTTTGCTAGGATAGGAGGCAATATTCGTGCTTAAATTGTAAAATACTTGCTCGGTATTTAAGGTCATATGCTTGTCAATAAGCATTACATCTCCTTTTATGTCAGCTTTGTTCTCTTTCCCAAAATAAGTAAGCATCTCTCCTGTAAGGGTAATGCTATCTCCTTGGTTGATTTTAATTTTCCCAAAGGCTTCCATTTTATTTTCAGTAATATAATGGTAAGCTGAATCGCATGTCATTATTGCATCATTATGCTTAAAGGACACATTCCCAATTAAACGCCAATAATCAGGATGAATATTAGCATTAGCATAAGTATTGTCAGCATTTAATATTTCAATTCTTTTACTGTTCTGAGCAATAGTGCTGATACTCAGAAGAAGCAGTAAAATATGGAAAAGAAATTTCAAATTTATCTGAAAAGAGTTTGTTTTCTATCTGGCCCTACTGATACAATTGAGATTGGTGTTTCCAATACATCCTCCAACCAAGCAATATAATCATGCACTGCTTTGGGTGCTTCTGATAAATTTTCTAATTGCATTAGGTCCATATCCCATCCTTCAAGTTCTTTGTAAAAAGGTGTAAGTCCTTCATTATCTTCAAATGGCAAGTAATCAATTTGCTCTCCATTTAATTCGTAATGTGTACAGGCTTTAACAGTGTCAATTCCTGATAAAACATCAGCTTTCATCATCATTAATTGAGTTACACCATTAATATTGATTGCGTATTTTAATGCAGGAATATCAATCCAACCACATCTTCTTGGTCGGCCAGTAGTTGCGCCAAATTCATTCCCAACTTTAGCTAATCTTGCTCCAACTTCATCAAATAGTTCTGATGGAAATGGCCCACTACCAACTCTAGTACAATAAGCTTTAAAGATACCAAAAACTTCTCCAATTTTATTAGGAGCAATTCCAAGTCCTGTACAAGCACCAGCAGTAATTGTGTTTGATGATGTAACAAAAGGGTAAGATCCAAAATCAATATCTAATAATGTTCCTTGAGCCCCCTCAGCTAAAATCTTCTTTCCTTCTCTCATGGCATTATGTATGTAATGCTCACTTTCAATGTGCTTGTATTTTTTAAGAGTTGCTAAACTAGAAAACCATGCAGTTTCTAATTCTTCTAATTCATATTCAAAGTCGTAAAAGTTAAGAATCTGAATGTGTTTTCTTTTTAACTTTTCGTATTTTTCTTTAAAATCAGGTGCTGATATATCTCCAACTCTAAGTCCGTTACGACCAGTTTTATCCATATAAGTTGGTCCAATGCCTTTAAGTGTTGAGCCAATCTTCTCTTTCCCTTTTGCTTTTTCTGATGCTGCATCAATCAGTTTATGTGTAGGTAAAATTAGATGTGCTTTTTTAGAAATTAAAAGCTCAGACATTTCAATATCTAACTTAGATATTCCAATAATTTCGTTCTGAAAAATAACAGGGTCAATTACAACTCCATTTCCAATAAGATTAATTACTCCTGGATGAAAAATTCCAGAAGGAATAGTATGTAATACATGTTTTATTCCATCAAATTCTAAGGTATGACCAGCATTAGGTCCTCCTTGAAATCTTGCAATAATATCATACTTTGATGTTAAAACATCAACAATTTTTCCCTTTCCTTCATCTCCCCATTGGAGTCCTAATAATACATCTGCTTTCATTTCTTGTTGAAATTTCTAATTAGTTATTTTGTCTTGACATTCTTTACAAATGCCGTATAAATTTAATGCATGTCTGTTGATTTTAAACTTCATGCTTTCTTCAATTACATTCTTAATTCCTTGTATTCTAGGGTCGCAAAACTCTATCACTTTATCACAATTTGTGCAAATTAAATGGTCGTGCTGTTTGTTAGAATATGATTTTTCGTATTGAGCTTGTGCTTTTCCAAATTGATGCTTTCTTACTAAGTGGCAATCTAATAATAGATCAACAGTATTGTAAAGAGTTGCTCTACTTACACGGTAGTTTTTATTCTTCATCTGAATGTACATTGACTCTATATCAAAATGACCTTCAAATTCGTAAATTTCGTTTAGGATTGCATAACGCTCAGGAGTTTTCCTATGCTTATTAACAACTAAATATTCTGTGAATATTTCAGTTACAGTTTCAATTATTTTCTTGTTTGACACTTTTGCGCTATTAAAACACAAAACTATAAAAAATCCTTATTTGGCATCAATAAAAATACAATAAAGATGCGCTAATTTTCTAGTGTTTATAAGTTCTTGTAATTGATGAAATTGCTTCAACTTTACCAAGTTTATCAGTTAGTTCTTTTAAGAATGTAACATTATGCACTTTAAGGGTGATAATACCTTCAAATATACCATCAGAACTACTGATGTTAATACTCTTAATATTTACATTCATTTGGTTGGAAATAATTTGAGTAACATTGTTCATAAGTCCGACTTTGTCGATTCCTTTAAT
>ENA-ORDA01002272-ORDA01002272.1-marine-metagenome-genome-assembly--contig:-NODE-2272-length-14858-cov-4.318314_pt1 | contig 14858 bp, 13 predicted proteins | sample MGYA00237778_ERZ508506 | MGnify/ENA primary metagenome ERZ508506 (study PRJEB26177, sample SAMN06267891) | marine metagenome | isolation source: Monterey Bay, California, USA | place: Pacific...
AGCCCAATTGCTATAAGATCCTCGATTCACGCTTTCAATACCACCGGTAAACGAGTTAATGTTTACTTTAGATATATAACAGGACGCTAGATCTAATGTTAAAAGTCATCCTCCTCTCATGTTTGTTTTTCGCTTGTAATGTCTTGGCAGAGGGTAATGTCTTGGTAGAGAGCAATGTCTTGGCAGAAAGTGTTGAGCAACTGAAAGTGAAAGCAGCGCAAGGGGACATCATTGCCCAGTCTCAACTGGGGCTTATGTACGATACCGGAGATGTCGTTGCTCAAGATTACAAAGAAGCCGTTAAATGGTACCGGCTAGCGGCTGAACAGGGTTATTTAATTGCCCAATATAACCTAGGGGTTATGTATTATAACGGCCAAGGCGTTGTGCAAGATTACATAATAGCTCACATGTGGTTCTGCATTGCAGCAGCCAACGGGTATGAAAATGCCGTTGAATCTCGTGACCTAACCGCAAAAAAGATGTCATCAGAAGATGTGAGTAAAGCTCAGGGCTTGGCACGTGCGTGGGTTAACGTTCATCCATAGTTTGAATGAGCTCAGGATGTCTTAGTACCGCAGCAAAACAATAAACTGTTGGCATAACTCTTTTAGCATCCGCATAACGCCCGATATAGAGTTTACACAATACGCTGCTAAACAATCGGATTAGCAACGAGGTCTGGTGCCCTACACGGAAATCTATGATGTTATGAACGCTGTGTAGCCCCGAAAAGAACAGGCTAAGCGTAGAGAAGTATAAATTCTGAGCCGTCTTTTCTTTAATACCAAGAGCTTGTGAGGTGCTGTTGAGCGAATGAAGGATGAACTGGGAATGAGCGCACGAAAAGAGATCACTGACCTGATGAACTTATATTGCACGGCGATTGATTCAGGAGACCTGAAAACCTTCGCAAGGCTTTTCGCAAATGCAACCTGGATTGCAGAAGGCCGAGTTCCTGGACCCGAATCCATGAACAACATGATTCTCTATGGGGATGGAACGCCGCGTACGAAACACATCATTACGAATCTGACACTGGATATTGATGAAGCGGCGGACTCAGCCAGTGCTCACTGTTATGTGACAGTTTACCAACAAACCCCTGACTTTCCGCTTCAAGCAATTTTTGTTGGGAACTACTACGACAAGTTCGCTCGATCAGAACAAGGTTGGGCTTTTACCAGACGTGAAATTCGTCATTCACTGATTGGCGACATGCGGGCGCACCTTAAGATCCCATCACTAACCATCCCAGGCGCGACACCCTGATTGTATAAATCAAATAAGCGCTAAGCTCGTGGAGTCAAAAAACATAGAAAAATCTTCCATCACTGTTTTCCTTCTATCAATTTATTCAAGACATTAGCAGAGACAGGGTTTTGCGGTTTTGAGAGGGCTTACACTGTGAACCAGTGAGACTTATCTAGGGCGATCAACGACTACTGCTAAGCGTAACCTCTGCAAGTCTGTTGCTTTTTCTAAGTCTTCTACACTGTCGACTGTATAGTATTAATCATTGAGTGCTAAGTCGCTGATAAGCAAAAGAAGCATTCACAAATATAGATTCATTAAAAATATAGGAGATATCCCCGCATGATTAAACTTTACGGCCTTCGTATGAGCAACTACTACAGCCTGACCAAGGCGCTATTAATTGAGAAAGCATTAGACTTTGAGGAGGTCAAGAAAGCGCCTAGCCAAAAAGAAGATTTTCTTATGCTGTCTCCCATGGGGAAAATGCCTGCGATCGAGGTAGATGGTGTATATCTCTCCGAGTCAATTGCCATCGCGGGTTACCTCGAACGTCTGCAACCACAACCTGCCTTGCTCCCAAACGATGCATTGCACGCGGCCAAGGTTATGGAACTGGTCTGTCATCTCAAGTTAGATGTTGAGCTGGTCGCTCGACGGCTGCTGCCTGAAGTATTGTTCAAGCAGCCCGTCTCAGAAGAAACCAAAGTAGCGGTGAAAGCAGATCTTGCGAAAGGCATGAAAGCGGTTGAGCGTTTGTTCGTGGGCGCACCTTATGCTGCAGGCGATCAATTAACACTGGCAGACTTCTATACCTTTTATTGCTTCGGTTTGTCCTCTGGGATGGTGAAGGCTATTTATGATGAGGATCTGTTGGATGGCTATCCAGCCATTCAAAACGTATTAGCGCTAATGGCCGAGCACCCCAGTGTTAAACGTGTTGAGACTGAAAAATCAGCCAAATAAGCACGTCTGCATTACCCCCCTTTTCATCCCTGTTTGGGGCTTGAGGGTAGATCAGCACATAAAAACATGAAAATCAACGAGAGTCCGCATAACGACGCGTCACAGGATCTTGCGAGAAGGGGTGGCTGGGCGACCAGCAGAAATAGGTGGAAATGGAGGCTGGGGTCGGAATCGAACCGGCGTTAACGGAGTTGCAGTCCGCTGCATGACCACTCTGCCACCCAGCCAGGTAACGCTTAAAGTCACTGTTTTAACGAAGGCCGCAAGTCTACTGGAAAATGAATTAAAATTCACGGCCGAATATCGACGAATTTTGTAAATCTCGATGGCTATTGGCCCTTACCTAGCAACCAGAGTTGAGAAACGTGGGATGAAGCTTTTACAGAAGTTTTGAGGTTTAGTTAATTAGGCCTAATGCGTGTCTCTTTAGGATACGCTGCTAATTGTTGTCTTGCAGAACCCCTAGTCATTCGTCATGCCGGATGACAAATCTGGCCACGCAAGCCTCAGGTACAGATACATCGACCAGAGCGTCAGAATTGCTGCGGCATACAACAATACATAACCAATCATAACCGGTAAGCTCTGCACATCTGGTCCAAAAGCCAGTAGAACGATAATTGCTACCATCTGAAAGACCGTCTTAACTTTACCAACCATAGACACAGCGACACTGCGCTGTGAGCTGTAGTGCGCCATCCATTCACGCAAGGCTGAAACAACAATCTCCCGGCAAACAATGACAAGTGCCGGTATCGCGAGGACAGCACTGGCGTGTACCTCAACTAGCAGAACCAAGGCGACAGCCACAAGCAGCTTATCTGCCACTGGGTCTAAAAATGCCCCAAACGGGGTCATCTCATTCAGCCTTCTGGCCAAGTAACCGTCGAGCCAATCAGTCACGCTCGCGAGCGTGAAAATGCCTGCTGCCACGAGGTAGTGAGACTCGAATTGTATATAAAATACTGCGACAAGCACCGGGATAAGCGCTATACGGACACTTGTAAGGATGTTTGGAAGACTTATTGGTAACTTCATATAGGTGACAACGATACAATCATGCTGTGTGTAGCGTAGCATAAATGTGCTCCGCCAGCTTTTGACTTATTCCCTCAGCTTTGGTCAATTCCTCAATACTCGCGCTCTGAACTCTACTGGCGCCGCCAAAGTGTCTCAGCAACGCTCGCCTTCGTCCTGGACCTACGCCAGATATCCCTTCTAGCAGGCTTTCCTTACGTTTTTTGCCCCGCCGCTGCCGATGCGCCGTGATAGCAAATCGGTGGCTCTCATCACGGATATGCTGGATCAAGTGCAGCCCAGGATTGTCCGGTGACATTTCAATTTCTTTGCCGCCCGGTGTCACTAAACTTTCAAGCCCAGCTTTTCTGGTGGGTCCCTTCGCCACGCCAATAAGAAGCACGTCGTTAATCTGGAGTTCATCCATCACCTTCATCGCTTCGCTTAACTGCCCTTTTCCACCATCAATGAATAGAATATCTGGCAGTTTGCCTTCCCCTTTCTTAAGACGTGTATAGCGGCGAGTTAATGCTTGTGCCATCGCCGCATAATCATCTCCCGGCGTAATGCCTTCGATGTTAAACCGACGATAATCCGATTTTAAAGGCCCATTTTGGTCAAACACCACACAGGAAGCGACGGTCGCCTCGCCTGAGCTATGACTGATGTCGAAGCACTCTAGGCGTTCCGGTGCCTCGTCAAGCTTTAACACATTTTGCAATGACGAGAATCTCTGGGCCAAATTATTTCTGTTGGCTAGGTGTCCACCCAGAGATTGTTCAGCATTGGTGTTCGCCAATTGCAGCCAGCGGTTCCTGTGTCCACGAACACTATCTGCAATTGCGACTTTACGGTTTGCGGTTTCGGAAAGTACGTCTGTAATGACCGATTTGTCAGGGATCTTTGCATTAACGATAATTTCCTTGGGAATTTCTCTACCACCGAGACCAGCAAGGTAAAAGCGAGGGATAAAAGCCGACAACACTTCCGATGGTGTATTTTCGACCTTAATGCGAGGGAAAAATGTTTTGTTGCCCAACATTCTGCCACCACGGATCATCATCACCAGTACACAGGTTCCGCCGGGGTTGACGATAGCCGACATGACATCGATATCTCCAGTAGAGCCAGACACATACTGGGACTCCTGAATGCGTTGTAAGTGCGCAATTTGATCACGGTATTTGGCGGCTTTTTCAAAAGCCAAATCGTTGGACGCTTTTTCCATTTTATTTGCGTAATCTTCGAGTACTGAGCGACTTTTGCCCTCTAGAAACATCACCGCATGATCCACATCTTCAGCATAATCCTCGCTTGATACGAGATCACAACAAGGACCAGAACAGCGCTTAATCTGATACTGCAGGCAAGGACGCGTTCTGTTTTTAAAAAACGAGTCTTCGCACTGGCGAACCTGAAAGACTTTTTGCAATATGTTGAGACTATCTCGAACAGAATAGGCGCTAGGGAAAGGTCCAAAGTACTGCCCTGCTCTTTTCTGGGCACCTCGATGAAAAGCAAGGCGGGGATATTCGTCTCTTGAAGAAAGAAAGATGTAGGGGTAGGACTTGTCGTCCTTGAAATCGATGTTGTAAGGGGGCTTTAGTTCCTTGATCAGTGTTTGTTCATGGAGCAAAGCCTCGGTTTCACTATTGGTTATGGTGTATTCCACGTCACAAATATGTGAAACCAACGCTAGTGTTTTCGCATCCAGCGCTGTCGTACGGAAATAGTTGGAGACGCGATTCTTAAGGTTTTTTGCTTTGCCTACGTAAAGCACTTCGCCGTCGGCACCCAGCATTCGATAGACACCGGGACGGGTAGTGAGATGCTTTAAAAAGCTGGGGGCATCGAAGGTTTTGGCATCTGTTTCTTTGGACATGATAACTTTGGGCAATGTATAAGATGGCGTCAGGTTTTGGTCTGCGTGTTTGATGATGCCAACAAACCGGCCGTTGATGCGGCTTGTCGGATGACCCTCATGAACATGGGTTCAGTTAATCGACCTGTCTGGGTGTTATATCGACTACAGTGATAACTGCTGATCATGGTCACGCTACCAGGCAGCAAGTTTACCTGACCGTGGGAGAATGGGTAATCCTTTAGCTTCAAATCCAGTGCCTTTAAAACAGCGCGATGGGCGACACCACCCAATATAAATAGCGTGGCTGCTGGTCTCTTGAGATGGGCGCTCAATTCCTCACGTAAAAATGGCTGGCAGTTATTGATTTCATTACCGTTAGGGCTATTTTGAACCGGTAGGCACTTGACGGCGTTTGTGATCCTGACGCTTTGAACAATGTCGAGCGCGTCCAACGCCTTGAAAATCAAATCCCCTGATGCGTCACCCGTGAAAGGCACACCAGTGCGGTTGGCGCCATGCATACCTGGCGCTAAACCGACAATTAAAAGTGGGCTGTCCTCTTGTCCCGATGCTGGAACCGGGGCATTCCAGTAATCGGGATGGCTAATCCTCAACTTTTTAAACTGATGTCGCATACGAGGGCAGCGGCGACAGTGAGGCAGTTTGCCTTCAGGCACAAGCGTCTTTTGCGTACCGGACTTAACAATCGCTTTTGTGATGGGAAACCCCAATAACCTCGATTGCAAAAGTTTATCAAACAGGCTGGGTTTTCGTTAGTGCCTGTTGTGATCAGTACGATGCATTAGTTTTCGTCAGGCCGGGGTCTCGGCATCGATGATTTTGTGTTTAATCGCAAGTTTCGTCAAACAGACATCATTTGCTATTGCCAGTTTCTCGAATATTCTATATCGATAACTGTTGACGGTTTTCGGACTCAGTGCCAGATTTTCCGAAATATCCAGCACCTTGTAACCCTCAATTACCATCAGTGTAATTTGCATTTCCCGCTCGGATAGTTGCTCGAATGGTGAGATGTTTGTTTGGGAAAAAGGTTTAAGTGCAAGCTGTTGTGCTATCTCAGAGCTGATATACCGCTGTCCCGCCATCACTCTCTTGATCGAACGGACCATTTCATTGACGTCTGATTTTTTAGTGAGGTAACCTGCTGCACCCACGCTCATCAGTTGACTCGGGTAAGGATCCTCCTCATGAACTGTCACCACGATGACCTTTAGTTCAGGGTCTATTCGCAGGCACCTTTTTGTTGCTTCCATGCCACCGATGCCTGGCATCTGGATATCCATCAGTACCACATCAGGTTTCAGGTCCTTGACCATATCAATAGCTTCTTCTCCAGTTGATGCCTGCCCAACGACACTGATCCTGTCAATGTCTGCGAGCAATCTGGAAGTGCCAATTCGCACCAGCTTATGATCGTCTACTACAAGTACTCTAATCATCTTTCTCTCCTTTCTATGCACGCGAAGCAAAAGAATCTGGCTTGCAGAGCGTCATCTCAGTCGCTTGCATATCGTCAGTGTTGGTAAACCGTAAGTTACACGGCTACCGGAAAAATAGAACGAGTCGATGTCTGTATAATCTATAAGATAACAGTTTTGTGGTGTTGCGATATAGCGAGATGTTGTGAGAGATCGCTCACATTTTTGCGACAAATATTTTGGAGAGAGTGGTTAAATTTTAATCTGCGGTTGGATAGGCAGCTGACGTGCGCCTTGGCAGGCTTGTGAGATCACTGTGTTAGCCGTCTAATGTCTCACAAGCTTTGCTCTAGAGGAATAAAAAAAACTATGCGCCGGTGAAAGCCTGAAGACCTGTTTGAGCACGACCAAGGATTAACGCATGGACATCATGGGTTCCCTCGTAGGTGTTGACAGTTTCAAGATTCATCATATGGCGAATGACATGATATTCATCAGAAATGCCATTTCCGCCATGCATATCTCTCGCTAAACGTGCAACGTCCAATGCCTTGCCGCAATTGTTGCGTTTCATTAGCGAAATATTTTCTACCGCAAGATTATCGTCATCCATCAGGCGACCGATTCGAAGTGCCCCCTGAAGCCCTAACGTAATTTCAGTTTGCATATCTGCCAGTTTCTTCTGAATTAACTGATTCGCGGCAAGTGGACGACCGAACTGAATTCGGTCTAGCGTGTATGACCGAGCGGCGTGCCAGCAGAATTCGGCCGCCCCCATGGCGCCCCATGCGATGCCGTAACGCGCCTTGTTCAAGCAACCAAATGGACCGGCGAGCCCTTTTGTATTGGGTAACAGGTTCTCTTCAGGTATCTCTGCATCGCTAAGAACAATTTGACCCGTGACTGACGCGCGCAGACTAAATTTGCCCTCGATTTTTGGTGTCTCAAACCCCGGTGTCCCTCTTTCAACGATGAAGCCGCGAATCACGCCGTCTAGTTTCGCCCAGACGACCGCAAGGTCGGCAATAGGCGAGTTAGTAATCCACATCTTGGCGCCGTTCAACAAATAACCATTGTCAGTTTTCTCGGCGCGAGTGATCATGCTTCCGGGATCTGAACCATAATCAGGCTCAGTCAGTCCGAAACAGCCCACCAGCTCGCCGGTTGCCAGACCGGGTAGATATTTTTCCCGTTGAGCCTCATTGCCATAGGTATAAATCGGATGCATGACGAGCGACGACTGGACACTCATTGCAGAACGATAACCACTATCGACGCGTTCGACTTCTCGGGCAACGAGCCCATAGGACACATAATTCACGCCAGAACAGCCATATTTTTCAGGAATGGTCGCGCCGAGCAAGCCCAGTTCACCCATCTCATTCATGATTTCGCGATGAAATTCTTCATCTCGGTTAGCCTGCAGCACACGGGAAAACAATTTGTCTTGAGCATAGTCGCGCGCAGTGTCTTTAATCATGCGTTCGTCTTCTGTGAGTTGCTCATCCAGGAAAAAAGGATCATCCCATTTGAAATTGGACATTTGGCCTCCATCAGGCATATGTTGAATAGCACTTCGAGGTAAGGATGCTTACAATATCGTCTGCGTAATGCTGCGCATTACCACCTGACTTTCAGTGCGGAGTAAATTAAGCGCGCAATAATATTATATTCAGTGTTCGAGGGATAGGTTCTCACTGAATAACATCTGAATGTCCTCACCGACAGTGGCCGTAAAAATCACCCTCAATCGGCAATGCCGATGACAAAACCAGCTATCAATTAATCAGAAATGTAAAAAACAGGAATTATTATGGCACTTGATCAGGAAACAATGGATCAGTTACTTAACACCGTCGATCGGTTCGTTGAACAGCGGTTGCGCCCTCTCGAATCTCAGGTCGGTGAAAATGACAAGATACCTGATGATGTCATCGAAGAGATGAAGCAGCTTGGCTTTTACGGCCTGACGATACCTGAGGCTTACGGTGGACTTGGGCTCAATATGAGCGAGGAGATTCAAGTGGTTAGGCTGTTTGGGCACACCTCCCCCGCTTTCAGATCTGCTTTTGGTACCAACGTTGGCATTGGGTCCCAGTCCCTCGTGATCGACGGCACCGAAGCCCAAAAACAGCAGTATTTACCAAAGATGGCAACCGGTGAAATTGTCGGCTCTTTCTGCTTAACCGAACCTGAAGCAGGCTCAGATGCTGCTTCTGTAAAAATGACCGCGGTGAAGGTTGGGAGCAACTATATGCTCAACGGCACCAAACGTTACATTACTAATGCCCCGCAGGCCGATCTTTTCACAGTTTTCGCTCGAACAAATCAGGCAGAAAAAGGCGCTCGCGGCGTTTCTGCATTTTTAGTCGACGCGGATACCCAAGGAATCTCGATGGGTAAACCCTACAATAAGATGGGACAACAAGGCGCCCATGTCTGTGACGTAATTTTCGAAGACGTAGAGGTATCTGCTGAAACCCTAGTAGGAGGTAATGAGAATGTAGGTTTCAAGACCGCGATGAAGGTGCTCGACAAAGGTCGCTTGCATATAAGCGCCCTCAGTATTGGTATTGCGGAGCGTCTGATCAGCGACAGTCTGAATTATTCAATTGAAAGAAAACAGTTCGGACAATCAATTGCCGAATTCCAGCTGATTCAGGGCATGTTGGCAGATAGTCAAACAGAAACCTATGCGGCTCAATGTATGGTTGCGGATACAGCGCGTCGGCGAGATACTGGCGAAAATGTCGCGACGCTTGCGGCTTCCTGCAAGTTATTTGCAACCGAGATGGTCGGTCGGGTCGCTGACCGAGCCGTTCAGATTCATGGCGGCGCAGGTTATATTGAGGACTATGGCATTGAGCGCTTTTACCGTGATGTCAGATTGTTTCGAATCTATGAAGGTACATCTCAGATACAACAGACTGTGATTGCCAAAGATATGATTCGTCGTGCAGGTTTGTGACAATGGTAAGGTGAGAAAATCATCTTATTGCAGGAGCTGGTTAATAAATGAAAGGCTATTCCACCAGGGAAGTGGCTGAGTTATTGGAGTTATCCCCGACGGTCATCCGTGACATTGCTCGTGGTGTGCTCGACCCTGAAAAAGGCCCGAAAGATCGCTATAAGTTCAGTTTTCAGGACATAGTGATCTTTCGTACGGCAAAAGAGTTGCTTCAGACCGGCGTTCAGCGCAGCAAAATCAACAGCACCCTTTTCCGCCTGCGTGATCAACTTCCCAGCAGTAAACCACTCACTTCTCTGCGTATCAGTGGTGATGGTGGCGCCGTGGTATTGCAGGAAAATGATAAGGTCTATAACCCTGAGAGTGGTCAGCTACATTTCAATTTTGCGGTTGCAGATCTCGCGGGCACGGTCGCGCCTCTCGCGCGCAAAGCGGCCAGTGAGGCAGAAGAAGGCGAACAATTGTCTAGCGATGATTGGTTCGATCTCGGCGTTGATCTGGAAGCGGTAAGCCCTGAAGACGCACCGGCGGCCTACCTGCATGCGCTCGAGATAGAACCTGACCACACAGACGCACATGTGAACCTAGGTCGACTTTATCAGGAGTCCGGTGAGTACGAATTAGCCGAGTCGCATTATCATTCAGCACTTAAAATTGAACCGGATAACATTCTGGCGGCTTTTAACCTGGGCACGCTGCTCGAGGATCTAGGTCGAATTCAGGATGCAATTATCGCGTATAAAAAGGCAGGCGCTTTCGCTGATGCACACTACAACCTGTCAAGGTTGTATGAGCTAGTGGGTGAGCATCAACAGGCATTGAAACATCTCAAAACCTACAGAAGTTTGATCGAGCCAGGATAGACCGGCAATAATTTTGAAAATGGTGACTTGCCTCACGTCTGAGGGAGGTGGGCTGAGGTAAGCGGTCTGAAGTAAACAGGCTGATCGATCAGTTTTAGTGAATCACAGGGTTAAATGTTTCAAGTGCAACCCTTAACACTTTCTGGCCAAGTATGGTCAGCTGGCCTTGATGTCGGCCATCGCCATCCTGAGTATATTCAAACCGATATTCTCTCCAGATGCGCCATTGATCACTACCATCTCGACTCATTGAAATCTTTACTTGCTGAACTGTTTGATCAAGTAATTGCACATCGCAGAGCTTGCACTCCTTTCTCGCGGTCCGCACCGCCAGCTCTTTACCGCGCATGCCAGACTGCCAATAAAGCGCGATAAGACCTAAAATAATGATAAGCAGAAATTCACCCATAGAAAAATAGTGGCAGTTTCAGCGTCGGATTACAAACAGTTAAAATTCTCTTCAAAGCGTCTTAACAACTGCCTCGGAATCGCGTATATTGCGCGTCTTCTGATCACTAACGGTCACTCCGTATTTCTTATGCTGAGATAGGCGGTGGTGTTAAGAAATAGTTAAGTTTGCGGAGGGGTGGCAGAGCGGCCGAATGCACCGGTCTTGAAAACCGGCGTGTCGAAGGGCACCGAGAGTTCGAATCTCTCCCCCTCCGCCAATTACTATTAAATTAATAATATTTATCAATTACATATAGCTGATTGATAATAGTCAGCCCCCCTAGCAGTCCTCCGCGCGCGTACTCGTTACCTGGCTTTCATTACACACAAGATAGCAACCTTCGCCAGCCTATCACGACGGAAATGTAGTCTAGATATTTGGTTTTGTTGCTTTGCCTTACGCTTTTTGAATTCAATGTCTGCTCGGCTTGAAAGCTTCTAAGTGATCAACCCTACCGAGGGTAAACCAGCAGGTAAGCATCATGACGGCCTGTGACCATACATGACCGTTCTTCGGAAAATGTGGTTTATTTCCCTTATCTTCTTTAGGATAAAGATTCATGAGACAGGACTGATGGCCGACAGCAGCGTGGAGACTCAGAGAAAATTACTAGGACTGGTAACTTTCATCGGCACGCTCAGTCTCACTTTCTGGTGGTCTGGTGTTTCCATCTATCCAATAGAGACTTTAGCAAGCGCTGTGGTCTTTATGACGATTGTTTTAGTCGCCCTTCTGCTACGAGCAATGGCGGGCACCTCGCTAGCATTTACAGTTCGATCAATTTCAGTACCCGTAGGATTATATATATCGCTGCTGTCACTGGTTCAGGCATCAGACGCCGGCTCTGGTTTTATTGGTATTTTCCTATCGCTTATAACTTCAGGACTCTTGTTTCTATCTTGTATGCATGCCCGCGCTGGAGAAAACACGTGTGCAAGGAATAGAGCCGCCTGCTTGTTTGCTATCGCGCTTGCCCTTTTACTACCGGTTATAGGCTTCATCGTATTTGCGCAATTCCCGCTGGTACAATTATGGCATCCGCCAATTGTTCTGCTAGTTTTCGGATCTTTTATCGCGCTGTACTTACTGCAACCAAGCAACAACACCCGAAGTGAAAGGCTAATTTTTGCGAGCGCATATAACGTGGTGCTTCAAGCAGTTATTGGCGTGATGATGTTTATCATCGTGACCCAGTGGATGGACGATGGGAGTTTCGTTCTAAGAGTCAGTGCCATTTCAGTCTCGATTTTCGTTCCGCTAGCCATCTATCTCTCCACTTTAATTTACGCCATTTCAGAAAATAAAGTAGGTGATGTCGGGAAGCTAGATATCCAAAATTGGCACATTGTAGAGGGATATCTCTTTTTTATGGCAATGGTAGTCGCACCGCCAAGCATCATCGAGTATATCTTGAGTCAACAAACGTGACCGTAATTAAGATTTAGTAGCCGGGCCGCGAATGTAAGGGCAGGCATTTGCATTCCGGTGCTATTTTTGGCTGAACTACAGGCTATAAGATAGCCGCTCAGCATCATTACAGTCATTGATCATCGCGATGTGAATACCCGATTCTGAGAAGGCATTCACTATTTCCGCCTATAACCCTCAGTTGGCAACACACTTCAATTAGAACCGCTTGTTCGGGTCAGCAAGGCCCTGCCAGACCAGATATATCAATGTGTCTCGAAGATGCCCGCATTGGCGCCCTTGATCCTGAGTGCTCAGCCAATCGACGTAGGCCGTTGCTGTGGGAAACCCCCAGTTTACCAAAAGGGGCTCCTAGCGTTAGACGGTATTACGAAAGAGGACGAGTGCTGCAGGTATCAAACTGTCTAGGGCTCCACCGCCAGGCTCAGCCACCTGCGGAGAAAAAATTATAGCCTTATGACCGTCTCGTCCGCCCGAGAGCCTTATTAATTCTTTGTGTAATCTGGCCTGGAAAAAGAGTCTTTACGATGGGATTCTCGGGTTGTAGTCTGAGGCGAAAACTAAAAGATTAAATATCCTATGAAGCAATTATTTTTAATGTCATTGCTCGTCATCAGTTCGTGTGGCGGTGGAGGTGGGGGTGGGCCTATCCCTGTGATGCAAAATTGGGCACCGACTATCTCAGGAAGTGTGTCAACGATCAGAGTTGGCGAAGCGCTAAACTTTACACCTTCGTCGAATGACGCAGAGGGTGATGACTTGGCCTTTAGTATTACCGGCATGCCTGCATGGGCAACCTTTGATACAGCATCAGGGTTGTTATCCGGCACGGCGACGATGGCTGATTTAGACTCGATTTCTGCTATCACGATCAGTGTGTCTGATGGTGAATTAAGCAGCGCTATCTCTTTTGACTTAACCGTAACCAAGCCTATTTTTTTTATTAGTATTGGCATTAATAGTATGGATGCTTATCGAAATATGGATGTTGCGTTAACCGGCTGTTTTATGTCCCAAAGCAATGCTGACTGTAGCGACGACGATGAGCTTCTCACCATAGCGGAAAACGGCCTGTTTGCCTTTGAAGGCGGTTTAGAGACCGGCGCAGCCTATGCCTTAAAAGTCGATCGAGACCCTGGACGACAAGAGTGCGCTTTAGATATTGAGGAAGGGGTTGTTGGGTCATCAGACAAGACTATTGCTGTTGCCTGTGAGGCAGATGCGTCAGCACCCCTATTTGCTATCGACAAGATGCACAAGATACGGGTGAGCATGAATGTCGATGAATGGCATCGGTTTGTTTTAGATACAGAACGCGCGCGTTACAGCACAGGCGATGCCAACGGCGATATTTCTGAATGGACGTCATGGTCCCACAGTGAAATATACCGGCAAGTTGACTTTGAGTACCTGGATGCCAATGGCGCAGTGATCGAAAAATTTGAAAAAGTTGGCTTTAAAATGAAAGGCAACACCAGCCGACAATGGCCGGAATATTGGTACGAGGAAGGTGATGACAATTGGACCGCTAAGCCCAAACGATTTAGTTTCGGAATTAAATTTGATGAAGAATTTGACGAAGATGAGGGTGTTTATGCATGTATTGATGCGACGGGCGAACCTGCTGCTGTTGATGGTGCACCTTGTTATTCTAGAATAGGAATAGACCATGCAGAGGTGCCTGAAAACGACAAAAGAGAGTTTATGACCGTGGACAAGCTCTCCTTTAGGTTCAATCGTGACGATCCGTCTTATCAGCGCGAGCTTTTAGCTCATGACATCTTAAATTCTAACGGTATACCGGCCTCAAGAGTTGCCCATGCCAATGTTGAGTTTCATATTAGTGGCGACGGCAATTTCTATGGGAAGTCTCTTCCTCAAACCTATAACATGGGTGTCTACCAAATGGTCGAGCAAATCGACAAGCCTTTTCTTAAGCGCTATTTTGGGAAGAACGGCTACCTTTTTAAGATTGGTGGCAACGCAGATCTAGCTGGGGCGGCAGAAGCAGACATCAACTGCCTAGCCTATGAGGATGCTGCTTCCTTTATCGACCCTAATTTTTGCCAAATTGGTGTTGAGAAGCCAGACCCTGAATCGAGAGAGGAGTGGCTTGGGACCGCGAATTATTTAAACCCGCAATTTGTCAATTCGGACATTAATGATGGTGGCGAAGATTCTCAATTTAGACCTTATAAGCCTGACTATGACTTAAAAAGTAAAAAGAGCAGTATTGCTACGGGCAGGGCATTGCTGCAAGAGTTCATGCGTTTTGTTCAAAGCTACCCCAGCGCTTCGATGTTAGCTGAGCAGTTTGATGTTCCTGGTTTTATTAAGGCTCAAGCGGCAGAGATTGCCTTAGGCGCAGTTGACCATTATGTAAGGGTTGCTAACAATTATTATCTTTATTTCAACCCGCTAACGGACCAGTGGGTTTATATGGTTAATGACTTTGATTTTGTCTTCCGAGACAGTCACGACATCACCAATGCTTAAATCCAGCATACCGGTGTGTCGATACATGATCTTCCTCAGCTGCTCTTCCCTGGCGTTAAGGTCAGGATCAATTTGCGCAATAAGTTCGTTGTACTCAACAGGCGCGAGAGGA
>ENA-ORDA01002275-ORDA01002275.1-marine-metagenome-genome-assembly--contig:-NODE-2275-length-14842-cov-3.918794_pt1 | contig 14842 bp, 16 predicted proteins | sample MGYA00237778_ERZ508506 | MGnify/ENA primary metagenome ERZ508506 (study PRJEB26177, sample SAMN06267891) | marine metagenome | isolation source: Monterey Bay, California, USA | place: Pacific...
CGCGCCAAAAATCGTGATCGCCTGGAACGTAATGATCATGCCGGTGACCGTACCCAGCAGTCCCATCAGAGGCGCTACTGCGGCAATAATTTTCAACAGTGTCAGGCCTTGCTCAAGTTTTGGCGTTTCGCTTAGCACCGCCTCAGCCATTTTCAACTCAAGTGTTTCGGGATCCATGTTGGGATTATCTTCGTGGACCTTTAACACCCGTCCCAGAGGATTATCGGCACGTGCCGACGTCGATTTAAGTTGAGACGATACTTTGCCGCCCACAGAAGTCAGGACGATTAAACGGAAAATAGCCAAAATAAAGGCAAAGGTGCCCACTGCCGTAATGGCATAACCGACGTATCCGCCTTGGTGCCACCGCTCAGAAATAGTGGGGCTGTCGATAATGGCTGCCAAGAAAGAGCCGCCTGTAGGGCCGGTGGGGTCAATACCAAACTGCGATAACCCAGATTGCGCGGAAGCTAAATCCTGCGCTTGTCCGTTAAACCCGCCCCCGGGCTGCCGTGGCAACTCAGATAGCTGATCAATATTAAAGGAGAGGTAGTTGCCCTCGGTATCAATAATATTAAACGCGCCGACACGAACAACCTCTCGCTCGCTGAGCTCACCAGAAGGTGTCGCGACCTTCGCAGTGTAACGGCTGATCTCGCCCTGCTCACGAATCTCCCTCAGCAGCTCGAACCACACTTTTTCAATCTCATCGATACGTGGCAGTTGATCCGACCCAGACATCTTAGCGATCAGCGCTTTTAAGAAACCCTCACGTCCGGGGTACTCGGAGCTCACCAAAGAGACTTCAACGTTAGACGCCAAATCTCCAGAAGCGGCTGTCAAATGACCAAACAACTCGGACAAGGTGCCCAAGCGCTCCTTCAGCTGCTCTTGCTTGGCTGCAATCAGCAGCTCATTTTCTTCAAATTTTTTCTCCAATCGCGCAGAACGACGCTCTTCCCGCAGGCGCTCGTCTTCAGCGCGCTTTAGCGCCTTAGTCTGGTTAGCCTTGTCGCTAGAAAACCGCTGCTCGCGCGCTTGATTTTCGGCTGAGGCTCGTGCCTGCCCTCGCTCCACTAATTCCAGCAGCTGGTCGAGATTTTCAGCGGCAACTTCCTGCGGAGTTGGGGGTGGTGGTGCCTCGACTTCCGCCTCAGCCTCTTGGCCGAGCGTAAGGGGCGTGAATAGCGCGCTTGCCAGCGCCAGAGCAGATACTTTCAGAAATTGAGAACGCATTTCAGTTCGCCTCCGGGGCTGATACGGGCATATTTAATAATTCGATCGTCGCTTGCTTCTTCGCAATACGAACGCCTTTGCGAACAGCTGATGCATAATCACCGGCAGCTAACTCTTCCCAGCTTTGCGTCTCACGGTTCCAAGCTCCCGTCTCGGCGCCATCGGTACTCTGGTAAACCAGTGCCACGCGGCCAATGCGCAAGATGTCGACTTCGCGCTCCGCACCGTTGAGGTCAATCGAGTCGCTGTAGGACTCAATACCGCGACCGTATTGTAATTCGATCGAGTAGAGCTCTAGCACCTGACGATAAGCCTCTGCAGAGGTGACGTCAGAGCGATCCATATTAGCCCGGACGGCTTCGATATTACCCAAGCGGGTATCGAGGTCGAACGGCATATCGAATTGGATGAACTGCTCGAGTCCGTCCAGCATCCGCGTCACCAACGGCGGAATCTGGCGCTGAATGACTGACGCCTCAGAGATAGAGGCATCAATATCAGTGATGCGCTTCTCTTGATTCGCAATCTGGCGCTCCAAACGAGCGTTGTAGACCTTGAGGCCATCAACCTGCTTCATGACCGTCTTGTAATCTGACAACAAACTAGCGGTCTCATCCGCCAGTCGGTCAATTTTAGCCTGGGAAGCCTTGGCTGCCACTGCACGTTGCTTGCCCACCTCGACGATGGGGTCGATGGACTGCGCGACGGCCAGCGACGCACTTCCGCCGACACACATTGCCAACAGTAAACTTTTAAGTCGAGTCGTAGTCATGGGATCGATACTTCCTCTCAAAGCAAAATCTGGAAAGCGCTAGCCTAAGCCAACCCTTTAATGAAGCTTAATTGGTGACGCTGTTATCTCTATAATATCGCGACGACCAACATTGGGGGAGCGAATTTAACCCGTCCGTTTCGCCAACGCAAATGATTTGCCCACCAACGTGACACCGCTGTCGAGGATCAGATGGGGTCAGCAGGCGGCTCCAGCTCAACAATCGTGAAGGCATGGCTGTTGCCATCCGCCGCTTCGTAAGCAGTTTGAGCGGTCTCGCGCCACTGCGCCAAGAGGTTAAGATCGAACACAACGTCACCGTCTACCGCGCCATGAACCTTCGTTAACACCACTTTGTCAGCTCTTGGTAATGCCAGTCGGTATATTTCAGCGCCGCCGACCACCATCGCCGCGTCGGCGCCATCAATCAGGGCCTGACCGAATGCGCACTCCAAGGCCTCTGGCAAGGTATGGCACGTGGTCACACCCTCATGATGCCAAGACAGGTCCCGGGTGACCACGATGTTGCGGCGCCCCGGCAGCGGGAAACCGACGCTATCAAACGTTTTACGTCCCATGATAATGGGACGCCCCAATGTGGTCCGTTTAAAATGACGCAAGTCATCAGGTAAATCCCATGGTAGGGCGTCTCCCCGTCCAATCACGCCATTGTCAGCCGCCGCAAGCACGAGGACCACGGGGATATCGTTATCGTGTCGAGATCCTGTCATCAGATCGCCACCGGAGCAGAGATATTCGGCGCGGGGTCGTAGCCAACCAATTCAAAATCGTCAAAGTGGTAATCATAAATAGAGGTCGGATGCCGCAGCATTTTCAAGGACGGGCAGACCCCGGGGACCCGATCAAGCTGCGTCGCGACCTGCTCTCCATGGTTAGTGTAGAGGTGGGCGTCACCCAGCGTAATGACCACCTCTCCGGGTGTTAATCCGCACTGCTGCGACAGCATATGCGTGAGCAGTGCCACCGATGCGATGTTGAAAGGCAGGCCTAAGAACGCATCGCTCGAGCGAATATACAGCTGGGCGGAGAGTGTTTTGTTGGCGACGTAAAATTGATAGAGCAGATGACAGGGCGGCAGCGCCATTTTACCGGCGCGCACATTATCCTGCGGACTGATCGTCTCGTCAGGCAAGTACTCAACATTCCAAGCGTGAAATAAGATGCGGCGGCTGTCAGGCCGATGCAGCAGGCAATCCACCACGTAGTCGATTTGATTAATACTGCCGCCATCGCGTGTAGGCCAGGCATGCCACTGTGCCCCGTACAGTGGCCCAAGCTCTCCGTCTTCGGTAGCCCATTCGTCCCAAATACGCACGCCATTCTCACGCAGCCACTGTGTATTGGTGTCACCGCTGAGAAACCAAATCAGTTCATTCACGACGCTTTTAAAGTGTACTTTTTTAGTGGTGAGTAGCGGAAACCCGTGCGCGAGATCAAAACGGAGCTGACGGCCGAAAACGGACCGAGTACCGGTGCCGGTGCGATCGCCACGATCAATCCCGTGATCGCGAATATCGTTTAATAAGTCGAGATACGCCTGCATGCTGTCCTCATCGATAGGTCGGCCGATACGCCCGATAGAGTAGCCAAGTGCCTGCCATCAGCATTGGCACGCACAATAATTGGCCTCGCGTCATCCAACCCATGGCATCGAAGCCGATATGGGCGTCCGGCTCGCGGAAAAACTCCGCTAAAAATCGAAACAAGCCATAGCCGATTAAAAACATACCGGATACGGCCCACTGTGGCCTCGGTTGTCGACTAAACCATAAGAGCAGAATGAATAAGAGACAACCTTCCAGTGCAAACTGGTAGAGCTGCGACGGGTGACGCGCCAAAGCCAGTGGATCCCGCGGAAAAATCATTGCCCAGGGGATGTCAGCACTTCTGCCCCATAGCTCCTGCCCGATAAAATTGCCCAATCTGCCTAACGCGAGGCCCACGGGTGCGAGGGGGGCAACAAAATCCAGCAGCCGCCCCGCATCGATGCGGTGCTGTCTAGCAAAGAGTGTCATCGCCACCACCACACCCAAGAAGCCACCGTGAAATGCCATGCCGCCTTCCCAGACCCTAAACAGCCACAGAGGATCGCCCATAAGACGATCGACTCCATAAAAAAGGGTATAGCCCAACCGGCCTCCAATCACGATGCCAACCGCCGCATAAAAAATAAGATCATCAACTTGGTGACGCTGGAGTGGCGTATGGGGTTGCGCCGCTCGATGACGCGCTAGCCACCATGCAAAGGCGAGGCCGCCGAGATAGGTTAGGCCATACCAATGAACCGTGATCGGGCCCAAGGCAATCGCAACGGGGTCAATATCAGGGTAAGGCACCACTTAATCGTCTCCACGGCGTCTGAGAAAAATATCGAGCCCTCGTTGGCTCAGTGCCGCGTCTAATGCGGCCATGACCTCCTGAGCGGACCTGAGAGGTAACAGTGTCGCCACCAAATCAGCCAGCTCCGCCGCACTGAAGGCACTTAAAACCCGCTTCACCAAGGACAAGCTTCCCGCGTTCATCGACAACTGATCGAATCCCATCGCAACCAATAAGGGCGCAGCGCGGGGGTCACCCGCTAACTCTCCGCAAATGCTGACAGACTTTTTCTCACTGTGAGCGGCTTTGATAATGTGAGCCAATGCTGCCAGTACCGCCGGGTGCAAGGCTTGATAAAGCCCTGCAACGCGGGCATTACCGCGGTCAACCGCCAGTAAATATTGGGTCAGATCATTGGAACCCACTGATAAAAAGTCAGCTTCTTGCGCCAGCGGCCCTGCCAAATAGACCGCGGCAGGCACTTCGATCATCACGCCAATATCGGGCAAGGGTGCGGTAAACCCCTCGCTGAGCACTTCAGCGTGACATCTGCCAATCAACGCCCGTGCCGCACGAAGCTCGTCGATGGCTGTCACCATGGGCAATAAAATGCGCAAATTATCTAGGGCCTCATTGGCCTTTAACATGGCACGCACTTGTGTCAGGAAAATTTCCGGATGGTCTAGCGTCACCCGGATACCACGCCACCCCAAAAAGGGATTGGATTCTTCGATAGGAAAGTAAGGCAAGGCTTTATCGCCACCGATATCGAGTGTCCGCATGGTCACGGGTGCGGGGTGAAACGCCGCTAACTGCTCTCGATACAGCTGGCGCTGCTCCTCTTCACTTGGGAATCGATCTCGTAATAAAAAGCTGACCTCGGTTCGTCAAAGACCGACACCTTCAGCTCCGAATTCACGCGCCCTCTGCACATCAGCAGCGACACCCGTATTGACCCAGAGCGGAATCGTCCTGCCATCTGAGGTCTGCGCGGGCTGTGACGCCAATGGTGCGAGCTCCTCAAACAGCGCCTCGTCTTCTGCGAGCAGTGCCTCAAAGCGCGCTAATAAGTCGCTGTGAGGATTCACGTACACTCGACCGTTGTAGCCATCGACCACTAGGCGCTGATCGGGAAGCCGCTTGAGAGGTAGGTCCTCAACACCCACCACCGCAGGAATCCCCATGGCTCTTGCCAAAATTGCGGTATGGCTATTGGCACTGCCTCGCATCGATACAATACCGGCGAGCCGGTCCCTAGGAATCTCTCCCAGTGTGGCGGCCGTTAACTCCTCGGCCACTAAAACGGTCGACGCAGGGTAATCCACCTCCTGCCGGTTGGCGTCCTGCAGATAACTCAGCACACGAGTACCCAAGTCACGAACATCGACTGCCCGCTCTCGAAGGTAGGAGTGATCTAATCGCTCAAAATGACGAATATGGCGCAACATCACCTGACTCAATGCGCCCTGTGCCCACTCTCCGGCTTTAATGAGGGCGGCGACCTCACTCCCTAAAACAGAATCATCAAGAATACTGAGATAGACCCCAAATAAAGCGTGATCCTCGGGCCCCAGCTCGCTTTTTAGGTTTTCTGCCACTTGCTGTATATCGCTACGGACACTAGCCAGCGCCTCACGAAAAGCCCGCAACTCGCCAACCCGGTCGTCTGCTTTACGCGACGGCACCGTCTGTAAATCAGCGACCGGCGAAATCCAGGCGGCTGTGCCAATACCAATACCCGCACAGGCGGCAACACCCGACAACCTCGCCGCGCTGTCGTTGGCGGCAGCAACCGATACTGTTCGTCCAATAGCACCCGCTAGCTCCGCATGAGCAATCACCCCGGCAAGCTGGGCAGAGACAGTAATCAGAAAGGCCTCCTCATCCTCAGAAAACCGGCGATGATCCCCCTGCTGAACCACCAATACACCCAAAAGATCGCGCTGATGAATAATAGGGGCGCCTAAGAACGCGTTGAACGGTTCCTCACCTAGACCATCCACCAACTGAAATTGAGGGTGCGCAATAGCATTATCCAGATTCAGTGGCTCCTCGCGTGTCGCGACCCAGCCCACCAGCCCCTCATCGAAGCCCAGACCAAACTGCCCTACTTTGTCCGAGTTCAGGCCCTCAGTGGCTCGAAATATCAACTTCTGACTCGCTTTGTCACGCAGATAAATCGTGCACACATCCGTCCGCATCGCCGCTCTAACCTGAGCCACAATGAGATTAAGTGCATCCTCAAGCGAGTCGGCATCGTTAACATCCTGAATCAGCCGGCGGAGCAATTCGAGCATCAGCGGCCCCCACGCCGTCTGCGAGCAGGCTTGCGCTGCGGGCTCAGACGACCCGCCAGTTGCGTCAGCGCCTGTCGGTAAACGGCCTGCTTAAAGTCCACCACAGCCGAAATAGGGTACCAATACGTCACCCAGCGCCAGTGATCAAATTCTGGGGTGTCATCAGCATCTAACCTGATATCGCTCTCAGCGGCCGTTAATCTCATCAAAAACCAAACCTGTTTTTGGCCGATGCAAACGGGATCCTCAGAGGGACGAATAAACCGCTTAGGCAACCGGTAATGCAACCAACTTTGAGTTCGCCCCAATACTTTCACCATGTCTGGCTTGAGTCCGACCTCTTCCTCCAGCTCACGGTACATGGCAACCTCCGGCGTTTCGCCTCGGTGAATCCCGCCTTGCGGAAATTGCCACGAATCTCTGCCATTGACCCGGCGCCCCCAGAGCACTTGATCATCTTCGTTACAAATGACAATGCCAACATTAGGCCGGAAGCCGTCTTTATCGATCACCCTGTCGTTGTCTATTGCTGTATTCAAGATCCGATACCGAGTCGTCGCATACGAGTTAAGCCCAACGGGATTGTGACGCAGGCTTCCAATCCGTATTCTTCCACACATCCTCTGTCAACGGGACTCACCGGAGAGGTCTTATTTTTTTGGGAGCAACCGAATAACGCCATGGCACTTGCTATCTTTGACCTCGATAATACGTTACTCGCTGGCGATTCTGATCACCGTTGGGGGGAGTTCCTAGTCGAAAAAGGCTTGGTCGACGCGGCAAACTTTGCGCGCACTAACGATCAATTTTATGAGGCATATCAGGCAGGTAACCTCGACATGATGGCCTACCTTCAGTTTGTGCTCGCGCCCCTTACCGGCAAAACGAAGGCCTCTGTGCGCGCTTTACAGCGGCAATTTATGACTCAATGCGTCGAACCCATGCTGCTGGACAAGGCATTTGCGCTAATAGACCACCACCGCGTTGCGGGTGACCAGCTCTTACTCATGACCGCCACACACAGCGTCGTCGCTGAGCCTGTCGCCGCACGCCTTGGCTTCCAGCACTGGCTGGGTAGTGCCGTCGGCCTGATTGACGGCTGTTACACGGGAAAGCCAGAGGGGCAACCCTGCTTCCAAAGCGGCAAGGTGGCGCACCTTGCCGCTTGGCGCAGCCGACACACCAATGCCAGCGGCAATGAAGACACTTGGTTTTATTCCGACTCTCACAACGATTTACCGCTTCTCAGTGAAGTCGGCCACCCCGTTGCAGTAGACCCCGACCCCGTACTCGCTGAGCATGCGGAGCGCCAGGGCTGGACGGTGCTCTCGCTACGCCCTTAACCCTCCAGCGCTATTGGGGCTCTGCTGCTACGGCGGACGCGTAGCCCTCGGCATTCAGTAGCGCGTTAAGCTGCGATGGCTCTTCAGGCTTTAAACGATAAAACCATCCTGCACCATAGGGGTCCTCATTAATCTGCTCGGGGGTATCCGCTAACGCATCATTCACAGCGAGCACCATGCCCGCTATTGGCGCATAAATATCTGACGCCGCCTTAACGGACTCGACAATACCTGTGAACCCTGCCGCCAAGACGACAGCTCCCACCAGGGGTAGCTCGACATACATGACGTCCCCCAGCGCCTGTTGAGCATGCTCAGTAATACCGACCGTCACAGAGCCATCCGCTTCCAGCCGGGCCCACTCATGCGTCGCCGCGTAATACAGATTGTCTGGATCCTGAGACATAACGACCCTCTCACTCAATAAGTGTCAAAACACAGCCCCTAAAGGGGTGAAACGAGCAAGCGATGTCGGGTGGGCGGCCTGCTGGGACGCAAACACGTGACCCGCACCATCGCGCTCGTGGCCGGCAAGTCAGCTAATCGCTTGCCGCATGAACCATCGCTTCAGCCAGTGCTGACGCTCAACCATATTCAGACCGATATTCCGCAGTATCACTGCGGCCGGATGAGGGCTACCAAAGCCGCGCTTAAAGCCCTCCATCGCCGCCATCATGGCGAGATTTTCCGACTTTCGCTGGCGTTGGTAGCGTTTTAGGGAAACGGGGCTCGAAACCGGGAGGCCGCCGGCACAACCCGCCAAGAGTTCTTGCGCCAAAATGCGCACATCGGACAGTCCAAGGTTAATGCCTTGTCCAGCCAATGGATGAATGCTGTGTGCCGCATCAGCAACCAACACTAACCCTTCGTCCACGTAATCGATCGCATGACTTTGTTTCAGTGGAAAGCTGACGCGGGTCCCCACCGCCTCTGCATGAGGCGCTAATGGACCCAAAGCCTGATTTAAAGCCTGAACAAAAGCGGTATCAGACAGCGCCGCAACCTCAGCGTGCTCCTGCGCATCTAGCGACCAGACCAGCGCCACCTTCGAAGGATCGGGCAATGGCAGTAGCGCTAATGGACCAGTACTTAGGAAAGCTTGCCAACACGTTGCTTGATGCGGCGACGATAGCGCGACCGTGCCAACAATCGCGCTCTGATGATAATCCCAATCCCGAGTGGGCTGCGCTGTCAGCTGACGCACCTTTGAGCGGGCACCATCAGCCGCGACAACGAGCTGTGCAGAGAGACGTTGATCGCCGGCACAGTGAACGGACCAACCATCCGGTGTGCGAGACAAGGACTCCAGTGCACTTTGCCAGCGCAGCTCCACGCCGCTGCAAGCCTCTGCGCACTCTATCAACGCCTGCACGGTCTGTCGGTTCTCAACAATGTGTCCGAGGCAAGATGCGGCGACGTCCTCTGCATTGAAAGTGATTCGTCCAGTACCGTCGGCATCCCAAACACACATGGCCTGGTAGGGAGCAGTGCGCTCGCTGGGAATCCTCTGCCACACGCCGAGTGACTCGAGAAAACGAATAGACGTGGGTGTCAATGCACTGACTCTTAGATCCCAATCATTTAATGCAACGCCTTCGTTAACTGACTTGGGACGATCAGCACCATCAATCACCACGACATGACAATCACTTTTGCTCAAAGCAATCGCCAAGGACAGCCCGGCAATGCCAGCGCCAACGATCAGCACATCCGCGCTGCGCTCATTGTATCGCTCAGGCATAGCGCCGACCCGTTCCAACACTTGCGACTTGTTGCCGGACTGCTGGCAGTAAATCTAATAAGGCAAGTGATGCGTCTCGAGGGACATCCAGTAGCGGTCCTCGGCGATTGAAAAGGGTGGCCAACGCATCGGTGCTGTCGACGACAAGGCGCTGCTCAAGAGACACTTGATCGAGATAGGTTTTTAAACTCGCTAGACAGCCAATGGGGGCTGAGTGCTGCTGTGCGTCGGCGATTGCTTGTGCCAATAAGCCGGCCTCTCGCAGGGAGAGATTTAACCCTTGGCCCGCGACAGGGTGTAGCGTGTGCGCTGCATTGCCCACCAAGAGAAAGCCAGCGCGGAACTGCTCCGAAGCCGATAACCGCATCAGTGGCCACTGACTGCGCCGCCCCACGGCCTGGACGCGCCCTAACCGCCAACCAAATGCATCCTGAAAGTGGTTGCGAAAAGCCTCATCGTCCAGATCGCCAAGCATAGTTGCTGTGCTGTTGGACACCGACCACACCACGTTATAGCGCTGATCGGCATGACTCAGCGTCGGCAGCGGCAACACTGCTAATGGCCCATTTTCGGTAAAGCGCTCAAAAGCACGACCACTTTGCTGTCCTGGGAAGCTCGCATTAAATACCAGCGCGGTATTAGGAGTCGGTCGCTCCAAGACGCGGATACCCAACTGAGCAAACCAATCGGGCGCAACGCCGGCAGCCAATAAGACAAGGTCAGCGGTGATCACCTCACCTTCTTCTGTCTCAATCGCTGATGTGCCTGCGTCGGTCCGAAGCCCACTGCACCGGACCGGAGATCGAATGGTAATGCCCAACTGCGTGGCACGAGCCAGCAACTGCTGACCGAGCTCATGGTTCTCCACAACATAGCCCAAGGCGGAGACATCAAGTTCGCTGGCCGTCATCACCGTGCTACCAAAATGGCCACGATGAGAGACATGGATATCGCGTATCGCGCCTGCGGCGGAACGCAGGCCTGACCAGATGCCCCACGATTCCAGCAGTGATACAGAATGTAAATTGAGTGCAGAGCCGCGCGTATCGAGTGGGTTAGGTGACCCCGATCGAAAGGGACTGGCCTCCAACAACACAATGTCTAAATCAGGATTCTCACAGGCGATAGCGATGGCGAACGAGAGCCCCGCTAGTCCCCCGCCCAGAATCAGCACCTGCGAATGAGAGGTCATGGCGTCCCTGACATCAGCGCTTCAATCTCATCGGCATTGGTCGGAACGTCTCCGGTCAATATGTCGCACCCTGTTTCAGTCACCGCCACATCATCCTCTATTCGCACCCCGATGCCACGCCAACGCTTGGCAACGCGCGTGTTATCAGGCGCGACGTAGATACCAGGCTCGATGGTCATGACCATGCCCGCTTCTAACTGCCGCCATCGGCCATCCACGCGATAGTCACCGACGTCGTGAACATCTAGCCCCAGCCAATGGCCGGCTCGGTGCATATAAAAATCACGATACGCCTCTGATTTGATCAAATCGCGCTCCTGACCTTTCAGCAACCCCAACTTAATGAGTCCCCGGGTAATCACTCTCACGGTGGCATCGTGGGGCTGATTCCACGTATTACCGGGCTTCACCTTGGCAATCGCAGCATGCTGCGCCGCTAACACGACGTCATACAGGGCACGTTGCTCCGGGGAAAAACGGCCACTGACCGGAAAGGTGCGAGTAATGTCGGCCGCATAACCCTCGTACTCGCAGCCGGCGTCAATCAACACCAAATCACCGCCGCGCATGCGCGCGTTATTTTCCGTGTAATGCAGTACGCAGGCATTAACACCTGAACCAACAATGGAATTGTAGGCGGGAAAACGCGCGCCATGCTCCGCAAAAGTGTGCTGAATAGACGCTTCAAGATGATATTCGTATCGTCCTGCACGACACTCGCGCATGGCACGAATGTGCGCTTCGGCGCTGATCTCACCTGCTTTGCGCATAACACGCAGTTCAGCAGCAGACTTGATCAAGCGTTGCTCATGCAGCAGAAAGGCCAAATCAGTAAAGTCGGCAGGGGGCGCCGCTCCGCTGCGTGCGAGACGTCGGATCTGATTTACCCAACCCATCACCCGCTGATCAAAATGATCGTCGTGGCCCATCGAATAGTAGATCCGATTCGTTCCCTCAATGAGACCAGGAAGAATTTCATCAAGATCATCAATGGGGAAAGCGTCATCCAGCCCCAGATAGGCTATCGCGCCCTCGGGGCCTAATCGATAACCATTCCACAGTTCCATATCGGGGTCGCGCTCTCGACAAAACAAGATCACCTGACCCTGTCTGCGACCGGGCAAAAGCACCAACACCGCGTCAGGCTCCTCGAACCCCGTCAAGTAAAAGAGATCGCTATTCTGCCGAAACGGATACTCAGTATCTCGACTCCGAGTTACTTCCCGGGCACCAGGAATGACCGCAATACTGTTTTTGTCCATCATAGACATCAGCTTTTTGCGGCGACGGGTAAACTCAGCTTTGGTGATCTTCAAGATCGGTCTCCTGTAGCGATTGTGCTTCCATCACAGTGTTGATAGCGGCAAATCGCAAGTATTCGATGATGTCGTCTAATTGCCGCTCCGCCGTTTCAGAATCAGACTCCTCAGTGTCAACTTGTGCGATGGCGGCGATATCTCTCAGCGCCTCAGCCGTTAAGCCTGCGACAGGTTCACCCGCTGCTTCGCGAATCGTAATCCCCTGCGTGAAACCCGACAAAAACCCGGTACTCCACTCAGAAATCGATAATAAGCGCTCTTCTAAGGCATCATCATCTGGCGGCAACATCGGCTGGAAGGTGTAATCAGCATCTTCAATAGCCGACAGGGTCGCGAGACTTAAGCGGGAGATAAATTCGACCAACTCCCCCGTCAACTCGACCGCCAATGCTTTTTCCAATGCCGCCACGGTCGACGAAAAGTGTTGCTCTGTGCGAGGGCTAAATCCCGCCGCCAGCAAACCCACCATACCGCCATGGAGCGCAGACGGATTGATGGTGAGGCCCGCATTGAAAAGGCTGTCTGCCGCCTCTTCCCAATGAGGCATATCTTCGAATGCGCCCAGTGCGTCGAATAACAAAATAGTGCCGTCCCTGATCGTCAATAAATTAATACTGAGTTATCGGTGATGAAACAACGCGCCCTCCTAAAAGAGCCCGCCCTCATCTCCGTTGCGTTGCCGTGCATTGACCCAGTGAAACAACGCGCATTATAGTGCTTGCTTCCAACTGACATAGTGTACATGCCGTGGCTGAAAACCTCATACAGGCGCTGGAAACAAAAGTGAATGATCTCATTGAGCTGAGCCGCGAGTTAAACCGAGAAAATCGTGCCTTGAAGCTGCGCACTGCAGAGCTGCAAAAAGAGCGCCGCGAGTTATTGGAACGGCAACGTCAAGCTAGCGAACACGTTGAGACGTCTTTGGCCAGATTACGGTCTTTGGATGGCACTGCATGAGCCGCTCTAACACCGTCAGCGTCGATATCCTCGACAAAGAGTATCAAGTCGCTTGCCCCGCTGACGAGGAATCGGCGCTCACCACCGCCGCTCGTTACCTCGATCAGCACATGCGAGATATCCGCTCCACAGGCAAAGTCATTGGTTTAGAGCGCGTTGCCATTATGGCGGCACTGAATATTAGCCACGAGTTGCTGGCGCTAAAGGGTGGCGAACAATCCACTCAAAGCAGTGAAGAACAACAACGACTTTCAGCGTTGAATAGCCAGCTAGATGAGGTGCTCTATCAATTGCGGCAGCTCGAGATTAACTGAAGTCGAGAATCCGCTATACTCCCTTTGGCCTGTTGTATGCGCCAGACGATTTGTCCTCGAGCCGATAATGCAGTACCCGGAGAGCACCTCCGTGGCGGTTGAGCAAGCCTGGTCTAAGCCGGGAAGCCTGAAGCCACGCGGTGGTCACCACCTTGAGCCGCAAGGGTTCAAGGGCCTATTCGTCAGCGGTACCGTGGGTCATTTTATTGTTCGCAGTTGTAGCGTCGCCTCGCCACCTATCGGCGTCATACGCTCTCATCGACGGCATAGCCTCGTCACCTCAGGGTGCAGCGCCCCTGCAGGCGCCTTAATCAGCCAAGAGCGCTTCCGATGGCTGACCTGAAGGCAGAGAAAACAGCGTTGCGGCGAGCACTGCGGAGCACGCGGGATCAGCTGACAGACAAACAACGACATCTTGCGTGCCAAAGCGCCCATCAACATCTCAAAAACTGGCCCGTCTGGGAGTCAGCTGACGTCATTGCCAGCTATTTACCACATCAGTCAGAATTCGATCCGTCTGGACTACTGGCACACAGGCGCCCCCGGTCTCAGGTGGCCTGCCCCAGAGTCGTCGGCACCACGCTGAACTTTCATTTGTGGCAAGACGGTGATGCAACCGAGACAACACTAGGCGGCGTTCGTCAACCAGTGGCCTCTGCCACACCCGTCTCAATCGAGACCATTGATCTTTTTATTACGCCACTATTGGGTTGCGGGCGCACCGGCATGAGACTGGGTTACGGAGGAGGGTTTTATGATCGACTCTTTGTCACGGCACGCGGGTTTCGGCTAGGGGTAGGCTTTACGCAACAACACGTCGGCGACTGGCAAGCAGAAGCACACGATAAACCTTTGAACGGCTTCTTGAGTGATTCTGAGCTAGTGCTCTTTCATCCTGGGCACTAGCTTGGCGGCGCCAAAATAAAGCTCAAACGCCCCGCATTTGTCGTCGTATCGGTCCGGCATTCATCCTGTCGTTGGGCGGCCTAAATACTCGCGATAAGCCGGATTATCCGTCTCCTCCCAAAACCGATAACCCAATCGAGACAGTGCTTTTTTGAGTGCAGGACGCTTGCTGGTGGGCACTTGCATGCCCACCAGTATCCGACCAAATGCAGATCCATGGTTCCGGTAATGAAACAAGGAAATATTGAATTCATTCCCCAGCGCACCGAGGAACTGCAGCAAGCTTCCGGGACGCTCTGGAAACTCAACTCGAAACACCATTTCGTCGGCAATTTCAGGAGAAACTCTGCCCCCGATCATATGACGCAGATGCAGCTTAGCGGTCTCGTTATCCGTCATATCCAGTACCCGATAACCCTTGCGCT
>ENA-ORDA01002277-ORDA01002277.1-marine-metagenome-genome-assembly--contig:-NODE-2277-length-14841-cov-3.072948_pt1 | contig 14841 bp, 12 predicted proteins | sample MGYA00237778_ERZ508506 | MGnify/ENA primary metagenome ERZ508506 (study PRJEB26177, sample SAMN06267891) | marine metagenome | isolation source: Monterey Bay, California, USA | place: Pacific...
GTTCAATGCGCTTCTTCGCCACCGCATCGGCGCACGCCTGCTCATCGTCAAAGCGGCCAACGTGCACATTCTTGGCATGACCGTTAGTCCGACGCACGCTCCGGTCGCGCACTTGGCCCCTCCACTGGTTGCGACGCGCGTACCAAGAAACACCAGCGTGCTTCGACTTCGGCCGGGCAGGGCGCACACGGCGCCGCTTGGCGAGTGACGCCTCGTCGTCGCTTGAATCCATGAACCAATCGGGGCGGTTCTTCGCTTCCTCGGTATATATCCCCGACATGATGCGCGCACACACCAACACCTTGCTCCACAAGTTGCAATTCTAACAATTTTTTTTATAAACGCCCTAACCACGCACCCCTGCCTTACCCCTCGCCGCCTCAAACGCGTCCATCATGGCGCTGAGCGCCGCGTCGTCCACGCCCTGATCGTACGCCTCGCGCTCGGCTTTCTTGTCACGCTCGTGGTGCCGCTTGGCGCGCCGCTCCGACCGCTTCTGGCACTCCTCGTACCAGCACAGCGCCTTCTTGTCCACATGGTTGAGCTTGGACAGCTTGAGCTCGCCCTGGAGCGCGAGGTGCTGGATCTCGCGCACGCGCGACAGCGCCACGTACGCCTGGCCCTGCGCGAAGCACTCGCTCAGGTCGGTGACCATGCGGTCGAGCGTCGCGCCCTGCGCACGGTGGATGCTCACCGCCCACGCGAGGATGAGCGGGTGCATCGTGCGCGTGCCCACGATCTCGTCGTTCTTCTTGTACTCGTGCGTGATCCGCGCGACGATGAGGTGCTTGCCATTGTCGAATCGCACGGCGATGCACCCGCCCATGCCGGGGTCGATCGCCGTCACGACGCCGCACGAGCCGTTGTGGACCGATTTCCACTCGGCCAAGTTGCGCGTCAGCATGACGCGCGCGCCCTGCTTGACAAAGAACCCCAACCCGTCGTCCAAGGCGGTGGCCCTCTTTGGAACGTTGCCCCACTCGTCGGGCGTGAAGTGGTGCTGGGTTGCTTGGATCGTCCCGAGCTTGAGCAGGTTGTAATCCCACACCTGGTGGTTTTTGCTAAAGAGCCGTGGCGCGTCGGGGCCGACGTCGGCGGACGCGTTGGCAACCAGCCACGCGCGGTCGTGCTCGCGCGCGCAGCCGAGGCGCGCGCGGTTAAGGATGCTCAGGAACTTGGAGTCCTCCGCCTGCCGAAAGGACTCGGTGAGCACGTAGGGCCGCAGCTTGGCGACAAACTTGGACGTGTAGAAGGCGCCGTCCTTTTCGGCACCGATGGAACCGAGCTGCATCGGATCTCCGGACACCACGAGTTGCGGCAGCGTCCCGCGGAAGGCCAGCATCACCTCGGCGGCCAGGTCCAAGACTTTGGCCGTGAGCATGCTCACCTCGTCGATGATCAGGGCGTCGCACGTCTGGCACGGCTGCGGGTACACGACGCCGTGCCTCGACCGCTTCAGCTGCTTCACGATCTCGTCGGCGGGCCTGTCGCCGAGCCCGAGCCCGAGCGCCGAGTGGAAGGTGAACGAGTCGATCTTTTCCGCGGCGGCGCCCGTGGAGGCGGTCACGAGCACGCGCGGCACGCGGTCTTTGAGCACATTGAGGAGGAACGACTTGCCGCAGCCGGGCGCACCCGTGATGAGCACGTTTTCGCGGCGGTGGAGCACCGCCTTAAAGACTTCCCACTGCGATTCTCCCAGGCCAAGGCACGCCTTCATCGCGGCATAGGCCACGCGCCGCGTGCGCTGGTCGAGCTGCGCCAGCCGGCCGAGCCCCCGGTCGTCAAAGTGCTTGAAGATCTCGTGGAGCGCGTCGTTGTCGAGCGCGTCCCAGCGCGCCTTCCCCACCCGCGGCGGCGGCTTGGGCCGCGATTCGGCCGCGCCCTTGCCCTGGTACGCAAACTTGTGGAGATGCATCGCCTGCGTGCGCACGCACGAGCACCGGGCGCTGTGCGCGCACACAAGTTGCAAAGCGGGCGATCCTGACAACTGGCGTCCTGCAGGCGTCCTGCCGGCGTCCTGCCGAGGTCCTGCCGAGGTCCTGCCGAGGTCCGATTGTCGAGTTGGTGGGGGAAGCGACGACGCCACCAGGTGTCCCCAGGTGCCAGACTCGCAGTACTTAACAAGTTTCACCTCCACCTCTGCCAGGAAGCCAACAGCAACCACAATCATTCTAAATGAACCAGGATATGCTCGCCGACTGGGGTGGCCAGTCAGGCAAGCAATAAAAACGGCCTCCTGAAGGGGGACACGGCCAGCGGGAGGTCGCATCGACCTGCGCCGGTACGCCCCCCGCCCCTTTTTCTGAAGGACTTTTGAGTGGGCCCACTTTGCAACTTGTGCGCGCGAGCAGCGACCATGCTTGCGCTTGGGGCGACACCGTAACGCATGATCTGAGGAGATGTGCGGTGATTGCTGGTTGAAAACTAATCCAACTCCCCCGAACGACTGCCGAAAGGCGGCGTTCGAATGTTTGCTATCCACGAATTTGATCACACGCGAGACTCCAACACCGTGACCAGTAACCTAGCTATGCGACTGAACCGCCCCTTTTGCCGGCCCGAGTCCACCCTGACCGTGACGGAGTAGGCCCCTGCGCCCTCCAAGTGCTTACTCAGGCGCAAGACCACTTGCTCGCCCGGCCGCGGGAACATCAGCGCGGCCTGGTTGCCCGGCGAGGCGGCGTCGGTGCCTCGGAAGATGGCGACCTTCGTCTTTTGCGCAAACTGCTTCAGGCGCACGTCGACGACGAGCTGCTGCCGCGCACCCAGGTTTTGCCACGGCAGGGTCGGGTCCTTCGGGTCGTGGTTGATCACGCGGTAGATGCGCTCGGCGGCGTCGGTGAAGTGGCCGTCGCCAAAGTCGGGCGCCTTGGAGATGCCCGAGTCCTGCGCCGACAGGTGCGCGCGGTTGCGGCAGATGCCGCCCGCGCGCAGGAGACCCTCGTCCTCGGGCAGCAGGAAACTAAAGGGCGGGTTGCCGATCAGCGACTTGATGCGCGGCCAGTATCTGCGATCGGCGATGATCTGCTGGAAGAAGGCGCGCTGCTCGGCCGGCGAGAGCAGCGCGTTGAAGGCCTGCCGCGCGCCGTGATCGCCCGCGATTCCTCGGTTTGGCTCGGTGTTTGCGTCGATCGAGGCCTCAAGTTGCCGCTCAAAGGTCGAGCGCAGGAAACTCAGCGCTTCGCCGCGCGTTTGCAGATCCGCGAGCCGCACGGGTGCGCGCATGCCTGACCGCGTCTGGTTACGTTTTACTAGTGTGCGTCGCAAGGGGGCGAAATTACGATCGTCAAACTGGACCCCCCAAACCTGCCATTTCGGGCGCATTGCCGCTGCCGCCCATTGGCGGGTTGGTGCGGATAAGTCAAGTGCGCGCAGCCCCCTAGTAACCAGGGCGAGTGGTGGGTTGGTTGCTTTGCCGGCCAGCCAGCCACCATGCTACCGACCATGCCGATGGGCGCCAGCCCGCGCCTCGAGGCCGTGCTGCGCGCCGGCCACATGAACCGGGTAAGCGCGATGTACACTGGCGCACCGGGCGACTCTGAGCTTGCGCTCAAGGGAGCCGCGGCCGCCAACGCGCTCAAGAAGCGTGCCAACAGCGTGCCCTCCGGCAAGCTCAAGGCCGCGACGCGCGCCGCTCTTCTCACCACCACCAAGGACGGCAAGGACGGCAAGGGCGACGGCGACTACCAACCCTACGACCCGGGCCAGGACGCGGGCGCGCCGCCCGTCATGTCGGCGCGCGCGATGACCATGCCGGCCGTCATCAACAACGACGGCTACACCCTCGTGACGGGCCCCTCCCCGGCCAAGAAGACCATCGTGAACGACGACGGCAAGCAGCTCTTCGGCAAGACCAACCCGATGATTGAGGACCTGGTCAACAACTACAAGGATAAGACGCAGGAGCGGCGCGAGCAGCTTGCGCGCGCGCGCAAGAACGCCGAGGAGTGCGCCGAGCGCCGTCGCAGTGCCGTGTCCGAGTACCAGCAGGAGCAGGAGGCGGCGGCCGACGCGGCGATCAAGCAGCTGCAGGCCGAGCTTGCGGAGAAGGAGGCCATGATCGACGACATGCAGAACCGGTCCGACGAGGCGCTCGCGGAGCTTCAGACCGCCAAGGACTCGGGCAGCGCGACGACGGCCGAGGTCGAGCGCCTCATGGAGATCATCTCGCAGCTCAACGTCGAGAAGACGTCGGTTGAGGACGAGCTCGCGGCCAAGGTCAAGTCGTGCGACGAGGAGCGCGACGTCGCCGCGCGCGAGGCCGAGGCCTCCATCGCCGCCACCGAGTCCGAGTGGGAGAAGAAGCTCGCCGCGGGACAGGCCGAGGCGGCCGAGCGGGTCCTGGTCCTCACCACCGAGCGGGACGAGTGCAACGACAAGCTGGCCAAGGCGCTCTCCGACCTGGAGGCGGAGACCAAGGCGCAAAACGCCCTCGAGAAGTCCTCGTTTGAGAAGGACAAGAAGTTCTACGAGGCGGCCAAGGCGGCGTGCGAGGCGCTCTCCGAGTTCACCCAGGAGTCGCCGGACGAGACGTTTCGCAAGAAGACCGAGGACTTCGTCACGAGCGCGCCGGCGTCGGCCATGGCCAACGACGTGCAGGACAAGACGATGCGCGCGTGAGCGCAGTTGGTTGCGCGCTGGTTGCGCGCTGCATCCAGCGCAGAGCGTGGTCTCGCGAGTGCAAAGGGGTAGCTGGGTTGCGAATGAACGGGCACCTTGACAGAGGGCGTTTGTATTTAAAAAGACACGCGCACTCTCTCACTCGACACTCGTCAGGTTACACAACACGTGCGCTTCCCAGTCGTGCTCCGCGAGGGGCGCGCGCCGTGGCGCGGGCAGGGAGTGGACGGGTCGCCGAGGCCAAAGGGGAACGTGTGCCCGTGCACGGAAGGGGTCAATCGGCAGGCTGAACGCCCACACCGCGAGCATTAGCTCGAGGAGCATTGGGCGCCGCCGCCCTTTCTCACCGTTGCCCGTTGCCCGTTGCCCGTGCTCATTGGGGCGCCACGCGCGAATTATAGTTGTGTCCCACGGAGGTTCCCGCCCCCACCGCACGCAAACACCCTCCACGCGCTGTGCTCGTGCATGCGCAGCGAATTCCATATTCTGTTTGCGCAAGCGTAGAACCAAGCACGGTGGGTTCACCCATGGACGGGTATCTTAAAAGACAACTCACCAATGCGCGCCGCGGCACGCCGCTGCAAGCGCGCCGCACCGAGGGTGCGCTGTACGCGGGGTGCCTTCCCCAGGCATCCGGTACAGGTGCGCACCCGCTGACGACGGTGCGCCACCTCGCGTCCCAAGGCCCGTGCTGGGACGGCTACCACCGCGACTACAGCAAGAAGGAGGGGGCGAACGACTCGTGCGTCAAGGATGGCAAGAAGAAGAAGAAGGGAAAGAAGGAAAAGAAGGCGAAGAAGGCGAAGAAGGGCGAGGGCGAGGCGTCGTCGTCGTCGTCGTCTTCCGACGACGACGATGGCAAGCCCAAGAAGAAGAGGGCCAAGAAGGAGGAGAAGTAGGGGTGCGCGTGCACGTGAGCACGGCGCGGGGGTGTCGGCGTGTGAGCGTGTGAACGCGGGTAGTAGGGGGACAGGTGATAATGTGGGTTACGTGCGCATTCTAAGAAAGAAAGGAACGCTTGCGCCATGTCCGATTACGAAGCGCTCCGGGCCGTGTCGCGCAGCCGCGACGCGCTGCATGGCATCGTACACAAGGCGGAGAAACAGCTCGAGGAGATGGAGCAGGAGATGGCGCAGTTGCAGAAGAAGCTCAAGGAGCAGCAGGACATTGTGTCGCGGGCGGAGGAACTGCGCAACGCGTACAATCGGGAGTCCCTCAAGTGGGAGCGGAGCGCAAACCGGGCCTTGCCGCCGGGGTCAACGTACCCGATCAAGCGCGGGATTGGCGAATACTCCAAGGGCAGGGGTTACACGGTCGAAAGGCACTACCCGTGGCTGTGGACCCTGCCACCGCCACCTCCGGCGCCTGCACCCGCGCCCGCGCCCGCACCGGCGCCCGCACCAAAGAGGAAGATCAGGATCATCAACGACGACTATAGCAGCGACGAGGAGAAGGACGAGGTGGCCGTGACGGGGGAGCGCTCGTGGGCGGAGCGCGATCGCGCCTTGCGCGCCAAAGCCATCGCATTAGACTCGTGTGTGGACGAGGTGTTTCGAAACTTCAACGTGTCTATTCGTTAAACAACAGTACAGTCCACACACACGCACACGCACACGCACACACGAGTCCCCGCTCAGGCCGTGGGCGCGTCCGCGGGTCCGGAGGGCACGACGGCGTTGTCGGGTCCGCGCACGTAGCGCTCATTCGACTTGACGTCGTTGTGCAGCACGCTCTTGATCATGAAGGGGCTCGAGCGCGCGGTCATGCCCTCGAGCCCGGCGAGGAAGGGGTTGATCGCCTTCACGACGAGGCGGAAGAGGCGGTTGCGGTAGTGCTTGTTGAGGTTGGACGTCGTGACGGCCTCCTGAAACTTGAACTCGATGCTCGCCTGGCCCCGCTCCATGCGGAACTCGTAGAAGCCGGGCTTGCCGTCGTTGAGGTAGCTGGGCGGGCACTCGGTGGGCTTGAAGACGCCGCTGCTGTCGGGCGTCTTGGAAAAGGCGTAGGCGCCAACGGGCGTGCCATTGTCGACACCGTCGGCAAACTCGAGGTAGCAGTAGAGGTACATCTTGGACTCGAGGAGGCCCCACAGGGAGCGCGTGGACAGGTGGTGCGCGCTGTTGATCTTCTCCAGGAGTTTGGACTCGGAGCAGTCCTTTGGCTGGCCGTTGACGAACGTCTTGAGCCGCACGGTGAGCTCGATGTTGTTGCAGGTGGCGCACATGAACTCGTCGGTGCGGTCCGTGACGCCATCGCCCGGCTTCTTGACGCTGACGATGGCGTGCGGAAACTTGCCGCCCAGCATCGACCCGCGCCACTGCGGCCTGCCGTTTGGATTCGGCCTGCGCGCAGGCACGTAGCCGTTGCCGTGCTTGTCGGCCACCGCCTCGTCGATCTGCAAGAAGAAGTTGGTCGCGATCTCGGCCTGCAAGTCCCGGGGCAGCGACTTGATCCACCACTCGAGCGGCTCGGGGGATGGCACCTCGTTGGTCACGGCATTGATTCGCGCGATGGTGCGCGAGCGCGACACGCCCCCGGTCACGGTCATCAGGACGTCGCGCGCCTTGTTGATCGCGGTCACCAGCTCGCGCTTCCTGCGCGCCCCTTTGCGCTGCGCATCGAGCAGGCGCCAGAGGAGGTGGTGGTCGTTGTCCTGGTCCGGGCGCACCATGACAACGGGCTGGCGGTTCCGGCGATGGAAGGTGATCTTCTGGATGGAGCCGTTGCCGTCGTCCTCGATGTCGTAGTCGGGCCGGTTGGCGTTCACAGACGGACCCGCCGCTCCCCCACCTTCTTCCTGTTCCTCGTCCAGTTCTTCGCCGGGTTGTATTTGCGCTTGGCCGTCGTCTTGGCCGTCGTCTTGGCCGTCGTCTTGGCCGTCGTCTTGGCCGCCTTCCGGGCCGCCGTTGCTTTGGCGTTCGTTTTCGTCGCTCGAGGAGTCGTCAATGTCCGAGGGGGTGCGGGCTTGCGCTTGGCCATCGGTTGGCATTTGCTACCCGACAAGTGCGCACCGGTTGTCAGGGGCCACGCACGAGCACTGGAAACGGGCCACGGGGGGGGCGGTTGTTGCGCACCAACCGCTTGTCCTCGCTGGTTCCCAGTGGGGCCCACAAGTGGCAAATTAATTAGCAATTAATTGGGAACCGACCTCCACCACCCAACCCTGGCAACTCTACACCCACTCGCCCCTTTCAGTTCTACGCGCATCGGGGGTGGCACCGTGGCCGGTGCCACTGGCCGGTCGGGCAGCTCACTCGCTGCCGCTTGCGACCTGCTTGAACGCCTCGATCTGCTGGGTGAGGCGGCCGCCGAGCGCGTTGTTTCGCAGCAGCTCGCCGTAGTGGCCCTGGTTGAGCCAGCCGATGGGCTTCCACGAGTCGGGGGCGACCCCGATCGTGGCCGCCGACTTCTCGGCTTCGTTGAGGCTCGCAAAGTCCGGCACCGCCTCCGACGAGCGCACCGAGGCGATGTCAGATCGGAACTGCTGAACGGCGTCTTGGGTCTCGTACTCGTCGACGTGGCGGACCGACATCGTGTGGCGGCGGCAATCGGTTTGCTTACTAAACAGTGGGTCCCATTGGGGTTATTTGCCTAACACCTTAGCAAGTGCGTCGGGGTCCAACTCCCACACATTGACCGATTTTATCCGCCGCAACCTGGCAAGCGGCGACTTTTCCGCCTCGAGTTTCTTGAGCAGGTCCTTGACCGAGGGCTTGTTCTTGACCTCCACCAGGCCCAGCCGCAGGGGCTTTCCCTCCGCGGGCACCCAGTCGCGCACGCAAGGCAGGAGGCGCAGGATGTCGCCGATCGCATTCGAGGGCGCCGCGGCCGAGATGCCCATGGTCTGCCGCAGCTGGCCCAGGATCGGGAGCAGCAGATCGATCGCCAGCGGAAACCAGTCCTCGTACTGCGACGGCGGCTTGACGACCATCTTGTCCGCGGTGGAGCGGACGAGCGCGGTGTGCATGTCGCGCCGCCGCTCCAGCTGCACGGGGCTGCTCCTCGCGGCCCGGCCAAACCGCTCGGCGATCTCCTGCACCGAAAAGTCGCCGAGCAGGGCCCCCGCCTGCCGCACGTCGTCCTCAATGTGCGAGCCCTGCCAGTTGGCGATCTCGGTGCGCGCAACGCGCCACGGCTCGCCGACCATGTACGGCAGCAGCTGCTCCGTCAGCGCGTGGTAGGCGTGGTTTGAGAGGATCCGGTGGTTGGTGAGCATCGCGCTCATGTGCTCGAGGTCGCAGCGCACGACGCCCGGCCGAAAGAAGCGCGAGTCGGCGCTGATGCACATCAGCGCCGAGCTCATGAGCACGATGCGCAGCCCCGTCGGGTCCAACCCCGTCCGCCGGTGCGCGTGCGTCGCGCTGCTCACGAGCGTCCACGACGTGACGAGCGGGTTGTCCTCCCAGCCCATCGGCGGCAGAAAGGGGCCGGGGCGCGGCGTGTCGTGGAACTGCACGCACGGCAAAAAGTCGGCCGGCCGCCACTCGCGCGTCCGCTTGATGGCCAGCTCGAGCACCTCCACGAGGGCGCCGGCGTTGACCGTCTCGTGCCAGCAGTCCAGCCGCTGCGACGCCGCGGAGGCGTCGAGGTTGCACAAGTTCAGCGCAGTCGCGAGCTGCGCAAACTCGTACTGCTGCGCCACCTGCGGCAGGAACTTGAGCAGCTCCGGGCACGGGTTGCGCAGGAAGGCGATGAGCCGGTCGCGGCGCTCGGGCAATTCCCGCTCGTGCGCCAACCGCGCGAGCTCGCGCATGCTGCGAATGTCCGCGCTCGTCAGCGCTTCCGCGTGGTGCTCGCACCGCACGTTCTCGCACTTGATCACGTGCTGGAACGCGAGGGCGCACACGTACTTGGTCGGATTCTCGCCGCGCTCCTCGAGCCGCACGACGCGATCGGCGATCAGGTTGGCGAACTTCTCGACGACCACGCCCACGGAGTTCATGCAGCCGCGCTCGCTGGCGAGCGGGATGCCGAAGCGCCGACGGATCATCGAGTCGAGATTGTACAGCCACGCGACCACCGAGTGCTTGACCAGCTGCTGCAGCTTGCCGCCCAAGCCGCCAACCGTGACGGCCACGTGCCGAGGCTGCACGGCGCCCGCGCTGCCGGCGTACCGCGGGTTGCACGCCGTGTACGACGCGTCGTACGCTGCGCTGCCCTTGACGAGCTGCTCGCTGAAGCGCACGTTCATGTCGCCCGTGGCAGAATTGCCCCGCTGAAAGGCCTGCCACGCGTTGCAGGCCACGTGCTCGGCCATCTCGCACTCCTTTTCGGCGATGTGGCGCATCGCCGAGATGTGCGCCACGATCTGTTCCGTCCAGGCGTTGAGCGCAAACCGGGGGTGCGAGCTGCAGTACATCGTGTGGATGAGCGGCGAGCCCTGGAGCACCGACGGCCTCGCCCGGCACTTTGCGCAGAGCAGGCGGCCACGCTCGGCGTTGCGGAGCGTGGCGTGGCATGCGCGGCACAGGGCGCTCTGCGCATCGCGCGTCGGCGGGTCGTCGTTGACCAGCGAGCGCAAGCGCGGGTTGTACTCCACAAACAGCGTGGGCTTGAGGCACACCATCCGCGCCACAAACTCGCAGAACTGGTCGTCGAGCGTCTCGAGCCGCTTGCGCTCCATGCTCCCCGCCCGGTGCGCTGCTGCTGCCTCGTTTGACGCGCGAAACGAGCGGCCGCGCGGTTAGCGTTTTCTTGAAAGGTCAAAAGTTGCAAAAACCGAGAATAAATAATTGTCAACACGCAGACACACACACACACACGCACGCACGCACGCACACACAGACATACGCCCGACCCGCCATGTTACGCACCGCCTATCGCTATACGCACTTTCTGCCCGTGCTCCGGATCGGCTTTGAGCGGCGCGAAGGAGCTCTTGGACGATACAGTGCTGAGGCCCGACCCTTTCGTGGACGGATATGAGCTGCGCGACGACAACGACGCCGCGCTGTTGGACTTGGCCACGTGGACGGCCTCCGCCTCTCTGCTGCGCTTCTTCCTCGTTGCCGTCTCGGGCGGGCTGCAGTCGTCCGGCAAGAGGATGAGCGCCATGAACCCCGTAAACACACCTTCCTGGTTAGGAAACAAACTTGTCAGCACCTTAGCGGCAGCTTAGGCACGCGGTCCTCCCGCATGCCACCAGTTGCAAAGTTTGGATTGCCGCAATTGTCGGCCAAAAATGGAACTCGGTGGCCGGGCGCTGCGCCGAGCGGTCACGCGTCAAACACCTCGTCCCGCGCCCGCTCCTCCTCCCTTTGGGCCTCGGAGAGGTCGGGCGGGAGCTCGACGAGCTCGTCGAGACGGAGGATGAAGTCGTCGATCGTGGTGGACGCAATGTGCAGCGGCCGGAACAGGTGCCGGCGCAGGTCGCTCGTCGGGTCGACCTTGTTCATCTTGAGCGCCGTGGCCGCGACGATGGCGACGGCCACCACGTCGCGGGGGAGGCCCTCCAGGTTTGCGCACTGCAGCACCGCCGGCACCTGCAGCTGGTAGGCGACGGCGTCCTTGGTCTCGGTGTCCATGGGCGTCATCTTCACGACCGCCTTCAGCGAGGTGCGCAGCTTCTCGGTCGTGTCCCCGGGGTCGGACGACGCGCTCTTGCCAAACTCGCCCAAGCAGCTGCGCCGCGAGGCGGTGAGCCAGTTTGGGTGCGTCGTGCTAAAGTCGCTCGGCTCGCAGGCGAAGAGCTCGTCGCCCGGCTTCCACTTGGAGATGAAGTGCACCGTGCTCAGCAGCTCCATGCGCGGCATCTGGCCAACGTTCTGGTCCCCCTGCACCTGGTACAGCTGCGTGAGCGCGCGCTCGATGTCCTCGCGCGTGTTGTTGCCCTGCGTGATCTCGTCGACGAGGCGGCCGTCCCCCGCCTCGATGCCGGCGAGTTGCGAGAGGACCAGCTCGATGATGCCCAGCGTCAGGACGACCAGGTGGCGCGAGGACAGCGCATACGTGCACCGCTTTCCTTGGCACGGGCAGCACGTGCGCTCGTGGCGCACCGAGAGCTGGTAGATGCGGATCGCCTCGAGGCGGACGTGCGCCGCGACGCGCGGCATGTCGTCCCGCAGCGCGGGCATCTTGCCAAACGCGAGCTCCAAGCCGTCCAGGAGCTTCTGGCCGCGCCCCTGGTCGGGCGCGTCCGCGCGGCAGAGCTCCTCCGCGTCCTTCCGGGCCTGCCGCATGACGGCGCTCTGCGCCTGCTGCATGTCATTCTTGCGGGCGTACGGGTTGGAAACGCACGTGCCTCCGAGCTGCGCATTCTCGCGCCGGGTGCGCTCCTCCTTGCTGACGGGGCCGTCGCGCCAGGGCGCGGTCTGCGCGGCCGACTGCGCTTGCACCTCGCCAACTTGCGTCGGGTCGTCGTCCTTGTGGCAATTCTTGGCCCGCTCCAAGCTGACCATGTTGACGCCCTCGGCGACGGCGCCGCACACGCACGACAGGCCACCTTCGGAGTTGGTGGTCAGCCGGTGGGTGCCACTCTCGTGGCACCCCTTGCACACCCACACGTTGCGCTCCGCAACGGCGAGCGGCGACGACGGCAGCGGCAGCGATGCCTCTTCCCCGTAAAGCTCTGGCATGCTTGCGGACTTTGTGAGCGCCAGCGGCGATGGGCAGGGGCGGGCGGTCTTCCAGTCGCGCGCCAAGCGCAACTGCGACTCACCTCGAATAGGTTTGAATGTGGGGCTCAGGGAGTATTTGGGGTTGTTACGAAAGGGGCGGCAATAGCCGAAGCAGAGCTCCGCCGCGTGGTGGCTGCTCTGCTTCAGCAGAATAGCATCGAGGTTGTCGGCGGACCTCCCCTTTTGGATGGTGGGCGGCGGTGACGATGCCAGTTCGCGGCGCCGATCGCCCCTCGACTGGAAGGCCATGCGCACACGCACGAGCACCGGTTCCTGCGCCAATACACAGGCGACCGCCGTCGCCTGTGCTGGGTGCCACCTGCACAAGTTGCAAATCCGACAACGCTCCCACGCCTTCTGCACTGGTGCGGTCCCAACGCTAGTGCAGGGCCCACTCGCGCCCTTTTAAACCGGAGAAGCGCCTCGCCTTTATGCGCGGCGCATTTCCACGGCGGATCGCGCGCCGCATGCCCGCCTTCGATCACGAGGACAACCAGGTGGACTTCAACGACGCGTCGCTGTACCTGCCGCTGGCCCAAACCGTCTTCTCGATCTGCGCGTGCGCCGTGGTCAGCGTGCTCTCGTGCTGGCTCACCTTCAGCGGCGCCGTCTCGGCGGTGCGCACGCTCGCGCTGTGCAGCGCAACCGGCGCCCTCATGATGCGCGTGCCCCTTCGCTTGGGCAAGGCGCACGGCATCACGGTCGTCTTCGCGGCGCTGCAGATGGGCATACCGCTGTACCTCGCCACGCTCGTCATCGAGCAGCTGGTGCACACGTGCAGCATGGACGCGTCGCACGCGCCCAGCTGGCGGCACGTGGTCTTCCACAGCGCCGTGGCCGTCCAAGTCTACGCGGGGTTCATGCGGGCGCGGGCGCCGCTCGAGGACACCGACCGGCCGTTCATACTGTGCCTGCTCGCCCTCATGGTCATCGCCATCATGCCGCCGCCCGCGGTCGCGCTCGTCGGACCGCTCTGCCAGTCGGTGGACCTGTGGGAGGCCGCCGACCGCATCGTGCGCGCCTTCTGCTTCGGCACGCTCTACGGCGTCACGGTGTACGCGAGCACGCGCACGCGCACCAGCAACTACTCGAACACGTCGATCGTCTTCTTTCGGAGCGCGTCGGCCTCCATCTGGGTGACCGGCGCGCTCGTGTGGTGGCTGCCTCTCGCCGCGGCGCAGTGCGCAATCATCATGCACGCGCGCGCAATGAAGACCAATGCGCCCGCCCCAAAGGACTACAAGCCGATCGAGAGCGCCACATCGACCGACGACGAGGACATCGAGGCCAACCTGGTCGACCTGGAGCCCAAGCTGGCCGACCCGGTCGCGGAGCAATACCGGCTGCTGTCGGAGAAGCCCATCTACGCGGACGAAGCCAACGCCCATTCCGGGGGGGTCGTTGGCGCCAAGCTCATCGACCTGGGCGCCACGGCTGCGCAGGAGCCTGCCGTGGCCGTGGGCCTCCCCCACGAGCCGATGGGCCAGCTGGCCTTCCAGCAGCTCTCGCTCGTGGAGCCACTAAGCGACAGCACACACAGCGACTCGTTCAGCGCGTCCGTAGCCAAGGCCATGGCGTTAGAGGAAGAGAGCTCGCAATGACACGCTAACCAGCGCCCAGCGCAATGTTTGGGCTAGAAAAAAAAACCAGTGCCCTAACCATGGTGCGAGGCGTTCGCGCGCTGCTTAAGCGCACCGCGCCGGGAAAGCTCGCCAAGAGCGGCAAGTTTGCTTGCTTCCGCGCGCGCACCGACAGCAATCGCCCGACGGGCCCCAAGCTGCGCGGCATCACCAAGCTGCTGACCAAGCGCCTCTACTCGTCGGCGACGCTGCCGAGCACCGGCAGCTGGCGCGGCGGCGCGTGGGCCGGTGCCAACGGCGGGTTGCGGCGCGGCCGCGCCGTCGATGCGCAGGTCTCGCGCCTGGCCAACGCGTCCGCGCTCACGCGGAAGCACTCCAAGATGCTCAAGCTGACGCGGCTGTGCTTCAACGCGCTCGCCTACCACAATCTGGTGCCCGTCGGGTCGCAGCGCGTCGTCATCGACCGGCAGCGCGGCATCGGCACGGCGGCCGACATTGTGTGCACGCGCGGCACGGCCGAGCTGGTGCTGGTCGAGTTGAAGACGGGCTTCGGGGGCGACCGCACCAAGGGCGCGGGCACGTGCATGCAGTCGCCCATCCCCAAGGCCAAGGACACGCACGTGAACCGGCACTTTGCGCAGCTGGCCGTGACCCTGCACCTGTTTCGGAAGGAGGCGGACACGCAGGCCACGCTGCTGGCCAAGGGCATCGACAAGGTCTCGGGCTGCGTGCTCTACGTGGACGCCGACCTCTCCGAGCTGTTCGCTCTGCCCGCGTGGTGGGAACGGCGCGCCGCTCGCATCGTGGATCGCATAACCTAGAGTTGCAGCGGTGTTAGCAAAGGGTGAGTAAGCGCGAAGCATGGTGTCCCCCGCGCTCGTGGTCACGTACTTATTTATGGTGCTGGTGGTCATCACCATCATCGTGCTGTGCTGCCTCGGCTGCGGGTGCCACGTTCCGCTTGGCAAGTGCGTGAAATGCTTCTGCGAAAACACCACGATCTGTTGTAATCGATGTTGTCGGAG
>ENA-ORDA01002278-ORDA01002278.1-marine-metagenome-genome-assembly--contig:-NODE-2278-length-14836-cov-5.932041_pt1 | contig 14836 bp, 16 predicted proteins | sample MGYA00237778_ERZ508506 | MGnify/ENA primary metagenome ERZ508506 (study PRJEB26177, sample SAMN06267891) | marine metagenome | isolation source: Monterey Bay, California, USA | place: Pacific...
TTATATACATATGTTGATAATCAACACTTTATGTATTTTGTATATATCCATACTGCAATGTGATGCATATCTTCATAGATGATGTCCGACGGATGATTATATCGATTATCTCTGTGAGGTACGAAAAGATATGGAGTGATATATAGTGTTAGCGCTTACTTTTTTAATTTTTGATGACTTTACCAGAATTAAGAAGTCCTTTCCCACCTCGTACTTCATAGTAATAAATTCCCCCAGGAAAGTGGTCGGTATTTATGGTGACTGTTTTTTCAAAAGTCTCTTTAATCATAGGTTGAGAAAGGTTATTATAAATAATCATAGTGAGCTCTTCATAATTATTTGTGTTAATAGTTAATTGGCTTATAAAAGGATTTGGATAAACGCTTAATGAATTTTCAGATGGTGTTTCATTAATTCCTGTGCTCTTAGAACAATGTTCGGAAAAAAATTCTCCTATGATTTCACTTTGATTAATGTCCTGATTCGTATTGCCAAAAACAGGAATTGGTATTGCTCCGCTCCATGTGTGACCTCCGTTTATTACTTTGAAGAAGGTAACATCACTTTCGCTTGCTCCTCCATCATAATAATATTTTTCAACAGTTGATCCATCCGTTAAATTAGAATTTGTAATGTTGCTGAATACAGGTGTAGTATTGCAGTTGTTGTGATCCACCCACCATTGAATCGTATTTTCAACAGACGAAATCAAAAATGTTCCATCGTAAGAAACTAAGTTGTCATCAGTGCCGTGAAAATGCATGATAGGTATTTGCGGAGCAGAGGCTGAGGAATTTTGTAGCGCATTTGACATGTTTCCTGAACCAACTGCAATAGCGGTTACATTGTGAGATGTGGTATTAGCAAATTTATAGGTCATGAATCCACCTCGTGAAAAACCAGTGACAAATAAGCAATTATTAATGGAATAATTTGCACGAATAGTATCTACCAAATTAGATAGAAAATCTGAGTCTGAATTTCCTATTGTTGTCCATGTGTTATCAATTCCATCAGGGTAAACGACGACAAACCCTTCTGAATCGGCAACACCATCAAACTGCGTTAAGATTTGCTGTTCAGCCGCACTAGAAGTACGTCCGTGTAAGTTAAGAACAAGTGGATATTCATTTGCAGTCGAATAGTCCGCTGGTAAACGTGTAATGAAAGTTCTGTAAACACCTTGATCGAAAATACTGTCAATTTGTGCAGATAGAGAATTTGCAAATAATAAAATTGCAGAGAATATAAATAGTACTGTTTTCATTAATTTAATTTTCAGCATAAAGTTTTTAGACTCTGTTTTCTTTTAAAGGTTTAATTACCGTTAACAGTTATTTTCACACCTGTTCCACCTATGACTTGGCCTACTATTAAAAGGGATTGCTTATATGATTATATGTATAACATTTTACTTTTTAAATTTTCCATATGTATACTCTATAACGATTTCTTTAGCTACTTTATAATAAGTAATTTTTGCTTTTATACTTGGTGAAAAATTACTATTATATTTAAGAGTAAGATTTTCAGACAAAAGAAAATCTTTTACGTTTACAATTTTTTTCCAGTTTGGGCTTTTGTTAAGAAGTCTATCAAATTTTGACATAGACTTCCATTCCGTATTATGTATGGTTAGTAACTCACTTATACAGTATCCATTTATATCCAAGCTGTTTTTTTCAGTTTGACCATCTACTTCATTAAATGCATCACCATATTTAAATGAAATTAAACTGGCAGTATTTTCAAAAACTTGACACTCTTCATCCAATTGACATTCATTTATTAGATAATCTTTAGTTTGACCCAAGTTTGCTTGCCCAAAAGAAACAAGTGGAATAGATAATACTAAGAGTAGGGTTAAAGAATGTTTCATTGTGTCTTCAATTAATTAATTAATTGTTTCACTAAAAATAACACAAATTTTGACAAGAAGAGAAACACTTAACATACCATAGATCATATCTACGAATTATTCGTGCCATCTATCTTAGAAAGATATTTTAGAATTATGTAAATTATATGCTTTATAGGTGAGGGAATATGGATTGAACATTTGATAACCCCTATTGGTTATTAAAACCGTTAACTTCCTATCACCCTTAAGTCCGTTCCAATCACTGACTCTAATATGCTGCACTTCTTCTTGTATAATATCGCTTCGTATTTCTTTATTTAATTTCTCCTGGTTTTTAGATATCAATTCAATCCTCGTTCTTTTTTTATAGCATCATAAGCTTCTTGAACTTTCAAAAACTTTTCTTTACCCATTTTTTGTTGGGCCTCACTCAGGTCGCTCAATTTATCTGGATGGTGCTTCATTGCCATTTTACGGAAGGCTTTTTTTAATTCTGCATCCGAACAAGTCGATTCCAATTCCAATATTTTATAATACTGCTTTGGCTCTTTGTAGAACATCGCTTTTATGGAAGACAGGTCGTGTACATTGATGTACATGTAGCCTCCAATTCTCTCAATCATAGACACCTCTGTCGCGTCTATATGGCCATCTGCCATAGAAATTCCGTACAAGAAGTGAATCAGTTGCAAACGCTGTGCGTGCGGTAGTTGCTTGTCAATTTGCAAACAAATTTGACGCAGCGAAACCTGATTTCCATTGATGATGTGTTTGAATACCTTAAAACTTTCTTCGGCTCTTTTGACTCCAAACATTTGTTTGAATTGCGCTCTCACGTATTCCAACTCACGTTGATCAATCTTTCCGTCTGCTTTAATTACATAAGCAGCTAAAACCAGTAAACTAATTTCAAAATTAGCTGCCGGCTGGCTCATACTTTTGTAATGGGTTTGAAACTTTTCTTGCTCGTCTGCTTGACTAAATAAAGAGCCTAAAGAGTATCCCAATAAAGCTCCCATTGGGCCTCCAAACATCCAGCCTAAGCCCCCTGTTATCCATTTTAACTTCATTGATCTGATTTTACGTGAAAATGCTAAATATAAACGCAATTACAAAATCTACAGATTTAGCATTCCAAGAAAAACTCACGTACTGCTCTAATACATTGACTCAGTTAATTTCTTGCAATACAGCTATTTCTAATGTTTTTTATGTTTGCTGTACATCAGCTGACAAACTTTATCCATTGCCTTAAATATAGTCGCATCATAATTAGAGGATTTAGTGATACTTGTTAAAGTATTAACTGCGTGATAGAGCATCTCGTTATCACTTTTCTTTATGCGCTCTATATAATTAATCTTATTTGTTCCTTTTGCAGATTCTGAAATGATGACCTCCTCCATATCTGTATTGATTGCAAATAAAAAATCCTTGCTCATTGCTCTATTTATTTTATTGATGGTAATGACAACGTCCACTTGAGTGCTTCGTTCGTTTTCTACACCTCGCTCCTTTTTTTGTTGTCCCAGAACATTGACGGGCAGTTGTTGAGGTTTTCTTAGTCTTAGTAGTTTTTCCACTACAACAATTTATCCCTACTTTTTTATTGTGGACTTTACAATAACAACTATTAGATTTACTTCTATTGCATTTTCGGCAAAGCAATTGAATATTTGAGACATCGCTAGCGCCACCACAAGAAAATGGTTCTATATGATCATACTCTAATTTATCATAACTGCCGCAGCACTGGCATATACCTCCATCTCTTGTGTATACTACTTTTTTTGTTGCTTGAGACACATAACGACTCTGTGCAATACAGCATATACTAAATAAAATTAGAGAAAGTATTAGGTATATTTTTTTCATTGATTATTGGTTAGCAGTAACGATTTAGCTATGCCTCGCTTTAAAGCAGTTTAACTATTGTTAGTATCAGTTTTTATCGTTTTATATACATTTATGCCTTTATCACCTAACTCTTGAATTTTATCCATAGTCATAACTTCACCAATTTGTACAGCACGTTCTTTTTGTTTTGGATCACAGTTTACATGCCACGCAAAGGTATCATTGTTATTTAGCCAATCTACCTCCCAGTGTGCTCCACCGTACCTCGAAATTGCTACAAAATCATTAGAATACTGCAAATCAGAATTGAATTCTAATCCACGCTCAATAAGTTTGTCTATTTCAAAATCATCGATATTCATTGATGTTAAACTTATAAGTTCATCATCTTCTTCATTAGCTTCACTATTGATTGTATTCCAGTCAAGTCGGAACTGATCACAACCGCCCGTATACTTTTGATCCAAAAGTCGCTTTTCAAAGACTAAGTTGGCTAAATCTAAATATACTGGCATCATTATATGGTTTGATTGATACTAATATTAAGCTAATTGATTTGTAGTAATACATTGTTTTGATCCAAATACACTGGGTATTTCCATGAGGTTTGATATTTATCACCAACAACTGAGATATCAACCTTGGATTCAATTAAACATTGTATAAGAGCCTTTTGGAATGCACCCCGAGCTCCAACCCAGGCTCTGCAAGTTGTTTCTTTGTTAAAAATATTTACTAATTCAAATTTGTTAAGCTTTGAGAGTCTTGTCTTTGACTTAGTGTAATAGTTCGGAAGGTAAGATTTGTTTGAAACTTTCATCATAATTAATTTTTGTGAAAGTTGTATTTGTTGAGCTCCCAAACACATAATACACTCGAGAATCTGAAATTAAAACATCAGCTACTTGAAGATTTTTTGTACCTGTTTTAAAAATCTTTTGAGCATATATTCCGCTAATGTTAGCAAAACTGATAGATTTATTACCATCACCTCCAAGACTAAGACCCGCCCATTGTGCATTTTCATTAATAAGGGTAACTCTATTTTCTGGAGTTCCATCACAAATTAATGAAGCGTTGTCTAAAAAATTCATCCCTTTACCATCCGAGAATTTAATAATTGTACCAGGTTCCATGGTTACTATAGCATTACCACTAAAAGCTACATTATTTACAATTAAGTATTCTTTGTTCCCTAGGAAGGTATAGTCATCAGATATTACTCCAGATAATAGAATAGAGTTCTTAACGTTAATAACTATTTCTGTTGGCTCAGACATATATTCTTGATTAGGCCCAGACCAAACTGTAAGATTAAATCTAATATCAACATTATTACCTACATCACCAGCAATAGTGATTTTTAGACTTTCTTCAAGATCTTGAAGAGTGGCATAAGCAGATATACTCCCAATCTCAATTTCATCTTGAACAATGGTAGCCTTGGTTTGATCTTCAAACTCTGCAAAGGCAATCCCTACTCTTACATCGTCAGTTGGACCCCAGTAGTTTTTTACAAGAGGTAAAAGCTCAATTGTTTCACCTGGCTCTAATATTGTATTTCCATTTTGACCATTAATTGTATCTCTTGTGTCAGCAGATAATACGGTAAGTTGAGGGGTAGGCTCTACTGCTATGGCTGCTAAAAAATCAACATTTGGATTTGATGTATTGGTACAAGAAGTAATTGCTGCAATTAAAATTGAACCATCTTTAATTTCATATTCAGTATTTGAAACTTTTGAAACAGAGTGATCTTTTTTATTTGTTGCGTCCTCTAAAACTTTTTTAAATGAAGTTGACGCATCTGTTAATAAAACTTTATCTTGTGGTCTTTTAGGTCCAGAAATTGTTGGAACCACCGTAGACATATCTAACGAAATAATATCTGTAAATTCTATTTCATCACTTGCCCATAAACCCTGTTCTTTTGCATATTGTTCAACAACTTCAACTGTATGTTGATCTCTTCCAGAAAATTTTAGATATTTTAATGTTTCATTATCAATTGGAAAAAAACCACAAGTAGCACCATACTCAGGAGCCATATTTGCAATAGTTGCTCTATCAGCTAGAGTTAAATTTTTTAAACCTTCACCATAAAATTCAACAAATTTTCCAACTACACCCTTGTCTCTTAACATTTTAACTACTGTTAAAACTAAATCAGTTGCAGTTGTTCCTTCAGGCATTTTGTTTTTAACTTCAAAGCCTATTACTTCAGGAATTAACATTGAAATGGGTTGTCCTAGCATCCCTGCTTCAGCCTCAATACCTCCAACACCCCAACCCAATACTGACAATCCATTAACCATTGTAGTGTGACTATCGGTACCAACTAATGTGTCTGGGAACAAATACTTATCTCCTTGAAATTCTTCAGACCAAACTACTTTTGATAAATATTCTAAATTTACTTGATGACAAATACCTGTTCCAGGAGGAACAATTCTAAAGTTATTGAATGCTTGCTGGCCCCATTTTAAAAATGAATATCTTTCACCATTTCTTTTAAATTCAATATCAACATTTTTTTCAAATGAGTTTGCATTTGCTGACTTATCAACTTGCACTGAATGATCAATAACAAGATCAACAGCTGATAACGGATTAATAGTATTAGGTTCTTTATTTTTTTCTTTAACTGCTTCCCTCATAGCCGCAAGATCAGCAACCGCTGGTATTCCTGTGTAATCCTGTAATAAAACTCTAGCTGGTCTATATGCTATTTCAGTAGTTGATTTCTTTGTCTTTAACCATTCCTTAATTGCTTCTATTTGGTTTTTAGTAACAGACAAGTCATCTTCGTATCTTAATAAATTTTCTAATAAAACTTTAAGTGATTTTGGAAGTTTTGAAATTCCATCTAAACCATTTTTTTCAGCTTCTGATAAAGAATAATATTTATATTCACTATTATTAATATTAATAGACTTTAAAGAGTTATATGAATTTTTATTTCCTGGTTTCATTTAGTTTCAAATATAGAACCCTATTATACAAACGATAAGTAGCAAGGACATAGCATAATTAAACTGTTTAATGAAATCATTATTTGTCGCGAATTTCCTTAAAAATTTGCCAAAAAAAGCCCAAGATGTAATACTTGTTAAAGCTGTTAAAGAGCAGACTGCTATAACCGTTAAAGAACTATTTATATAATCATCTTCTATTATAAATTTTGAAACTAAAGTGATTCCTGCCATCACTCCCTTTGGATTTAAAAATTGAAATATAAAAGTGTCTATAAATGTAACAGGATTAACTTTTTTATCTTCTTTAGCTGATGATGAAAATGAAATTTTATAAGCTAAATATAGTAAAAAAAAAGTTCCTAAAATTCTAATTATTTCTTGGATAACTGGATACTTTAAAAAAGTTGATATCAAAGTAAAGATAGTCAAAATAACAAAGGCAGTATATCCTAACCAAGTACCCATTATTAATGGTATTGTTTTTTTTATTCCAAAATTAAAACCAGAATAAGAAGCTACAGCATTGTTTGGACCTGGCGTAAATCCTAGTGATAAAGAAATTCCTATTAATAGTAATAATTCTGGATGCATAAAAGTTAAGCTATTGGAAGGCCGTTTTCAGATTTTTGAGATGGATGAACGAGTATAACTTTACCCTCTTTATCTATTGAGCCCAATATAAGCACTTGAGATACCACTCCTGCAATATTTTTTTCAGGAAAATTACATACTCCAATTACCTGTTTTCCTTTTAAATTATCTTCATTATAGTAGTGAGTAATTTGAGCGGATGACTGTTTAATTCCAATCTCTTTACCAAAATCAACTTCAACTACTAAAGATGGCTTCCTAGCCTTTTCATTTTTCTTTACAGAGATCACTGTGCCAACACGAATGTCTACTTTATCAAATATATCAAAGGTGATTTGTTCTTTCATATATTTAATATATAATGGTTGATAAATATGAGTACAGAAAATAATTCAGAACTATTGTATAATAATTCAGTTCAAATTTTAACAGACTTAATAGCTTTTAAAACTATTTCAGGAGAAGATAATAGCTCATTAATTGATTATTGTGATGGTATCTTAAAAAAGTTAGGTGCTACTTCTTTTAAAACTTATGATGATGAAAAGAAAAGAGTAAACTTATTTGCTACGCTAAAAGCTAAAAATTCAAATAATAAAAAACCAATTATATTATCAGGCCATACTGATGTTGTTCCAGTTTCAAAAGGTTGGAGTTCTGATCCTTTTATAGCAACTATTAAAGGTGATAAATTATACGGTAGAGGTTCATGTGATATGAAAGGTTTTATTGCGTGTACTTTAGCTTATGCGCCTATTTACTCTAAATCAAATTTAGATAGAGATATTCATTTCTCGTTTACATTTGATGAAGAAACAGCATGCCAGGGTGCACCTATACTAATAGAGGAATTAAAAAAAAGAGATATTAAAGATGGTATTTGTATTATTGGTGAACCAACTAATATGAAAATTATTGATGCTCATAAGGGGTGTTATGAATACACAACTTATTTTAAAGGTTTAGCAGGACATAGTTCAGCACCTCACAAAGGTGTAAGTGCTGTTGAATATGCATCAAAATATGTAAATAAATTAATTGAACTTAGAGAGAAACTTAAAAGTAGAGCACCAAAAGACTCTATTTTTGACCCACCTCACTCCACTCTTTCTATTGGTGGTGTGTTTGGTGGTATTGCTCATAATGTAATAGCAGACAAATGTCATGTTAATTGGGAAACACGACCAGTTGTTAAAGAAGATGGTGTATTTTTAAACCTAGAAATCGACAAATATGCAAATGAGGTGTTATTACCTGAAATGAAAAAAGTTTTTCCTAATGCTTCAATTGAAAAAGATATTATTGGTGAAATAGTTGGGTTTGATAGAGAAGATAAGTCAGATGCTTGTGAATTAATTTCAAGTTTAACAGGTGATAATTCTAGACAAGTTGTTTCATTTGGAACTGAAGCAGGTTTATTTCAAGAAATTGGGATTAGTACAGTCGTTTGTGGTCCAGGATCAATTGATCAAGCTCATAAAATTGATGAGTTCATTGTTTTGGATGAACTTAAAAAATGTTTAAACTTGCTTGATGGCATCAAAGCAGAGTCTGTTTCAAATTAATAAATTGTTAAACAATATAAAGTAAATTATAATTTTTTATGTCTAAAAAAGATCCAAGAGATATGATTGGGTATGGTTCCAAAGATCAAAAAATTAAGTGGCCTAATAATGCACGTATTGCTGTTCAAATAGTTTTAAATTATGAAGAAGGTGCTGAAAATTGTGTTTTAAATGGTGACAATAACTCAGAAATTTTCTTATCAGAAATCATTGGTGCTCAACCTATCAAAGGTAGACATATAAATATGGAGTCTCTTTATGAGTACGGTTCAAGAGCAGGATTTTGGAGATTGCATAAACTATTTCAAGAAAAGAAAATTCCTATAACGGTTTTTGGAGTCGGTATGGCTTTAGAAAAAAATCCTGAAGTTTGTAATGCTATAATAGAAGCTAATTATGAGGTTGCATCTCACGGGTGGAGATGGATTGACTATCAAAATATTAAAAAAGCAGAAGAAAAAAAACATATGAAACTTGCCATTCAAGCTCATACAAAAATTTTTGGAGAAAGACCTAATGGTTGGTATACCGGTAGATGTAGCCCCAATACTAGAGACTTAGTTATGGAAGATGGTGGTTTTTTATATGACAGTGACTCTTATAGTGACGACTTACCATACTGGGAAACTAGAAATAAGAAAAAACAATTAATCATTCCTTATACTCTAGATAACAACGATATGCGATTTGCTACCAATCAAGGGTTTAATACAGGTGATCATTTTTTTTCTTATCTAAAAGATAGCTTTGATGTTTTATACGAGGAAGGAAAAACAAACCCTAAAATGATGTCAGTAGGATTACACTGTAGATTAATTGGAAAGCCTGGAAGAGTTCAATCTTTAAAGAAATTTCTAGATTATATTCTTAAACATGAAGATGTATGGATATGTAAAAGAATTGATATAGCCAAACATTGGATTAAAAACTATTCTTAATAATGTCAAAAAAAATTATTTTTACAAATGGTCTTATCGATTTAGCTCAACCTAGATTGGGAACTAAGGTTATATTTAAAACTGATGATTTTTTTGCTTCAGCAAATAGAATTATTAGTCCTTTGCCAGCAATTTTTAAAGATGGATTGTTTGATAAAAATGGTAAATGGATGGATGGATGGGAATCTAGAAGAAAAAGAACTAAAGGGCATGATTATATAATTTTAAAATTAGGAAAACCTGGTTCTATTAAAAAAGTTGATGTTGATACATCACATTTTAATGGAAATCAGCCAGCAATGATTTCTATTGAAGGAACAAGCTCAAGTTCAAATAAAATAAGTCAATTAAAGTGGGAACCATTACTTTCTAAGAAAAAAACTAAAGCCAATAGCCATCACTTCTTTACTACAAATAGTAAAAAAAAATTTACACATATAAAATTTAATATTTTTCCTGATGGTGGGGTTGCTCGATTGAGGTTATTTGGCTCAATTGCTAAATCTAATAAATTGAAAAATAAAAAAACAAATCTTGCATCACTATTAGATGGTGCTTCTGTTATTGCTTGCAACAATGAACACTTCGGTAAAGCTGAAAATATTTTAGCCCCTGGTAAAGCTAAAAATATGGGAGATGGATGGGAAACAAGGAGAAGACGTGGCCCAGGATTTGATTGGCTAATATTAAATTCTTTAGATGGAAAAGAAATTGATAAAATTGAAATTTCTACTCATCATTTTAAAGGTAACTTTCCAAGCTATTGTTCTTTACAAGCTGCTTATTTACCAACAATAAAAGGCTCTAAACAAATTGTGAATTCTTCAGTCAAATGGAAGTATTTATTAAAAGATGCAAAATTATCCTCTAATAAAATACATATTTTTAAAAATAATCTAATGAAAAAAGATAAAATTAATTTTATAAAAATTAATATTTTTCCAGATGGTGGGATATCTCGATTTAGAATATATGGAAAAAATGTATGACCAACTTAGCAATCAAACCTAAACCTATTAATAAAGAAAATTTTAAAAAGTTTGGAGATATGATCACAACAGATGATATCAAGCCTTTAGAAATAAATGATGGTTATGCAAAACGATATGATGGGATAGCTAACCTGGATGCAAAGAAAGATGGTGGAGAGTCTATAATTAGTATTTTTTCAGCTTTAAAAAGATCTTTTCCTATGAAGGTTGATATGATGGAAAAACATCCACTTGGTAGCCAAGCCTTTATCCCAATGAAAGAAACAACATTTTTAGCTTTTGTTGCTCCTGAAGGTGATAAGCCTGATTTAAATAAAGTGGAGGCTTTTATTATTCCAAACGGAATTGGAGTAAATTATAATGCTGGCATTTGGCATTTTCCTTTAATTGCAACTGAGGATATGAATTTTTTGGTTGTTGATAGAAAAGGTGAAGGTGACAATCTAGTTCTTCATGATTTAAATAAAGAAAATATCACTTTAGAATTTAAAATATAAAAAAAGCCCACCAATGAATTGATGGGCTTTTAGTTATAACTTTAATTATCTTTTAGATATAGCTAGATGAACTACAGCACCTAATGATGCTCCAATTATCCATGCATATCCTCCGCCGCCACCTAAGTTAGCGAAGAAATCATCTAAACCTAAAATTAAAATGTTTGGCCAAACAGTACCAACAGCAATGTAACCTGAAAGTACCCACGCTAACATTCCTTTAGTATTAAAGCCACCACTGTAATGATATTTAGCTTTTGGACTATCATCAAATAATGCATCCACATCTAATTTTTCATTTTTAATGATATAATAATCAACCATCATGATACCAAATACAGGTGCAAGAATTGCTCCTAGTGTATTAACAAATGGAAATAGGCCCATTTGTGTAATAACAGCAACCCACATACCACCAATGATAAAACCAAAGCCAGCAGTAATTAATCCACCAGTTTTGAAATTTATTTTATCTGGCATTAAATTGGCCAAGTCATATGCTGGAGGTATAAAGTTCGCAACCATATTAATACCAACTGTCGCTGCAAAAAATGCGAATGCAGCAATAATTGTTAATCCTAAGTTGTCTACTTTAGCTACCATCTCTGTTGGACTTGCAACATATTCACCAAAAATTGCGATTGTTCCACCAGTAATCATTAAAGTAATAAAAGAGAATAAGATTACGTTACCTACTAATCCCCATAGGTTTCCTTTTCTCATTTCATCTTCATTTTTAACAAATCTAGCAAAGTCACCAAAATTGATTACTACGGCAGCAAAATATCCAACCATAATACCAAATACAGCTATGAATGCTCCAAATGATCCTAAGCCTTCAAAACCACCAGTTCGTTCTCCTCCAGAAAATATAGTTCCTACTTCTGAAAAAAGTCCTCCACCAGCTTTAGCCCATATAACCAACATTAAAACAATCATTACCGCATAAACAGCTGGTCCAGCAAAGTTTAAGAATTTTTTGATAAGATCTACACCTTGCCAAAATAAATACACTTGAAATGCTGAAACAAATATAAATGAAACCCACATTACACCTGTCATGCCAAGAAACATAACTTCACCTTCCATTCCAGTTATTCCAGTAATTAAAAGTGCTACAGCAGTTGATGCTGCATAAGTTTGTGCTCCATACCAAAACATTGCAACAAGACCTCTGGCCATTGCTGGAAAGTTTGCTCCAAAGACACCCATACTAACACGAGCAAATACCGGATATGGAATTCCATGTTTTACACTTGGTTTACCTGATAAGTTTACTAGCCACATTATAAAAAATCCTGCTAGAATTAATGCAGCAAATACAGCCCAACCATTTAGTCCTGACGCTAAAAACAAAGATGCAGCCAAAGTATAACCAAATAAACTTTGAACATCATTAGCCCAGACATTAAAGATTTCAAACCATCCCCAATTTTTTTTATTGCTTGGAGTTGGAGCTAAATCTGAGTTGTAGAGTTTTGACGATCTACCCATATTATTTCTCCTTTTTATTTTTGTTACTCTTATTAACTATAAAGCTATGGTAACACTATCTGCGACATTATGGATTATTTATGTTATGTAAAGTATAAAGCGATACAACTTCTAGTTTAGAAAATTAACTAATAAATATAGGGTTTATTGAATTGCAGAAAACCTATTATGAACAGCAATTTAGTTAAATTAATCGTTCCAACCGCTAACTACTTTAACTTCTAAATATTCTTCTAGACCTAATTTACCTGCTTCACGTCCAATACCTGAATGTTTGTATCCACCAAAAGGAGCATCTGGTGCTAAACCAGCTCCATTAATATCGACCATTCCTGATCTTAATTTTCTAGCAACTCTATTAGCTTTTTCTTGATCTTGAGTTTGAATAAAATTTAATAATCCATACGGAGTGTCATTAGCTATAGCAATAGCTTCTTCTTCAGTTTCAAAAGGTATAATTGACAAAACAGGACCAAATATTTCTGTTCTTGCAATCTGCATTTGGTTATTAACATCCGCAAAAGCTGTAGGTTTAACAAAATAACCTTTATCAAGGCCATCTGGTTTGCCTGTTCCACCAGCAACTAATTTTGCACCTTCATCAATTCCAACCTGTATTAATGTTTGGATTTTTTCAAATTGAGTTTTTGAAACAACAGGACCAATATGATCACCATTTTTTGTTGCAACATCAACTTTCATTGAGTTAGCAAAATTTTTAACTCTTTCCACTGCATCTGCATAGATTGATTTTTCAACTAACATTCTTGTTGGAGCATTACAAGATTGTCCTGTATTTCTAAAACATCTAAGCGCTCCTCTTTCAACAGCTTCAGCATCAGCATCTTTAAATATAATGTTCGCACCTTTTCCTCCAAGCTCTAAACTAACTCTTTTAAAGTCTTTTGCTGCATTTTCAGAAATTAAAGCACCGGCTCTAGTAGATCCTGTAAATGAAACCATGTTTACATCTGGATGACTAGTAAGTGCATTACCAGCAACAGCACCATCTCCGTTAATAAGATTAAAAACGCCTTTTGGTAGTTTAATTTCATCAATCATTTCTGCTAAAATTATTGATGATAATGGAGCTATCTCAGATGGTTTAAGAACCATTGTACAACCAGCTGCTATAGCAGGAATTACTTTTAAACAAACTTGATTCATTGGCCAGTTCCATGGAGTTATTAATGCACAAACTCCTTTTGGCTCATGTAAAATATTATTATTAAGAGCATGTTCTCCAAGTTTTGCTTCAAATGTATATTCTTTTAAAACTTTTATATAAGATTTTATGTGACTAGCACCTGTACCAGCTTGTAATTGTGTTGAAAAATCAATTGGGGCTCCCATTTCAAGTGAGATTGCCTCAGCCATATCATTCCATCTTTTTTTATAAACTTCATAAAGGGCTTCTAAATACTTTAATCTTTCTTCTTTAGTAGAAAAGGCCCAAGTTTCAAATGCTTTAGTTGCAGCACTTACAGCATCATTTACATCATCAACTCCAGCTAAAGATATAACCGCACATTCCTCTTCAGTTGAAGGGTCAATTACTTTGAAATCATTTGATTTTTTTGGAGAAACCCATTCACCATTTATATAAAATTTTTTTTTATCTAACATTTTGAGAAACTATCCTTTCTTTATGATTTTGCAAATAGATTTGTTAATTCGTAAACAATTGTTGCAGCCGCCAATGATGTAACTTCAGCATGATCGTATGCTGGTGAGACTTCTACCACATCAGCAGATACTAAATTTAATCCTGAAAGTCCTCTTAAAACATTCACCATCTCTCTTGTGGTCATTCCAGCAATCTCGGGTGTTCCTGTGCCTGGTGCAAAAGCAGGATCAAGTACATCAATATCTATTGATAAATATAAAGGATTATCACCTACTCTCTTTTTAATTCTCTCTGCAATTTTATCTGTTCCCTCAGTTTGAAATTCATCACAATGAATTATCTTAAATCCAAAACTTTCATCATTTTTAATATCATCTCTACTATAAAGTGGGCCTCTAATACCAACATGCATTGAAGCATCATCTAAAAATAAACCTTC
>ENA-ORDA01002280-ORDA01002280.1-marine-metagenome-genome-assembly--contig:-NODE-2280-length-14831-cov-3.894605_pt1 | contig 14831 bp, 12 predicted proteins | sample MGYA00237778_ERZ508506 | MGnify/ENA primary metagenome ERZ508506 (study PRJEB26177, sample SAMN06267891) | marine metagenome | isolation source: Monterey Bay, California, USA | place: Pacific...
AGCAAATGGAAGATTTCAATCTGCCCAGGTTCACAGACCTAAAGCTTTGGCCGATTGACCCCGAAGAAATCTACTACACTAAGTACGGCTTCTTGGCGCTCTACCTGGAGCTAAGCTGATCACGGGTCGCCCCGGTCAAGTTTGGTCGGGGCGACGAAATTCAAATATACACCCAACCATCGGGAAGGGATTGCAGTGAGCATTACGACCATTCTGTTTGACGCAGGTGATATTCTTTATAGTAAACCGCGTCGCAAAGGCGTCATAGCCAAGTTCTTGACGGATCGTGGATACCAGGCCCCTTCAGCCAAAGATCCGGTAGAGCGAGAGATGCGCCTTAAGGCACATGCTGGCAAAATCGGTGTTCAGGATTTTATGGAGTGGCTTATGGGCCATTATGGGGTGTCTGACCCCGCAATTGTCCAGGAAGGTGTTGCAATGCTGCGCTCCCAGCAAAGTGACGTCACATTCTTTGTTGGCGTTGGTGAAACTTTGCACGAACTAAAACGACGCGGTTTCAAGCTGGGAGTTGTGACGAATACCTTCAATCCGCCCGCGGAAAAGGCGAAATGGTTCGAAACTATCGGCATTGACGGCATTTGGGATTCTTATGCAGATTCTTGTGAGCTTGGTGTAATAAAACCAGACCCGAAAATCTATCTTGCTGCTTTAGATCCCTTAGGAGTCGCACCGGAAAACGCATTCTTTGTCGGTCATGCACAGTATGAGATTGATGGGGCAAAGGCGCTTGGCATGACGACTATTCGTTTCAACCCCGATCCGGACTGCACGGTTTCAGATCACCTGATCGCTCGTTTTCCTGACCTTCTGGATATTGCCCAAATGCCTAGTGAATCTGAAACTGCCTAGACAGGCTAATACCTAAAGGCAGCTGATTGGTTTGTTCTTTTTCATGTCTCCTACAATGCCGCGGTGACGTTTAATTTGCTTCCGATTACGCGACCCTTTTAGCGTTTTCTGGAATGATTTGTTGTGGCCGACATAATCGAAAACGAATCGGAAGGGCTATTATTCAGAACCCCCAGCACGCTTAACATTAATGACATTCCGTCGCCTTTGAATGAGCGAGATGCTGGAACTGATTTATAGCCAATTCTGGCGCCCCACTGATTTCCTGACAAGGACACGATCCGTAAATTGCGCGATATTAGCCGCGAACTTTATAAGAGTTTGGCCGTGATTTAGAGTTTTGTGGCGGCCATAACGGCGGATCAAGTTTGCAAGCAGCAAACAAAGGCGGAGCGTGCGCTAAGTGAATACGACTTGCGTAAAATGCTGCCTTCTGACTCACCCCTTATAAAATCTCATTTAATTAACCGCCTGGTTGAGATAGCTTAGTAAGGTGTGGGTCTCAATTTATGATTTCTAGCAAAATGCTTTATGTAATTGGAGAAAAAAGTGCCTATTCATTTTACATCTTTAGAATTTAAACAACGGCAAGACGTTGCAAGCGCAGCAATATCGTCAAAGGGACTTGATGCTATTTTGTTGTTTGCTCCCGAAAGTCATTACTGGCTTACTGGCTATGATACCTTTGGGTTTTCTTTGTTTCAAACAATGGTGCTGACGTGCAAAGGCGACATTCACTTGCTGACGCGAGCACCAGATTTACGACAAGCTTTATATACATCAACGTTAAGTGAAGACCATATTCATATTTGGGATGAAGTTGAGGGAGCAAACCCAGCAAAAGATTTAGCTAAGCTTTTGTCAGAACTGGGCCTAACTAAAGGTAAAATAGGGTATGAATCTCAGACCGTTGGTTTAACCGATTTTAATGGTCGCTTGCTACGCGACGCTATTCCGAACCTTCAAGATATCGCAGATTTAATGTTAAATTTACGTCGGATAAAATCTTCAGCTGAAATTGCAATGCACCAAAAGGCAGCTGCTCTCTCTGACGATGCGCTTGATGCAGCGATTGATAGAACCCACGCCGGTGCCTTTGAGGGTGATATTTTAGCCGCTATGCAGGGCGCGGTTTTTAAGGGCGGCGGCGATTATGCCGGTAATGAATTCATATTAGGCTCTGGACCTGGAGCTTTATTGGTCCGGTATTTCTCCGGTCGTCGGCATCTTGACAAGAAAGATCAACTTACTCTTGAATGGTCAGGTGCATTTGCACGTTATCATGCCGCTATGATGCGCACTATAATAATTGGCGAAGCCAACACTATTCAAAGGCGCATGTATGATGCAGCAGCCGAGGCCTTAACTGCTTGCGAAAATGCCATACGGCCAGGTGCACCTATGGGTGAAGTTTTTGAAGCTCATAGTGAAGTGTTTAACGCCCACGGTTTTAGCCACGCAAAGTTGCAGGCCTGTGGTTATGGTATGGGAGCCGTCTATAATCCAATTTGGGTGGAATTTCCTATGTTCTATCAAGGTAATCCACTTTTAATGCGTCTCAACCAAGTTTTTTTCTTACATATGATTTTGGTAGATAGTGCAACTGGCCTCGCAATGACTCTCGGCCACTCAGTACTGGTGACCGACAGTGGCGCTGAACGGCTCTCGCGGCATAAGTTACAATTGCTGGAAGCATAAAGAACGCGCTATCAGACCTAAGCGGTACTACCTTTTCTAGATTAAAGGATTGAAAAGTTTGCAAGGCCAAGGCCAACAATATGACAAAATCATGCCAATACTAAAGTTTCAAGACACAGGGTGCACGATCTGCCTATCCTGCAGCTTGACTGTCGCGATCCCATACATTGGCTGCTGCTGTTGGACCGAAACCGTAGCAAAGCTACCTAATTCTAAACGAGCTCAGGAAAGAAAATAAATAGGTTGAAAGTGAATGATCTCGTCCGAGGACTATGATTTCTGTGACTGGACTTTATTTATTATGCTCAAGCGTTCATTCATTAACATTTCAGGGGATGACAATTAGAAGCTCACTTTGACCAATATTGTAGCGCGAACGAACGGCAATAAAGCGAGCCGACCAGCGTTTCGATTGAACGAGAAGTGTCCATTTGTTGATACCCAGCGCTGTCTTTTAACACAGCCGATAGGTCCGAAAAATTATGGTAACGGTCTAACTGCGATGCATAATCAGCCAAGATGTTTGACGATGGATGCATCTTTGACAATTGTCTTAATGCCTTCTCCCTGGCCTGAAAATATCGAAAGATCCTCCAGCGGATTGCGCTCTAGTAGAATAAGGTCAGCAAATGCTCCCGGCTGTAAGGTGCCGATAAGACCTTCCATACGCAGCAGTTCAGCAGCGATCACTGTTGTACTCCGGATAACAGTTAGGGGGGACAACACTTGCCCACGCAATTCGAATTCGCCCGACTGGTGTGGTTGCATACCGCCTAAAAGGTCGCTGCCATAGGCCATGGGAAGGCCTGCATCTTGCATGATCGTGAGCGATTCAAGGCCACGCAGCCGGACGTCATCAACCTTAGCAATGGACGCGGGCGGCAGGCCCATCGACTCCCCTTCGGACTTCAGTTTGTCATAAGTGATCAGCGTCGGGCAGGCTATACAGCCCATTTGCGCTGCGAGGCGCGCCGTTTCGGAGGTGATCAGATTACAGTGCTCCAATGAGCGGATGCCGCATTCTATAGCGCGTAGAATAGCCTCGTCCGTGTATAGGTGCGCGGCGACATAAGAGCCTGCGTTGGTAGCCTCCTCCACCGCCGCGACTAATTCTTCGCGTGAAAACCCCAGAAAGTGGATCGGATCCGAAGGCGAGGACACGCCACCATTGGCCATCAGCTTCAGAAAGTCAGCACCAGTGCGGAATTGTTCTCGCGCAGCTTTGCGCAGTTCTGGTACGCCATCGCAGATCACACCCATGGCCCCCACCGACACGGGCCAGGCGGGGACAGGCCTGTCGTCGAATGGTCCACGCTGGTCAGTATGACCTCCGGTTTGCGATAGAGCCTTGCCGCAGATATTCAGGCGCGGTAGTTGTACGGGTGCCATCTCCATCGCTTTGCGCAATGGGCCGCTTGCACCACCAAGGTCGCGAACCGTCGTGAAGCCGCGTGCCAACATAGCCTGCATTAAGTTCATCGTTCCCACAGTGGCGATCGCGTCTGGAAGGGCTGCATTTTCTTTTAGGTTGGCGTTCTGGGCATTCACATGGACATGGGCGTCGATAAGTCCAGGCATCACAAAACTGTTTTTGGCATCTATCACCGTGGCAGTGTCGGGGGCGCTTAGCGATGCGCCAACCTCTTGCACATGTCCATCAGACAGTCGGATGTCGATTGCGTCCGAAGGACGGTCTTGGCTGCCATCAATTACGCGAGCATTTTTTACGAGGATATCGGTCATCTGAGCGTTTCCTTTAGGGTTTTCGTTAGACGCATTTCAACAGTGGGATGGCTGAGGTTGCATAGGTGCTAGCACGGATCAGGTCATCTTGGGTGTAGCACCCTTCGGCGTCCAAAATATTGAGCGTTCCGAGCGTTTGATCATTCTCACGTACGGGTATGCTAAGGCAAGAACCACAGCCAAGCGATGCAATCAGCCCGTGATCGGGAAAAGCCCATTTCAGATCGGCGGCAGTATGGCCCAACCAAGGTTGCCCTTCGATTATGACATGCGCGCCCCAGGGTGTTGGCCCCATTAGCTTACGACCTGTCACTGGATAGGCCTCGCTATTGCTGGAATAAAGCCGCACGACCTCTGGCAAATCTACTTGTAAAACAGTGAACAGGCGAAACCCAATGACTTCTGACAATTGACGTTCTAATTCATGAAATCCTGTTGGTTGGCTCATGGAGTAACCGTTGTGACAGAAACTCTATCTCCGTTGCTGGCTGCTGATCGTGAGATTGCTTCCATTGCGGCAACGCCGGCCAAAGCTTCTTGGTGTGTTACGGGGAACGTTCCGTGGCCGTGTGCGCAATCTGCAAACGCGGCGAGTTCAGCGGCCAGCGTGTCGTTGGCATCGTAATCTATGACCCTTGGCTCCTTATCGATCAAAGCCAATTCTAAATTGTGCTGGTCTTTCATGGCACCCCACCCGGCCGAGCCAAAAAGTTGTAAACGCCAGATTGAATTGGTTGCCATAAGAGTTGTCAGGCTTCCGGTTGCGCCGCATTGGAACAAAAGTTGTACGTTGGTCGTATCGTCCAGTGGCGCTTCGATGGCCAGTTGGCGGCTGAGAGTGGAAACGCTCTCGACTGGGCCTAAAAGGTGGATCATCGCATCAAGCATGTGGATGCCCATTGCTGCCATGCCGCCCGCCGGGTTTTCCGACACTGACCCCCGCCACATATCTGCATTGTATTGATAGCCAAACGGTCCTGAGAAATTGGCATCTATATGTAGCGGAGCCCCTAAAGTGCCCGCGGTCTGCGCGTTATACAGTTCCTGAAACGCGGGTAAGAAACGACGATTGAAGCCAACGGCTAGGGTGACGCCTTGGTTATTGCAAGTGTCTATGGCGCGTCGAGCTTCATCAAATGTGAGGGCCAGAGGTTTCTCGACAAAGACGTGTTTCCCCGCATTGGCGGCTTTGCAGATTTGGTCACAATGCTGGCTGTGAGGTGTTGCTAGCACGACGGCTTGGATCGCCGGATCCTCCAGCATTGCGTCATAATCATCGGAAACAGGGATGCCGTGATGTTTGGTAAACTCTGCCGCCTTTGATGGTGTTCGGGTGACGCCTTGTACAAAGCGCAATGGATGGTCCGGCGCATTTGTTGCTGCGGCCATCAAGTTCTGGCCCCAACGACCAAGACCGACGATAGCAGCGCAAATAGGATCGTTTGCGCTCATAGCTTTGCGCCTCCGTCCATGATCATTACGCTGCCTGTGACCGTACCCGACAGATCGCTGGCAAGATAAACCGCCATTTCAGCAATTTCGGCAGGTGAGGCCATGCGGCCAATGGGTTGTCGGTTTTCGAAAGCCGCGCGGGCGGTGACGGGATCATCCATGGCTTCGATCCGCTGTGACATTGAAGGAGTTTCGACAGCCGACGGGCAGATTGCATTACAGCGGATATTTCGGGACGCATAATCCAGAGCGATAGATTTTGTCATGCCGATTACCGCCGCTTTGCTGGTGCCATAGGCAAAGCGATCCGGCGCTGCTCCTATCGACGAAATGACCGAACCCATATTTATGATGCTGCCTCCGCTTCCTGCCAGCATTACCGGTAGGGCAGCGCGGCACATGTCGAAGATAGCTGTCACATTCAGGGTCATAGTCTGTGAAAAATCTGAAGGCGTGCAGGTCAGGAGATCTCCCGTGGCGACCATACCCGCGCAATTGAATAGGACATCGGCTTTATCTTGGACTTTAAAGAACTCGACGACGGCGTCGACATCTGTGACGTCCAGAATTTGAGTATTTAAGGAGGTTTTTCGCCTTGCCAGGGTTGATAGCCCCGCTTGATCACGGTCAAGCGCGATTACGGTCGCTCCTTCATCCGCAAAGGCTCTTGCTGTGGCAAATCCGATCCCGGCGCCTGCGCCCGTCACAATACAGGTTTTGTTATGCAAACGCATAATCCAGCAATCCTTTTACTTATCAAAGAGTGTATTGGGCAGCCAAAGCGCAATTTCGGGGAACACTGTCAGCAGTACAACACCAATACACATCAGCACAAAGAACGGCGCTGCCGCGACGGCTATCTTCATGATCGGCGTTCCTGTAAGCCCCTGAATGATGAATAGATTGAATCCTATGGGCGGTGTGATCTGGGCCAGCTCTACCATAATCACCAGAAAAATTCCGAACCAAATTGGATCAAAGCCGGCGGCTAAGATGAGAGGTAAAGTAATTGGCAGGCTCATTACCGTTATCGAGATACCTTCAAGGAACATCCCAAGAAGTACGTAAAACACTGCAAGGATTACGATCAGCGCGTAGGGCGACAAATTCATGGCTCCAATGGCCTTGGCCACGTCTTGAGGGACGTGCAAGAAACCCATAGCCGTGGACAGGAACGCCGCCGCGATTAGAATTACCGCAATCATGCAACTGGTTTGAACGGCGGACACGAGAGTACCAAAGAAGACGTCCCTGGTAAACTGCCCTGTAAGGATAACCATCACCAGCGTTGCGACTACCCCCACGGCTGCGGCTTCGGACGGCGTGGCCAGTCCACTATATATAGAGCCTAAAACGATGAAGATCAGCAGTGCAATCGGGATGAGGTTGAGCAGGCCGATGGCTGCGTCCTTCAGCCCCGGTTTGTCGCGATCCGGAGGAGCGACCGAAGAGTTCAAAACACTGATGATGATCACATAGCCTGAGTAGAGTGCAGCAATCATGACCCCCGGAAATACACCCGCCGCAAAGAGCCGCGCAATCGAAACCTCAGCTAAAACGCCATAGACAATCATTACAATAGACGGGGGTATCAGTAAGCCAAGGCTGCCCGCTCCGGCGAGAGAGCCATAGGTCAGCGATTTGGAATAGCCGCGTTTGCCAAGTTCCGAGATGGTAATCTTGCCCACCGTAGCCGTTGTGGCAGCACTTGATCCGCTGATCGCCGCAAACAGGGCAGAGCCGGCGATATTGGTATGCAGCAGACGTCCAGGTAGATGATACGTGAGCGGAGAGAGCCCGCGAAACAACCGGTCGGACATGTCCGTGCGTAACATCAATTCGCCCATCCATATGAACATCGGGATGGCCGATATCTCCCAGGATGTGGCGCTGCGGATTACCAGTGGGGCCATAATCTTCCCGATCCGATCCAACGGCATGTCGATCAGGAATACCAGACCCGTGGTGCTGACCAGCAAAAGCCCGGCAAAAACCCAAACCCCAAGGCCCAGATAATAAATGACCAATAGCAAGATGATGAAGGCAATGAACATGCTTTCCATTATTCGGCCTCACCGTCTTCGGGAACGCCGTCTTTCACTGTAACAAAGGCGCTTGCGAGTAGCTGGGTCATGAACAAGATAAGCCCAATGAAAATTGCGCTGTCAATAAGCCAGATTGGTGTTTCGGTCAGGGTAGGGCTGACAGTGCCGCGTGTAAAGTCACGCGCCAGCGTGCGCCAGATGTAGCGCGCCAGAAACAGCGTGATGCCGAAGGTGAAGGCGATGCATATGAGTTCAACCGCGATAGCCGCGCGGCCTTTGATGAAGGACTGCAAGATGCTGACGCGGATGTGCTTGCGATGTCGGAAAGTATGGGCCAGCGACAGGAAGGTCATCGAACCAATGGCGTAACCCACGAACTCGTCCATGGAAAACGTCGATGTCGCGAAGAAACTGCGCAGGACGATTTCGACAGAGATATGACAGACAATATAGACAAGCAGGGCAGCGGAAATCCAAACCGCAAGGTTTCCAGCGATGTCATTTACCTTGACGAAGGCTCTCAACGTTTCCCTGCCCCTTTGTTTTGATCAATTGAGAAAATTCCTGGGCATTGCACGCATTGCCCAGGAGATTTTTTACACAGTATCAGCGCGCGGCACGGTAATCGTCCAGAATTTTCTGACCTGCATCACCAACTTTGGCCAGCCAGTCGGCATAGACCTGTTCGCCTGCGACAGACAACTCAGCCAAGAAACCAGCAGGAACCTCTTTCACGACTGTAATCCCGTTGGCCTCCATGTCGGCGTAGTTTTCGCTAACCCGAGAGGCCAGGGCACCCCAAGCCGCATCGCTGGCCGCTTTTGCAGCGGTTTGCAGAGCGGCGCGCTGATCGTCAGACAAAGTGTCCCATTCGTCCTTGTTCACATGTGTCATGTTCAGCGACATCGAATAGTTCAACGCCGAGAAATGCGACAAATGCTCCCAAAACTTGGCGTTGGTACCGCCCTCTGCTGAGGTCAGAACACCCACGATCCCACCCGAGGCAAGCTGGGGTACAACGTCAGCCCAGCTCATCTGAATAGCGGCGGCACCTGCATTGATCAGTGTGCTTGTGCCGCTGGCATCCCATGCCCGAACTTTTAGGCCCGCAAGCTCGGCCTTTGAGGTTATTGGCTTTTTCGCCCAGACACCCGCTGGTGGCCAGGGCGAAGCATAAAGCAGAATTTGGTTGTTGCGCGCAAAGACTTCTTCGTAGGCTGGGCGTGCTGTTTCCCAGAGCAGCTGGGCGTCATCTGCGGACCCTACAAGGAAGGGCAGAGATGACAGCAGGAACATTGGCTCAATGCCGGCTACCTGCCCCATGCTGGTGTTGGCAATCGGCAGCGCGCCGTCGGCGACCGCATCAAAGTGTTCCTTCGACTTGTATCCGATTGATCCGCCAAAGTGGTTCGTGATTTCGATTGATCCACCCGAGGCCTCCATAGCCGTGTCTGTGAACACCTTTTGGGCCTGCCCATGGATCGACGTTTCCTGATACTCGTTGGCCATATCCCATTTGACATCTGCAGCTATTGCGGACGAAGCCATAAGCGTTGCAGCCAAACCGATGGTGCTTAAAAGTGATGTTATTTTCATATCTATCTCCCTCTTTGGTAAAACTGGCCGAATGTCGGCAAGTCAGTTCGTTAGTCTTTCCTTGCGTAGTTCGAAGCCAGAAAGCCCTTGGTAAACTTGCCCGACGCCTGATCTTCCGCCAGTGCTTCGGGCTTTCTGTCTTCGGGTGCTCCGTACCCGCCTGCTCCGGGCGTCGAGATAACGACCCGCGCATCGGGTGATAGCTTCACGCGCGATGCTTTAGACGATAGAGAAGTCGTGTTGCCCTTGCAATCAACCATTTCAAACATTCCGGCTGCGCCTGACTGACCGCCAAAAATACCCCAAGGTTGGTTGCGGAACCTCTCACCTACGCCGTTAAATTCGCAGGTATGCCCCACCGGGCGAATACTACGCCTAATACCCATGCCACCCCGGTGTTTCCCGGCACCTCCGGAATCCGCGATCAGGGCATAGTCCTCAACCCGCAGGGGATATTCCATTTCGATAGCTTCCACCGGCAGGTTCGATGTGTTGGTTATGTTTACCTGCACACCATCCTTGCCGTCCTTCGTGGCGCGTGCGCCCATACCTCCCCCAAGGGTCTCAAGGTAAACGTATTGCTGAGAGGTGCGCGGATCAATGCCGCTAAACACGGCGCTGGTGTTGGCCCCGTTGGCAGCACCGACCACCTGATCTGGCAGAGCCTCGGCCAAGGCTCCGATCACCACGTCGACAACGCGCTGGCAGGTATTGGCCCTCATCGCAACAGGCGCAGGCGAGACGCAATTTACAAAAGAGCCCGGAGGCGCTTCGATACGAATGGCATCGAAAATGCCCTGATTATTGGGTACCTCTGGATCAAGCAGAGCCTTCAGGGCGTAGCAGACGGCAGATTGTGTTGCGTTGAATGTCAGATTGAAATTGCCAAGAACTTGATCGTCTGATCCCGCGAAATCGAAGAAAATGTCATGGTCGGACTTGGTAATCTTCAGGGTAATCAGGATGTCCTCGGTCCCCGCACCGTCATCATCCATTACATCAGAAAAGCTATAGCTCCCATTAGGCAACTTTTCGATGGCGGCGCGCATGCGGCGATTTGTTCGCCTGACGATCTCGTCGAACAACCGGACGGTATAATCCGCGCCATGGGTCTCAAGAAACTCGTTAATCCGTTGGTTTCCAAGTTTGGCGGCTGCGATTTGCGCGTTCAGGTCACCCTTACGTTCTGCTGGCAGGCGCATGTTCAGCAGCAACAACCGCATAATGTCGTCTTGCAGTTCACCCCCATCGAAGAGCCGAACGATGGGGATCCGTAAGCCTTCTTTAAATATCTCGTCCAGCCCGCCGGACATAGAACCAACAGCTGCGCCGCCCACATCGGCATGATGAACTATGTTGGCAACAAAACCGATTAACTGGTCCCCGTCAAAGACCGGCATGGCCAGATTGATGTCCGGCAAATGTGTACCACCCGCCACATGCGGGTCATTCCCAATGAATATGTCGCCAGGTTTGATCGTGCCGCGGTATTGCGCAAGGATGCACGTCATGAGGCCTGACATCGACGCCAGATGGATCGGCAAAGCCATTTCGGCTTGCACGATGAGACGGCCATTGGCATCGGCAATCGCGGTCGAGTGATCATGCCTTTCCTTGATGTTTGTTGAAAAAGCGCTGCGCATGATAGTCAGAAAGCACTCGTCGGCAATCGACTTCAGCCCGTTCCAGCTGATCTCAAGCGCGATGGGGTCAAGAGAGACAGCCTCAGGCATCTTGAAGCTCCACTATCAGGTTCAGGGCTGCGTCCACTGTAACTGTCGCATCAGGCGGAACGCAGGTTGTCGCATCAAACTGTGCGATGATGGCAGGGCCAGTTAATGTTGTTCCAATTGGTAGAACTTCTCGTTGGTACACCGGAGTTGACAGGGGCGCGTCGGCAGAAAACCAGACATCCTGTATGACATCAGGCGTTGGCGGGCCCTTAGGACTTTCTGGCTGCGCCAAAGCCTGTCCCAGCGGGGCCACCGCTTTTAAACGGACATTCATCACTTCGACCGGAGCGTCCCGATCCACATAACCATAACTGCGCAGATGGGCTGCAAAGAACCCCTCGATCAGCGTTTCCCGGTCTGGTAATTGGGGTGAGCTCTGCGCATTCTCAATCATAACTGGGAGTTCATAGTTTTGCCCAACATAGCGCATATCGACCGAAGCGTTTTTTTGCGCTGGACTCGCGCTGTCGGTCTCAGAGACAATCCATTTGTCGGCCTGCGCGTCAAGCCGCGCCAGAGCCTCTTTCACAGCGATCAGATCCTCGTTCATCCGGGCGCGGCTGGTTGCGACGAAGTTTTCCTGCAAATCCGACTCGATCAAGCCATCGGCACAAAGAATGCCAGGAGAATTTGGAACGATGACTCGTGACAAGCCTAACGATTTGGCCACATCCGTAGCGTGCAATCCGCCAGCTCCCCCAAACGGCATCAGCACGAAATTGCGTGGGTCATGGCCTTTTTCCGTGGATACCGCACGGATCGCGCGGGTCATGTTCGAAGTCACGATTCCGGCAATGCCCAATGCGGTTGCCGTCACACTTAGGCCCAGGGGCTTGGCAATTCGTTCAATGGCCTGAAACGCTTTTTCTTTGTCTAGGCACAGCCCTCCGGCCAATGCCTCGGGTAATCGGCCGAGAACAACATTTGCGTCCGATACTGTTGGCAGGACTCCCCCATGACCGTAACACGCAGGACCCGGAACCGCGCCCGCACTTTCAGGGCCCACCTTCATCAACCCATCCGTCCCGATATGCGCAATTGAGCCGCCGCCAGCCCCAACAGTATGAATATCGACCATCGGAAGCCTTATCCGGAAACCCGCAATATCGCGCATGTTGGCGATCTCGGTCTTTCCGTTGCGGATCAGGCAAACATCCGTGCTGGTGCCCCCCATGTCAAGGGTCACAATGTCTGAGATGCCCGACGCGGCACCTGCGGCGGCTGCGCCCACGGCACCTGCGGCGGGGCCGGACAAGGCTGTGCGCACGGGGAACTCCGTCGCCTTGCCGACAGACATCAAACCGCCGCTAGATTGAAAAATTCCAAGCTTTGCGTTCGGTGCCACATTACCAAGCGCACGACTAAGCTTGTCCATATAACGGCTGATCTCGGGCTGCAAAAAGGCGTTGATCGCCGTGGTCGAAAACCGCTCATACTCGCGAAACTCAGGCTGCACGTCGCTGGAAACCGACACGAAGACCCCGGGAAACGCGTTGCGCAAAGCTTTGGCAATTAGTTGTTCGTGGGTCGGATTGAGAAATGAAAAGAGCGTGCAAACCGCTATGCTTTCAACCCCATCTAAGCTGCGCACCTCGTTGATAAGAGCCTCGACATCGGCCATTTCCAACGCCGAAACAACTTCACCTTCCGCGCCAATACGCTCGGAAATCTCAAGACGGTTCTGACGCAGGGCAAGCGGCGGCGGCGCATCTGTCTGAAGGTCATAAATTTTGGGACGCACCTGCCGGCCAATTTCAAGAAGGTCACGAAAACCCTTGGTGGTCACCACACCGATCTCGGCACCTCGCCTCTGCAATAGAGCATTTGTTGCAACCGTTGTACCATGGGCAATGCGAGCAATTTCGGCCCCATCAATATCCGCGATATCCAGCAGCTCCCGCAAGCCCTCAAGAATGGCACGCGACGGATCATCGGGCGTTGAAGGGCGTTTGTGGACCTGAATGTGGTGGTCTTTCTTATTGCGCGCAGAAAAATCGGTGAAGGTTCCTCCGACATCAACTCCAATCACCCAATCTGTCATCTACCCTCCTACCCTGCCTGCGACTCGCTTGCCAAATACTTCTATTTAATTCAGTATTCCTTTTGTATACTCAAATGACAAGCTGTAAGGATTGATTTAACGCAACCACCTGAAGCATTAATCATAAATGGAGCGCACCTGCCGTGGTCGAAACAAGGCGAGACGGAGAACGAGTTGCAAAAGAACTCAGAACTTCCATCGTTCGGTTGCAGCTCAGACCGGGCCAGAACCTGGATGAAGCTGAACTTTCCGAAGCCCTCGGTGTTTCCAGAACGCCGGTGCGTGAGGCCATAATACAACTGATCGCGGACGGGTTGGTGGTGCGTGATGGCCGCAAGGCGCGGGTTGCACCGTTGGATCTAGACGAAGTGCCCAAGCTCTATGATGCGCTATTGATGTCTAGCCGCATGATCCAGCGTCTTGCGGCGCAAAATAGGACAGAAGATGATCTGATATCCATCGCAAGGGCGCGAGATCGATTTGAGAAAGCGACGCGCCATAACAGTGGTGTGGAGCGTTCCGAGGCCAACCTGGAGTTCCACTTTGCAATCTCTAGTGCTGCTCGAAATAAGTACTTCCAATCTTTCTATGATCAAGTGCTGATCGACACAATTCGCATGGCACGCGCCAGCTTTTCTAGTCAACCATTGTCTAATGCGACGTCCGATCCATCGCTGGCTGCCCATCTGGAAGAAACGACTCTCCAGCACCGCTTGATTTATGCGGCGATTGAACAGGCAGACGCTGCGACCGCCGATAAGCTTGCCGTTTTACATCACAAGTTGACAACAGACAGGCTTAAGAAAGTTCTGTTTTCAAGCATGACCGATGGCGCTCAGGCCCCGAATTTGACTACGGTTTCTGGTGATTGGAAAACATCTTGGCCAGCTTTCCGCGACAGCTGATGAACTGTGCCTAACAATGTTTTGCCACTTCGCGGCCAATCACTCTGATTTGCAATCCGCGCAATGATAAGAATCTCGGATTGAAGCGCTGCAACTTGTCGTCCAACAGTGCCTTTAGCTTTCCGTACGGAAGTATTTTACACTACAAACGCGAAACGCCGGAAGCAGGCATCAAGCAAGAGCAGCGTATTCACGCTTGGTCCCGCATAGCAGACCTTTGTGCAGCGCACAGCGAACGGCAGCTATGCGGACAACGTGTAAAATCGATACGGTTGCACCGAGGTACGTTTAGTTTGCATCGCGACAACTGATCATATGTGACATTTGAACAGTCAGCTAAAAAGCAATAGGCTGCAGTCAGTTGTTTGAATAGGCTCCGATTTTCGAAGTGCTCAGCCTGTTGTTCACCAACGCCTCAGCAAATGCGACACTGGCAGACACGCCATCGATAACAGGCAGGCCGAACTCTTCGCTGAGCTGGGCCATTAGGTCAGCCATTCCTGCGCATCCGAGAACGATTGCTTCTGCGTTGTCCTCATCTATTGACGCACGGATTGCAGAACGGATTTTATCCAACGTAGCTGGGTCGCCCTCTTCCAGCTTAAGCACTGGGATTTCAGTTGCTCGAACACGCGAGCATTTTTGCGCAAGCCCATAGCGCATCAGATTGTTTTCCAGCCCTGGCACCGAGCGAGACAGTGTTGTAATTACGCTGAACTTATTCGCGATCATGCTTGCAGCATGATAG
>ENA-ORDA01002282-ORDA01002282.1-marine-metagenome-genome-assembly--contig:-NODE-2282-length-14824-cov-3.287991_pt1 | contig 14824 bp, 12 predicted proteins | sample MGYA00237778_ERZ508506 | MGnify/ENA primary metagenome ERZ508506 (study PRJEB26177, sample SAMN06267891) | marine metagenome | isolation source: Monterey Bay, California, USA | place: Pacific...
TCTATAAAGCGTATTGAAAGTTTATTTTTATAAAGTCTATGCATAGCTTGAACTATAAGATCGTCATATTTTTAATGGGGATACTGTTACTCTGTAACGGGGGTCTTATGTTGTTTTCTGCACTGACTAGTTTTATTTTAAAGGATGGTGTGGTCTTTGAATTAACACTTTCTGCTTTTTTAGTGCTTTCTACCGGCGCATTGATGATGCTTTTTGGTAGGCAACACAATAAACAAATACAAAGAAGGGAAGGATATCTTATTGTTAGTTTTGGGTGGATTTTAATGTCCTTGTCAGGAACCATACCCTATCTGCTTACAGCTACCATTCCTGATTTTTCAGCAGCTTTTTTTGAAACAATGTCAGGCTATACAACTACTGGAGCGTCAATTCTAAATGATATTGAAAGTATTCCAAAAGGTGTTTTATTTTGGAGAAGTACGACTCATTGGATAGGGGGGATGGGTATCATTGTTTTAGCGATTGCAATTTTACCTTTTTTAGGGATCGGAGGAACACAGTTATTTACTGCTGAAGCTCCAGGGCCTGGTGGAGATAAATTACATCCAAGAATTACAGATACAGCCAAACGCTTGTGGTTGATCTATGTCGCATATACTTTACTTGAAACCTTCTTGCTTTATTTTGCTGGGATGTCTTTCTTTGACGCAATCAACCATTCCATGAGTACGCTTTCTACTGGTGGATTTTCCACTAAAAATTCTAGTATTGCCTTTTGGAATGATCAACCCTTAATTCAGTATATCATAATCTTTTTTATGTTCCTAGCAGGGATGAATTTTGTTTTAAGTTATTATGCTTTTACTCGTAAATTCCAAAAAATATTTCGAGATGAAGAATTTAAAGTGTACACTTCCTTCTTAATTATATTTACGGTTCTCATCGCTTTAATTGTATTGAATAAGGAAGGGTTTTTTGCTGTAGGTGGAAGTACTAACTTTAGCCAATTAGAATCAATATTTCGCGATGCACTTTTCCAGGTGGTTTCAGTAATTACAACTACGGGATTTGTTTCAGCTGACTTTACTATGTGGACTCCTTTTCTAACAATTGTTTTCTTCGGATTAATGTTTTTAGGAGGGTCTTCAGGTTCGACTGCAGGTGGAGTCAAAGTAGTACGTCATATGCTAATGATCAAAAGTGGATTTTTAGAGTTTAAACGTGCTCTGCATCCCAATGCAATTATTCAAGCTCGATATAATAAAAAGATAGTTAGCGATTCAATTTCCTATAATATACTGGGCTTTTTTATTCTTTATATGCTCAGCTTTATTATTGGAGCACTTGGTTTTGGATTATTAAAAATAGACTTTGAATCGGCTATTGGTTTGGCAGCTTCCACTTTGGGAAATGTAGGTCCAGCTTTAGGTGATTTTGGACCTAGTCAAAATTATGCATCACTTCCTGATATAGGAAAATGGTGGGCTACCTTTTTAATGCTTCTTGGAAGATTAGAATTGTTTACCGTATTGATTCTCTTTACACCATTTTTTTGGCGTAAGCATTAATACCCATATTTCTTTTTCCATCGAAATTTTAGAAATTCTCTAATACTTTTTTCTTTTGGGTTATCTCCTGGATTGTAAAGTTTGGTTCCTTTTATTTTTTCAGGGAGAAATTCCTGTTGTGCAAATTGATTTTCATAATCATGTGCATACTTGTATTCTTCTCCATAACCTAGATCTTTCATCAATTTTGTAGGTGCATTTCTTAGGTGAAGAGGTACAGGGAGATTCCCCGTTTCTCTTACTTTCTCTTGTGCTGTATTTATTGCTTTATAGGAAGTATTACTTTTGGGAGATGAAGCAAGATATAAAGCACATTCACTTAGTAAAATTCTCCCTTCAGGATACCCCACACTATTGACTGCTTGAAAAGTGCTATTGGCTAAAACTAATGCAGTGGGATTGGCAATTCCAATATCTTCTGCAGCAAGAATGAGCATTCTTCTTGCAATAAAACTAATGTCTTCACCTCCCTCAATCATCCTGGCCAACCAATAAATTGCACCGTTTGGATCACTCCCACGAATTGACTTTATAAAGGCCGAGACAATATCATAATGAAAGTCCCCATTTTTATCAAAGAGAACACTATTGGTTTGCACTGTTTTAAAAACAAGATCATTTGTCAGCGTGAATTGCTTTTCGCTTTGGGCTTGAATAACTAACTCAAACAATGAAAGAAGTTTTCTTGCATCGCCTCCCGCCAGTTCAATCAAAGCTTCTGTCTCATTTAATTTAATTAAGTAATTTTTTAAAACACTATCTTTTTCTAAAGCATGAGTTAAAATTTTTTCTAAATTTTCTTTATCAAGGGTGTTTAATGTATATACCTGACACCTTGAAAGTAAAGCATTAATGACTTCGAAGCTTGGATTTTCTGTTGTGGCGCCAATTAATGTAATTATTCCTTTTTCTACTGCGTTTAATAAAGAATCCTGTTGCGATTTACTAAACCGATGAATTTCATCAATGAATAAAATTGGACTTTTTCCAGAAAATAAGCCTCCTGAATGTTCTGCTTTATTGATGATCTCTCTAATTTCTTTTACCCCTGCATTTATGGCTGACAATTGATAAAAAGGGCGTTCTTTTTCTAAGGCGAGTAATTGGGCGAGAGTGGTTTTTCCTGTTCCTGGTGGTCCCCAAAAGATGAGAGAGGGAAAAACACCATGGGTTATCATTTGAGTTAAACTTCCTTCAGGTCCCACCAGATGCACTTGACCGAAATAATCGGCTAGAGATTTGGGTCGCATGCGTTCTGCTAAAGGAGTATTCATGCTATAAATATAAGTTTTTTGTGCTGTCTATCTACGCTGTCTTAGGGTTTCATAAAACACTACTGCACAAGCTACAGATACATTTAATGAATCTATGGCTTCTGTCATGGGAAGCTTAGCTTTATGATCTAAAATTTTTAATAAACCTTTTGAAATCCCTATATCTTCTGAGCCAAAAACTAACGCAATTGGTCCTGTAAGCTCAGTTTCAAAAACGGACTCTGTAGCTTTCTCTGTAATCCCTGTGGTAGAAATATCATGAGCCTTAAGATAATAAACCACATCTTTGAGATGTTGTACTTTTGAAATAGGAACCTTAAAAGCTCCTCCAGCTGAGGTTTTAACTACATCTCCATTTAGTGGTGCACTACCAGTACTAGATATAAAAACAGCATCAACACCAGTTGCAGCAGCAGATCTTAATATAGCCCCAAAATTTCTTGTATCTGTAATTCCATCCAAAAGAAGAAAAATAGGATTTTTTTTCTCTTTTAATATTGCCTCTACCAATGGTTCCATCTCTTGAGTAGCCAATGCTGCAATTCTTGCAACAGCTCCTTGGTGATTTTTGCTTGAGAAGCGATCAAGTCGCTCTATAGGAACAAAACTAAATGGAATATTCTTATTTCTAAGGACATGTAAGAGTTGTTCAAAGAGCTTACTTTGTGTGCCTTTTAACAACCAAACACGGTCAAGGGATTTTCCAGATTCAATGGCTTCAAGAATTGCGCGTATTCCAAATATTGTTACTGTTTCTTCCATGATTCAAAATTACTCCAAATTTTTAGGAGAATCCCTTTCAATTCTATTCTTTTATGCATCACATTTTTAGTTTCAAATATCATAAGGAAAGACTTTTTCTTTAATTTCGCAACTTATATGTTCTTTTATGAAATCTCTAAGTTTAAAATCTATTTATTATTCAAGTCTTTTTAGTTTTCTTGTTATCTTTTGTCTTATTCAGTGTTCCTCTGATTTGAACTCTGAGGAAGAAATAACTTCAGTTACTCTTACTTTTTCAATTAGTGGGGGAGGTACACTATCTTTGGAGTCAGGAGTTTATGATTTGAATAGTACGATTAATCTTGTTGCAACTCCAGAGTCAGGTTTTTATTTTGACCGTTGGGAAGGTTTTGAAAGCCCAATTGAATTAGAGGAATATACTTTCACAGCGACAAGTGATTTTGCGATTACAGCTATTTTTCTTCCCATTCCAGAGGTAGCAAGTGAGGTTGAGGTATATGTTCCTAAGAAGATAGATATCAATTCTATTTTTATGATTAAAAATGGAGGAACTCAAGCCTTTTTAACTGACAAAATTGGAAATAAACTACAGACATGGAATTTCAGCTCAAAACTTGGAAATGAACTTAAACTCCTTTCTGATGGAAATCTTATGGGCTTATTTAAACCCGAATCTGTATCCTTTTCATTTGGAGGTTATGGAGGAATTTTAAGAAAGCTTACTCCAACAGGAGAAACACTTTGGGAATATGAAGTGAATACTGAGACCGAACTTTTACACCATGATTTTGAAGTGTTACCCAATGGAAATATACTTTTATTAATTTGGGAACGTTTCAATCCGCAAGAAGCAAGTGTACATGGTTATGAGGGTGATGGACCCATATATCTGGAGAAAATAATTGAGTTGAATCCTGATACATTTGATATTGAATGGGAATGGCGAAGTGTTGATCATTTGATACAAGATTCTAGTTCTTCACTATCTAATTTTGGGAGTATAGAAGATCATCCTGAGAAAATAGACCTCAACTATGATTTAAATGATACTGGAGATCTTATGCATGCTAATGGATTATTTTATGATACTGTTAGAGATGTGATTTATTTAAGTGTGAATTTCTATAGTGAAGTATGGGTGATCCCACATTCTTTGACTACACAAGAAACAAAATCTGAACTAGGTGATTTACAATTCCGTTTTGGCAACCCTTCCACCTATGGAAGTCTCTCAGAACGCCTCTTTTTTAATAACCATCATCCAACATTAGTAGAACATGATCCCGCTACTAGAGGTAATTTTTTGATTTATATGAATGGTTCAAGAGATTCTCAATCCGTAGTATATGAATTTATATTACCTGCTAGTTTCGATCCTAATCCAAAAAATTGGGATACTCCTGAAGAGGTATGGAGTTATACACATCCAGATCTATTTTTTGGAAAAATTTCAGGTGCCTATCGACTTGCCAATGGAAATACCCTAATCTGTGAAGGTGATTATGGATATTGGGAGGTCACACCGTCTGGAACTATTGTATGGAAATATAACGGAGGCGGACCCAACTTTTGGAGAGGTTATATATATCCATAAAAAAAGGGGATAACTGTTAAGTTACCCCCTTATTCTTAGTAATATTCTACTATACTATTGGCAGATACTTAGAATTTTAGTACCCACTGACACACTACTTTCAGAGAAAGCAGTTTGTGAATTTGATCCATCTAGAGCAGTATATCCAATTGAATAACTACATTCTGAAGGCCAATCTCCGCTTTCCCATGCAAAAGACATGCTAGATGCACTTGCAGGAATTGTTAGCGTTGCTTTACCACTAGAATCATTTCCAGTATAAGGCTCAAGAGCAGCGTTACGATCGGCATCAGATGGATAAGGACTAGGAATACCATAATAAGTAGTTGTACCGTCTATAGTAACTGCGATACGACTCCCTTGCCATCCATCACCATATGAATCAGCCAAAGTGAATGTATAAACACCAGGAACTGCTGCTAAAGGAATACATTTGATCACCATGCTGTAAGCATAAGGAGACTTAAAGTAAGATCCTGTCATAGAACCTGTTACATTTTCAGAACTAAAACTTCTACCATCAGTCAAATTTAATTTCAAACGGATGTTGATTGCATCACCACCAGTATATTGACTGCTAGATATTCCAAGAGCGGATACAGCATCTGCTAAACTAACAGAGATATCTGTTCTAGGAAGGCCTTTAGGCCCAGTAGTAAAAGATCCAGGAAGGATGGTGCTTAATAAAGCTTCCGTTCCACCATTTAAATCCACGTATATTTCAACACTTTGCATTAAAGCACCTTGTTCCGTATCGTGTTCTTCAATCGTTGCTGTGAAAACAGAAGCGGCAGGAGCATAAAAATTATATTCACCTGAAGACGCAATTGTTCTTAACACAGCACCATTCGTATAATTATCAAGTACATCATTAATCGTATTGTCTGGTTCAACACAAGACGTTATGATTAATAGCATACTGAATAGAATTGATATTTTTTTCATAAGACTGTTATTTTAGATTAGTTGGTCCGTTTGAATTCCAGAATACACGATCAGATTTTGACCCTCTTTGAGTAGCATTTTTGTTCGTGTTTATGTAATTCGCTGGATAATACTGAGTAAGAGGAAACTGACCTGGATCTGGTTCAACGTTAGGTTGAAGAGATCTAGGATATCCATTTCTTCTGTATGAATTGTAAGCATCAATACCATTACCTACCATTGAGATAAAGTATTCAGTTGCCCATAAATCTAATTTATCAGCAGTTGATCCAGCAGCATTCCATTCTGAAGTAAATGCAGCTACATATGCGCTAATATCGTCAGCACTTAATGAAGGCCCACCTATTTCATCTACTTTACCTAAAGCCTGTTCAAGAGCTGTAAGTGTTTCAGTGGTTGGATCTCCACCAGTTGATACTGCTACCTCAGCATTCATAAAATGCATCCATGAAGACAACATAACAGGTGTAATACCAGCTCCGGCAAGCCCAGCTCCATCAACTTGACCTTCAAAAGATCTGTCGTCATAAACTCCACCTGATGGATAAACACCACGAATAGTTCTTAAGAATCCATCTGGTGGTGTACCATTATCATTTCCATGATCTCTTCCCCAATAACCACTTGCAGGTTTGCTAGCAGTGTTAGTTGGAGCACAGAAAGGAGTATCATCACCTCTAAGTTGTGGTGGTACATAGTAACCAGTCAAACCACATTCAAGAACTTCTTCATTTTCAGCAGAGTCGAAACCAGGAGTCTCGCTTACTTGTCTGTAGAAGTAATAGTTAATTCTTGGATCTGTATTTCCAGCATGACCATTAATCATATTAAACATCATCCAGTTAGACTGGTATTCACCACCTCCTGTAGAAGTATAATTATTTCTGTATAGTGGGTGTCGTGTATCAGGTGTTGCTGGACTAGTTCCCCAATTGAATTGGAAATCATCAGAAGGAGAAGAGATATAATTTGTTATTGCATTATATCCTGCATAATCTCCAGTGTTCAACAAAGCTTTTTTCTTAATACTATTGGCAGCTTTGATCCATTTAGATGCATCACCGTTATAGAAAAAGTCATTGTTTGCGCTTCCTCCAGCATTAAAGTCAGCAACAGCACTATCTAAAATTGCAATTGCAGCAGAGTATACGCTTTGTCCACTATCAGCAACAGGATTCAAGATACCCTCAGCCCCTTGTAATGCTTCAGAATAAGGAATATCTCCAAAGTAGTCAACCAAAGTCAATAAGATGTAGGCTTGGAATACTTTACCCATACCTCTTTGATAAGTTAACCCAGCTTCATCAGCAAGGAGATTCATTAAACGAATGTCTTCCAGCATTCCGCGGTAAGCAGAAGACCAAACACCGTTCCAACTATCTGGAGAGTAAATTGTATTATAATTTCTCCCATTCATGTAATTAATTCGCGTTAGTTCACCACCACGGTCACCCATAGTATTTACCCAAAAAGCGAAATCTACCTGAATTGAGTTCAAAAAGAACGACGCATCAGCTTGACTAGGACTCAATGCATTAGGGTTGTCAGTAAGATCTAAATCAGTAGTCTCACAAGAAGCCAACACCAACACAGCACTTAAACAAAGTCCTAAAATGTATTTAGTATATTTCATGTTTCTTAATTTTAATTATTAGAATGTAAGTTTTAAACTTGCACCATATCTTTTAGCACTAGGCCCATTAAGGAAATCAAATCCTCTACCGTTTCCAATACCTACCCCAGCAATGTTAGGATCAAAGTTTGTCCCTTCAGGTGTGTTGTATGCATTGTAGAAAAGGTTAAATCCTGAAGCAGTAATTGAAATATTTCCAAAAGGAGTGTTTTCAATCATGCTTTGTGGTAAACTGTAAGAAAGAGATATTTCACCCAGTCTCCAGTGACTTGCATCATATACTAACATTTCATCAGGACCGTATAATACATTACTGAAATAAAATGTTGAGTTGTTGATTTGCTTACCATTCTGTTGTCCATTTGAATTTACACCAGGTAGAATGAAACTTAATTCACGATCTAATGTATCAGTTGTAAGTCCACGACCTAGTAGTGTAGCGACTGTATAAGTGAAGATGTCTCCACCTTGTTGGTAATTTAATAAGAAACTAAAGTTTAAGTTCTTATAAGAAATACTATTACTTATGTTAGCAATCCAATCTGGGTTCGCATCACCAATAATTGTAGGTTCGAATGTTTCATCATAACTACCTTGATTGTTTACAACTCTATCTCCAGGTAACCAACGGAAGTTTTCAATAGAAGAATTTCTTGTTATAGAAGATCCAATGATTGTTCCTAATGATTCTCCAGGAATTGCTGCATTACCAAGTGTTCCAAAACCAGCATATACGATTTTGTCAGTATCATCACCTAAGTCAATAACAATAGCGTCATTTGTAGACCAGTTCAATGAAGTAGTCCAGTTGATACCGTCATTACTTTGGATCCAGTCCATTGCTAAATCTAATTCAACTCCTTTGTTTTCAATTAAACCAATGTTGGTTTGTGTTGTAGTATATCCAGTTGATGGATCCAAAGGACGATCGATAATCAAATCGTTAGTTTTCTTATTGTAGAGCGAAAGGTCTAAGCTTAAACGGTTACTGAAGAAACGTCCTTCAATTCCTACTTCGATCTCGTCAATACGCTCAGGCTTTAAATTAGGGTTACCTAATACAGAACCAGAAGTATTTGAAATTACATAGTTTCCATTCTTAATGAAAGATTGAGTGTCTAAGTTAAGAGTTGCTGCAATTGGATATCCAAGTGGAAAGTTTGCAGAAGTTCCATAACCCGCTCTTACCTTTAGTAAACTTAAGAAATCACTTTTAATTTCAGGGAATGCTGAAGTTGGGATAAATGATGCACTTGCAGAAGGATAGATAATTGAACGATTCTCTTCAGAAAGGTTTGATACCCAGTCTTTACGTGCAGCAAGAGTTAAATAGATCCAACGGTTGTAATCCAATTCTGTTTGTGCAAATGCACCAACAATATTTCTTTTTTCAAGATATTGGATTTCATCTTGTTGTTCGAAGTTAAAGTGACGTAATACGTTATAAACTTGTTGCCCAGTACTACGAGTACCGTTTTGGTCAAATGTATCACTTCGTGAATCAACCCCAACGTTAAATGTAACTCCAAAATCATCAATGTCAAAGTCACCACTCAAAGTTAAGTTGTGATTATAAATTGATTTAGTATTATTCCAAGTTTCGTAAAGACCGTTACGGTTTACAATAGAACCTGTTTTACCTCCTTTGTTAGCGTAGTTAATGTTATTCTCTGAATAAACATCAATACCATAACGGTAAGAAGCTGTCAAGTTATCACTCAAACCGTAAGTAACGTTAGCCCCACCAAATACACGATTAGTATTTTGAATGTTAGCTGCATTGTTCACAGTCCAACGAGGATTTTGAATACTGTTGTTTTGTCTGTAATAAATTGATGAACCATCTACTGGGTTTTGAAAAGGAAGCCCCATCAAATCCACACTTCGTGGTGTATAAAATACGTTAGCGAACACAGAAGCACCCTCACCACTTACATTACTACCGTAGTTAGCAGCAACTGGAGGTGTTCTAAATTTTGTTTGTGTGAAGTTTAATGTACCTCCAACATTAAAATTGTTAGAAAGTTTAGCATTACCTCCAAAACTTAATGTGTTTCTGTTTACAGAGTTTCCGGGTGTAAATCCAACGTCTTCTAAGTTACCGTAATTAATGTTGTAGTTTGCAGACCCATCACTACTTGCACCTCTTAAGTTCACGTTGTTACTGAAAACATGACCTGTTCTGAAGAATTGACCTACACTATCGTAAGGTTTCCACTCATATAAAGCATCTGGAGCAATTCCTAAAGCATCTAATACTTGCGGGATTCCTGTTGCAGAACTTGCTGTAGTAAATGGATGTCTTAAGAAACCAGGAGTTCCTGATGTAGTACCATTAATGGAGGATTGTCCTCCCCATCCTGCTGGTCCATTTTCGTCAAAACTTGGTCCCCAGTTAGAGAAGAACCATCCGAAAGCTTGGTCAAAACCGTTTCCATACTGATTTTGGTAATCAGGCATAGAAGCGAACTCAACATTAAAGTAAGATGAATTGATTGTAATTTCATTCTTTTTGGCTTCTCCAGAAGAAGAACTACCTGATTTAGTAGTAATCAAAATCACCCCATTTCGTCCTTGAGTTCCATAAAGAGTAGCCGCGGCTAATCCTTTTAAAACACTTACAGAATCAATGTTGTTTGGATCGATGTCCAAGAAACGAGAGGATCCGTTGTTTCCATCAACGAAACTACCTTGATTGTTTGTTTCACTACTAAATGGAATTCCATCTACAATGAATAAAGGTTGGTTTCCTTGAGAGAAAGAGTTAAATCCACGAATCACGATACTTGTTCCAGATCCAGATAAACCAGACTGGTTAGTGATTTGAACCCCAGAAGCTTTACCGGTTAGTACACGACCGATATCACCTTCAGCACGTTGCTCAATAGACTCGTTCGATACCTCAGAAACCGCATATCCTAAGGCTTGTTTCTCACGTTTAATCCCTAAGGACGTGACAATCACCTCTTCTAATTGATTTCCTTGGTCTAAGGAAAAGTTAATTTGATCTTGTCCTGCAACGATTGAACTTGCAGTATCATACCCTACAAAGCTTGCAGAGATTGAGGCACCATCCTGAACTGTGATGGAATAGTTCCCGTCAAAATCGGTTGTGGTTCCGTTGCTAGTTCCTACTTCTAGAATCGTAGCACCAGGAAGCGGCACACCTTGATCGTCGGTAACATTACCTGTTACTGTACTTTGTGCTACTGCGAACTGAACGCACAACATCAAAGACATTAAATAGTATAAATGTTTCATGTTAAAAAATTTTAGTTTTCAAATTTAATGATTATAGTGAATAAATGTTAAGAAAATGTAAAAATTTATGCTTCGAATAATATGTAAATGAAAATTTACAACTTTTTTTTAAATAAAATCCCTTTAACTCAAATGGATTAAAGGGTCTTAAAACATTATAAATCAACTAATTAGAGTGCCTCTAAAAATGTAAACAACTCAACAACTTCTTTTGATTTTTTCAACTTATAGTCTTTGTCATTAATGAATGTCTTGATGTCACTTGCATAAGGCTTTAAAGAGGTTAAAATTTTCTTTTTGGATAATTTCACCTCTTGTAAGGGTCCATTTTCAATCGCGTAATAATACTCAGTCTTATCTACAAAACGAGCAGGGAATGAACGTTCAAGTGATGTTCTTGCAGTAGTTGCTTCCATGTAAGCTTTTGTTTCTCTTATATAAAAAGAAAAGACATCACCTTTATATAATTCTTTAACATATCCAACAGCAGGAGCTTCATTTTCATTAATATATCCTAGATATCGGTATGTATCTCCCTCAATGACACAGGCAACTTTGTTGTTTTTTATTAAAATTTCTTCAGATGAATTCTGATTTGCCGTTTTACCCATTTCCATTTCATCGCTAAAAGCATTATATCGCAAATAGATATTGTCTTTCAAAGTTTTGCCAAAATACTCTACTAGAGAAGATTTAAAACTCTCATCAAAATAGGGGCTACCTTTTATGGAACTTATAGCTTTTGTTGCAGAATTAGCTCTATTCTTAATGTTTTCAAACATATCGAGTATTCTACTGTCGGATAGAGTTCCATTGGATCCTACATCATAGCCTTTAGTAGCTTGTGCTTGTAGGTTAATTACAATTAAAAATATAGTAAGTATTGCTAATAGGTGCTTCATTTTTTTTTTTCAAACTTATAAAAAAAAATGAAGTTAATCTTAGTTTTCATCTAGGTAACTAAATATTTTTTTTAGGTCATTTTTCTTCTTAAAATCAACCTTATTTTTTGATAAGTAGTTTGAAAGTAACTTAGATTGATCTTTGAAAATAGTTCTAATATTTTTTTTATTGGGCTTAAAATAAATCAAACCACTCGATTTAATTTGGTAATACCAAGCAGTATAGTCTATGAATCCAGGAGAAAAAATTTGTTTTAATGAAGTACGCGCTTTCTTACCTTCCTCATACACCTTTCTTTTTCTAATATATAAAGTATAAGAATTGCCTTTGAATATCTCTTCCAAATAACCTGCCTTTTCAAATGGGGATCACTCTTTGGAATGGGCAAATATTTATAGTTAACTCCGTCAATAGTGCAATGGATTTTACTATTTTTAAAAGAGCCTGGTCAAATCCATTCCCATACTGATTTTGATAGTCTGGCTTAGATGTAATTTCTACATTAAAGTAAGAAGAGTTAATGGTAATTTCATTTTTAGCTGGTCCGGCTAGCACCAGTAGCACCTAATTCGGTCGTAATTAGGATGACCCCATTTCGTCCTTGTGTACCATATAATGTAGCAGCTGCTAATCCTTTAAGGACATTAACAGATTCAATATTGTTAGGATAAATATCTAAAAATCGTGAAAATCCATTGTTATCATCGGTAAAACTACCTTGAGCATTTGTTTCACTGCTAAAAGGGATCCCATCAACAATAAATTAGGGTTGGTTTCCTTGAAAAAAAGTTAAAACCTCTAATGTCAATACTAGTTCCAGAACCTGAAATACCACTTTGATTTGTTATTCGTACCCCTGAAGCTTTAACGCTGAGAACTCGACCAATGTCTCCTTCTGCGCGTTGTTCTATAGAACCTGAATCAACCTCAGAAACAGCGTATCCAAGTACTTGTTTTTCTCGTTTAATCCCTAAAGAAGTCACTACAATTTCTTCTAGTTCATTCCCAGTAGAAAGGATCACTGCAAAATTATCAGCAGCCCCTATAGTTACTTTTTGATCGGTATATCCAACATAACTAAAGATTAATACTTCATCGGCCGAGGCCTCTATCGTGAAGTTACCGTCAAAATCAGTTGAAACACCTCTATTCGTGTTTTCAACAACTATTGTGGCTCCTGTAATAGGCAAGCCGGTTTCGTCTGTCACATTACCTGTAATTGTTTTTTGTTGTACCTAACCCATTTGGGGGGAGAACAGTCCCAGCAGGGACCAAAAGAAATACGTTTTTTTCGTGGTTAAGTTAATTTAGATTAGTAGAGGGTGAAAGTCTTAAAATGTTGTTAAAACAAAACTTTAAGCAAGAATTAAAAAGAGAGAAAACTCTGATTTAATGTTGCATTTAGCGAATTGTAGGTTAGAATTATTAACTAAATTAATCTGTTAAAATTTCAAAGAATTAAGGAAGGTGTTTTAAGCCTGTTTTTAGTTTGAAGAATTCGAGCTTAGAAGAATTTTTAGATTATTATAAAAAATTTCAAATTATGGGTTTGAAACCCCAAAAAAAAATTCTACATTTGCACGCCCATAAAAATGGGAAATTAGATATTTTATATGCCAACTATTGCACAATTAGTACGAAAAGGAAGAGTCAGTATTACCAAGAAGAGTAAATCGGCTGCTTTGGATTCGTGTCCACAACGAAGAGGTGTTTGTACTCGTGTTTACACGACTACACCCAAAAAACCGAATTCCGCAATGCGTAAAGTAGCGCGTGTTCGATTGACCAACGGAAAGGAAGTCAATGCCTACATTCCCGGAGAAGGACACAATCTCCAAGAGCACTCGATAGTATTGGTACGAGGCGGAAGAGTTAAAGATTTGCCGGGGGTCCGTTATCACGTTGTTCGTGGAGCTTTGGATACTGCCGGAGTTGAAGGTCGTTTGCAAAGACGTTCAAAATACGGTGCCAAAAGACCCAAAAAATAATAGGTAAAATCTTTTACTACTGAATTATGAGAAAAAAACAAGCAAAAAAACGTCCCTTATTACCAGATCCTAAGTTTAATGATCAATTGGTAACACGATTTGTAAATAATTTGATGTGGGATGGAAAAAAGTCAACAGCTTTTAAAATATTTTACGATGCCATTGAGCTAGTAGATGAGCGTAAGCAAGACGAAGAAAAATCAGCTTTAGAGTTATTTAAGGAAGCTCTTTCTAACGTTATGCCCCATGTTGAGGTCCGTAGCCGAAGAGTTGGAGGAGCTACTTTTCAAATTCCAATGCAAATTCGACCTGACAGAAAAGTATCACTAGCCATGAAGTGGTTAATTTCTTATTCTAGAAAACGTAATGAGAAATCTATGGCCGTTCGTTTGGCCAATGAAGTTCTTGCAGCTTCCAAAGAGGAAGGTGCTGCCGTTAAGAAACGTCAGGATGTTCACAAAATGGCTGAAGCAAATAAAGCATTTTCACACTTTAGATTTTAATAAAACCTATATCTACATATAGCAATGGCTAGAGATTTAAAATACACAAGAAATATAGGAATTGCCGCTCACATTGATGCTGGAAAAACTACGACCACTGAACGTGTTCTTTTCTACACTGGAGTAAGTCATAAGATTGGTGAAGTTCATGATGGTGCTGCAACCATGGACTGGATGGAGCAAGAGCAAGAACGTGGAATTACCATTACTTCTGCTGCTACAACTTGTACATGGAACTTTCCACAACATCAGGGAAAACCTACAGAAGATTCTAAACCTTATCATTTCAATATTATTGATACCCCTGGTCATGTTGACTTTACGGTTGAAGTAAATCGATCCCTACGAGTTTTGGATGGATTAGTGTTTTTATTTTCAGCAGTAGATGGTGTAGAGCCTCAATCTGAAACAAACTGGAGATTAGCCGACAACTATAAAGTACCACGTATT
>ENA-ORDA01002287-ORDA01002287.1-marine-metagenome-genome-assembly--contig:-NODE-2287-length-14781-cov-4.213955_pt1 | contig 14781 bp, 17 predicted proteins | sample MGYA00237778_ERZ508506 | MGnify/ENA primary metagenome ERZ508506 (study PRJEB26177, sample SAMN06267891) | marine metagenome | isolation source: Monterey Bay, California, USA | place: Pacific...
AAGTGAATAGTATATTTGTAAATAAATATGTATGTTTTAAGAAAACTGAAGTGCTATGACTGAATGTCCTGCAATACCTCTTTTATTATCTCAGATATCTCTTCTTTCCTAAAACCTTTGACTACTGTTCTTGGATTAGAAGCACTCAATAGGTCAGTCAAGGTGGATATCCTCTTATCAATGAAGGATTGCATCAACTCTAATGTCTCAATATCAAACTCATCGTTGATAGCATTTATAAAATCTTCAGTTTTCATAATAGATTAGGGTGTTCTAACTCTTACCCTCTGTTACAGATGCTTTTCTGTAATCAGTAACGAGTTTCTTGATCTCGCCTAAAGCTTTTCTTGCTCTACCGCTAGATGCTTTCGTTGTACCTTCGTGTCCTTCTTTGAAATCTACGTAAAGGGTTTCGATTTGTTCAAATAGTTCTTGTGTGTCCATGTAACTGTTTTTATTATAAATTAATTATTGGTATTCTATTATAAAGAACATAAACAAGTAGTAGAACAGATTATCTCTCTGATAATACCATTTACCTTGTGATACTTGTCCTGTGTTCTGGTTGTTCCTTCATTCAAGGATACTGGTGATAGGAATGCTCCATGTGTTGATGGGTTGGAAACAAAGTCCCAACATACTAACTCAAAATCATCCTGTACTTCTAAGGTACTCTCATTAGTCTGTGTGACTGATCCTGTTCCTCTTGAGGAAATACCTATTGTATGTCCTGCTTTTACTATCTCCTTTACGATATTACCTGCTGGAGTGTTTAGTAATTGTACTTTTCCCATCAAATCATCACCATCCCACCATAACTTCTTTACTACATGTGATGCATTCTGTAAAGATACTACAGGAGATTCAGGATGATCTAGCTCTCCGTAAGCATTACCTACATCTACGAAGTTTTCTGTGTAAAGTTCTACTTCTCTCTTTAGAATCTCTGGTGAGTAGACTCTACCATTCTGATTCTTAGCATTAGCTCTTTGCATAACACCCTCAACAAAGAAGGTACCTGGTTGTTCTGTACTCTCTAATAAGACAGACTTGAAAGGTGTGTAGGTGGTGAGTAACATATTATCCTTGGATTACCTCTTTGATTAGTTTTCTAAAGACTTCTTTTAGATCTTTAGGAGAAGATTGACTTCTCATCTCTTCTGCAGTTCCAATAACATACTGTAAAGCCATTTCTGGAGATACATTCATGTACTTAGCTATCTTATTTACTGCTAACTGTACTATTCTCTTCTCTTCAGTAGAGTATCCTTCTTTTATCTCTCTATCAGTAGACTTAGGCATAGTTCTGTCTCTTCTACCAAACCTTGAAGCAGTAGCTACAGGTACTTGGTTCCCGTGTCTGTCTACTCCTCCTACTTCATCTACCTCTTCTTCCATGTAATCAGAAGTTTCTTTTCTGCTTTGCATGAAATCAGTCTCTAATTCAGCTCTGGATTCTTGAGCGTCTAACATTCTAAAGTTACCGTCTATCTCTGTTGCTACTAGTCCACCTTTTTCAGTGTTTCTAACCTCGTAACCTCCTTCAATAGGACTTACTCTAAAACTACCGCCCCATCCTTCACCAGTACCGTGCTTGGCTTCTTCTTCTGGAGTCTTTTCTGTTGCTTCTGTATCTAACTCAAAGGTATCGTTTTCTACCCTACCTATTTTGTAGAGTACATAAGTTGAAAATCTATCTCCTTCTGAATCTTCTATTGTAAACTCGTCAGCTATCATTTGAGCTAACCTAACTACATTTGAATCTTGTTCGTTGATACTCTCTTCTATGTCAGAAATATCTTCACTATGATTCTCTAAGTAGTTATCATAAGATGCAGTAAGATCATCCATTGACATAATCTCTTTGTAGTCTACTATGTTATTAGGATCTTCCATCTCACTGTTTACAAACTGAGCGTATTCTAATCTCTGAGTGTCTTCTTCATCATCAGAAACAAAAGTAGTGAGCATACCAGAGATTCTCTCTTTAGTCTTTTCATCACTCTCTATGTTCTGAATAGCTTCATTTCTTGACTCATTCAATACATTGATAGCATTACCTAATGCAGTAGAGAAGCTATCTTCCTTGAGGACAATCTTCTCCATTTGATCTCCTGCAGTCTCTTCTTGCTCACCATACTTGTTTACATAGTAGAGTTGATCCTTGGTTAGATTCTTGATAGCTTCTTTCTTAGCTTTATCATAATCTTCTGAGGATACATCTAAAGTACCAAACTTATCATCTAACTCACATCTTATTGCTGTATCTAATACATCAGGTGATAGGTAATCTTCAGGCTTAGAAGTAGAGTAATCTACATCTTTGATTTCTTGAAGGATACTTTTGTTCTTTAAGATAGATATCACTTCCTCATAAGAGTTGAAGTGAGTAACTAAAGTAGGACACTCCATAATAGCGTCTCTCTTGAATTGTGCTTTAGAGAATGTGTTACTCTCTACGCCAATGTATTTTTCTTGTAAATGTCTCATACAAAATCTGCAGTTTTAGTACTGGAAGGACGCTCTGGTCTCTCTACTGTTTTAAATCCTAATTTTTCTAAAAACTTAGTTGCTCTATTTTTTCCTGCTTTATTTACTGCGAATGCAGATGGGGTGGCGTATTGTGCTCCATCCCCTGGAGTAAAGCTTGCTCCAGTTCCTGTTACATTATTCTCTACTGGTGGTTCTGATTCTTCAGAAGGTGCTCCAGGAATACCAGGTGCTTCAGGTGCAGGAGGAGTGGGTTCTGATTCTTCATGAAGGATCTTCTTCACTACCCTTGTTAATCTCTCTCTTACCTCTACCTTGTTCATACTGATCTTAGTTCTTTGACTAATTCATAGTATTGCATCAATGTAACTAAATCATCATCAGTTACCTTTTCAGTGTTAGCAAGTAAAGTAATACCTTTAGTGATTTCATTCACCTTGATCTTTACTACTTTATTATCTATTCCTGTTTCTAACTGAGATAAAGATTCCTGTATGTTCTTTAGTTCTTCATTTACTAAAGCTCTGAGTTTAGTTGTTGAAGAGTTAGAAGTAATAAACTCTTTCAATAAGTTCTTTTGTTCAGGAAGTAATGTAGTGTACTTACCATTGAACTTCTCCAATAAGATCTTGTAAGTCAACATCCTTACATCTTTGTCATACTTAGAAAACTCTTCTACTAAAGATTCTCTGACTGATGTTTTATCTTGCTTCTTAGCAGTTAGATGTTCTAATACTGTAAGTCTGTTGTTTACTAAGGTAGAAGGATCTACTAAAGTATCTACTGTGTGAGCTTCTATTAGACAGTAAGTAGCTGCTAAGGGTTTGTAATCTGCTACTTTCATAGAGAAGAAATCTTCTACATTGTAGGAATCCTTGATCTCTTTAATAAGATTGTACTTCTGATTCTTTAGAAGAGTCTTATTCATCTTTCTAGCTACCTCTAAGATAGTAGATACAATGTTATCTGCTTGTACTTGAGATACACCTCTATTCTTTGAGATAAACTCATACAGTTTGAATTCTCTAACTAAAGTGGACTTCCCTGTAAAGTACTTCTTTATGATCTTTAGAGCAGGCGATTCTACACCCTCTAAGGTATCAGAAGCTACTTGCTTTACAAGGAGTTCAAATATCAATCCTGTGTTTTTGTATTTACTGTGTTTTACTTTCATCAGTAGTTGTTTACTCTAATAAATATTTGTTAATCCTCTAAATCCTTAATATTAGATTCATCTAGTAATTTAGACTCTTCTTCCTTACTCTCAAATAAGAAAGTTTTCTTTGGTTGGAACATATCTTTGTTCTTGAAGAAGATAGATTTTGTTCTTTGATTAGAAGTTTCTTGTAACTTATCTGGTGTCTGATCATAGCCGCCTTTCATATCTCCAGCGCCTAATCTATCCTGTCCTAAAGGATCATCCTGTGTTCCTATCTTACTTGCTTTCTCAATAGGTCTTCCTACTGGTTCGGACTCATCATACCCTACTGGTACCTTACTGTCAGATGAGGCTCTTCTACCGTACAGAGAAGCTAAGTCATGTGGTGTACCAAATGATACTCCTGTTTCTGCAGGATCATTACCTTCATTCTCTATCTGTGCCATTCTAAATCCTCTAATACCATCTTGTCTAATAAGATCTCTCATTTCAATAATCTTATCATCAGATAGACTGAAGAGGTTTTCATAAACATACTCTGTAGAGAATAACTTAGAGTCAACCATAGTAGAGGCTAAATCCATCTTCTCTTTCATCAACATTATCCTCTCTTGTTCATAAACAATAGAAGGATTAGTTAGTGAGATTTCAAAGTTAGTTAGACTCTCTCCTTTGTATCCTTGTGTGTAGAGATGTACCAGGGCTATCTTAGTAAGCTCTGATTCCATAATTCTCTGGATTCTCTCTACTGTTCTTGCAAATCTGATATCTTCTGCTGCAAGTGTTGCTTTACCTTGAAGGTCTCCTTCATACCCAAAATATGCTTTAGGTACTTTCAATGCTGCAAACATCTTCTCTCTCAAGTACTCAACATCTGCAATACCATCATACTGTAGGCCTGGTGTTGTGTCTATTCTTGTAGAAGTATCTGATCCTCTAACAGGTAGGTAAAAGTCCTCCATCATGTTTTGCATGTTGAACTTCAAGTTGTACTGTCCTGTTTGTGGATCTACATAAGGTGTCTTCTTGATTTGATTGACAGTCTTTTGCATGAACTGCTCTACTTCTGCAGGAGGTATCTGTCCTACATTGATGTAGAATACTCTCTTCTCAGGAGCTCTCATGATTCTGTGAATCAACATTGCATCTTCCATCAAAGTCAATTGCTTGAAGATCTTTCTAGCAGGTTCAATAAAAGATCTACCATAAGGAAGATAGTTGGTATCAGATATCAACCTAAAGTGTGCTACTTCATAGTTATCTAATCTGATTGTACTCTTATCTGATTTTGGGATGTTATTAGGATCTGCTGATGATGCTAGTCCATCTGGATCAATCACAAATTCTACCTTAGTAGGGTCCTTAGGATCTCTACCCTCATACCTCACCATATTGTAAACAGTATAAGGAATAACATTGTAAACACCAAACTCTTCTGCGATCTCTAACTTCAAGAAGAAGTCTCCATACTTACACATCTGTCTGGTCCAAGACCATAGGTTGAACTCTACATTGAGAACATCATAAAATAAGTTGTGTAGTATCTTTTGAATGTTTTCATCTGATGATTTGATAGTTACTAAATCTCCTACATCATCTTTCAATGTAGATTCATCAGCAATAATATCTAAAGTAGAAGCAATAATTGGATCTGTATCCATAGCTTCATAATCAGAGTATAACTGTATCCTAAGAGTCTGATAGTTCAGATTAGGATTGAAGATATTCTTATTGTTGTAAATGTAAAGTCTGGAAAACCTATCTACAAGAGAATTGGTCTGATACTTACCAGTTGTCTGAATCTGATTGATGTCAGCGATCTTCAGTTGAGTACCTCCTACATTCCTAACTACTACATCAGTAGCGAAAAGTCTTTGGAGTCTACTAAATAATGTGGTATCTGCCATCTAATGGTATATTTTATATAAATAGTTCTATTTTAGTAACCAAGAGATGTCTTCAACATGACCTGATCCATTATCTATAAGATAAGGATTACTTTGTTGAAAACCAACTTGAATAACAGAATTATTTTTTTTATTTAGATTTGTTATAGAACTCAACTGGGCTCTGGTTAGATCCATCCCTTGTTGTCTCATCTGTAAAGCAGTATCTCTGACATATAATCCAATAGCAAATGCCATTACCAAGTCATCATTGTATCCTACTTGAGCCTGAGGTTTTCCATTCTTCCAGATAAATACTCTCATCTCTTTTAGTAATCTCTCTGAATAAATCTTTACAGACTTCTCATGAACATATTCCATCATCTTTGCAACAAGCAATGGCCTTACTTTAGCTGAGTTAGTAAATCCAGGTGTTAGCTTGTCTCTCTCATACTTTGCCATATAACTCTGAACAGTCTCTTGATCTGATGAGGAAGAGTAATAAAGGTTTCTGTACTCTCTTTCCATAATCTGTTCAATAGTAGCCCAACCAATGTTTGCATTCTCTACTACTAATAAAGCATCATTGTACTCAGAAGCAATACCTACTAATACATTACCAAACTCTTTTGGAGATAACTTACCTTTGTATTCAGCTACCTGTTCTGCTCCTTCTACATCAAAGATGTGATAGGTAGAGAAATCCTGTCCATCACCTCTTGCGACATCAGCTACAACCATGTAACTCTTCATTGGATCTCTATGCTTCCATATCCATAAGTTTCTATCTATTCCCCTTACTTCAATAGGTTGAACAGTTGAAGAGGTTTCATACCAAGTTAGTACTTCAGGGTCTAATACAGTATCTCCAGAAGATAAGAAGTCACAGTCACATTCCTGTGCTGCCATCTTTGGACCTAAGTCTCTATCTTGTAACTTTCTCCATGCTTCTGTTCTCTCAGGGTGTACTGACCAAGGTAACTTTACAGGTGTGAAACTGTTCTCTCCTAACTCAGCCTTTTGCCAGGTCTGATGAAACCAGTTTCCTATTCCATTAGGAGTAGATAAAGCCATACACTGTCCACCTGTTGCTAAGGTTTGTTGAGCGGCAACATAAGTCTCTTCAATGTTATCAATAAATCCTGCTTCATCAATCAATAACAATGATACTGCTTCTGATCTTGCTGCATCAGAGTTAGAGGATTTAGCAGTAACTTTTGAACCATTACTAAGTCTCAAAGATAACCTATTCTTCTCTACTGCTTTTAGCCTCAACCAAGAAGGTAAATGTTCATACATGAACTGTACTTTGTTGACTAAGTTTCTTGCAGTAAGTTGAGTAGTTGCTAATGCTAATACATTCTTATTATCATGGAAGAGCATCAACCACATTGCATATCCTGCTGCTAAAGTAGAAATACCTAACTGCCTGGATTTTAAAGTGATAATGTTATTGTTGTCTCTGAATATGTTCAATACCTTCTCCTGAAATGGATACAGTTCAAAAGGTATCCTTCCTCTCTGTGGATGTTGAATAGAACAATACTTTCTCATAAAGTAAGCAGGATCTTTTTTACACCTTGCATACTCCTGTAGTATTGCTCCTCTAACCTTTTTTGGATCTATCTTTTGTTCACTCATTTTCCTATCTTCCAGTACATTCGGCCTGATATGATAGGATGGAAATCTGAATCTATTCCTAAACCAAAACCGTATACATTTCTTTTCTTATTCACATACATCAACTCTCCACTAATGTAATCTATTGGAGATTCACTCTGTACAGGATTTATCATCCCTCCTATCGAAATACCACCGAAAAGTTCCCTCCTGTAGAGGTAAACAGTATTAGTAACTGTAGTTGTTGGGATGAATATGTTGGATTGAACATCTCTAAATGAAATTAAGTTTCTAGTAATAGTGTCATTTACTATGATAGAACCTAATGTATCCACCTGAATAGTATCAGTGTAGAAGTACTTTGCGTAGTAATCTTTCAATACAGAAACAGTATCAATAGGTGTAGAGAAAGTATCTATGTTTATAACTACCTTCTCAACTATCTTAGGAACATACTCTGTCTTCTCTACCTTTACAGTGTCCCACTTTACTACAACTTCTGTCTTTACTATCTCATCAACAATAGGATCTACTCTTCTACATTGTGTCAACCACAGTAAAAGTATTCCTAAGGATAGGATAATAATATGTTCAAACTTAAAACCTCTCATATCTGTAAATATGTTTTAACTAACCTTTAGGTGTACTGATGATATTGAGCTCTGAGATCCAGCATAGTTTACTATGTCAGTTACTGCATCTTCTACCTTTGCAGGGTCACCTGTCTCTAATACCTTTATCACATAAAGTGCTTGATACTTAGAAGAGATCCAATCTGTGGATTTCTCTCTTAGTTCTTCTTCTGTAATATTGAACTCTCCATGTTTTTTAGCTAACTCAATAAACTCTTTTATAAAAGAACTTGATAACTCTACTGCTCTCTTTAGTGCTTCTTTCTGTGCAGGAATATCTCCTGCTCCATTTTTAGATAAAAGCATCTTCAATACTCCTCCTCCAATCTTACCTTGAGAAGCTGTCTTACCTTTCAATTCTCCTTGGAAGCTTGATCCATCTGTTGAAAAGGTTCTTAGTTGCATCTTTGCACTAGACTTGAAGTTTATATAAGCATCTTTAGAGGTAGGAGATACAATAGCAGAAGCATACTCATCTTTCTCTGACTGTAACTCTTTTGCTCTAACTGTTAGTTTGCTTTCAGGACCTAGTTTCTTTAGTGATGCTCCTAGTAACTTTCTTTCATCAAATAACTCAATCATCTGATTATTTAGTTCTGCAATACTTCCTGTCTTCAGTTGAAGGTTCTTTACTGCAGGGGATACTAACCAGATATCTGAAGGGTTCCACTTATCATCTTGAATCTTCCATCCATTATCTTTTCTAACCTTTCTCCAGGCTTGATAAACACTTTCTACAAACTCTGACCCTCTGTGGAATTCAAATCCTTTTCCAGCATACCCTAATAGCATCTTAGCAGTGTTGATAAAAGTATCTGCCCATCCTGGTGAGTTGGTGATAAAGTAAATAATGTCTTCAATAGAGGATGTAGTGTTGATATCTTTAGCAATTGATTCTAGATTCTCTTTTGTTAGGTCTTTAGATGAGATATCAGATCCTATTTTTTGAGCTAAAGCATTTACTGCGCATTGACAGGATTCTTGAATATCTGTTTGTGCTGCTCCTCCTCCTGAACCTTTTCCACCTCCAAAGTCTGTGGTCTTCTTCAATTTACTAGTGGTAATAGTATTACCATCTTTATCCTGTAAGGTAACAGGACCCTTATCAGGTGTCCATGCTTGTAGTTCTGCTACTTTCTCTCCCTTAGGATCATCTACTGTAAATAAAGTATCACCTTTGTCTAACTCTAAACCTTCTCCATTCTTGATCTTTTGAATCAAGATATCAACTCTCTCTTCTTTAGTCTTAGAGTTTTGTTTACCTAACTCTTTAGGTGTCAATGGTGATTCAGTTAGATCTATTCCAAAAGTTTCTTTTAGTATCTTTAGATCTCCTTTGTTGTTGAGATCTGGATAACCCTTTTCTGTTCTCCAAGACCACTCCTGTATGAGTTTATCTAGTGTATCCATTTTTACTCTTCTCCTGTGTCAAAGATATCTTCTCCTTCTGCATCTGTGGTTCCTGAATCAGCTCCGCCTGCGTCTTCTTCTCCTCCAAAATCGTCTCCTCCTTCTTCAGATCCAAACTCATCATCACCAGATGCGGTTTCACCAGCAGGTCCATACTTTAGTAACTCATTCAACCTACCTAAAGCAGCCTGGTACTCATTGATGTTCTTCAAAAAGAATCTCTTTCCTTCTATCTGTGCTTGAAATCCTTTTCCTAACCACTTCAAAAGAAAAAACTGACCATTCTTTAAATGAATCTTGAAAGTAGAAGGTTTAGGAGATACCCAAGAAATCTCATCTATAAAGAAACCATACTCTTTGGTCAATAACTTTACAATATTGTCTCTTAGAGTTGGGAACTTTGAAAGGATCTCATCAGTAGCAGTAGGGAGTTCTCCTCCTTCTGCAAGTACCTCAAAGTAAACCTCTTCTAATAATTCTACTATCTGTTTCTTATTCATCTTTGTCTAGTTCTTGGTCTCTACTTGTTCCAGCAACCTCTTTATCATACATTACTTCTAACTTCTTCTTAGTAATAGTTAAAGTCTTTAGTTGATCTACTACTGATTTATCTCCTTCTTTGTACTTCTTAGCAAGATCCTTCATTAGAGTGATAACCTGATCAAGTGCTTTCTTAGTTTTAGATACTCCTTCTTCTAATTCTTCATTGAAGTTCTGCTTATGCTTTTCCTTTCTAGTGTACTTAGACTTATCTTTGTGAGTTTGTTGAGTCATCTGTTGACCTACTTGACGAGAACCTTCTCTCTCTTCAGGAGTGTCTCTTCTCTTTCCTCTACCAGGATGATTATCTTCATTCCAGTAACTCATCTGTTGTGTGTACCTGTCAACAAAGGTTTTAGGTTCTTCTTCTTCTTCTTTATCTTTATCCCGAGAGCTAAAGAAACTTTCCATCATCTCTTCGTCTGCCTCATAATCATGTACTTCGATGTCGTGTGCTTGGAAAGACATCATAAGATCATAGATTACTTCAGGATCAAAAGATGCATAAACATTTGAACCATACATCTCAATAGCTTCTTCTGTGAACTGATCTCTGTAAATGTCTGCTGCTTTTCTTGCATCTCTAACTGATACTTCAATAAAGTAAGGTTCGTCCAACTGACCTCCCATACCTTCTTCTATCTCTTTTCTGTAAGTTTCTTTATCATGATCTATCTGATCTTGAGTAAGCTTCTGTAAGTAAGCAGTCTTAGGATTATCAGGTAACTTGTCTATGTTACCCTGTCTGAACTGTTGTAAGAAGTAAATCTTTGCTTGTTCGTCATCTGAGAGTCTTCCTTCTTCTAGAGAGTAGAGGTCATACGCATCTAAGGTTTCATATCTAGACTGTCCTCCATTATTCATTGGACCATGAACTTGTTTGAACCTAGGTGAACCATAAGCCCAAGACCTATCCATTGTAGGATGGTCTTTGTAAGGATCTGTTTCAGCAGAGATGTCTCCAGTGTGATCATATCCTGCTTGCTTCATCTTCTCAATAAACTCTTCTTTACTGCCAGCTTCAATAGTGCTGTCTATACTGACTAAAATAAATGGAGAGTTTTCTTTACCTTCTTCTAATAAAGGTCTGAGAGCATCTAAGATATCATCTAGAACATTTTCATCTCTAATAGATAAAATGGTTTGTGTAAACCTCTGTGGGCCGTGTAAGTCAGCTATTCTCTGTAACTCTCCTCTAGATATTCCTAAGGATTCTGTTAGCACTGTGGTGTTCTCTTTTACCCAGGCCTCATACATCTCTTGATGCTCATCAGGGATTGCATTATAAAAGTCTTCATCTCCTTTAGCAGGATGATCTTTACCGTAATGGTGATCTAAATACTCCTCTCCTTCTAAGTAATGTTTTACTGTTCCAATGTAATCAGAGATCTTAGTGATCTTAGATTGAATCCAAGCATCTAACTCTTGACCATCATCAATCATCTGTAACAACTCTTGAGAGTATTCAGCTACCTTTAGTAACTCAATCTTTGCCATATCAGAGTCATCATTAGGATTGTGTTGATGATCTTCTTTTAGCTTTTTACCCTTAGCAGTCTCAATACTAGTGATGTTTGGATCTTTCTTTAGATCCTGAGATCCTTTTTGATCTAAATCTGTGGTATGAGTCTTTCCAGCTTTATCAGTAACGAAAGTGGTTTCTTCATCAACAGGTTCTACCATCCTAGCAGCCATCGACATAAAGTCAGGGAACATACTGTTGGAATATTTCCTAGCAGCGTGTAGAACTAAACCCTCTCTGTCAGTCTGATACTCTTCCCAATCATCCCAATAAAAGTCTACTGCTTCTTCTGCTGCTGACATGATCTGATTCAATCCAGGAAATTCTTTTGGTTCACCTAAATGCTTATGCATTGACTGATTCATTGCATACTGGTCTGAACTTCCCCATTCTTTTAGAACTCCCTCCTTAGGAGTATCCTCTTGAAGGATCTCTTGAAGAGCTTTTTGTACTAAATCTTTATTGATTTTCATGAGTGTGAATGTTTTATTCTAATAAATAGTGACTAGTCATGGTAGTTGATAAACCTACGTAATGCCTTAGCTTTAGTACTTCCTTTATCTTTTAGACTACTTAACTTCTGTCTTACCTTAGAGATCTTGATCTTCCCATCTTTACCCTTTAGGTCAGAGTCTCTAGATAAGATACCTGGGTTCATTGCTTTATGAACATTCTTATCCTCTTTGAGGACTTCTCTGATAATCTCTGTCAATCTTTCTTTAGTCATAGCTTTATAATAGAAACTACAAAAATATTACAATAGGTCTCCTATTCTCCCTGACGTAGTTCTTCTTCGGATGTTTGAGATAGGAAACTTCATTAGCTATTTATCATTTCTCTCTTGCCAGTCATAGGAGATGCTATCCTTTTCAATAGGTCCACCTTTAGCCCAGGTTCTACAGCTTCTTGCAGAATGACACTTGAAGTGATGCATCCAACAATATCCTAGTCTTCCATCTTCATCAGAAGTTACACCTGGCATACATTCTTCCATTCTAGGAGAAATGTCAAATGCAACACAGTTACTACAGTTAGTTCCTTTAGCAGCCTCTTCAGTAGTGTCCCAGTATTTTGCAATATCCTTCCAGTAATCACCAGGTTCATCTACATTTAGAGGTCCATACTTTATATGATCTGCTTTGATAGAAGCATCTCTGTTTTTAGTATTGATTTCTAAATCTTGAGTTGCTACAGGACAGACTGTCGCTGCTTCTAATAAAATGTTGACTAGCTTTTTCATTTCTATTCCACAGTTACAATATCTGTTCTCAGGACTCTACGTCTCCTTCCATCTATTACAACTACCCACTTCTTTCCTAATCTTGATGGAGTACTGGTGATTTTATTTCCTTGATAGTACATACCTGGTTCAGTAGGTGTTGAAGTTTTTTTCTTAGTAGTTTTCTTTTCTACTACTTCTTCTACTTCTTCTTCTACAGGTTCTACCTCTTCTACTTCTTCTTCAAAGTCTTCTGTAAAATCTGGTTCAGGTTCTACATCCTCTTCTACTTCTTCAACCACCTCTTCTGGTGACTCTTCAACTACTTCTTCAATAGTCTCTACAACTTCTTGAGATTCTTGTACTTCTACAATCTCTTCTTTGATAATATCCTCAGACATAATAATAATCTTTAGTTATAAATAGTGTTTTATTTAGTGTCCAGGTAGGTATCAATGTGATCTACATACTCCTGTAGTTTAGATAATACCTCCTGTCTATGTTTATCATTTGACTTCCAGTCCTCTATGGTTCCATCCTCAGTAACGAAGTTAGTGGATTCGGTTAGGAAGTCTTCAAAGTATGCTTTTGCATTTTTAGCAAAGGCTCTAATGTTGCCATGAACCATCTGTTTTTCATAAGCTTCATACATTCCTGCTTGTCTGAGTTGCGATTCATAATCAATAACACAATCATAACACATTCTATGTATCTTCCACATTTTATCAGAGAACCTATGCTTCATAGTTCCTCCACATTTAGGACAGCATAAAGGTTTCTGTAAATACTTCTTTGCAGAGTCTAGCTTATTGATAGTCTGTTTCAGTCCATCCTGAATAGTCCAAGTTCTTCCGTCCTCTTCCCAGATGTCTCCTTCTTGATACTTCTCTCTCTTTTTAGAGTATCCAGAACCTATCTGAGTCTTTCCTGTAAAATCTTTATTGACAAGGTTTCTTGCCCTCTGAACATCTCTCTGTTTAAACTCTTTCTTGAGTTTCGTCTCCTTCATACAACTTCTTGATTTGTGAAATAACATTTGATGGATTACCATTCTCAGGATGATGTATTCCAATACCACCAGATGATTCCCATCCTTTGATATTACTCTCTCTATCATCAATAAGAATAGGTATCAATCCTTTTGCAACATCTTGTGCTGCTATCTCTTTCTTGTTCTTAGAACTCTTGAATAATATCTCATAACTTCCTAGGTTTTGAGATACCCATTGACTCTTTCCTTCCATAGCAGATTCATCAAAAGAATTAAAGTCACCTTGCTTTCTTGGAGGTGCAGTTAGTATCTTTGGATCATACTCTTTGATGGATTCCCATAAAGTCTTACCTCCAGGAGTCCAAGGCATTCTTGACCAGAACTTAGAACCTACTCTTCTAATCATTGCCCAGAAGTAAGGTGCTCCTTTTTCACTCTCTATCTCTCTTGGTCCTTTACTGAATAGATCTTCAAATCTTGTTTTGAAATCGCAAATGACTCCGTCCATGTCGCAGTACAATACATACTTCTTACTGTCTGGATTTAAATCTTCTTTTGTGATCTCAAATAAGTCTACTAAACTGTTTTTCATAACTTTTGTTTTATACCTAATGCAGGTAGTCTTTTTGCCCACATCTTTTTTACATCTTCTACATCCTTTACTGTTAGATAAGGATTACCTTCCTCATCAAATTGTTCTGTAAATGCATACAAATATTGATCTACTATATCTTCAAATGGTCTTTTTTGTTTCTTTGCAGATAAGTACAACCCTTGAATATTAGCATCTATCTCTGAAGGTATGGTCAAGTACTTGACTCCGTTATCTACTACACCTTGAGCTATCTGATTTCTAAACTCTCTTTCTTCTTCAGTACCAAACTTACCTCCAAACTGTCCATCTTTATCAAAAGATTTATCCTTCTTATTTCCTCCTGCTTGAGTGAGGTGTTCCATCTCATGTCTAATAACATCAGTTAGTTGACTTGATAGCTCTTCAAAGTCTCCAGGGAAGTTGTAAGGATCTAAAACAAACTCTACCTCTAATGTAGGTTGTGTCCATTCATTATCAGGACCAAAACCTCCTTTGTAGGCTCCTCCATCTCTCATAATCTTATTCAACCCTTTTACAAACATTACCTTGAGTTCATAGTCAAACTCTAATCCAGTTTCTTTTTGAAACTCTTTATCAATGTCTTCTGGGATGTCTAGTAAGAGTACAGGGTAAGTATCTTCTAATACTTTCTTGATAGATACTAAAGTGCTCTCTTGATTTGGATCTCCAAAGTAACCTTCCTTGTAGTGATGCATC
>ENA-ORDA01002290-ORDA01002290.1-marine-metagenome-genome-assembly--contig:-NODE-2290-length-14762-cov-3.005107_pt1 | contig 14762 bp, 19 predicted proteins | sample MGYA00237778_ERZ508506 | MGnify/ENA primary metagenome ERZ508506 (study PRJEB26177, sample SAMN06267891) | marine metagenome | isolation source: Monterey Bay, California, USA | place: Pacific...
CATGAGGATAAACAATTACCAAAGCATCCATTTCATCTTTTCCAGAAAATTTATTTACCGCTAATTTATCACTTACAATTTTACCGTTATCTACAGTTAATCCTTTCAATTCTGCAGTTTTAGCATCAAATGAAACATCCATATATGTTCCTGAAGTATATAAAATAATGTCTTTTCCTGTTTTCCAGTTATTGTATCTTTGATGAATTTCTTGACGGTTTAACTTATAAGCAAAATATTTAGCTCTCACTCTTTTACCACTTCTTTTCATGGAAATAACCTTATATTGTTCACCATTATGGGTAATAGATGATGCCTGAACATATTCAGAATCATAGGCTGGCACAAGTCCTGATAGATTATTAGAAGAGCTGCAAACAAGAACAGTGACAGAAAGAAAAATTATTTTAAAAAATTTCATAATTATTAATTGGAGTTTATTTTTTCGAATTTAGAAAGATTTTTTTAAATGAAAATATGAAAGTGAAAATAGTAAGAAAAATTAAAAATACCAATGTTAACTTTGTCAGCAAACTGGTACTTTTATAAATTCTGTTCCATATATACATATATCTACCTTCTGTTAAATAGTTAATCATTTTTTCTTTTTTAGAAAAACCAAACGAAACAAAATATTTTTCCATAGAAAGACATGATACTAAATATTTGTATCTAAAGTCATATCTTAATTTAGAATTGTCTCCATTATATTTATACATTAAACTAGAAATTTGACTCATCCAAAATTCATAAGTAACATCAAATAGAAATTTGTTATTTGGATAACATTCACCATAATGTTTCATTTTTTTAGCCCATTCAATTTTATTGATTAAAAACTGAGGATTGAATTCTGCTAATTCTTTGGACTTGTATTCTTTTAAACTATCTGTTAAAGCAACCAATAGTGTATTCATACTTATATCCCAGTGATTGTTGTAGTTAGAATCTAAAATCATAATGTGATTAGAAATATTATTAACATCACAGTAACCAGACTCTCCGATATATTTCTTGTATGGAAACTTTTTAACTATTTCTGAACTATCAATATTTTTGATTTCCTTAGATAAATTAAACTCTGAGTAAGGTTCACATTCTTCTAAGACATATAAATCAGTATCGTCGTAGTTTTCCGTTGCAGTAATAATAAAATAAATAAAGGCAACAGTAGTGGAAACAGAGACAAATAACAGAATTAGGTTGACTTTTTTAAACATTTAATTAAAATTATAATGAATCTTTTTTCTTTAAAGCTATAAAAATACTAATAAAGAAAATGGAAGAAAGCATTAAAATAAAAGTAAAATCGAGTTCTATACTGTTAGTTAAATCTCCAAAATTATCAGAGTATGAGGAGTGAAATTGATTTTTAATTTGATTCCCTGAATCAATTATGTTTGTTAATCCACCCGAAGATTCTTGAACTGGGTATTCTGAATATACCTCTTTCTGAATAATTGAAAGTCCTTCAGTTCCCCACCTCGCAATAGTAAAGTAACTTATTATTTCAACAACTGGATTAGTAATTTTAGCCACAACACCAGCTAACATTATTTGTGGTATTAACGATATGGGAACTATGGACATTACTTTTTCTGGCTTATCTACTAAAGAAGACAGCATTAAACCCATTAGAGTTGCGGAAAATGTAACTAAGATCATCCAAGTTATAGTACTAAAAACATCATTCCAGTTTGGTTCTGATGAATCATATCGATAATAAATTATAAGAGTAAATAATGTTGCTTGTAGAATAGCAAAAAAAGACATTATTGTTATTTTGGAAAATATTCGAAAAGCAATTTCTTCTGGGTCTATCTCTGTTAAAGATACTGAAAAAACTTTATCTCAATTGACTGAAACTGAAGAATCTTTAGATGGTTTTATCAAAAAGGTATCGGATTATTCACATATTTTTAATTCTATGAAAAAAGAGTTAACTGATTTGAAACCTGAAAACTTAACATCTCTTGAAAATGAATTTTCAAAGAATACTGCATCTGAAAATGACTCTAATCTAAAATCTAAAACTATTTTATCCGAAATTAATGAAATAAATTCTAAAATTCCTGAAGTTATATCTAAAATTGAAGGCAAATTGAGACTATTTTCTAATTCTAAATAATCGTCTTGAATCCAACTGAAACGATCCTCGGGGTGTTTTAAGATTTCGAAAAAAGCATCTGGATCACTATTTTGATTGATGTATTGTGCATAAGCTTTTGAATCCTCTTTTTTGGTATCGGCAAGATTGGTAACTTCCTCTTGCCAGTAGTAAAACTCATTTAACCCTTGCCAAACAAAATCACTAATTTGGAGTTCCCCCTCAAGACTGATAGCAGTGTCATCCGTGTCTAATGATTGGTCTTCAACAGTTACTGCATCAATGGGCTCGACTTTGCAACCTAGAAATACGAAAAGCCCAAATAAAAGAAAAAAATAAAGTTTGAATTTTGACATAAGGAATTTCTTGAAGGTTTTTTAAACAAATAAACATCCAAATTTATTCAAATTGTCTGATTTAATCATCTTTTTTATTATTTCTGTAACAAAATTGAAAGTAAATTCGTTTCTATGATATACAAATAATATGCAATTGATTGCGGACCAACAATTTTTAGATCAAATTCAAGATATTCGAGATAAAGTATTTCGTATCACAAAACGGATATTGGTATCTCAAGAAGAAGCAGAAGACGCTACTCAAGAGGTAATCATCAAATTATGGAATCTTGGTTATGAAAAGCGAAACGGTTTTAAAAGTATAGAGGCTTACAGTGTAACCATGGCAAAAAATCACTGTCTAGATAGGCTTAAGTCAAAGCAGGCTCAAGTACTTACTCTTGACGAAGCCATAGTGATGCCAAAAACAGTTTCACTTCAAAAAGAAATAGAGGCATCAGATGATTTGAACTGGGTTACGCATTTAATTAATCAGTTGCCAGAGAAAGAAAGAATGATAATCCAATTACGTGAAATAGAACATTATGACTTTGATCAAATTGCTAGTATTCTAGAAATACCAGAGGGAACCGTCAGAGTGTATCTTTCACGCACACGAAAAAAATTAAGAAATCAATTTTTAGAAATACAAAAACATGGACTCTAATAAAATAAAACTCTTGTTGACTAAATATTTAGAGGGAAGTACGAGCTTATCCGAAGAAGAAACGTTACGCTTGTATTTTAAAACTACAGAAAATATTCCATCAGAATGGGAAGGGTACCGTATGTTTTTTGGATATTTTGATTTAGCCAAAACGGAGGGGTGTCCAAAAGGCAGAGGTAGACAGAAGTTTGGATTTAGACCTTGGATGGCAGTTGCTGCAATTATTGCTGTAATTTTTTCAATCCAGTTTTATTCCTCTCAACACCCTACACTCTCTCCCGATCAAAAAGAAGCTCAACTTGCATTTATGCAATTTAAGTCCAATATGAAGAAAGTCTCTTCTCACTTAAACAAGGGTGCCGAGAAAGTCGCTTATCTTGATTATTGGAATTCAACAACTCAAAAATTAATTAAATAAACAAAAATGAAAAAAGTAAATCTTGTATTATTCGCCTTATTGTTCTCTTTTTTAGTGAACGGGCAATCTATTTTTGAACGATACGCTAACAGTGATGATGTGAGCCTAGTTTCAATCAGTCCAAAGATGTTTAAAATGTTAGGGCAAATGAGTATAAACTTTGATGATCCTGAGGCTCAAGAGTATTTGGATATGGTTTCAAGCATCAATAATTTTAAAGTCCTTATTTCAGGTAATAATGAAGTGAGTGATGAAATGTTAAAATGGGTAAAAAAAGAGGTGTCTTCCAAAGATCTTGAGGAATTAATGACTGTAAAGGATATCGAAGGAGATGTTTCTTTTTATGTGAAAGATGGAAGCTCTGAGGACCATGTTGAAAAATTACTCATGTTTGTAACGCAGCATTCTGAGGGAAGCTTGAATAATCTTGAAATAAATGGTAGAGATATTGAATCGGTACTTCTTTTGTTAGAAGGGGATATTGATCTAAACAAAATCTCAAAATTGACAGATCAAATGGATCTTCCAGGTGGAAGACAACTCAAGAAAGCACAACAAAAACAATCACTATAGAATGAGAAAGACACTTTGGATTAGTTTAGTTGTTGGTACGCTATTTGTTTCATGCGGTAAAAGTCCCAGCTTACAATCATACTATGTTGAAAAAATGGATGACGCATCGTTTTTTATTATTAACCTTCCAATACAATTAGATAGTCTTTTTGCAAATAACTTGACTGCTAAAGAGCAGAGTGCATTGGAAAGCATTGACAAATTGAATTTATTATTTCATCGTTCGAAAGAAGGTCAAGAAGAAAAGTATAAGAATGAATTGTCTGAAGTAACAACAATCTTAGCTCAAGATAAGTACCAGCACTTGATGGATTTCAAAGCATTTGATAAGGCCAAAGGAAGTATTATGTTTGAGGGGAGTAGTAATCAGATTGAGGAGGGCATTGTGTTTGTCAATTCCACCAAAATGGGTTTTGGAGTTTTACGTGTAATAGGTTCCGATATGGAACCCGCAGTTATCATGACTTTAGTAAAAAAGGTAAATCCCGATCAAATGAAAAAGCAATTAGGATCTACAGCAGAAATCTTAAAGGGGATTTTTGATTAAATCCCCGTATAATTAAAAGGAGTAATTGTTTTAAGCTTGTCTTTTAAGCTATCCTCAACATCAAGGCCCGAGATGAATTGTTGGATTGCTTCTCTGTTGATAATCGAATTGGTTCTAGTCAATTCCTTCAAAGCTTCATAGGGATTTGGATAACCTTCTTTTCTTAAAATAGTTTGAATAGCCTCGGCTACAACAGCCCAGTTTGCATTGAGATCATCCTCAATTTTAGTAGTGTTCACCAATAATTTTCCAAGCCCTTTGAGTGTAGATTTAAGCCCAATTAGTGAATGGCCAAAAGGGACTCCAATGTTTCGTAATACAGTACTATCTGTTAAATCTCTTTGTAATCTTGAAATGGGAAGTTTTGAAGATAAAAATTCAAAAACAGCATTTGCAATTCCTAAATTCCCCTCAGAATTCTCAAAGTCTATTGGATTTACTTTGTGAGGCATGGCAGAAGAACCTACTTCTCCTTCCTTGATTTGTTGTTTGAAATAATCCATAGAGATATATTGCCATAAATCTCGATTCAAATCAATTAATATGGTGTTGATTCGTTTCATATTGTCACATAAAGCGGCAAATGAATCATAATGCTCTATTTGAGTTGTAGGAAAAGAGTAATTTAAGCCTAAGGCAGATTCAACAAAGTTAGTTCCAAACGCTTTCCAATCAATATCAGGATAAGCTACTTTATGCGCATTGAAATTTCCAGTTGCACCAGAAAACTTAGCTCCATTAGGAATTTGAAGTAACATTGCTTTTTGAATGTTTAAGCGTTGTACAAAAACATCAAATTCTTTTCCTAGCCTAGTAGGGGATGCGGGTTGACCATGAGTTCTTGCTAGTAGCGGGATGTCTTTATACTCAATAACCATTCCTTCAAGTAATTGAATAACATTTTCCAATTCTGGAAGGTAGACCTCATGTACTGCATTTTTGACCGATAATGGAATCGCTGTATTGTTTATGTCTTGTGAGGTAAGTCCAAAATGGATAAACTCTTTGTATTCTTGGAGTTGTAGTTTATCAAACTCTTTTTTGATATAGTATTCTACAGCTTTAACATCATGATTTGTTGTGCTTTCAATTTCTTTAATTTGAATCGCATCATCAGAAGTGAAATGCAAATAAATGCTTCTTAATTCTTCAAACAAAGAAGGGTTAAAATCAGCAAGCTGAGGAAGAGGTAACTCGCAAAGGCCAATGAAATATTCAATTTCAATTTGAACTCTATACTTGATTAATGCCTCTTCAGAAAAATAGGCAGAAAGTGATTTTGTTTTTGAACGGTACCGACCATCAATTGGTGAGATGGCGTTTAATGCGGTAAGCAACATGATGTATTTATTAGTGCTGCAAAGATACGTTGAAAATAGGTGTTGATAAAATTAATTCTTAAAAACACTTCGAATAACTGGGTAAATTCCAACTGGAAATTTTCTGTTAGAATGAAGAAGTAGATCCGATAGATGGGTTTGGATTTCAGGGAACTCTTTTTTGAAGAGAAGTAATGTTCTTATGCAAAAGTTCAAGGGCGCCGCTTTATCTTCTGTAATAATCCAGTCCAGACAGATTGAAATGACTCCTTCTTTTTGAGTTTTGGTGAGGGAATTTTGATTCGTTTTATTTTTTAAAAAATGCCAAAGCGTTTTGCTATGGGCTCTCCTCATACTGGAATTTTCAATTTTCATCAATGATTGAATAGAGAGATCAAAAAAAGGCCAATATCTGCTTAGGTCCTTTAAGATGTAAAACTCCCATACCCAAGCTGCATAGATATGCTCTCTAGTATAACGAGTATTATGTGCTAATTCAAACAGTTCGTTTATTGATTCAGTATGATTTTCAACATATCGTGCACAATAGAGACGATTTTCACGAGCGGCTGTTAGGGGTTTGAATAAGGTACTAAGGGAAGGCATTTTCTAGAGTTGGAGTACTCTGAACTCTTCATAACATTTACTAATTCCCTCTAAGATTTGAAGGTCATTGGCTTCTTTTATGAAAGCATCCGAGTAGTTACAATTTCTTAAAATATCATTAATATCAATTCTCTTCAATCCGAGGAGTTGCATTAATACTTGGCGATCAAATTTTGAAGCAAGAAGATTTTTGATTTCATCGTCCTCTCTCATCTTTTTTAACTTGCGCATTTGGATTTGATTTTTACCAAATATATTATTTAATAAATCTGCAGGGTTAAAAAGATTTTCGATGGATTTAGATATGGAATTTGGATTTCTTGATCCAGCTTCATAACCTCTATTGGGCAAACCGGAGATACTATAGCGACGTGCAGTATTGATAGGTGCATTGCGAACATCAATGTCTAGATACCCGGTAAGCTGGTAGGGTCGTACTACAATTTCTTCTAGTGCAAAAGCAAGCTCTGTCATTTTAAAATTTGCATTACCAAATTTGATCATGTCATTGGTCACTGCAATTTTCAAAGGCTTATAGCCTAGATAGGAAAAGTAAAGCGTATCATTTGCTTTGGCTGGAATTACAAAATTTCCCTTTTGATCAGTAATGGTACCAATCACCTGAGTAAGATTGAGAATATGAACACTAGGCATAGGCAAGCCCGTTGTTTCATTTTCTAGGCGGGCACTGAAATTTTCCTGAGCAAAGCCATTATAAAAAGAAATTAACATCAGTAGTCCCCAAATTTTCCTCATGTGATAAAATTAGCTAAAATTCACGGAAAGTATTTTAGCTCTCTGGTATTATTATAATTTTTTTAGCTGATTGAGTCCGTTTAAGAAATTTTGGGTTGCAATTGCACGATGACTTATGGTGTTTTTAATAGTGTCATCCAATTCTGCAAAAGTTTTATGATAACCTTCTGGAATGAAAATGGGATCATAGCCAAAACCACCTTGGCCTCGTTTTTCAAAAATGATGTTTCCTTTTACAATTCCTTCAAAAAGCTGAATATTTTTATCAAAAGAAGCGGCAATCACCGTTCTAAATTGAGCTTTGGTGTTGGGATTTCCTTTTAGTTTTTCCCAAACTTTTTTAATGTTTTCTTCATTGTTTTTGGCTTCGCCAGCATACCGAGCAGAATACACACCTGGGGCTCCGTTTAGGGCATCAATTTCTAAACCTGAGTCATCAGAAAAACAATGAAGCCCGTATTTGTATTTAATAAAGTTTGCTTTGATTGTAGCATTTTCTTCAAGTGTACTTCCTGTTTCTTCTATTTCTTTATGACAGTTAATGTCCGTCAAACTTAAAATCGAAAAATGAGAGGGAACCAGCTTTTTTAATTCCTCTACTTTGTCTTGGTTGTGGGTTGCAAAAATTAATTTCATTTCATTAGTTGATTAGAGTAGTAGATTAATGAATTGAGTTTTGAGATACTAATCATTATGATATGGGTGATTGTTGATTATGGTTAATGCTCTATACAATTGCTCGCAAAAAAACAATCGTATCATTTGATGAGAGAAAGTCATTTCAGAAAGTGCGATTTTTCGGGGGAATTTTTGGTAGAGTGCTTCGGAAAATCCAAAAGCTCCGCCTACTATAAAAATAATTCTTGAACCCCCAGAAATCATGTGTTGCTCTATTTGTTTTGCAAACCCCTTGGAGGTAAACGACTTTCCTTTTTCATCTAATAAATAAACAAAATCTCCTGGTTTGATTTTTTGAAGAATCTTTTTAGCCTCTTCTTTTTTTATCTCAAGAGGTTGCGTTTTCTTATTTGCTTTTGGATCTGCAACAAATTGAACAGAAAATTTAATGAAATATTTAAGTCTTTTGACATACTCTTCAGTGGCATCAGACCAAAAAGTACGATCCGTTTTTCCAACACATAACAAAACAATTTCCATAATACAAAGGTACAAAGCCTCTGGATTTTTAAATGATTTATATCCCTATATGATTTTGCCGATTATCTTTGTAAAAAGAAACAACTGACTATATGTCAAAAATTTCACAACTTCCTGTAATTAAATCAATTATCGGTTTTGCAAAAGCTGTTAAGCCTCTAGGCTTTTATGGATTTTCAATTTATGATCTTTTGGAGATGTATGTTATTGGAATTGTAAAAGGCACTTTATCCTCTAGGGCTGGGAGTATTTCTTTTAGTTTTTTTATGGCCTTGTTTCCTTTTTTATTATTCATTATTAATTTGATTCCTTTTGTGGATATGATCCCCTTTATCCACATTGAAAACTTTGATCAAACTTTCCTGAATTATATCGAATTGTTTTTGCCTTCTGAAACTCAAACTTTTTTTACAAGTATTTTTGAGGACATTAGAAATAAACCTAGAGGGGGACTTTTGTCTTCAGTTTTCTTATTGTCAATTTTTTTATCGGCAAATGGAGTATCTGCAATTTTTGGGAGTTTTGAAGTTTCCTATCATGTTGCTTTTTCCAGAAACTTTTTTAGACAGTATTTTTTATCAGTAGGTGTGAGTGTTGTATTGGCATTTCTCTCTTTGTTTGCAGTCATAATTTTTTTTTATTTCGAGTTCTATATTTTAAATAATTTGGAATCACTTGTACCCTCAGAGATTCGATTAACTAGGATTAGTCAAATTAGTTTTTTTGGACTTTTTGCATATTTGACAGTAAGTATCCTCTATTATTTTGGAACTATTGAAGGTAGAAAAATCCGGTTTTTTTCCCCAGGAGCTTTAATGACCACTCTTTTGTTTTTCTTGACTACTTACGGTTTTGGAATTTATATTGAAAATTTTTCAACCTATAATCAACTTTATGGTTCTATAGGTGCGTTATTAATATTCCTATTGTACATCTGGATGAATTCTAATATTCTCTTATTAGGATTTGAACTAAATGCTACATTAACTCGTTTCAAGAGAGAGCCAAAGTTGATTAGCGATGAAGACTGAAGACTTATCGGCTAAATCTGTTTTTATTGACGTATTGCTTCCTTTGGCTTTACCCAAGCCTTACACTTACAAAGTTTCTTCAGAACAAGCAGAATCACTTGCAATCGGATTTCGAGTTGCTGTGCCTTTAGGTAAACAAAAAATATATACTGCTTTAGTGATTAAAATTCATGAGGTTGCTCCTCAGACCTATGAGCCCAAAACAATTGCTATGATTTTGGATGAGGTTCCTACAGTTACACTAACCCAATTGGAACTATGGGATTGGATGTCGAATTATTATATGTGTAGCCAAGGAGAAATAATGAGAGCTTGTTTGCCCGCTGCTCTATTGTTAGAGAGCAAAACAATGTTGTCAAAATGTGAGGCCACCGAAGAACAACTAAAAGCACTTTCAGACAGTCAGTATTTAGTATATGAGGCATTACAACAACAGACACTTACACTGGATGATATTAGTAAAATAATAGACAGAAAGCAAGTAATGCCCCTAGTATTAGGAATGTTAGAAATGAATGTGGCTGTGATTCATCAACATTTAGAAGAAAAGTTCAAGCCTAAAAGAGTTCGTTATATTCGTTTGGCAGATGAATACCAGTCAGAAGAAAAATTAAAAGATCTTTTTGAAAGCTTACAAAAAGCCCCAAAGCAATTAGCCTTAATAATGGCAGTTTTTTCTGCTTCTGAAGGATATAAGGAGCTTCAGAAGGTGTCAGATTTGAAAACAAAATCAGGAGTATCGAGTAGTCAATTTAAAACCCTGATTGATAAAAATATTTTAGAAGAGCACTTTCAAGAAGAGCACCGCTTGTTGATAAAACAAAAGCAGAATGAATCAGGCTTTAAAACCCTATCAGAGGCACAACAGTTAGCGTTTAATGAAATCAATGATCAGTTTACTGAGAAAAATGTAGTGTTATTTGAGGGAGTTACTTCATCAGGAAAAACAGAGGTGTATATCAAGTTAATTGAAGCAGAAATTGACAAGGGGAATCAGGTTTTGTATCTATTACCTGAAATATCATTAACCTCTCAAATTGTAAATCGTTTGGCAGCAAGATTTGGAAACCAAGTTGCAGTATATCATTCCAAATTTTCCATTCATGAACGTACTGAAGTTTGGCAAAAAGTACTAAGTGCCTCTCCTGAAGCCAAAGTAATTGTGGGTGCACGCTCTGCTGTTCTTTTGCCTTTTAAAAATTTAGGATTGGTTTTAATAGATGAGGAGCATGAAATGTCTTACAAACAATTTGATCCTGCCCCGCGATATCAAGCTAGGGATAGTGCCATTTATCTAGCTAGTATTATGCGGTCAAATGTATTGCTAGGTTCTGCAACTCCATCCATAGAAACCGCTGTAAATGTAAGAGCAGCTAAATACGGATGGGTTAAGTTAACCCAGCGTTATGGAGGAGTCTCACTTCCTAATATTGGAATCGTAGATTTAAAAGAAGCCCATCGAAAGAAGATGATGAAGGGGATGTTTTCTTCTCAATTAATTGATGCAATTCAGGATACTTTATCCAAGGGAAAACAAGTGATTTTATTCCAAAATAGAAGAGGGTATGCCCCTATATCTGAGTGCACCAGTTGTGGACATTCTCCTCAATGTACACAATGTGATGTTTCATTAACTTATCACCAAACACAACAACAACTCCGTTGTCATTATTGTGGATATCATATTCCCATGCCCACTCAATGTCATGCCTGTGGGATGCCAACTTTAACAACCAAAGGAGTGGGAACCCAACAAATTGAAGAACAGATTCGAGCTTTATTTCCTGAAACTTCTGTGGGTAGGATGGATTGGGACAGCACAAGAGGAAAATGGGGCTTTGATACTATAATAGAATCGTTTGTTCAGGAGAGAATTCAAATTCTTGTAGGTACTCAAATGGTAGTGAAGGGATTAGATTTTAAAAATGTGTTGTTGGTAGGGGTAATTAATGCAGATAATGTTATAAATTTTCCTGATTTTAGAGCTCACGAACGTAGTTATCAAATGTTGTGTCAAGTCGCAGGAAGATCAGGACGTTCTGATGAAAAGGGAAATGTACTTATACAAACCTATCAGCCTGACCATCCCACACTAAGACAGGTTTTGAACCATGATTATGAAGGATTGTACCATTCCCAACGAAAAGAACGACACCAGTATAAATACCCACCCTACTATAAAATGATTCGAATAACCTTTAAAAGTAGGCAATTTGATACGGTAAACATGGCCTCGGACTGGTTCACTAATGTATTGAAACAATCATATAAGGGAACTGTTTTAGGGCCTGTTTTTCCACCTGTTGCTCGTGTTAGGAATCAATACCACAAACAGTTAGTTGTAAAAGTAGACCATGAATTTACTTCAAAAAAAGTGAAGAAAATTATTGAACGAACGCATCAAAGTTTTCAGGCCATTGCAGCTTTTAGGAGTACGAGGATCAATTTTGATGTTGACCCTTATTGAAATTTACTTACAGAAAGGCGAAAATGTTTTTTTTGAGTTCGGCTTAGTGGGAATTCTTTATTTTCGATATTCACTCTGGAAGCAGAATAGTTTTTCACCTTGCTTAAATTGATGATATAAGACTTGTGAATCCTTAAAAATTGTTCTTTGGGTAAACGCTCCAAAAACTTTTTCATTGAGGAGAGGACTAAATATTTTCTTTTTTGGGTGATAATATTTACATAATCTCCAACCGCTTCGATCCATTGAATTTGATCCAGGATGACTTTTTCCGTTTTGAGATTGTGTTTTATTTCGATAAAATCATTTGTCTTATCCGATTTGGTAAGATTTAATTTGATTTTTCTTTCAATCCGGTCAACAGATTCTTCAATTCGGCCATGTGAAAAAGGAGGGGCGATGCAATCAGATAGGTTGTAATCGAAAGCACGTAAGGCGTCTTCAGCTTCTTCTGTCATTAGAATAATTTCAGAAGGATCCTTCAATTTTTCTATAAACTCAAATCCAGAATAAACGGGGAGCTTTGCTGAAAGGAAAATAAGATCTACAGAGGTATAGTCTAAGAAATTTTGTGCTTCAACCGCATTTGAAAATTCATCAATGAAGTTTAAAGTTTTAATTTTTTTAAAAATTTGCGAAAGGTGGAGACGTCTAATTGGGTTAGGATCGACAATAATGTAGTTGAGGAGCATCATTAAAAATGATTTAATATTACAAATATAAATAAAAAAACTTCATTTTAAAACGATCTTTATTTGGTATACTCTTAAGATTAAACTATTTTTGCAAACCAAAATAAAGATTATGAATCATTACGAAACTGTTTTCATTTTAAATCCCGTTCTCTCTGAAACTCAGATTGAGGAAGCAGTTCAAAAATTTATAGATTTTATTAAGACCAATCAAGGTTCTATGACTATTCAGGAAAATTGGGGTCTTAAGAAACTTGCTTATCCCATTGAGAATAAGAAAAGTGGCTTCTATCATCTTTTTGAATTTGCAGCACCAAGCGAAGCCGTAGCGGCTTTAGAGGTGGAATTTCGCCGTGACGAGCGTATCATGCGTTATCTTACGGTAAAACTCGACAAGCATTCACTAGCGTGGGCAGAAAAAAGAAGAAAAAAGAACAAAGCAAAAGCATAAGCAATGTCTAAAATTGAAGAACAAAATTCAGGAAAAAAAGAAGGTGAAATTCGGTATTTAACTCCGTTAAATATTGATACCTCTACACAAAAAAAATATTGCCGTTTCAAAAGAACGGGTATCAAGTATGTGGATTATAAAGATCCAGACTTCTTACTCAAATTTGTAAATGAGCAAGGTAAGATTTTGCCACGAAGATTAACAGGAACTTCTTTGAAGTACCAACGTAAGGTTTCAGTGGCTGTAAAAAGAGCGCGTCATTTGGCTTTAATGCCTTATGTTGCCGATATGTTAAAATAATAATCACTCATCATGGAATTAATATTAAAAGAAGACGTTCAAAATCTTGGATTTAAAGATGAAATCGTGAGTGTTAAAAACGGTTATGGTAGAAATTTCTTAATCCCTAAAGGGATTGCAGTGATGGCTACAGTTTCCGCTCGTAAGGTTTTAGCTGAAAATTTAAAGCAACGTGCTTACAAGGAAAAATCAATTATTGATGAAGCCTCCAAAAGAGCTGAAAAGATTAAAGCTCTTGATATCAAGTTAGCTTCTAAAGTAGGAAGTGGAGACAAACTCTTTGGTTCTATCTCAAACGCTGACCTAGCTTCTGCTATAACTACCAAAGGAGAAGAACTAGACAAGAAGTTTATTACATTGCCCGGAAAAACAATCAAACGTTTAGGGAAATATGAGGCAACGATTCGATTACATCGAGAAGTTAGTTTTGAATTTCCTTTTGAGATTGTGCCCGAAGCAAAATCCTAACAAAATTAAAACCCACTTAATAGTGGGTTTTTTTTATACCAATAACGTAGAATGAAATACCATAGACTCACTGAATCTCAATTTATTGAAATGCATCAGGAGTTTATCCTTTTTTTAGCAAGCAATAGTATTGACAAAAAAAAGTGGGATGAAGTCAAAGAAACAGAACCACATACTGTTGATTTGCTTTTAGATGGGTTTAGTGATTTAGTTTGGGAAAAAATTCTAACACAATGTTCTTATGTAGAGTTTCCTACAAAAGATCAATTGTTTCTTTTTCATACCCGAATTGAAGAGGTTGAAGCTCTTGTTGTTAAGGTTACCGATATGGATTTTGACTTAACGACTCCAGAAGGTTTTCAATGGATACTCAAAAATGTTCATAGTGATGCTGTTACATTGTTAGAAGCCACTAAGGAATATTCACCCTCACGAAATGAGTTTATTTATTCTTACCTCAAAAAAGGCGCAGTTCTTTCCGAGGGCATCTATTTTAAGGAGCTGAAAAGTTATTTTTCCAATTCGAGAAAATAGAAGATATTTGTGACAGATTCACCATTATGGCAATAAAACCCGCAACACCGAAAGGTACCCGAGACTTTTCATCTACTGAAATAGCCAAACGAAACTATATCAGAGGTATACTGCAAAATGCTTTTGAATATTTCAGCTTTCAGCCGATAGAAACTCCATCCTTTGAACGTCTAGAAACTTTAACTGGAGTGTATGGAGAGGAAGGAGATCGATTGGTTTTTAAAATATTAAATTCTGGAGAAAAAGTTAAAAAAGCGGATACTGATGCACTAGCAGCGGGTGCTTATCAAAAATTTTCGCGCTCTTTGTCAGAAAAGGCTTTACGCTATG
>ENA-ORDA01002291-ORDA01002291.1-marine-metagenome-genome-assembly--contig:-NODE-2291-length-14744-cov-3.218109_pt1 | contig 14744 bp, 14 predicted proteins | sample MGYA00237778_ERZ508506 | MGnify/ENA primary metagenome ERZ508506 (study PRJEB26177, sample SAMN06267891) | marine metagenome | isolation source: Monterey Bay, California, USA | place: Pacific...
CCTTTAACGAAAGCTAAAATGAAAAATCTACTCTTCTTACTTCTCTTACCTCTGTTGCTGTTAGGTCAGGAACAACAAGCTGACACAATAGATTTGGATTACTACCTTTTCGATATAGATAATGCATGTAGTTTGTACGCTGATGGAAACCCTAGCTATATCACTAAAATAAAACAGATTAAAGCCTGTTTAGGCTCTATTGATACGAGTCAATACGATTATTTTACATTTCAATTCATCATATATATGTGAATTTGAAGCCTTATTAATTAATACTCCGGATTCTGTTCATGAGATATTTTTAACAGTTGGAGAGGAGACATATTTAATAAATGCGTCTTATCAATTTATTGGTTTACTGCCCAAAAAGCGTGCTAATCCACATTATAAATTGACTTTACGACAAAAGCAGAGCCCAAAATGTGCCTCATACATAGGGCCTAATAATTACAGTTATCAAAGCCATACGTTAGAACCCATTTTAAAATGAAAAAAATACTCTTTTTACTTCTCTTACCTGTGGTACTGTTGGGGCAGGAAGAAAAACCAAGAAAGCTTTTTTTGGAGCTAAAGCAAGGGTTGTTTTACCTTCTGTTGGCTTGAAATACAAAAATAATTATACTTGAACTTGTTATGTGTAAACTTCCGACACAAAAAAAGCCCTAGCAATATGCTAGGGCTTTTATCTTTTATAGGAGTGTGTTTATCTCTTTTCAGTAGTATATACTGTTCCTCTCCAGTAGAATTTAGTTGTGTTGCTACTTCCAAATTGCTCAACGGCTGTGTCAAATGCAGAGCCAAACGAATGCATATCTAATACTGGAATTTCTTCGCCCAAATAGTTAATAGTCGTTAGTTTTTGTACTATCGTTAGTGGGTCGTTCATAGCGTCTTCAGCATCTTTAGCAGCTTGCTCTTCTGGACTTAATTGGCGATGTCTTTCTGGAGCAATAGTCATCTCATCAATAAGGTGAGCCGCTCCAGCAAATTTATCAATGATAAATAAGATGTAACGTGCATCTACCGAGATGGTACGCTGAATGTCGTTCTCAAAAGCAATATCACCACTCATAGCTTCCCAGTTACCGTCAAAGGCAGTGCCAATAAGATCACCGTAAGCATTTAGCACTGGGCTACCAGAGTTGCCACCAGTAATATCGTTTCCGCTAATGAAGTTAATGATAAGGTTTCCGTCCTTGTCGGCATACCTTCCGTAGTCTTTAGCGTTGTAAAGCTCTTCTAATCGCTCAGGCACCATAAACTCATCGTCCGAGTTGTCTTTCTTAGCCATTAGTCCGTCGAAAGTAGTAACGTAGTCGTAGTGCATAGCATCGCCAGGTGTGTAATCGCCCACTTGTCCGTAGGTCAATCGCATAGTAGAGTTAGCGTTAGGGTAGAACTTCTTGTTCGGCATCATCTCTCTCAAACCAGCAATGTATAGCCTTTCGCCTTTTGCTAATTTATCACGCACATCCATTCGCTTGCTACGTACCTTTTCCATATAGTGGTCCATAATAGAATTGAACATACGCACAGCATAGTCTTTTTCCAATTTGTATACCGATGGTCTTTCTAGGAAAGCAAAGAATTTAGTCTGACTTACAAATGGAGAAGTCTTGTACACATAGGCAGCAAATTTGTGCCAATCGCCTTTGGTGTAGTTGTGGTTTCTTACCTTTTCGAAAGCATCTGGCTGCTTGCTGTAAGGTACATTGTCGTTGTACAATTCTAATAATTCAGCAAACAAATCTTGGTCTAAATCTTTATTGTAATCCTTGAAATGTTCACGTGCCTTATCTTTTAAATCGTTTATCGCTAGTCGTCTAGCTTTAGGGTCTTCAGGCAAGTTCTTAATAGCGTCTTGCACTTGATAAATAAAGTAAAATACTTCAGCCCCTTGGAAAACAGCTTCGTTTAAGAAGATTCTTACTTCGTTAATCTTTTCGTTATCGTAGTAACCGTCAGCCAATAAATCTAAAGCCTCACCGTACTTTTCTGTTCTTGCCTCATCAGCGTCCACCCAAGCATCAAACTGCCCTTCAAGAGCTTGCTTTTGCTCGTATACGTTCATTCGCTTTAGTCCTTTTGTCTGTCCGATGTAGTATTTCCAGTAGTTGGCTGTTCTAGCGTATTTTGATGCGTATTGGATACGAGTTTTTTCACGAGCATCCATATGCGTTCGCATTACGCCTAATTTACGCTCTCTAATCTTTACAACAGTAGGGTTGTACTGCTCAATAGCTTGTTTTACACCCCATGAAGAGAGGTATCTGTCAGTAGAACCTGGGAAACCCATAATCATTGAGAAGTCACCATCTTTTACACCATCCAAGGAAATTGGGAAGTGGTGCTTAGGCTTGTAAGGGATGTTGTCTTCTGAGTATTCAGCAGGTTTTCCGTCAGGACCACTGTACACTCTAAATAGTGCAAAGTCGCCTGTATGTCTTGGCCACATCCAGTTGTCCGTATCGCCACCGTATTTACCTACCGATGATGGTGGTGCTCCTACGAGTCTTACATCGTTAAATGTTTCGTAAACCATAAGGTAGAAATCGTTGCCACCAAAGAATGATTTTACACGTGCATTGTAGTGTGTGCTATCTGTAGCTTCTGCTACTATCTCGGCAGATAACTTACGAATAACGCCTCCTCTTTCTTCATCAGAAACAGAGTCTAAAGCGGCATTCATACGCTCGGTTACGTCTTCCATTTTTACAAGGAAAGAAACGAATAAGCCTTCGTTTTCTAATTCTTCGCTTTTATCCATTGCCCAAAAACCATCTGTTAAATAATCGTTACCAACAGAGGAGTGAGACTGAATTTGACCAAATCCACAGTGGTGGTTGGTAAGTAATAACCCTTGATCAGAAATCATCTCGGCAGTACAAAAACCACCTAATGAAACTACTGCATCTTTCAATGAAGAGTTATTTATATCGTAAATATCACTGGCAGTAAGTTTAAGGCCAACGGCTTGCATATCTGCTTCGTTATCAGATAACAATAAAGGCAGCCACATTCCTTCATCAGCTTTTACCGTAAGAAAGCCGAAACATAGTGCCATGGATAGGGTAATGAATCTTTTTAACATAGTTGTAATAGATTTTTGAATAATTGGGTTCCGTGCAAAGAAAGAAAAAAAGCACAAGAAGGGATATTATTTTATGATAAACTAATGAACAATGGAATGTAGAAAAACCTTTAAGCCTTTACAGCCTTTTCCATTTGTCTATTTTTAATGCTTTGCTCTATCCCATCCCACAGTTTTATTCGTGCTTTTAGGCAGTTGGTAGCCACTTCTTTGGCTTCTTGCCACTTGCTATCGTCATCGCCGCAGAGTTCTTCAATCATTTGTAAGGCTAGAGGAGTGTGGACTTCTTCGTCCAGTTCAATGTGTCGATCGAGGTAGTAGCGGAAAGTATCTAGTTTGCCTGGGAAGTTCTTGTCCAAATCGCTGACGATAGAACGGAACATGTCTGGAATGAGGTCTTCTCTTCCAAAGGTGAAGGCGGCAGCTATCTCGTGCAATTTACCTCGGTGTATAATCTCAAAAGTGGTATTGACAAATTCAAGGGTGTAGTCTTTGAGTTGTTCTACATTGAATTTTAGTAATTCTTTATGGGAATAGCCTGAAAGTAAACGTGCAATAAAGCGTTCTACTTGTTCGGTGTTTGCACCACACTGCTCCATAGACTGCAGGTACATTTCGTAATGGCTAGACGGATTGCCCTCTATGTCCATATCGCTTTCTTCTTCCAATACAATCTCGTTGATGAGTCGGCGAGTTTTAGGATTGCCTATGGGCATCCAAGGGGCATTGGTACTGGTTAATCCAAATTGTAGTGCTTTTAGTAATGCCATAAAATCCCAAACGGCAAAGACGTGTTGCTCCATCAAAATATTGAGGTCGTCTAAATGGCGTAATTGCTGGTAAACTGGGTGCTGCAATAATAGCTGCCTTAAAGGTAAAATGCCTTCTTTTATATCAACGATTTTCGGATTCATTTCTTCTTGTAAATAGAGACAGAGGAACAGGCTTCTCCGTACATAATGCTTTTTGCTATTGGGTTAAGTTTAGAGGTAATGGCGATGTAAGCACTTTCTGGAACAGGCAGATTGCTACAGCCTTTGATGATGACTCTTTGGTCAACAAAAGGGTGTGTGTCTAATTTATCAATGACCCCTTCAAATAGGGCGGACTCCAACTGCTCCATATTGCCTCTGACAATCTTTTTGGCAAAGTGGCTAAGTGAACTTGTGATAAGCATATATGCCCACACAGGAACGATGGCATCAGCGGTGCAGTCTATGCATACAAACTCATCTTTATGCTGTGACCAATCATAATCTTTTACCGCTTGTCTAAAGTCTTTTTCTTTAAGGATAAGTTCTTCAAATAGCCAGTATCTAAGGTCAATACAGTGTCGCTTGCCCTTAGGGTAGTACTCCTCAAGGTTAAAGGTAATCAAGCCACTATTGGCAACTCTATTGACAATTTCTTCTGTCATTTACAGCATTCCTAGTTCAAGTTTTGCTTCTTCACTCATCATGTCTTTGTCCCAAGGGGGATCAAAGGTGATGTTTACTTTTACATTTCGAACCTCCTCTACCACTTTCACTTTTTCTTCCACTTCTACCGGTAAAGTTTCAGCCACAGGAAAGTTAGGCGAAGTCAATGTCATTTCAATTTCACCATCACATTCCTCACTGACTTGAATGTCATATATCAGTCCCAATTCGTAAATATTTACAGGAATTTCTGGGTCATAAATTTGACAAATTCGTTCTACTACTTTTTCGCCAATGGCTTGTAATTCTGCTTGTGTTTTCATAGTACTTAGTTTTGAGATTGAAACGCTAAAGCGTACAGTTTCATTTGTTTGACCATAGACACTAATCCGTTAGCTCTGGTCGGTGAAAGTTGCTCTTTTAATCCAATTTGATTGATAAAATTGGTGTCTGCTTCCACAATATCTTGAGCTTTTTGCCCAGAAAATGTGCGTACCAAGAGGGCAATGATGCCTTTAGTCATAATAGCATCGCTATCGGCAGTATACACTACCTTATCTTTTTGCTTATTGGCGTGTAACCAGACTCTAGACTGACAGCCTTTGATGAGGTTGTCTTCTGTTTTATGAGCCTCTTCAATTAGTGGTAAAGACTTGCCCAAATCAATGATGTGCTCGTACTTCCCCATCCACTCGTCGAACATGTCAAACTCGTCAATAATATCTTGTTGTATGTCTTTAATACTTGCCATAGTTATGAAAGCATTTGTTGTGCTTTTTTAACGCCTTCTACTAGTCTGTCAACTTCTTCTTTTGTATTGTAAACTGCAAATGATGCACGAATAGTACCAGGGATACAAAACTCATCCATTACAGGCTGAGCACAATGGTGTCCCGTTCGTACAGCTATGCCTAATTTGTCTAATATCATTCCCATATCGTAGGGGTGAATGTCGCCTACTAAAAAGGATATTACTGCCGCTTTGTTGGAGGCTTCACCTATGAATCGCATACCTTCAATTTTAGCTAATTCTTGAGTGGCATATTCTAGTAGTTCGTTTTCATAAGCCATTACATTATCAAGACCAATGTCGTTGAGCCAATCAATAGCTGTCTTTAGGGCTATTCCACCAGCAATATTGGGTGTTCCGGCTTCAAACTTATGAGGGAGTGTAGCGTAAGTTGTTTCTTTAAAACTTACAGTGGCAATCATTTCGCCACCACCTTGATAAGGAGGCAATTTATTAAGCCATTCCTCTTTTCCGTATAAGGCTCCTATGCCTGTCGGTCCGTATATTTTATGTCCTGAAATACAATAGAAATCAGCGTCTAAATCCTTTACGTCAATGTGTGAATGTGGTCCTGACTGAGCGCCGTCAACAAGTACTGCTGCACCAACTTGGTGTGCCAATTGTACGATTTCTTTTACTGGATTTATAGTGCCTAAAGCGTTAGAAATATGGTTTACAGCAACAACTTTAGTGTTATTTGAAAGTAAACTTTCGTAAGCTTTCATATCCAGCTCGCCTTTATCGTTCATAGGAATTACTTTGAGGCTTGCCCCAGAGCTTTCACATGCCATTTGCCATGGAACGATATTGGAGTGGTGCTCAATAGCTGACACCAAAACTTCATCTGTTGAAGTTAGTAGCGTTCGAAAGCCGTTTGCTACTAAATTGATGGCTTCTGTATTTCCTTTTGTGAAAATTATTTCGTGAACGTGGTCGGCATTAAAATGCTTTCTAACCGTTTCTCTTGAAGCTTCATACTCGTCTGTTGCTAGCTGACTAAGGTAGTGGACACCTCTGTGTATGTTTGAGTTTTGTTTTTCGTAATACTGCTGAATGGCATCAATAACCACTTTGGGTTTGTGCGTAGTTGCTCCATTGTCTAGATACACAAGAGGATATCCGTTTACTTCTTGGTGAAGTATTGGAAATTGTTGGCGTATTTTGGAAACATTTAGCATAATTTAGACCTCAATATCAATTTGAACCCCTAATTTTTCAGCAATAATTCGGTTTAGCTTTTGTTTAAGCTCAGGAATTTTCACATTGCTCAGTACGTCATTGGCAAAGGCATACATTAGCATTGCTTGTGCTTCTTTGAATGGAATACCTCGCGAACGCAGATAAAACAGAGCGTCATCGTCGAGCTGACCTACTGTACAGCCGTGGCTACATGCTACATCGTCGGCATATATTTCGAGCTGTGGTTTGGTGTCAATTGATGCGGAATCGGTTAGCAACAAATTATTGTTCGACTGAAAGGCATTGGTTTTTTGCGAATCAGGTCTTACCATAACTTTTCCATTAAACACACCTTTGGCATTGTCGTCAAATATTCCCTTATACATTTCATTACTTTGGCAGTTTGCCACGGCATGATCGACTAGTGTATGGTGGTCAACTAATTGATTTACCCCAATTAGAGTAATGCCTCTCATGTTGCTTTCAGAATATTGACCTTCTAGTAAAAAGCTGAGGTTGTTTCGAATGAATTTACCGCCAAAACTAAAGGTATCAACTGTACAGGTACAGTTTTTGCCTTGCTTTACCCAAGTGTTATCTATGAGAGAGCAGTTGCGTTTGTCGTTTTGTATTTTGTAGAAATCGATGAGTGAATTGTCTTGTGCAAAGATTTCTGTTACCGTATTTGTAAAAACTTCCTTTTGATCTATATTTTGGTGTCTTTCGGTAATTTGTACTTGAGCATTTTCTTCCACAACAACAAGGTTACGTGTTTGTAAAAACAAGTCGCTAGAGATGTTTGTTGTGAAGTAAACGATTTGTATCGGTCTTTCTGCCACAGTATTCTTTGGAACATGCACAAAAACACCTTCTTTTGACAGTGCGGTGTTTAGAGCTACCAAGCTATCTGGATGTTCGGGAAGAGCCTTTCCCCAATAGTTTTGAACTACTGTTGAGTGTGTTTTTTCTGCAAGGGATAGTGGACAAAGTGTAATTTTTTCAGTGTCTATATTGGAAAGTTCTTGACTAAACTGACCATTTACAAATGCAATAACATTAGTCTCGGTCTCTGTTAAAATATACTCATCGAGCAAGTTTTTAGAGATAAGGCTTTCACTAGCTGAAAGAGCGTATTCGTTTTTGATGATTGGTAATAAATTAGTGTATTTCCATTCTTCATCTTTTACGGTCGGAAACCCAAATTCTTCAAGTCTACGCATGCTGTCTTTTCTTTCTTTTTGAAAGGAAAGGGTGCTTTCAGTTTCCTGAAATGCTTGTATGAGTTTATCTTTTAAATTCACAGTTGCTCAGCTTCTTTTATAATCCAATCGTATCCTTTTTCTTCAAGTTCATGCGCTAAATCTTTAGTGCCTGATTTTACAATGCGACCATTGTAGAGGACGTGTACAAAGTCAGGAACGATGTAGTCCAACAAACGCTGGTAATGTGTAATTAAAACGGTTGCATTATCCTTAGATTTAAGTTTGTTTACACCGTTTGCAACGATGCGTAAAGCGTCAATATCCAAGCCAGAATCGGTTTCGTCTAGTATAGCGAGTTTAGGCTCAAGCATTGCCATCTGAAAGATTTCATTTCTTTTCTTTTCACCCCCCGAAAACCCTTGATTTAAGGAACGGCTTAGGAAACCTTTCTTAATTTCAAGAAGCTCCATTTTTTCACGCATCATTTTAAGCAAATCGCCAGCAGGCATGGGCTCTAGTCCTTGTGCTTTTCTGCTTTCGTTAAGCGATGTCTTTAGGAAGTTAGAAACGGATACTCCAGGAATTTCAATAGGATACTGAAAGGAAAGAAAAATGCCTTTGTGAGCCCTTTCTTCTGGAGATAAATCCATGATGCTTTCGCCATCAAAGTCGATAGTTCCATCTTCAACCTCGTATTCTTCTCTTCCAGCAATTACCGATGATAAGGTACTCTTTCCTGAACCATTTGGTCCCATGATAGCATGTACTTCACCTGGCTTGACGTCAAGGTTAATTCCGGTTAGTATTTTGTTGCCTTCTATTGAGGCTTTCAAGTTGTTTATTTTTAACATATATAGTTGTTTATCCAACGCTTCCTTCTAAGCTGATGGCTAATAGTTTTTGTGCTTCTACGGCAAATTCCATTGGTAGTTGATTGAGTACGTCTTTACAGTATCCGTTTACAATCAGTGCAATGGCTTCCTCAGTTCCAATTCCTCTTTGGTTGCAATAGAAAATTTGGTCTTCTCCAATTTTTGAAGTGGTTGCCTCGTGCTCAATTTTGGCAGATTTATTTTTTACTTCAATGTAAGGAAAGGTATGTGAGCCACATTTGTCACCCATAAGTAAAGAGTCGCATTGAGAGAAGTTCCTAGCGTTTTCTGCACTCTTTTGAATTTTTACGAGACCTCTATAACTTCCTTCGCTTTTACCGGCACAAATTCCTTTTGATATAATAGTACTCTTGGAGTTTTTTCCAAGATGAATCATCTTTGTTCCTGTATCTGCTTGTTGGTAGTTGTTTGTTACTGCTACGGAGTAAAATTCACCAATAGAATTATCGCCTTTTAAAATGCAGGAGGGATATTTCCATGTTACTGCAGAACCTGTTTCTACCTGAGTCCATGAAATTTTGGACCTGTTGTGACAGATACCTCTTTTAGTTACAAAATTGAATACGCCACCAACGCCATTTGCATCACCAGGATACCAGTTTTGAACGGTAGAGTATTTTATTTCTGCATCATCCATTGCGATGAGCTCTACTACGGCGGCATGAAGTTGATTTTCGTCCCTCATTGGTGCTGTACAGCCTTCTAAGTAACTTACGTAGCTTCCTTCATCAGCGATAAGCAGAGTTCTTTCAAATTGTCCCGTTCCTGCTTGGTTTATTCTAAAATATGTTGAGAGTTCCATAGGACATTTAACGCCTTTTGGAATGTAGCAGAATGAGCCGTCGGTAAATACAGCAGAGTTTAGTGCTGAGAAGAAATTGTCGGATGTAGGGACAACTGTTCCGATATACTTTTTAACCAGTTCAGGGTGTTCTTTTACAGCCTCACTGATGGAACAAAATATAATGCCTAGTTCACCTAGCTTATCCTTAAAACTTGTCGCAACAGATACGCTATCCATAACGAAGTCGACAGCTACACCGGCTAATTTCTTTTGTTCGTCAATCGAAATTCCGAGCTTGTCAAAGGTTTTTTTCATCTCAGGGTCTAGCTCGTCAAGGCTATTCAATTTCTTCTTTTGCTTAGGTGCGGCGTAGTAAATGATATCTTGATAATCGGGCTTATTGTATTTGATGTTTGCCCAATCTGGTTCTTCCATTTTCTTCCACGTTTCAAACGCTTTTAGCCTATATTTTAGTAGCCATTCTGGCTCTTCTTTTTTGCTAGAAATTAGCCGAACAACATCCTCGTTTAGGCCTTTGGGTATGGTATCACTTTCAATATCTGTTGTGAACCCATATTTATAGTCTGCACCAGTAACTTCTTCTAATATTTTCTCTTCTTCTGACAAGATATTTAATGTAATAAATTAAACTGAAAAACTTTCTCCACAACCACAGGTTCTAGATGCATTAGGGTTGTTAAAAACAAATCCTTTGCCATTCAAACCTCCTGAATACTCTAAGACGGTACCAATGAGGTACAGATAGCTCTTTTTGTTAACCACGATTCTTACGCCATTGTCTTCAAAAGATTTATCGTCTTCATTTTCCTTATCATCAAAACCTAGATCGTAGGATAAACCTGAGCATCCGCCACTATTGACGCCTACTCTGACAAAAGACGAGGACTCATCGTGTCCTTCTTCCTTCATCAAGGATATTAATTTTGTTTTTGCTTCTTGTGTTACTTGAATCATCTTATTTAAAATGTGTCCAAATTAGATTGCAAAATTACAAAATTATATGCTTTAAATCATATTATTCTGCGGTATCGTTCATGTTAATTTTCGTATTACATTTGTGGCATGAGTTTATTAGAAGATAAGACGCCAAAAAGAACGCCTATTTCGGAACTTGGAGAATTTGGCTTAATTGAACATCTAACCAAGAATATTAGCATTCAAAACGCCTCCACCATCAAAGGTGTTGGTGACGATTGTGCTGTAATTGACAGTGGGGATTCATTCAGTTTGGTCACTACGGACATGCTTGTCGAAGGCGTTCATTTTGACTTAACGTACACTCCTTTGAAGCATTTGGGTTACAAATCGGTTGTTGTAAACCTTTCTGATATTTATGCTATGAACGGTGTTGCTAAGCAAATTACGGTTAGCATTGCCTTATCAAACAGATTTCCATTAGAGGCTGTTGAAGAGCTGTATGATGGCATTCATTTAGCTTGTAAAAACTATAATATCGACCTTATTGGGGGTGATACGACTTCCTCGACCTCTGGCTTATGCATAAGTATTACTGCTATTGGTGAAGTGTCTAAAGAGGATGTGGCTTACAGAAGTGGTGCTAAGGAGCATGATTTGATTGTGGTTTCAGGTGACTTAGGCTCTGCGTACTTAGGATTACAGATTTTGAATAGGGAAAAACAGGTTTTTGAAGCAAATCCTAGCATGCAGCCTGACTTAGAAAATAAAGACTACATTCTTCAAAGACAACTTAAGCCAGAGGCTAGAAAAGATGTTGTTGAGCTATTAAAAAGTAAAACTATTGTGCCTTCATCTATGATTGATATTTCTGATGGTTTGTCCTCAGAGATTTTGCATTTGTGTAAAAACTCTAATGTTGGATGTGCTATTTATGAAGACAAATTACCTATTGATTTTTCATCTATTTCTACTGCTGAAGAGCTTAATCTTAATGCTGCTACCTGTGCTTTAAGCGGGGGAGAGGACTATGAGTTATTGTTTACTATTAGCCAAGAGCATTATGAAAACATTAAGAATGACCCCAATTTAACAGTAATCGGACATATTACTGACCAAAGTAGTGGTACAGTATTTGTTACAAAAGATGATAATCACCAGCCCTTAACTGCACAAGGTTGGAACTCAATTAGCTAGAATATTTTCAGATAGCCATCTGTTATAATTAATAATGTCGCTTTCATCAGCTTCTTCGACAGGTATTATTGATAGCGGTAGTTTTATATCGTTTTGGGAGATTGGTTTTAAAGAAGGAGAAAAACAAACAACAAAAGTGTTTATTCCCAACTAATTCATAAGGCTCTCAATCTCATCAGCTTCGATAGGGATATTAGCCATTAAATCAAAAGGTTTGTCTTTGGTAATTACTAAGTCGTTCTCTATACGAATTCCAAGATTTTCTTCTAAAATATAAATGCCAGGCTCGCAAGTAAAAACCATGCCTTCTTTGATTGGAGTATCCCAATGCCCTACATCATGAACATCCAAGCCTAAATAATGACTCGTTCCGTGCATAAAGTACTTTCTGAAAGCAGGGTTTTTTGAGTCTTGTTTATCTATATCATTCTGGTCTAAAAGCCCTAGGCCTAATAATTCTGACTGCATTACTTTGCCAACTTCTTTATGGTAATCACCTAACAATGTGCCAGGAGTTAGCATATTAGTTGCCTCTCTCATCACCTTCAAAACAGCATTATATACGTCTTTTTGACGTTTGGAAAAACGACCGCTGACAGGAATACATCTCGTCATATCTGAAGCATAATTTGCGTATTCAGCACCAACATCCATGAGTATAACGTCGCCGTTTTTACATTCTTTGTTGTTGTCAATATAGTGTAAAACGCAAGCGTTTCTTCCAGATGCAATAATAGGTTCATAGGCAAACCCTTTGGAGCGATTTCTCAGAAATTCGTGCATATATTCCGCTTCAATTTCATATTCCATAACACCTGCTTTAACGAAGTTCAACACCCTGCGAAAGCCTTTTTCAGTAATATTACAAGCCTGCTGCAAAAGGTCAATTTCAATAGGATGCTTTACAGAGCGTAGCTCGTGTAAAACAGGAGCTGATTTGACATAGTTTTTATCACTGTAGTTGTCTCGGCACCAGTTGTTGAACCTATCTGATTGAGTTTCCACTTCAGAGGTAGCTCTGGAATGTTCGTTTGAATTATAAAATACGGTTTCCGCTTCAGACATTAGGCTTTGAAAGACTTTTTCAAATTCACTGTTCCAATAGACTGTTTTTACGCCAGAAGTGGCAAACGCTTGTCCTTTAGTTAATTTAGCTCCTTCCCAAATGGCAATAAGCTCACTAGTTTCTTTTAAAAACAAGATTTCTCGGTGATTTGGGTTAGAACAATTTGGAAAAAGCACGAGTTTGCTTTCCTCTTGATCTACGCCGCTCAGCCAGAACAAATCACTATTTTGTTTGAATGGCATGGTGCCGTCAGAGTTGGTTGGCATTTGGTCATTCGAGCAAAAAACAGCAATCGAATTTTCAGTCATTGAGGAGCAAAAACTCTTCCTGTTGACCTCAAATAATTCTTTGGAAATGGCTTTATATCTCATTGCGTAAATATTTTTTTCAAAGATATAGTATTTTGAATGATTCTAAACTCTATATATTAAATGGTTTATTAGTTGTTTTTGAATGATTTGGGTGTTAAATTTGTACTTTCCTAAATCGTTTATCAATGAGCAACTCAGTTTTGATTAAATCCTCCCTAGTAAAAAAGTACTGGATGGCCATTACAGGGCTCTTTTTATGCCTGTTTTTGGTCGGTCATTTACTAGGAAATTTGCAATTATTATTACCCGCTGACGCAGCCTCAGATTCTTTTAATCTGTACGCTCGCTTCATGACGACTAATCCGATTGTTAAAATATTATCCTATTTAACCTACTTTGGCATTCTCTTTCATGCCGTTGATGGTATACTTTTGACCATTCAAAATAAGAAGGCGAGACCAGTTTCGTACGCCTACAACAAGCCAAGCGCAAACTCAAATTGGGCATCTAGAAATATGGGTTTGTTAGGAACTATTCTGTTATTATTTTTAATAATTCACATGAGAAGTTTTTGGTATGAAATGCATTTTGGTAGTGTTCCAACGATTTCAATTGGCGGCGAAGAAGTAAAGGATTTGTACGCCATTACTACTGAAGCCTTTGAGCAGTTGTGGTACGTATTGCTTTATGTGGTGTGTATGATTGCCATAGCGTTTCATTTAACACACGGCTTTTCTAGTGCTTTTCAGACCTTGGGAGCTAATCATCCTAAGTACAAACAATTAGTCAAAAATATTGGCTTTGCTTTTGGTATCATCATACCATTGGCATTTGCAATAATACCTTTATCCCTTTATTTCAGATAATAAAAAGTATATGAGCAAACTAGACGCTAAAATCCCTAAAGGTCCATTAAAAGATAAATGGACTAATCATAAAAATTCTATTAACTTAGTTAACCCTGCCAATAAACGATCAATAGATGTTATCGTTGTAGGGACTGGACTAGCCGGTGCATCTGCCGCTGCCTCTCTTGCGGAGATGGGTTACAATGTTAAGTCATTTTGTTTTCAAGATTCACCAAGACGCGCTCACTCCATTGCTGCACAAGGAGGAATCAATGCGGCGAAAAATTACCAAAACGATGGTGATTCTGTTTATCGTTTATTCTACGATACTGTTAAAGGAGGAGACTACCGTTCAAGAGAAGCTAATGTATATCGATTAGCTGAGGTAAGTACGAACATTATCGATCAATGTGTGGCTCAAGGTGTTCCATTTGCTAGAGAGTATGGTGGCTTATTGGACAACCGTTCTTTTGGTGGTGTTCAGGTTTCAAGAACATTCTATGCAAAAGGACAAACAGGACAACAGCTTCTTTTAGGAGCTTATTCGGCAATGTCTCGCCAAATCAATAAAGGTAAAATTGCCATGTATAACCGTCACGAAATGCTCGACGTTGTTATTGTTGATGGCAAGGCAAGAGGAATCATTGCTAGAAACTTAATTACAGGTGAAATAGAGCGTCATTCTGCTCACGCCGTAGTGTTAGCCTCTGGAGGTTATGGAAACGTATTTTTCTTGAGTACAAATGCTATGGGAAGTAACGTTACTGCAGCATGGAAAGCCCATAAAAAAGGAGCCTATTTTTCAAACCCATGTTTTACACAGATTCACCCTACATGCATTCCAGTTTCAGGAGAGTATCAGTCTAAACTTACCTTGATGTCTGAGTCTTTACGAAACGACGGACGTATCTGGGTGCCAAAAAACATTGAAGACGTTGAAGCCATTCGATCAGGCAAAAAGAAGCCAACAGAACTGACTGAAGACGAAAGAGATTATTACTTGGAAAGAAGATATCCTGCTTTTGGAAA
>ENA-ORDA01002296-ORDA01002296.1-marine-metagenome-genome-assembly--contig:-NODE-2296-length-14730-cov-5.024227_pt1 | contig 14730 bp, 21 predicted proteins | sample MGYA00237778_ERZ508506 | MGnify/ENA primary metagenome ERZ508506 (study PRJEB26177, sample SAMN06267891) | marine metagenome | isolation source: Monterey Bay, California, USA | place: Pacific...
TAGTAACTACCCTCCTCTACACGAACGGCTTCTTTTTGATCAAAGTCAGCACGATACTGACTGACCATTGCTGAAAATTCATCGGTTGCGCCTATTTGCTCTGCTAACGCTTCTAGTGCCGCAAAGTCTCTACTCGCCATAGCCGTGTTTATCCGGGCATTAAGTGTTCGCTGCGCGATGATCGGCAATGGGCTATTGGCTATGGCAGGCTTTAACACCTGATCTGCGGCGTTCACATTCGCGTCTTCTTCTGCGTAACGCCCACTTCTATCTAAAGCAGCAAGTTGTGCATTGGCTCGAAGATAATTACTTTTTTTACCTTCTCCGCTCAAAGCAGTAGATAGCCCAGCTGCAAAGTTCGCCTGCACTTCCTCGTCCGTAAAGACCTGCACCGGATCGTTCTCATCCGCAGTACCGTTCAGAGTTCCGGGGGCTTCGCCCTTTTCCCCGCCAGACATAATTGGAACCCAGCCTCCGGGGTTATCTCCTTTTGGCTCGATTCTTTGCAGCCCAACAATTGTCGCTCCAGTCTCTGCGCCGTCTTTTCTAAGGGTGCTTAAGAAAGGAAGGCTTTGATTGAGTCCAGCTAGTACAAGGTCAGGTCTGGTTTTAAGTACATCTAGTGCGTTAGCGGATCTGCCATTTAGGAAGCCTCCCTCACCCAACCCGTTTACCAGACCTAACTGGCTTTCCGACCTTCTACTTTGAATCAGTTCGTCGGAGGACTTTGCATTCGCTAGGTTCGAAGTACGTAGCGTGGCTGCTCCCTGCTGCCGCTCAGTCTCTAATTTGTCTGGCAGATAGGCTAGGTTAATTAGATTCGTAGTGTTAGCGAGGCGCTCGTTCTCAAGCTTTATCTCGCCAGACGCGTAATCTTGATCTGCTTGGCGCAGTCTTTTTTTACCTAGTTCGTTCTTTAACGATAGGCTCTCATCTTCCAATCGAGAACCTGCGGCCAGCTGCAAGCCACCCAAGATTGAATCAGCTACGGTTGAACGCACCATAAGTCACCTATATTGCTAATGCCATGATTGCCATAGAACCTAAAGATCCTATGGTGGAATATGTCTGCGCTCTGGATTGTGCTCTTGCAGCTTCATACTGTTGCTGCCGTGCCGCTGCATTTGCCGCAGATTGACCCAGTTGACCTTGAGAACTTCGGTTAACGCCTTGCCCTATGTTTATGAGGTCAGATAAAAGTGCCGTGTTGGCCTCACGCTGCGCTATACGTGCATCGTTAACAGATTGAATGCCACCTAGAGTGTTCGATCGCTGTAGACTTCTCGACATCTCTTGCTGCTGTGCAGGCGTTACGCTAGCGCCATAACGCTGCAAATTTCGTTCTGCGATGCCGCTAGTAATCCCAGCTGCATTACCAGAATCCTCTCGCGCTTGATCAACCAAAGAAGTATCGTTTTGTGCCTGATCGATAAGATCAAGTTCAAACTGGCGATAATCCTTTACGTAATCTTCGTAATCTTTCCGCGTCATATTGGCGTAGGTCTGATCCGGGTCTGATACAGTAGGTAAAGAGCTAACGCTAAAGTTTTCATACCCGGAACCGCCCAGGCTACCTAACCCGCCTTGGCTGTCCATATAGGCTTGTGCATCTTGGTTATAGTAGCCCGTCATTTTATATGCTCCTTGCGCCAGCTTTTATCCTCTCGGACCAATTGGTTGCTGGGCGATAAGAAAAGTCATACTCTCCGGTGGTTGCATTCTTAGTTGTCTGGCCTATGCCCGGTGTGAAGAACTTTCCTGTCTCATCCTTATTCTTTAGGCCCTGCCCCACAAATGTAGCGCCGAGCTTTACCCCCGCATTTAATTTTGACTGCGCTACTTCTTGATTAGATCTAGCTTTTGCAAGCGCCGTTGAAGTTTCCATCCTACTCGCTTGCGACATACCCGTTGCCGCGTCAGCTTGCTGTCCTCTAGCGGTGCCGAGAACGTTACTTTTCATCTTGTTCTGAATATCCAAACCACTTCTTTCAGCGATACCTAGCTGACCTTGCAACGCTTGCGACATATCGCCAGCAGCGTCTACTCTTTGAGCGCCTTGAAGTGATGACTCATATGTTAATGCCTGCATAGTGTCAGCATTAGCTCTGCTTCTAAGTACACGAGCTTGGTCTTGTGTCATAGACTTGTCACGCATCTGCCGTAAAAGCTCTCCGTAATTCTCGTCAAAAAAGTCCTGTTCTTCTTTTCCTACAGCAGCGTTTGTTATGTCAGTAGCCGAGGCTTTGTAATCTTCTTTTTTTGGCTTGCTTCCCATTAAACATTCCTCGTATAAACAATGTGGTCCAACAACCACCCGTCGCTTTCTAAATAGTCAATCATCTGCCGCACTGCTGATCTGACTTCCATTTTCTGCAACCCCGCCCGTCTTGCTTGCTCTTCAAAAAAAGGTAGGTAGTACGCTGCTTTTTTTGCTCCGCGATCTCTTGCCCACGCGAGCCAAACCAAAAGTGTTCTGTCTTCCGTAAACTGATCTACTTCTACCGTTGTAACTACAAAACCTTCGGTAGTGATCCACAACATGGCTTGTCCGTTGACGCAAGCCGCGTATACATCCTCTTGCCTGAAAGTGAGTTGGGGAGTCCCCTCTAGGATCTCCCGTACCCCCTTCGATACCCAGTCCCACTCTTTGCGGATATCTGCAAGATATGGATCACCCCCTTGAGTAACGGTTTCTTGAAAATCGATACGGCTTGTTGATTCCTCCATAAGTAACCTTCCTAGATACTCGTACATCTCCCTGCCTTGCTTTGCGCTCTGCATAAGCAAGACCCTCGTTAAATAGGGTGCCGTACACCTGCGCCCCCGCGTAATCAGTCCAATCTTTGCTTGGCAAACGTAACAACCTAAACAACGCGCCATTGACAATGGTGTCTCGGAAATCAGACATAACCCCATCATCACAAGAAGTAGACGAAGGTGTGGGTTTAAGAACCGCCCTGATAATTGTCCCGCTGACCTCTGTTGTAGTTGGAACAGGGACAAGCCAAACAGTGCTTTGCGATTGCTTTACGAAATACTTAGGAGTGCCAAAGTGACTGGATTCTCTCCACTTAGGCTCTCGCTGCTCCAGCAAGGCTGTGGTGATTGCTTCGATCTCATTGCCGAGATGTGTGACCCACAGGAGTTTGCAAACAGAAGTCTGGGCTGGAGGCTCTAGGTCATACTCATAGATGTTTTTAACCGTGGTAACAGGATCTAGTTCCTGCTGATACACCTCGGTTTTTTCGCAAAACTCAATTACCGCAGAGCGAATACTGTTCTCTATCAGTGTGTCCGTACAGCCCGGAACCATCGGAATGATTTCGGGTAAAAGTGACTCGTAAGATGTCGCCATCTATTTACCCCACCTGCTGACCGACTTGAGCGCCGGTTGTAATCCCCTGTGGCCCCATATCTGAATTTGGGCTGGTGATGATATCGATCTGCCCTTTACCAGTAACACTGTTAATAAACAGGTTGTAATGGGTGCTGGCTCTTTGGGCATTGCCAGCATATTCAGCATCTTTCGTATAGGCTCGGAACAGTGCGTAATCAACCACAGCGTTACCGTAGATGTCAGGCACTTCAAGATCAGTTCGAGCACCTGTTAGGCCAACAGAAAGTGGGTTGCTGCTGTATATGATTTCTAAATAGGCGTTCCCGCTCACGCCGGGGTAAACGTAGAAGTTACGAGGGTTGGCTTCGTCGTATATGTAATGCTTAATAATGTTTGTGTGCGCTGCATCGCCAGCAACAGCGGGGTCGTGCCAGTCAGGTGTCTGTGCATCAAGAACCTCACGGGACACGAGGCGTACTGAGCGCTTACCTGTTCCGCTAGAAGCAGCGGACATATTCCGCACGGCTCGCAGCAACCGATTGCCGCCACTCGGGATAATCTGCTTGGTCCCTGTAGCCAAAGTGACCGTCTCATTCTTTGCAGCCGCGTCTGGCTTAAGAAGCGCGATTTCTCGCTGGGCGTCGTTGATCCACAGGACTAATTCGCCAGTAACGGGCCAGCGGATACCAGTAGTATCCTGCAAAGTGGTTTGGATTCTATCAACAACGCTTTGGACTGTTACTGCCATCTATCTACCCTCTAGGAATTAAGGACTATCTCCCAAGCAGCATCTCGCTCTTCGCTTGGAATACTTCGCCCCATTAGCTTGTTTACAACTTGTGACTTAGGTGCTCCATCGGCTTTGAAATTATCCGGGTGCCCCTCTTCAATTAATGTTTCGAGGCATTCAAGTAACTTCGCATCTGGTCCAGCTTGTTCGATCTCCTCAACCGGAGTGACCTCATCAGATATTTCAATTGCTACAGGCTCTTTTTTTGCCTTCGATTCTTTTACTTCTTTCGCGCCCATTTGCAGAGCTAACAGCCCTATCTCATCGGCTATGGTTTTTTCTATCCCCGGATAAAAAATGACAGCTGTTCCACCCGTGGTAGTTACCCTGACTTCTTTGTCTGTAATTATCTTCATTGAATTCTCGCTAGAAAAAGAAAAGCTCCCCCCGAAGGAGGAGCCATGTTTCTTACTGTGCAGTGTCTAAGGCAATTACGCCGAAGTCCTGTACAGACCCTGAGATGTCAGAGTTGTACTTTGGCTTCCGCATACCGAAGATCTTGCCAATTGAGATACCTTGCTGGTTCCCGTAGTCGAAAGTATCTTCGACAACTTCGGGTAAACCGATATCTGCCATTGCCAAGGCTTGTGCTCCGCAGAACAGAGCGCGTCCACCTACGATGTTAGCGTCAGCACCCCACTTGTACCCAGCAGCGCCAGCGTTACCTGAAGCACCAGTGGTAGCACCAGAGGTGTTAAACACATGGCGGAACTCATGAACCATGATCCCGTCAACCATCAAGCTAGATGATCCTGAGAACAGAGAGTTGCTTGGTCCACGAACGCCAGCATTACGGACGTTAGTGATGAAGTCGGTATCGAGCTTCAACGCTTTCATCTGCTGTGGAGTTACAAACAAGTGGAAGACTTCATCGCCACCTGAACCACGGATACCACGTAAGTAGTTGTCCTTGGCGAAGGCTTTGAGTTCAACGATGCACTCGTAGCTCATCTTGTCAACAGCAGCTACCGCAGTAGTGTCGCCAGCAACCAAACCGCTAGTAGCATCCCAACGACGATGCCGATCACCCGTAGGCGCAGATACGTCTGACGCATACTCCAAGTCAACGAGTTCTTGGCCGTTTACAGCGCCGCCAACTACGGTTCGCAAACCGCCGTTGTTCTTGTGAGTGTAAGCAACGCCTGCAAGCGTCAAAAACGCGAGCTGGTCCATACGGTCAGCCATTGCATAAGCAAGTGCATCTCGTGATTGCTCTCGGAAGTTAACAACTGACTTTTGGTCAGCCAACCGGCCAGCAACTCGGTTTGCGAATCGCAGCTGGTCTAACTCAATCGTAATGTCATAAGCGCGTAACGCTTCTTCATTACCTTCCAAGGTGAAATCACCAGTAATACCATCTCCGGTCATATCAGCCAGAAGCGTGATTACCGCCTTGGTGCCTTTGTCGGATTTAGTAAGTTCAGTAACGCGCTGAACCATAGCGTTTTGTCCAGTTCCTGCGAACTGATTTACGAATGACATGTTACGTGCAACACGCCAGAAGTCCCTGCTCCATGCAGTAAGCTGATTGGAAGTCAAGGACGCAAAGTTAGTAAGAGCCATTTGTGGCCTCCTTAATGCGTACAATTTTCATTTACATTAGCTTTTGCTAATGCTCTCAGCCGACTTTTGGAGCGGCTAATCCGTGCTTCGTATCGTGAAGCAACGTATTAGCGTTTTTATAACGAGGGACGACCCCGGCAGGTTTTACGCCTTTACAGGCGAGGTACGTTTTTAGCGGCTACGGGCCGATCAGATATCGTACTGATAGACGTAATCTTTATATTAGTATTGCTAATACATAAAAGCAACAGTTATCGATCGATCTATTTTTCAGATTCGAGCATCTTGGTTTCTATTTTAGCGAGCTTGAGTTCGAGATTACGTACCCTCAAAATCGTGTCCTTCACTTCATGTGGTGGTTCAAAGGCATCAATCCAAGCATCGTTCTCTTCGACCTCTTCGTGCGTAATTTTGACCTGATACTCAAGCCCTACTAACCTTGACTCAATCGAGAAATAGGCCGTCGTAGCTATCACCGTTATAGCAAGCATACCGAGAAGGTTTTTTAACGGTATCGTTAATTCCGTGTCCTCGTTTATATCCGTCACTGCCTATCCCTCTTGTTCCATAGCTCAAACAGAGTGCGGATCTTCTCTTTCATCTGCTCTATATCTGCGTGCATTTTCGCTAAGACAATAACCAAGGTTACAAACCCTAATGCCAGCGGCCAGATAGCTCCAATCGCGTCGAGTACGTCCATAGCATCAGTTACCTTGTTTGGTCTTAGGCTCTATGACGAGCCGTTTTCTTAGCAATCTTCTTAGGCTGCTTGGAAACTTGCTTTCCTGCTTTGGTGTCTTCGCGTTTCTTTGCGGTCGTTGCGGCGTACTCTTTCTTAGTCAATGACTTCCGAGCTTTCTCAGGCAAGTATCGCTCGCCTGTCGCGCTTGAACCCTGAGTGCTATTTTTCCCGCTCTTAGTACCCCACTTCTCTTTGGTCCATTTCGTGAGTGACTTCTGCTCGTCAGTCTTAGCACCGCTGTACCCACCGCCCGACGCTTTATAACGCTTAGTTGCAAGCTGCGCTTTCCGCGCAGACCATTGCCCAGCTTTACCGCCGCTTGTTCCAGCCTTTACACTAGAAACAATACGCTTCCATTTTGCTTCGTTAGTACGCGCCATTTTTTCCCCTAGCCATAGCGCCCTTATTACGGGCCTTTTTTTTCTCTGCTTCGGCTTTCTTACGCTTGCGTTCTGCAGCAGCGGCCATAGCCCTTTTTACGTCTCGGGGCGGATTCTTAGGTTTAAACTTCTTGGTCGCCGCTGCCTTTTTAAGTTGCGCTAGGGTTTTGTTAGTTGCCATTCGTCTTCTCCTTTATCGGCGGGTTTTACCTTGCTTTTTGTTTAAGTAATCACGCAAAGATAATCCTGACGCTTTTAGCTCTTCACGAGTGACCGCAGCTTTCTTACGGCCATCTTTACCCACAAAGGTGCTCTTACCAGTTTTTTTAGCTTCGCTTACGCTTTTAGCGCTTTTCTCAGCGGCCATACTTTTGCGAGTAACTGCTTTTCTGCGCATCATATCCGCAGGCTTAGTCTCAGCTTTCTTCGAAATGTCTATGTTAGGGCGCTTAGGTTCCCGTTGAGCGGTCGTAACTGCGGCCTTCTTAGCCTTTAATTCTTGGCTCTTATTAGGTCGGCGTACCCCAGTGACTTTAGTTTCTGACATACGGCTAAGGTCATTAACTTTTTTAGTAGGTTTTGAGGCCGTTTTAGCCCGACGTTTTGTCTTGCCCGGTGGCCGCACTTTGCTCCGCAGCTTTTCCCATAGGTTCATAGCTACTATCCTTTTTTCCATTTAGTTGAGGGGGACTTCGTTTTAGAAGGACTCCATTTAGTACGGTCAGCCCAATAAGCTGCACTCATTTTGCCCTTACTTATATTCTTGGCATGGCGAGATTTGAACGCTTTGCGCTGACCAACCGTTTGATTAGTCTTCACGCCTTGCTGCCCAAAACGAATCGTCTTTACGTTGTCACCTTCTTTAGCCACAACGATGTGTGACTTCTTAGGGTGAGAGGGGGTGCGCTTTGGCTTGTTAAACCCGCTCACCCCCGCCCGTGCTAGACGGGGATCTTTTTCCCTGCTCATAGGTATACCTGTTAGATGTCGCCCCGTAGCCGCCTCAGTGTGGCCTCTGGTAGCGCGTTAAATTCTTCCTCTGTCATAGTAGAAAGGTCTAAGGGTTTTTCTCCTCGGTTAGCAGAACTTTCGCCGGGAAGTTCCGGTGGTTGGGACTCTGCAGCCTTCAACTTCTTGCTAACTTCAGCGCGTTTCTTCGCAACTTCATCAACTGACTTGGCCGTAAGGGCACTTGGCGCTTCTAAAGTCGAAGGTGCTTCTAAGTTGTGTGACTTGATCGCAAAATTCGCAGCTTTTGACAGCGCGTCTACGGCCTCGAACCCCTGAACCATGAAGGCATCACGCAGCTCAATTACTTCCTGAGTCATTTCTGCGTTGTAGTCAGCGGAGTTCTGGTCAAATACAGGGAAATTCGCCTCTAAGTCATTAGCTGCCTGCTGCAACGCATTAGCTTGAGCGTTTTGCGAGACCTTTTGTGTCATCTCCTGCCGCATTTCGAAGGCAATCTGCTCACGCTCGGCCTGCCTCATCTCTTTACGGACCTGTGTAGCCTTTGCCGACTCGCCATCTAACAAAAAGTTCTGGTACTCAAGCTCTTTTGCCTCGTAATCGAAGGCTTCAGGCGCATCTTCCGGTGGAGTCTGCTGTGCTTTCATGTCATCGAGTTGCTTTTGCAGCGCTTTCTGCTTTGCCAACACTTCATCAAGCCGGGACTTTGGCACCATAGGCTTTTTGGGAGTCTCTGCTACCGCTTCTTCTAAGGGTTCGGGGTCTTCTGCGACTTCAACCTCTGCTTGATTCTCGACCTCAGTTCCGTCCTCCTCGCTTGCTCGCTCGGGTTCGGGTTCGGGGTCTTCTTCCACGACGGCGTTTTCGGTTTCTTCGGCCACATCTTCTTCCACCTCGTCTTCTTCAGTCAGGTTTCCGTCAACGTCCAACCCAAAATTCAGATCAAGGTTTTCCCCCTGTTCTAAAGGCTCCGCTCCGGGCATCGTGTCATACATAATCTTTGTGCTTTCTTGCTCTTCAGCCATCTGTGGCCTCCTATTGGGGTTGGGGTGTTCGTGCGGTTTGCATTGCGGTAGTCGCAATTCGTGCCGCAGCTTGGGTTTTCTGTTGATCCGTCCTTACCTGATTTGTCATCGAGGACAATTCACGGCGTAAGCCGAGTTCTTCCATCTTCATCTGCAGCTTGGTCTGTAGTTCCTGCATTCTCATGTCGGGACCAACTTCAGATACGTCTTGGACCTTAGCGATGTTGACCGCTGCTTCAGACTGGAGCTTCTTAACTTCTGCTTCGAGCTTGGCAATCTCAAGCTGCAACGTCTGCATAGCCATCTGCTGCTGCATAGCGACAACCTCCATCTGCTCTGGACTCTGCTCTACGCCCGTCATCATGCGAATACGCTTCGCTAGCTCACCCTTACGGGCTAAGTGGCTGTACTCGATGATCGCGTCATCCGGTATGGCAACGCCTACCTGACGCAAGTTAAGGGCCTCTGCGAACTGCACTTCATCGAAGCTGTCTCTTGCAGGTGCTGTAGCCACGACCACATCGTATTCGCCTAGCGTAAGGTCATTAACGATCTGTCCTTCCGGGGTCATCTCATTGATAACCACTTCTTCTCTAGGCTTCAGGGGGTCGGATTCATTAGTCACCTGAATGATCCGCTGCTCCGTGTAAAAGGTTTGCAACAGGTTCAGTATCTTTTCAGCTAGGTACTGACGGGTCTTCCGCAAATTGTCTAGGGGCACCTGAATCATGATCGCGCCACGATTCTGTTTGGCTTGGATAGCGATGCCAGATACTTCGGACTTATCCGTACCTAACATGCTGTCGTTGATACCGGAGATGCTTTGGATATTTGCTTGCGCCTTCTGACCAATGCGATCAAGCCCACTCGGGATCTGGTTAGGCTGAATTTTTAGTGGTGGGTTAGTGCCACGCGCATACTCTACGACCAAACCTGTTTCAGCGCCGTGCTCTTCCAGATCGTCTACGGTCATTCCGACTAGGGAGCCACTTTCTACCATCCAGCCGCTGTTAGCGGTGGTGTTAACGATATGCAACTCTTGACTAGCGATCTTATTCAGCTGCTCTTGGGGTGACAGCAGGTTGCGTACCATACCGAAGGGACGGCCTCTCCTGAAGTACGCGAAGAACGGTACTACCGTAAAGTCGTTGTAGGGCGACCAGTCATCAAACAGCACTACCTTGTCACAGGTAACGGTCCACCGGACTTTCCGTTTGGTCTTTGTGATGATGCTAAGGCCGTACTCTTTTGCGAACTTCTTAGCTTTGCGGTCGTTCCACGCTTCAGGTACTTCGCGCTGATCGCCTGTGTTTGGATCAACAAAACAGTCAACGCGGGTTATTCTTTTGTGTTGTCGTTCGATGACTCGCAGTGCTTTGACGTTTCTGTACTCGTCATCTCCCTGTATACCTGCGCCAAGATAATCATCTGTAGAATCAACATCACCAAAACGAGTTTCTTCATATTCGATACTGTCTCGGCCAAATGAGCTTCCATTTTCTGCAATAAACTGGAGCTTGTCTGATTTCTTTTTTCCGTAAAGCTCTTCGATTTCATCAAGCGTCATCCACTTCGTTTCGAAAACCTCATTCCAATTTTTGGGATCTGCATCTTTTGCATCGGGGTCGGGCAGGATATCGAGAGGGTCTTTTGCCGTGATTCGGATTTCACCTTCGACATGATCAGAGAAATCCATCCGCACATCGAAGTAACCACGGCCATCCATGATGAGACCATCTGCAAATACCTGCTGCTCGACCCAATCAAGTTTGTTGTTGTCGGCAATCTGCATGTACAGCTTATTCAGCGTATGCGCGACTTCTGCATCACCTCCTCGTCTTGGTTTGAATTGAATGTCTGCTCGTCGAGTAGACTGCTCACCTAACACAGTGTTTACCGTGGGTAGGATAGTGTTGATGGTCAGTGCTGGACGGCCTTCCGCCTCCAAAGCTGCTAGATCAGCCTCATCCCACTGCTCGCCTCTGTAGTAGGAGTCACATTTCTTAGCCATCTCGACGTACTCAAGATGACCGTTGTCCCTAGCCCGTATGTAACGGTCCCATTGGACGCTGGCTGTAACAGATTCGTCGTCGTATTTGCTCATAATTAGGCGCTCATAGCTGACTTGTTGCGCGGCGTTTTAAACAGATGATCGATCCTGTCTCGCCACGAGGGTTCTTTAACTACAGTTGTTTGGTAGGTCGCAAACTCAGTCATCATCAGACCTAACCACGCAAGGGCATCGACCTGATCATCGTGAATGCCATTTGGAAAGCGCAGCAACTCAGCTACTAATGGACCTGTCCAGATTTGGTTCTTTGGTACAAACACCATGCCCTGCTGCATACGGCCTTGGATGGCCCTAGCCCGTGCTTCCTTGTCCCTACGCCCTGTCTTGAGGTCTTTGAAATAGGCTTCATATAACCCGCGCTCTCGGACACGCTTCTCCAAGAATGGACCTAGGGCCATTTCGATATGGCCTTTCTCAATACCAATGATGCTGGGCTTCCAGACTTCGTACAGATCTAGTATTTGCTCTACTAGCTCAAAGCCATCAAACCGCCCTCGGACAACATCGACCACAAACAGACGGTCATAAGCATCGACTCCAATAACCATTCCGACTGAGTAGTCGTTACGGTCCTTCTTGCCGATTGCCAAATCCCACGCAGCGTAAAAACGCATTTCATCAAGGTCGATATCGTCTTCTTCAAAATACTGAATCATGTCCCGTGTAAAGTAATCACCGTCATCGGCAACTGGGTTTTGTTGATATAGCGCTGACCAATCCCTAGGGCCAACCGCCTTTCGTATACGGTCTAGGGACGGCTCGTCATATCGCTCGGGGTGAAGGGCTTCACCATAGTTCCTAAACTCTTCTTCCTCTTCAGCGAGTGCTGGATATCGAACAACCTCCCACTCATCACCGCCTTCAGCTGTTGCTTTGAGTAACCGTCCAGCAAGGTCATCGTCATGCCACCTAGTGAGAATGACCAAAACACCACCACCGGGAGCCAGTCGCGTATACGCAGTTGATGTATACCAGTCCCAGTTCGCGTCTCTGTTATTTTGGCTTTCGGCATCTTCTCTGTTCTTTACCGGGTCATCGATTACTAGGACATGAGCGCCTTTACCAGTGATACCGCCACCCACACCAGCAGCAACAAACCCACCGCCGTTCGTAGTGAGCCACGCTTCTGCGCTTTGGGACTCAGGGTCGAGACGAGTGTTAAAAGCTGTTTTGTAGCTAGGTTCGCGTAATAGGCCACGGACTTTCCGAGAGAAACCCATAGCGAGCGATCCAGAATACGAGCAACTAATGAACTCGTGAGCGGGGTTTCGGCCCAGGTGCCACGCTGGGAAAGCAATGCTCGCCAAAGTCGATTTGCCATGTCGCGGAGGTAAAAAAAGCATAAGTCTAGGGGACTGTTTCTCCACCACCATCCGCGAAAACTTCTCCAAGCGTTGGCAAACATCCTTATGCACCCATCCTGCTTGATAGTCTGGATTAAATCGTTCAACAAAGGGCAGTAACCTCTTTCTGGTAAGGAATCGAAGCGCTAATTCAGCCCTAGCTTTGTCTTCGACCGACTCTTCTTCTACTATTTCTGGTTCTGGCTCCACTACCGCTGGGGTTGCCAGCCTTTCTGCATCGTCGGCTTTGCAATAAACGCACAATCGGTCCTTACCGCTGAATAAAGTTTCAGAGTGGAGACTCTTACACCTTATACACAGGACTTGTGGGATCTGTAGCTCACTCATTGACAGCTACAGGCTCTAGGTATTTGTCGTTTTTGCCAGCGATAGACAGCAACTCCTCATCAGACATCCGTTCCAACTGCTTTGATGTCGCGTTTATCTGTATGCTCACCTGTGGCTGCTGCTCCGGGGCCACCAAACCGTGTAACTTCACTAAACTGTCCACGGTATTCTTCATTTCCGTAGCAGTTGCGGACGATTGGTATGCGTCCATGTACATCATGTGCGCGTTTGCGTGAGTGAATTTCACTTCTTCACGCATTTGCTCCTTAAAATACTCAACTGCTGTTTTTATCTGCGGCAATTTCGCAGCTGAGTACGCAGTATCGGCGCTTGCGTACCCTGCGCCCCTTCCTGCAGCGGCAATTGTCATGCCTGAGCAAATAAGCATGACCAGCTTCTCTTGCTGGACTGTTAATCGACCATCTTCGATGCCCATATAAGGGACATGTGCTTTGAATTCCGTGGAATTCGTCACGAAGTTATCAATGGATATTTTTTCGCTGCTTTCTTGCGACATCTGCACTCACGGTTTCGTCTAAATACACAAAAATTGGCGCTCTTTGTCCCTCGCCCACAGCTTTGAGGTACTCAAGGTAAATAGGGATATCAACTTCTGGGTTGATATTTTCAAAAAGGTCCGCTGCTGCGAGTGCGTCGTAAACCAGAACTTCATGCTCGCCGTCCCTAGTCCCGGTCCCAAGAATTGCGCCCTCGAAACCGTCTAGTGAAATCATTTCTTCATATACGTCTTCAGCCATTTTGCAATATTACCAACACTAATAGTTATTCGCAATGATGTTTGTATATGTTGATTACCCACCATGTGAAATCTTCTTGGGAGAGTGACCCTCGCAGCATATTCACAGCCGAACAAACAAGCTGGACGTTCTGGGGGTAATACCCTTTGGTGTGATCGAGTCGATCGACGCTTGTGTTCTTGGAAGTGAAAGGATCACCGTTAGGTGTGTGCGTCATATAGACACCTGACAACGCGCATTTACCCCCTTGCTGCTCCCAGAGTTCAATGCAGTCCTCTGCAGTCAAATGAAATGATACGCCCTGTTTTGTCCTAGTGCTTTTGAGCTTGGAAATACCTTTACGGAAAAAGTGTAAGAGGTCCGCGCCTGACTTAGCAGTGCGACGGATGTGATAACAGCTGTTACACAGGTTCTGTGTTTTAAACTGGGTTTTTATTTTGCTCGTTTTGCAGCCAGAACAATACCGATCGGTTTGGGCCATTCCGCCCCCAAGTATTAGTTTTGGTAATACTAGCAGAAAATATCATGAAAAAAATTTTTTGAAAAAGTGTTCAAGAATCACTCACTCACTATCTCCCCCCTCCCCACCATCGACGCCCCTCTCCCCGGATTTGCACTATGGAACCTTGTTTACGTTTTCGACTTAGGAACCTTGTCTGGGACTCCTTCGCTTTTCTCTACTACTACATCACTCGCTTCGCTCCTGACGCACGGTTGTCTTTGCACATTCACTCATTATTAAGACTTACTATGAAATTCAACTCAATAGACCTCAAGCAAAAAGCCCTAGGCCTTAAGCAGAAGCTAAAAGACCCAGAGACACACGCCAAAGCCAAAGAGCTAGGATCTAAGACCATCGACTACATCAAAGAACACCCCTCCGACATATTCCTCGGCATCATGACCTTCGTCATACTCGACATCGAAGACAGCCTAGAAGACATCGAAGACTCATCAAGCATATCCGCTTACACAGACGCATCAACCTTTCTCAACAGGAGCTAACCCAATGAACTCAATTATCAACACCTCAGCCAACATCGCAGTAGCCAGCTTTCCCCTCGTACTACTATTAATGGTCTCTTACTTCATATTCATAGCCTTCGTAGAAATCCCTATAACCCCAATCACCGACGTTCCTCAATTCTTAAACTGCAAACAAGATCCGCTGCTCACCAAAATCAACCCAACTAACACATGGGTATGCTTCGAACCTGAGTAACAACGATCAAACCAACCAACCACACAAGGCGAACCGTCAAACGTTCGCCTTTTTTGTGTCAAAACAGGGGCAAACAATGTGCTGGTCCCCCCAAACATATTGCCAAATTGACAATAAGCACTCGACAACCGGCAATTGTCTAGGAATTTGGGGCTAGGGGCGGCGGCGCGCTGCTGGTAACA
>ENA-ORDA01002297-ORDA01002297.1-marine-metagenome-genome-assembly--contig:-NODE-2297-length-14728-cov-4.457170_pt1 | contig 14728 bp, 15 predicted proteins | sample MGYA00237778_ERZ508506 | MGnify/ENA primary metagenome ERZ508506 (study PRJEB26177, sample SAMN06267891) | marine metagenome | isolation source: Monterey Bay, California, USA | place: Pacific...
ACCAAGTTCCAGTCATTGCATATTCACCAGATGATCTACAGTTAACCAATAATACGGTTAGTGCTGACTTACCACTTACGCCAACTAAAACCGGTTTTGGAGCAATCATTTCTTGGGAATTAAACAACACTAACTTGCCATCAGGAATCTCGTTTGGTTCTAACAACGGAACGTTCTTTGGAACTCCAACTGAACTTTGGACAACAACAGCCTACAAGGTTTGGGCTAACAATACTGGTGGAACCGCGATTGCTTATCTCAACATCACTGTGAACGACCAAGTTCCGACCGGTTTCACTTATATCCCAGATGATTTACAATTGTCCAATAATACATTGAGTTTTGATTTGCCACTTGTTCCACAACTAACCGGACCTGGTGAGATACTCACATGGGAAATCAATGCAACCTTACCAAGTGGCATATTGTTCGGTTCCAACAACGGAACATTCTACGGAACTCCAACAGAATTGTGGTCAACTACTGCTTACAAGGTTTGGGCCAATAACAGTGGTGGCTCAGTTGATGGATACGTCAATATTACAGTGGTTGATGAAGTTCCTACCTTGATTTATTCTCCAAATGTTATTGGTTTGACCAATAATACTGCAAGTACGGACTTGCCATTGACGCCAACAATAACCGGTTCTGGAATTATCACTTCTTGGGAAATAGATGGAATATTACCAAATGGTATATTGTTTGGAGCGAATAACGGAACATTCTATGGTATTCCAACTGAACTTTGGCCAACAAATTCCTATACCGTATGGGCTAATAATACTGGAGGCTATACAACTACAACGGTTAGCATCACAGTAGTTGATGAGATTCCTACCTCAATCAACTATCCAGTAATCAATCTCAATTTGACCAATAATACCGCAAGTCCAGACTTGCCTATGATTCCACAAATCACCGGTCCAGGCTCAATACTCTCATGGGAGATTAGCAGCGGCTTGCCACAAGGTCTGACCTTTGACAGTAACACTGGGGAGATTTCAGGTATTCCAACCGAGTTGTGGCCAACAACTGGTTACACGGTATGGGCTAACAATAGTGGCGGTTCAGTGGAGATTGAATTCAATATTACCGTAGTTGATCAGATACCAACAGACTTCTCATATTCTCCAGAGAACCTGACTTTATCCAATAATACTGCAAGCCCAGACTTACCTCTAGCTCCACAATTAACCGGTCCAGGTGAGATAGTCGCATGGGAGATTAATGCAACCTTGCCAACAGGTCTGATGTTTGGCAATAATAATGGAACAATATGGGGTATTCCAACAGTGCTTCAATTGACCCCAATGCCTTACACAATTTGGGCCAATAATACTGGCGGTTCAATTTCAGCAACAATCAATATTACAATTCTTGAAGTTGCACCGACTCTAGAGTATACTCCTGATGATTACAACTTCACACGTAGTGTAATCATTAGTGACATTACACCAACTTACACGCCACTGAACTTGATTGATAGTTGGGAAATTAGTCCTGACTTGCCGCTTGGTTTGTCCTTCAACAATGGCGTGATTAGCGGTACTCCTACTGTTAATTCAACAAAGATTGAGTATACTGTTTGGGCTAACAATTCTGGCGGTAGTGTATCTGCAACATTCAATATTACCATTGTTGAACCAGTCGGTTCTTTCGCTTATCTGCCGGCTTACTATAATTTGACGCGTGGTCAAGGAATTAGCCCGATTCTTCCAAACTATAATGGTGGAGCAATCGAGAATTGGAGTATACATCCAGACTTGCCAATCGGTCTAACGTTCGATAATGGAACAATTTCTGGAGCTCCAATAGTTAACTCGACTGAAGTCAATTATACAGTTTATGCAAATAACTCGGGCGGTTCAGCAACGGCCTTTATCAGTATCACAATCAACGAACCAGTTGCCTCAATTCACTATAATCCAAATGAGCGTAATGAAACTCGAACCATCAGTATGACACCATGGTTCCCACAAGTCACTGGTGGTGAGGTAGAAACGTGGGAGATTTATCCTGACTTACCACTGGGACTGACCTTTGTTGATGGAGTGATTTCAGGTACTGCGACAGTCAACTCAACTAGGACTAATTACACCGTTTGGGCTAATAATTCAGGTGGTTCTGCTTCAACAATGATCAATCTAACAGTAGTTGAGCCTATAGTGCAATTATCTTATCCAAACTATGAATTAATCTCGATTAGAAATGTTACAATGCCGGCACTAATCCCTCAATTAACCGGCGGAAATGCTGAAACTTGGGAAATTTATCCAGACTTACCTAGTGGCATCAACTTTACAGATGGCATGATTTGGGGAACTCCGCTAGTTAACTCAACTAGAACTATGTACACAATTTGGGCTAACAATACAGGTGGCTCAACCAATATCAGTCTCAACATAACTATCCTTGAGCCAAGTGCAAATATTGTCTACGACCCTGTAAATTTGATTTTGACTAGAGGCGAGACCATGGAGCCTGCAGTGCCTGAGGTTGATGGTGGTGCGATTGAGAATTGGAGTATCCATCCAGAGTTACCTGAAGGGTTGAACTTTGACAATGGAACAATTTCTGGTACGCCAACTGTAAATATGACAATTTCAAACTTCCTAATTTATGGTAATAATAGCGGTGGTTCTTCAGTTGTTGGAATCAGCATAACAATTCTTGAACCAGAACCAACTATCACCTATCAAACCGATTCTCTAATCTTAACTAGAGGAGAATCTTCTTCACAACTTCCGTTGTATGCTATATTTGGTGGAGGGGAAATTTCCTCATTCACAGTAGAGCCAGAATTGCCAGATGGTCTAAACTTCACCAATGGTACAATCTTTGGTATACCAACAGTCAATTCAACTATTGTACAATACAACATTACGGCTATCAATAATGGTGGAAGTGATTACTTCTTACTCAACATAACTATCCTTGAGCCAGTAGCAATTCTATCTGCAGATCCAAATTACTACGAGTTAACCCGTGGAGAAGACGAGATGAATTTGACGCTCAATAACACAGGTGGAATGGTCGAGACTTGGGCTGTTTATCCTGACCTTCCAGATGGGCTAATCTTTGATAATGGTACAATTACTGGCATTCCAACAGTCAATTCCTCATTGACAACATACAAGATATTCGCTAATAATTCTGGTGGCTCGACAAATATTTCAGTTTACATCAAGATATTTGAGCCAGTGGCAAATATATCTTACCAAACTACTACATTCACCTTGATAAACGGTCAAGATTCGCTGTTTATCTCCCCAGAGATTCTTGGTGGTAACCCAGAGACTTGGGAGTTTGAGCCAGAACTACCAGAAGGAATAATATTCTCTAATGGAGTATTTTCAGGTATTCCAAGAGAAAATATGACAACTACAATATTTACGATATGGGCTAATAATTCAGGTGGTTCATCATCTGCAACAATCGACCTAACTATCGATCAGCCATTCTATGTCGCTCGTTATCCAGTGACACTACTTGTACTGAATGCTAGTGAAAATATGGAAGTTCTTGAACCGATTTATTACTTTGATGAAGACCAAGAGCCTACTTGGACTATTACTCCAAACCTACCAAATGGATTGTCATTTGTAGATGGGGCGATATCTGGTGTTCCAACTCAAGCACAGAATCTATCCACATATGCGGTGACTGTATCAGGAGAGATGTCTCCGATAACGTTCTTGTTAATGATTGAAATTTTAGAAGAATATACTGAACCAATAGTCTATCCAGCTGATAATAGCAATAATGCTTCAGGTGAAATCCCTACTGACCTCGAACCTATTCCTGAAGAAGAGCCGAGAAATATAGCATATTGGTTATTCCCAATATTCCTGATTTTCTGTCTTTGGTTATTCGCAATGATTTACAATTTAAGAAATAAGAATGATGATGACGACCTTACTTCATAGTCTTTGACGATGTATGGAAATGAACATAAAGTGTAAACATCCAACCGTAAATGATAGAGACTAAGTACCCATAGGATTGGCAGAGGAGGAAGTAAAAATGTGGACTATGGACGAGTTCAAAAAAGATAGAGATAAGCAAATTCTGGCTTTCGGTATTGTGTTTTTCCTTCTTGCATTCCCACTATATTTCAACACTACCTCGGGAGATGTTTCAGGTAGTACCTTTGGCGGTATGGATTTTTACGAAGTCAGCGGTGATATGACCTATGTTGAACTTGACAGTGGAATGGAATATGTTGCCAGTGGAGATACTTGGACAATTGACGATTTAAGCACCGATTCCATCGATGGCGCTGATGATATGAATATCGTTGGAGTACTGGTTACTCTCTCATACGGCGAAGACGAAGAAACTAGTGAAAACATCCCTGGAGCCTGTAATCCAGCAAACAATGGAAATGCAGCAGCAGATACAATCAGTGGAACTGTAATGCATGGCGCATACAATGCTTCAGCAAGTGGTACTAATGATAATCCATCGCATACAGTCGAATCCCTATGGTTCAATGATTCAATGGTTGATTCAATATTGTTTTTATCAGAGTCTGAAATTATTGCAGGAATTGACGCTGATGGAGCAGGACTTGGCGCATATTCGTTGGACATAACCGTTGATGCACAAGCAGGTAGCGATACTGCTACATGTAGCAGGGAAGATAACGGCGAAGAAGTATCTTACAAGATAGAACTAATCGTTTATGATTATACTATCACATCGGTTCTAGAACCACTTTTTGAATAGAATCATTCTTCTGATTCATTTTCTTTTGTTCTATTACAGGTGTCAGCTTGACATGGCTGATGTGGTTCAGCATTACTTGTTGTAGCAAGAAGAGGAGACATTTGGTCAAATGCTTCTAGTAGACTTGGTCCACTTGCAAGGTAGTATACAGAACCTCTTCCGTCCCTTGAATCAGCAGCAGTCGAGTTGTTATTTGTTGCACAATCACCAGTACAGCCATCAGCAAATGCGACGTATACTCTACCTTCCCTATCGATGTGTAAGTCATTGAAATCCAACAGGTTTCTATTAGATCCGCCAATGTCACGGCAGTCGCCAGAGTTTAAACAGATTGAACCCATTTGAACGGGGTCATCAGTTACTCTGTATGTGTGGAAAATAGGGTCATCATCAAGAGCGTTTAGGCTGTATGTGATGTATAGGTGATAAGTTATGTTATTCACTGCATAGTGAGCATTTCCGTCCCAATCATTTCCATCTAGGTCAGGTTTTTCAAGCATTTCTGAATCTTCACTTCCAAGATAGGTAACTGCAATTCTTCCAGGGTCGCCAGCATCGGTTTGTGGGAATACAGTTGAAATTACATTGCTTGGTGAGATTCTGATACTTTCTTGTTCCCAAGATTCACCGGAATCTGTTGAACGAGACATGTAGACTCCCTCATCAGCACCAGTCCAAACGTGGTATGCATTTGACGCAGTATCAGCAGAGACTTCGGAATTCTTTCTCGGGTCTGGAGTTCCTACATCGGACCCCATTGACCTTTCAAACCATGAGAAGCCATTGTCTTTCGAGACTATGACAGTAGGTGTTGCTACACGAGGTGTAACATAAACAGTACCATCGGCAGCGGTAGAAATAGCGCCGTGTAAGCCTCCATTTGTAGTTGCTAATCCGAAAATTTGTCCACCGGTGTCAAAGGTTGCGCCGCCATCAAAACTAGTGAAGCAGAAAATTCCGGCCAATTTATTGTAACAGTAGTAAACTGCAGTTTCATATAAATTTGTAGATAGTGCACCAATAGCGGCATAGGGGCCGTTATTTGTCCATGGTCCACTAGCTAGTTTGATGTGGTCATTGATTGGAGTTGTTCCTGAATCGTGAGGATTGCCTAACCAACTTTCACCATCATCATCACTCCAACAAATCCATGAAGTCTCAAGCCCGATCATCTGAACGTTGAAAATTCTGTCAGTTATTGGGTCTACCCAGCCATAAGGGTCGCTAGTTGTCGGTGAGCATTGAATCGGGTCTTGAGTTTCTTCCCAAGCTTCCCCATAATCACATGAACGCATTACTTTCTCCATTGCGATAAAGAAAACACAACCCGTTGAAGTGATTCCAATACTGGGTTCTTTTCCTGTTTCACCAACATCGCTGAATTGAAAAGTCATTTCAATAGGCTCAAGTCCCGTTCCATTACCAGTTTTATCAGTGACAAATACTCTAGGGTTTTCGACGACTTCTATTATCGGCTCTTCCTTTTCGCCTTCATCCTCTCCAAAACAACCGGCTAAGGAAAAGGTAATCATTAGGACAACCATAGAGATAGCCTTGACTCGCATAAATTGACCACTTTGGCGTTGTTCAATTAACTTACTATTGCAAATCACGCATTTCAAAAACGTTCAAACAAGTTTACAAACGGTTGGCAGAATCAACAAATATGGCTAAACTAGAGGTGGAATCAATTTTTATTTTGTTCGTGGCAATTGGAATAATTGCTTTGCTAGTTCGTGAATTGATTCGTAAAATTAGCGAAATAAACCGACTCAAGTTAGAGCATGAAGGAGAAATACGTGCTGCGAGAAAAGACTCCAACAATCGTCAGAGAAGTACAATTAAGGGGCAAATTAGTGAAACTCTGGCGCCTTGGTCGATGGACGCAGTAAATAGCGTCAAAGAATTGAATTTCCTCGGTAACCCGATCGACTTTTTAGGCTTCAAGGGGCTTGATGGTGAGGGTGAAGTTGAGATAAAATTCATTGAAGTTAAGAGTGGCAAATCAAAACTTAATAAGAATCAAAGAAGAGTTAGAGATGCTGTTAAAGCAAAACGAATCGAATGGGTTGAGGTTCGGATCAATGAAATTCAAATCGAGGAGAAGACACTTTCTTGAAAATCGACAGAAACAATAGCATAGAACTTATCGGAGATATATGGTCAAGATAAATCTTCAAGAAAAGTTTTCCAAATTCTCACAGCACTGGACTCCAAAGGTCATCGCTGAAATGAATGATTATCAATTCAAGTTAGTCAAGTTAGAAGGCGAGTTCGTATGGCATAATCACGATGATACTGATGAAGTATTCATCGTTATTGAAGGAAAAATGTTCATCGAGTTTGAGGATGAAACCATCGAATTAAATCAAGGTGAAATGTATGTTGTACCCAAAGGAGTACAGCATAAGCCATATGCTGAGCAAGAGTGTAAAGTGATGCTTGTCGAGCCAAAAGGCGTAGTCAATACCGGTGAGGCAAGTGGCGACTTGACCGCTCAAAACGATGTCTGGATTTAACCAAGATAGATAGTGAAAATCAATTCAGTTTGAACCTGAAATTTCAATATACTAACCATGCATCAGTCAATCTGTAAATTAGATTACCAAACGTTAATGATTGCATTTAGTCCAATGACTGCTCCAACGAGTAGAGCGAATATTGGAAGGCTCTTTGCCATCATATTGGATGAGTCTTCGATAGGCTCTCCCATCATAGTCATGTTATCTTCCATACCTTCGTCCTTCAAGCGGAAGTAAGCTATCATAGTGAGTAGCATGACTATTGGGCCAACGATTGCATCCATCTTTTGGAAGTCTGAACCATTACGGCCTACGCCACTGACAAAACCAACGTACGTTGCGATTACTACAGTTAAGAATGCAAACATCGAAGGGTGCATAATAGTCCACTTTCCAGAAGCACCTTCAGTCAAGACTAGTCCTGCCCATAGAGTATAGATTAGAATTAGACTTCCCGATACCGCAACTGTAGCATCAGAAGGTGTACCCATTCCATCAGCTGAGCCTGCAAGAATTGTATCGAAGTTGTCACCAATTACGCTATCTGGTGTGAAGATCATTCGTAGAGAGTAAAATAGTCCAGTAATGACTAGAATTCCCAGTGCCCCTAAAGCAACCTTATCTTTGACTTTTATTCCTGGCTTATAGTCGCTTAGCCCATCGTTTACTCCTTCATCCTTTAGGAAGAAGTAAGCAGCACCATATAGTGCAGTAACTACTGGTGTGACATATTTTGGAGCCTCACTGGCATCCTCAAAGTCACCATGCATCCAAATTGAAACAGACATTGCTGTGAAACCAATTAGACCAGGTATCATCATTCTCCACATACCTTTTGCTCCTTCATTTAGAAGTAATAGTGTAGCCAATGTAATACCAAACATTAGTGCACCGTTAAATCCGGTTTCTGGACCGCCTCGTCCCCATGCTTGAGTATCTTGCGCTGCATCATTTGACAACAGAGTAAAGCATCCGTCGCCGCCAGTGACATAACATTCTCCAAACAATATGAAATTCAATGAGTAGATCAGACTGACTAGTGCAGATATGACTAGACAGACTTTCGCAGGCATAGAGTTTATTCTATCAAACATTGATACGGATTTTCCTATTTTGGTTATACGTGTATGCGATTTAAAATTATTAAATGATGGATTTGATATCATCTGGCGGTCGACCAATTACAGCTTTTCCAGATTTTATAAGAACGGGTCTTTGAAGTAATTTAGGCTTGTTTTTCAAGGATTCTTTTACTAATTTAATATCATTAATGTCAAATTTATCAGACTTGAATTCATCTTCATTGGTTCGAATGATTCCCGTGAGAGATGATAAAATTTCTAAATCCTCTTCAGCAATTCCAAGTTCAAGGTACCTATATTCTTCAAAATCCACACCACTTTCAGTCAATATGGCGACAGCCTGACGAGACTTTGAGCAGCGTGGATTGTGATATAGGCGCATAGATAGTGCTAGTAACTACAGTTCATGATAGTGATGGTTTCAAATCCCTAGGGGATGAAATGATACGCTCTCCCCTCGTGGATTGGGCGGGGCAGACATGGGAATCTCTGAGAGAATGGGTGATGTACTTGGCCAAGCGGTCGAGTCAAAACTATTCAAAGAGGTCATGGACCATCCAATCAAAGTTGAACATTTAGCAATAATTATGGATGGTAATCGTCGGTTTGCTTGGCGTAATAAAATCGCTACAGGTTTAGGTCATCGTATCGGTAAGCGGAAACTCGAAACAGTTCTTGATTGGGTACTCGAATTAGGGATTCCTTGGCTGACGGTATATGCTCTTTCAACAGAGAATCTCAATCGACCAAAAGACGAACTAGACCTTCTTTTCAAACTCTACGATGAAGGCCTAAGGGACATAGCGGATGATGAGAGAATTCACCAAAATAAAGTCAAAGTTCAAGTCATTGGGCGAAGAGAACTGCTTCCTAAAATTGTAACAGATGCCATTGATTATGCTGAACAAAAAACAGCCGATTATGGGGATTTCGTTTTCACAGTTTGTTTAGCATATGGCAGTAGAGAAGAGATGCTAAATGCGATTCAATCTATTGCCGAAGAGCATGCAGCAGGCGACCTACCACTCGAGAAGATAGATGAGAAAGCGGTATCTGAAAGGCTTTACACAGGTGAGATGCCTGACCCAGACTTAGTAATTCGAACCAGTGGGGAAGAAAGAATCTCCAACTTCTTACTTTGGCAGATGGCTTACTCAGAATTATATTTCACCGATGTATATTGGCCATCATTTCAAAAGAAAGACTTACTAAAAGCGGTAAGGACTTTCCAAGAAAGAAAGCGAAGATACGGGGAATGATACCTTGACTACATGCGATGAGTGCAATGGTTGGCTTAATCCTGCTTTAGCGGCAGACGCTGCTGTCAAGCGTGGAGACGATATTCTACTGATTCAGCGGAAGCATCCTCCAATGCAAGGGGCATGGGCTCTTCCTGGTGGATTTGTCGAAAGAGACGAAGACCCAGAAGTGGCAGCTGTTAGAGAGTTGCTTGAAGAAACGGGCCTTGTGGGTAAAGACCCAGAATTACTGATGGTAATGGGCGAACCTAAGCGTGACCCACGCAAACATATTGTCAGTGTTGTATATTCAATCTCGGTTAGTGAAGACCAGCAACCGATTGCTGGAGACGATGCACAGGATGCTAAATTTTGGCCACTTGACTATGTTCTATCAGGTGATTTAGAGTTGGCTGGAGACCATTTGCAAATTATCAAAAATTGGTTCAATCTATGAGTTCCATAGATAGCCAATCTGCTAATTGTTTTCTTGCATCTGGCCATGCAGAGGTTTCTATTGCATCAGTTAGGTGAAGTCCTGCTAAGAACTGTGCTTGGATATTTTTCCATTCATCGCCTTCACATTCTTGTTGCCAGTGAAATAGCGGATAGCCTTCACTTTCGAGGCGCTTTAGGAAACCGCGATTTGCTCGACTTACAAGTAGCGTTGGAGTGCCCATTAAAGCAGCCTCGCTGGCGAATGTGACCGATTGGGTAATCACTCCGTCATGAGCGCCAGCCTCTCTATCTAGAAGCCATGCTTTGCCTTTGTACTGGTCTTCGTCAGCATGGGAAACAAGTAGGCCATCAAATACTGATTTTGGAATTTCAATAATTTCATCATCATCATGAATTCCACCACCTTTGAGTAATCGAACCATTATTCTTGGTGGGTCACTAACGCTGGTTGGACGCATTGAAGGGCGGAGATGAACATGACCGTGTAAGCCATCGAGTCGATGGATAATTTGATCTTTTATGTCTCTAGAAAACCCACCATCTAGGCTATCATCCCAGTGTGTTGGAAGAACATAATGGGTCGTATCTTTTCGTGAAAGTCGATGGGCTATGTGGTTTACTTCAGTGTCACTGATGTACCATCTTTGTGAAATTGATTTGATTTTTCTTTTCAAAATAGGAGAGCGCCAAGCCATCAGTTCGATTGGCGCTCCAATACTTACGATTCTCTCAATAGGTGTAGAAGAGTCACAACAACCAGCAAGAAAACTATGACTTGAGCGCCATCTTGCCAATGCTTTACGTCGCTTGGATTGTCCAACTGGCCTATCAACCCAGTGTATCTGGCGACGAGGAATATGGCCATCGCCCTGGTCGATTAGATTCTTGACTTCAACTCGGTTTGTTGCAATAATGACATCATTACTTTGGCCTGCTCGCATGAAAGGTGCAAGTAAGCGTACATGAGCAGGATGGTCCAGTACCCAGCATGTGCGCATGTACTAGCCAATGAATTCTCTTCCCTCAAACCATCGGCGCTTCGTCAAGTTGATGGTCTTCCACCTGAACGCCTCATCATGGACAAGCAAAGTATCGAACTTCCCGGAGCAGCAAAGTATGGCCCGTATTCTGCTGGAGTACAATCCGAGGGTATGTTCTGGTTATCAGGACAAATCGCAGTCGAATTTGAAGATGTAAAAACTCAGACTAAGGGCGCTTTAGACAAAATAGACTCCTTACTAGAGGCAGCGAATCTTACTCGAGAAAACATTTGTTTTGCTCAAATTCTTTTAGCAGAGATCAATGACTTCGCAGCAATGAATGAAGTCTATGGTGCTTGGATTGATTCAGTGAACATCAAACCAGCAAGAGCCGCTTTTGCAGCAGCAGCACTCCCCGCAGGCGCACTGGTGGAAATCGTCGTTCAAGGAACAAGATAAGTGATATAATGCCTGGCTCGCCTTATTTTGATGAAACTCCCAAAGGGATTTTGACATGGCCTAAGTTGCTGACTTATTGTACTCCGCCACTAATTTTAACATTATTTTTAGCGGTAAAATATGAATTATTGTTGGAAACTTTTGGGATATTGGCTCTCTCTCTTATTGTGATTGGAATTTTGAGAAAATAATAAAAACCGTCAGTATAATTTTGTAGCATGGCAGATATAAATACCCCGATTTTAAGTTTGAAAACATTAGAAGTAGATGAGACAGGAGCCAATGGCTCACACATACATCTCAAAGGTGTAGTGCCTGGTTTCATTAATAGCATACTGAGGGCAATGGGTATTGCAGGTTCTACGGATTTACGTATGAATGCCTCTTATCTTGAATTGAGGACAGGAAGCGCAAAGGGTCAGAGTAGTTGGTTTGTTCCAACCGGTAGCTTATCGAGTGTTCAAGGAGGTTATCGTAAAGAATTCATATTATTGCCTATGGCAGGAATTCTATTTATTTTATCAATTATTGGAGATATTGCATTAGCAGGACAGAGTAATGATGGATTTTCTCTTATATTTACTTGGCTCGGATTAATTTTTCTGATAGTATTATCATTAATCTATTTCTTCACTAAGACTATGTATTTTGAAATTGAAAGTGGTGGTGGAATGTCAGCAAGAATTCAATTCAAGGGAGCGATAAATTTAGACAATGTGGAGAGAGCATTAGTTGTAATGCAAGCATTGATTGCTAAAGCACAATTTGATGGTGATGTAGTGGTGATGGGTAAAATTTCCAATGTAGTAATTCCTGAAACACCTGTACAACAAATTCAGCAACAAGAGGTTCTACCTCAAACCGAGATGACCACTCCAAGTTTAGAAGATGTAGAAGTCTCGACCGATCAAGCCGAAGTAGAATCAAGTGAATCTCAAGAGCAATCAGTGGGAAGCAATGATCCAACAACCCATGTTGATGAAAATGGTGTTGTACATAATTGGGATGGCGAGAATTGGGTTAAAGAACAATAAAATATATTTTTACTGAAGTTTTTTTCTCTGAATTAGGCCCTCATATCGGATAAATAGAAAGGGATTATGCTTTACCATCGTCATGGACGAGTGGCCACAACAGTGCTTCAAAGCCTACGATATTCGCGGTCTTGCAAACGGCGATGGAACTGGAGAATTAACACCTCATTTTGCTTATCGTTTAGGCCGTGCAATGGCGACTTACTTGGAATGCCAAACATTTGCAGTCGGTCGTGACATTCGTGAATCTACTCCTGCTTTGGCTAGTGAATTGATGCGCGGTTTAGTTGACTCTGGAGTTCAAGTCTTAGACCTTGGAATTGTCTCTACTGGATGTGTATATCACGCTTGTTGGACACTACCAGTGGATGGCGGAGTGATGGTTACAGCAAGCCATTTACCAATGCCAACTCATAATGGATTCAAGATGTGTAGAGGAACCCTTCCACTTGCTGGTGAAGAAATTCAAGAATTGAAACAAGTCTTCCTCGAGGGGAATTTTATCGAAGGAGATGGCGAGATAGTCGATACTCCTCATTTAGATAATTATCTTGAAGCGATAATCGAGTCAACAGGAAAATTATCTCGTAGTGTCAAAGTCGCTGTTGACTGTGGCAATGCAGTTCCTGGTCCAGCAATGAGTAAATTGCTTGACATGCTGGGATGCGAACATATCGATTTGTATTGTGATTGGGATTCAAGTGAACCTAATCATGGAGCAGACCCAACAAGGCCGAAGAATATGGTTGACCTTGGTTTAGCAGTCGTTGAGAATAATTGTGAATTCGGCCTTGGTGCCGATGGAGATGGTGACCGTTTAGGTGCTGTTGATGAGAACGGAGAGTTCGTTTATCCTGACCGGCTAATCGCTTTACTTGCTGATGATGTAGTTGGTTCCGAGCAAGGAAAGGACTTACTGATTTATGATGTTAAATGTTCAATGAATGTAGAGAAAGCAATTCTTGCTGCAGGCGGCCGTCCTATGATGGCAAAAACTGGCCATTCTTTCATGAAGCGTGTTTTAGCAGAGAATCCAGATGCCTTGATGGCTGCTGAAATGAGCGGTCATATTTTCATGGCTGATCGAGGCTGGTACGGCTTTGATTGTTCCCTTTACAATGCTGCAAGAATTCTAGAACTTTGGTCGCGAAAATCCGATAGTAAATTCAGCGAAGTTCTAAATCATCTAGCTCCAAATCTTCCAACTACTGGTGAAGTCAAAATCCCATGCCCTGAAGAAAATAAACTCGAGACTGTTGAGGCAATACGTCAAGCCTTTACCGATTTCGAGGCTTCTACTATCGACGGCGTAAGAGTTCGCTTCTTGGACGGAGCAGATGATGAGCAAAAGGGCTGGTTCCTCGCTAGGAAATCCAATACTGAACCGATTCTTGTGATGAGAGTTGAGGCTGTAAACGAATCAGAACTTTCTTCGATTTTGAATTTGATTGAACAAAGAGTTTCCCCGATTATTGATATTTCTAAATTATTACAATAATTTATTTGATTAGATAAGAACCATAAGACGCGTTGATTTAAAACTCTCATGGAATTATATCAGCAGCACAATGGGCAGAGGTAATAGGAAAATCGATGATTATAGAGAACAATCCGGTGTTGAATCTGATTTCGAATGGTTTCAATGGTTGGCAGAACGAATAATGGAATCTGATGAGGGCAAAAAACCACAACCAGCACATATCGCTTACAAAGATTGGCAACCTCCAAATCAATAGTCGCAAAATTCCAGAATTAGACAATTGATGACTTAACATCATATTTGCAATGAGTTTAATGACAGGAAAAACGATGAAAATAACAGATTTCGTACGGAGAACTCAATAATGAAAACATTTTGAGCGGTTCATGCCTCAAGGTACAGTAAAGTGGTTTAACCAAGTGAAAGGATTCGGATTTATAGAGCAAGAAGGTGGCGAAGACCTATTCGTCCACGTCTCTCAAGTCGAGGGAGAAATAACCGACGGAGATACCGTCGAGTTCGAAATCGGCGAAGGTCCAAAGGGTCCTAACGCCGTTAGTGTTCGTAAAGTAGAGTGAAGTTTCAACTAGATTATCTTTAGATAATCTTCTCCGATCAGATTTTCGGATTGATAACTATTCTAGTTCATGACATTTAGAATTCCTTTTTCTAACTTGAGCATGATAGCATCGAACATCCTACCCTATGTCGAGCCCATTCAGGTCGCTTTTGGAACCATTTTTCTT
>ENA-ORDA01002303-ORDA01002303.1-marine-metagenome-genome-assembly--contig:-NODE-2303-length-14710-cov-11.364724_pt1 | contig 14710 bp, 9 predicted proteins | sample MGYA00237778_ERZ508506 | MGnify/ENA primary metagenome ERZ508506 (study PRJEB26177, sample SAMN06267891) | marine metagenome | isolation source: Monterey Bay, California, USA | place: Pacific...
AAAATGTATGGGTAGCGTTGCATCGAGTGCTCGCGTATTTTAAAGCCTATCTTCTCATTTCGCAAGTCCGAAATGACTCTAAGTCCTTGTTTTTTTAGATTGATCTCGACATTCTTGCTATATTCCTCTTGTTTTTGAGAAATATTGAGGATAACTGCCTGAATTGGAGCAAGCCATGATGGAAAGGCTCCCTCATAGTGCTCAATTAAAATTCCAGTAAATCTCTCGATTGATCCGACAATAACCCTGTGAAGCATGACGGGTGTCTGCTTTGAGCCATCCTCAGCTATGTACTGCGCATCAAGGCGCTCAGGCATTGAAAAGTCTGCCTGAATCGTTCCGCACTGCCATTCACGTTCAAGACAGTCTTTCAAAACAAACTCAACTTTTGGCCCATAAAAAGCGCCTTCGCCCTCTTGAAGCTCCCATTCAATTCCTTTTGCATCAAGCGCTTCTGATAGTGAGGCTTCTGCTTGATCCCAGACCTCGTCTGAGCCCACACGCTTTTCAGGCCTTGTAGACAACTTAATGTCTATATTTTCAAAGCCAAAGTGTTTATAGACCTTAAACGTTAGATCGATAAATTCTGAAACCTCAGATTGAATTTGGTCTATGGTACAAAAAATATGCGCATCATCCTGTACAAAATTACGAACGCGCATGATTCCGTGAAGCGTTCCTGAAGGTTCATTACGGTGGCATGAGCCGAACTCACCGAGCCTAAGCGGCAAATCACGATAAGATTTGAGCCCTTGCTTATAAATCTGAACATGGCCAGGACAGTTCATCGGTTTCACTGCGTAATCTCGGTTCTCAGAGTGCGTTGTAAACATAGCATCACCAAACTTATCCCAGTGGCCTGATTTCTCCCACATGGATCTGTCCATAATCTCTGGGGTATGAACCTCTTGATAGCCATTATCTTTAAAGACCTGACTCATATACTGAACAATGATCTGGTAAAGCGTCCAGCCCTTTGGATGCCAAAAAACCATCCCTGGAGCCTCTTCTTGAGTGTGGAATAAGTTTTGCGTTTTACCAATTTTTCTGTGGTCCCTTTTTTCAGCTTCCTCAAGTCTATGAAGGTGCGCTGCAAGATCCTCTTTATTCTCCCAGGCCGTGCCGTAGACTCTTTGGAGCATCTCATTGTTTGAGTCACCTCTCCAATAGGCGCCGGCAAGCTTCATGAGCTTGAAGGCCTTTAACTTACTTGTTGATGGAACATGTGGGCCTCTACACAGGTCAACGAAATCTCCCTGCTTGTAAAGAGAGAGAGTCTCATCCGTTGGAATAGACTCAATAATTTCAGCTTTGTAATGCTCACCCATAGATTTAAAGAATTCGACCGCATCATCCCTGCTCATCTCCATTCTCTCTATTGGCAAGTTTTGCTTAACAATGGCGTTCATCTTTTTTTCGATCTTCGCTAAATCTTGCTCAGAGAAACCATCCTTATAGGCAAAGTCATAATAAAAGCCGTTGTCAATCACGGGACCGATTGTAACTTGCGCTTTAGGATATAGCTGCTGAGTAGCCTGTGCCAAAAGGTGGGCAGTTGAATGACGTATCACTTCAAGTGCTTTGTCATCCTTATTGGTGATAATTGCAAGGTCACTATCATTTTCAATCATGAAAGAAGTGTCAACTAGCTGGCCATCAATCTCTCCAGCTATTGCTGCCTTTGCAAGGCCAGAGCCTATAGATGAGGCAACATCTGCAACAGTCAGAGACTGATCATAAGATTTAACTGAGCCATCAGGTAGTGTTACATTAGGCATAACTTCATGATTAAAAATAAAAAAACTCATTTTACCTTGATAGAACCCATCTCTTTATCAAAATTAAGAGTTTAAATATCTTTTAAATGGCACTTTAAAGGTATATTAGGCCGCTATGAAAATCAATCGTCAATCGCCAGAATTTTTAATCCTACTGATGACAATAGGCTCTGCAATTAGCTGGGCTGTTTGGCTTAATCTTCTTAATAACTTTGCAATCGAAGAGATTAACTTTACGGGCGCTGAAATGGGAATTCTTCAAAGCCTAAGAGAAGTTCCTGGCTTTTTAGCGTTTACTGTGATCTTTGTCTTGGCTTTTATCAAAGAGCAAAAACTAGCTTATATCTCATTAGCGATGTTAGGAGCAGGAATTGTTTTAACGGGCTTTGTTGAAACAAACTTAACTTTCTATCTGGCTACTATCATTATGTCAATAGGTTTTCATTACTTTGAAACGATTAATGGCTCACTCACCCTTCAGTGGATAGACAAAGACAAAACTGCCGAGTTTTTAGGACGGGTCATTGCAACAAGGTCTGCAGCATCAATCATTGCCTTTAGCTTTGTTTGGGTTCTCTTTCAGCATTTTCAGCTTAGCTATATGTGGCTCTACACCTTGGGCGGTGGCGTTGCTGTTTTGATCGTTTTATTTTGTTGGCAAAGCTTTCCGCTGTTCCCAGAAAAGGTAACCCAAACTAAAAAAATTATTTTAAGAAAGCGCTACTGGCTCTACTATGCACTTCAATTTATGAGCGGCGCTCGAAGACAGATATTTGTCGTATTTGCTGGCTTTTTAATGGTCGAAAAGTTTGAGTTTACAGTTGCTGAGATCTCAATGCTGCTCATTGCGAATGCTGCCATTAATGTCGTCTTTGCCCCCAAAATTGGTAGACTTATTCAGAGGTTTGGTGAAAGAAAATCGCTCATCTTTGAGTACATTGGACTGAGCCTCATTTTTGCTGGCTATGCCTTTGTAGAAAGCAGTCACTTTGCGGTCTTCCTTTATATCGCGGATCATCTCTTTTTCTCGATTGCCATTGCACTTAAAACTTATTTTCAAAAGATAGCAGATCCTGCTGATATAGCGTCCAGTTCAGGAGTGTCATTTACAATCAATCATATCGCTGCAGTCTTTATTCCTGTTGCCTTTGGACTGGTTTGGTTGAGCTCCCCATCACTCGTCTTTTTGGCTGGCTCAGCAATGGCCATTATCTCACTCATTCTAGCCCTTAATATGCCGTCAAAGCCGGCATTTGGAAATGAGGTTTTATTGGGGAAATTTTCTTAAGTCAGCTTCTAATAAAACTTAAGTTAAATTATTTTTATTCACTAAATAGTCTCAATAACTTGGTAGAATATTAAGTTCAAATTGACATTAATCTTTTCGTGAAAAAATTACTATTACTTTTAATTCTATCCCTCTTTTCAATACAAAGTTATGCAGGATCGTGTCCTGATGGCAGTGAACCCGTCAGGAGTATTTCTGATGACGGCACTTACTTTGTATACAACTGTGGAGGCTCAGCATCATATTCATCCAATACTTTTGAAATACAAAATCCTGATAAATATTGTGCGTCTGTAATTCTTCCAAATGATGTAGCCTCTGGCAAAAAATATAAAGTGTGTTTGAATGATAAAACAGCATTTAAAGAATATGGACTTCAAGTAGTTGATAAAGAAGATGGCCATCCTGTAAGAGCTGGAAGTAAATCGATGAGATTTGAATTGCGAGATGGCGACTGTAACAACCCTCCACCGCCAGATTGGAATGATTGTAAAAATGATAGAGAAAGGTTTGAGCTTTCTGGAAAAGGAATCTTTGATGGAGAAGAGGGGTGGTATGCGTGGTCAATTTTTATACCAAAGGACTATGTAGATATTGAGAAAGGAGCTACTGATTTAGGACAATTTAACCTTGAGCCTGGAGAAGATCCTGACCCATGCTGTATTTTCACGATGAACAAGAAGAAGAGTGGTTATAGTCTTGAAATTAATATATTGGATTCAAATAAGTGGGTTCATAAAAGCGTTGCTCTGAATTTATCGGATGAGGAAATGAAGGGAAACTGGAGTGATTTTTTAATTAACTTTAAGTGGTCAAAAAAAGAGGATGGATTTATTAAACTATGGTTGAACAATTGGCTTGTGTTTGAACACTATGGAAAAAACTTTTCAAAAGATGTGGAAAATACTTATTTTAAATTCGGAATTTATAGAAGTGCTTTGTCAAGGTACCTTAATCATAAAAACTTTTCACCTGAAGTTGAAGCATGCTTTAAAAAAAATGGAGCAAGTGCTCAAGTAATAAACTTAACAAAAAAAGGTGAAGATTCTCAAGTTCTAGGCTGGGGAGAGAATGCAATATCATTTAAGATTTATAATCAATGCAAACATCTTTATAAAATTAAAGCGCCGACTCAAGTTGTCTATTATGATGAAGTAAGAGCTGGAAAAACAAAAGAAGAAGTTGTAGGAAAACTTCCTCTACGAATTAATCACTCAAAAGAAACAGAGTCAGAGGTTAATAGCTCCAAAACCGAAACTAATGAAATCCCCAAGGTAACAACATCCGACTCAGACCCCACAGTCTCAAAAGTTATAGAAGTCATTCAAGGTGACAAGTTTATCGTAGAGATCGCTGAGCCGCACGAACTCGCTGGCACAAATATTAATCTTAACATACGTGATGTTGACGCTCCAGATGCAGTCAAGTCTTGTCCTAAACAATTAGAATTCGGCATTAAAGTTAAAGATATTGTTACTCAAAAACTTAATAATGCATCCAGCATTAAGATAATAAACTATAGAAAAACTAGTAAGGCTGTTATTGCTCAAGTGATCATTGATGGCAAAGACCTTGGCGCAGAGCTTGTAGAAAACGGTCATGCCTCTGATGAATATGGCTTCTGGAAGGCTTACTTTTGTAGCGCCTTACAAGCCATAAATGCAGGGAATGCTTTCAACCAAACTGAAGACTATGAAAAAGCGATTTTTTGGTACGAGCGTGCCCTCGTCCTTGACCCAAAGGGTAGTAATAATTCACAAGCAACTTTCGGCTTAAGTGGCCTATACAGGATGAAGGGAGATACTGAAAAATCTTTAGAATATCTTAAGCAATCTGCAAATCTTGGCTACATGCAAGCTGAAGAAGTTTTAGGTGGAGCTTATATGAGTGGCGTAGGCGTCTCAAAAAATCAGGTAGAGGCAAAAAAATGGCTAAAAAGAGCTCACGATCATGGGAGTAAAAATGCAGAGAACATCTGTGGATGTGAGTTTTAAAAAGTTAAATTTATTATTTATTTAAAATAGTTCATATAAACATAATCATTCTATGAAAAAACTACTCCTACTTTTAACTCTATCTTTCTTTTCAATACAAAGTTATGCAGGATCGTGTCCTGATGGCAGTGAACCCGTCAGGAGTATTTCTGATGATGGCACTTACTTTGTATATAACTGTGGAGGACAATCATCATCAGAACCTGGCTCTGTTCTTGTAAAAGCTAGCGAGATTAATTTTCCAGGTAAATTTTATACAACAGAAATCAGCGCCTGTAAAGCGGTAGTTCCTGTAACTTTTAGCTCGAACTCTTCTATTAATTTTGTTAAAGGTCTAATTGGCTATGATTGGCATGCCGATCACTCAGCGAATAGCAACTCCATGAATGTTTACCATCAAAATATTACAGAACCAATCAATATGTTCATGGCAGCGACACATAATGCTATAGGTAATGACAATCAGGCAAATATAAAGATTGCTACAAAATTGTTAATAGATTTGGCTAAAACAGATACCTTGTATGACAGTATTGGCTTTATCGAAGTTAAAAATAAACCTGGTTGCTATGCAAATGGTGATATTAATTCTCCCTGCTGGTATCACGAGTATCAATTCGCAAGTAACGTATTTTCAAATTACATGATTACTGCCTTATGGTTAAAAGATGAACTGAGCGCGCAGGAGTTTGAAATTGTAGATAAGTACATTAAGAAAATGTACAAAAAGTTTCTTCAACCAATAGAGCTTCATAAGGAAGAAAAGGGTTTTTATGCCATGGCTAACGGCGGAACATCTATTCTTGCATATGCATCTTGGACCAACGATAAAGAACTTGCTGCAGAAGAAATAGACCATAGATTTAAAGAAATGGACAGGCTATTTTATGAAGATGGTTATATTAATAATAATTCATTTAGAGGATATAGAGGTCAATGGTATCACTCTTATGGGTTAGATATTGCACTTGGTTATGTCTATATTGCAGAACTATGGGGTGCAGAGATTCCAGAAAAACTACAAAACAAACTAGTTAAAGCAGCAGAAGTAGTAAATCTGGCAATTATTGACTGGGATAAGTTTAAAAGCAGAAAGTATAACGGCAATCAAAGTAATGCGATTGAAGACCCAAAAAATGCTAATAAGCACACTCATCAATATGCAATTGCAATAGACACACTAATGAAAATTGTCACTGGTTTAGAGCTTGAGAACGACCCTGTTTACCTTCAAAAAAGAGAGAGTATCAACTAGGAAAGTCATATGGAATAGATGAGTTAATTGGATTTAACCCAAATTGCACTCTTGAAGCGTTAGCTTTCAATACTGAAGAGGCAGTGGAGGAAGCTAAATTAGAGCAGGCCAAGCAAATTTCAGCCGACGTAGAGATACATATTGTTGATGACGTTCGTTACCAGATAGAAGGGCAAATTCTAAAAGTCTATATAGGTGAATCTAAAATGAAACCATTGAATAGACATATTGGCGAGCTTATGATGAAATGTGGACTTGGTTTGATAACTGGAAAAAAGAAGGATTGGCTAAGTTTTGTTACTAGTGAGTCCAATGATATTAAGAAAGCCAGGAACCAAAACTGCCATTATGATTATTTCCAAAAATCGAACGATAAGCAGGCTTTAGAGTTATTCAAAACAGTATTGAGTAGTACGGATTCTGTATTTGACTACTTACAAAAATAATTATAGTATGAAGAAACTACTCCTACTTTTAATTCTATCTTTCTTTTCAATACAGAGTTATGCTGGCTCTTGCCCTGATGGTAGTGATCCAGTAAGGAGTATCTCAGCTGATGGCACTTACTTTGTATATAACTGTGGCGGTAATGATAATTCTGCCAAGACAAGTAACTCATCCACCTCTTCTAAAAATTCAATTGCTGAAATTAAGAAATCTATGGACGATGATGGAATCCTTGAAATTTATGGATTTGGCCCTCTTAATGCACCACATGCTATCAATCCCATTTCAGTAAGTGATTTTTCAAAAATTGGAAAAACCTCTTTAAGATTTGAGACAAATGATGGAGAGTGTGGACAGTATCCAAGGTGGAATGATTGTCAAAATGATAGAGAAAGAACTGAATTAAATTATGAGACTGAATTTTGGAAAACAGAAAAATGGTATAGATTCTATCTCTATTTACCCAAAGATTATAATTCAGTTGCTCCAGGAAAAATGTCGTTAATTCAATGGAAGAGACTTGAGCCATCTAAGGTTTTAGTTCAGTTTCAACACATGCATGCGGGATTAACATTTAATAGAAATGGTGAAACGTTTCCAGACTCGTATATTGTCTTAAAACCAAATGAGGATTTATTAGGCAATTGGACTGAAATTGTTTTTAACACAAACTGGCACCCAGACTCTGAAAAAGGATTTATGAAAGTTTGGATTGATGGAAAATTAAAAGTAGACGTTAAAGGTAGAGCCAATATAAATTCACTAGAAGGTAGAGAATTAAGCTTAAGGTATGGTTTATATTCTTCATTTATGTCTAACTATAAAAAGACTTTTAATACAAAAAAAATGCCTCAAAGAATAGCTTTCTATGACGGCGTGAAAGCAGAAAATAGTTGTCAAAAATTACTAGATATAAATACCTGTAACAATCTTGTTTCCCAAAATATTAATGAATACAAATTGTATTTACATCAGGGTGATAATAAAGAATTGCATAGGAGATCTATCTGTAAAATTTCAAGTGCAAGTTTTGAGTCAGCTACATCAAAAAATGACTTCTACAATCCTGACATATGTCCATTCGTTAAACCCGCTAATCTATTTACAACAATAGAGGCTTCAGATACTTTTGATGGTTCTTACTCATTCACGTTGAGCCGTTATAATCCATCTGAGGGATCGATGAAGATTGGTAGTGGTATATTAGAAATATCAGATGGAAAGATTAGTGTTGCTAAAAAATCCCGACTTCTTAAAACAAGTTCACCTTCCTATTACAATACTTTTGAGGGGCAAATAGATAAAGAGGGAGGCATTAGTGCAGTATTTGATGTCAATGCTCTTAATGGGCAAGGTAGCCCAATGCCTGTAGACTTTACAGGAACAATAGACGAACTCGAACTGAAAGGAAAGTTTGATCATTATTTTGAAATGATTATAAAGTTGAGAAAGATTGAAAACACGGTCAAAGAAAAATCTAAAACCGCTAAAACGCCCTCTATTGAAACAACTAGTTCAGACCCCACCATCTCAAAAGTAATTGAGGTTATTCAGGGGGACAAATTTATTGTAGAGATTGCAGAGCCTCATGAGCTTGCTGGAATGAATATTAACCTTAACCTGCGTGATATTGACGCTCCAGACGCAGTCAAGTCATGCCCAAAACAATTAGAATTTGGAAATCAAGTGAAGGACTTTGTAGCTCAAAAGATTGCAGGTGCTACCAGCCTCAAAATTACAAACTTTCGAAAAACAAGCAAAGCTATCATTGGTCAGGTCATCATTGATGGCAAGGACTTAGGTGCAATGCTTATACAAAATGGATATGCTTCAGATGAGTATGGCTACTGGAAAGGATACTTTTGCAGCGCACTTAATGCTATCCAAGCAGGGATTTCAAATGAGATCAATGGAGACTATGAAGAGTCGATTTTTTGGTATGAGCGTGCTCTCATAATAGACCCAGATGGCAGTAATAATTCACAAGCAACCTATGAACTTAGTAAACTTTATAGAGCTTCTGGAGATGATAAGAAATCCCTAGAGTATCTTAAACAGTCTGCAGGTCTTAACTATATCAAAGCACAGGAAGATTTGGGATCAGCATATATTAATGGGATAGGCGTTTCAAAAAATCTATCGCAAGCAAAAAAATGGCTTAAAAAAGCTCATGATAATGGCAGTAAAAGAGCAGAAGATTTATGTGGCTGTGACTTATAGAATAAAACTAATGCCTTTTCTAAGGTTTTAAATAGTTAGATGCAAAATTTAAATTTTACTTATGAATGAACAGTTTAGAATTTCCCAAAAATTAGGTCTCATGTTTCGACCTGAAGAAACTCTTCCAGTTGACATAAAATCATGGGCCATCAAGCAGCTCAAGGTGCCCTCCCCTGTCCTTGGAACAGAAACGGTACACTCCGAAATCAAGCCTTGGCCAAAATCACTTCAACCTAACTTGGAAGATCGCGCCGCAATGATGAGGCTTCATTGGGAGAATACTAAAAAGAGAAGGCAAAAAATTAAGGGTTATGATACAGAGGCTGCAAGACAAGCTAACGATAGAGATAACCGAATGCATAAAAAAGACATGCTCAAGTTTGCCCACCAAAATGTTTATGGGTCAGATCAAGTTCGTCAGAGGCTTGTCTCTTTTTGGACCAATCACTTTACGATGGGCGGTTTTGAGTCAAGAGAGCTTTCAAGTCATGCAATGGAAGAGGGAATTTTGGGAAGCTTTAATGACTCATTTGCATCCATGCTATACAAAGCTACAACTCACCCAGCGATGCTGATGTATCTTGATAACCACATTAGTGCTGGACCTAATTCTAACCATGTGAGATGGGCTCGCTCTCGAAATGAGCAGGCAGGTCTCAATGACAATCTTGGACGAGAACTATTAGAACTGCACACGGTATCACCCGATGTCAACTACACTGAGACAGACATAAGAAACGCTGCCAAAGTGTTGGCTGGATGGGGAATGGATGTCCAGGGAAATTCCCCTCAAAACTTAATTGAACAAGCAGGAACTATTAATCATTGGGATATGTACAAAAAGAACTGGGCTGAGCCTGGTAGCAAAGTAGTTCTTGGAAAAACCATTTACCAAGGAAAGCAAGGCTTAAAACAGCTGACCGACTTTCTTGCGACCCATGATCACACTATTAACCATCTATCTTTTAAGCTGGCAGAGCACTTTGTAAGAGACGATCCTCAACAAGCGGATATTGATTACATATCAAATGCTTGGCGTCAGGGCAATGGCAGTATGGAAAAAATCCATACCGCAGTCATTGAGAGGGCTATAGACTCTAAAGAGCCTAAATTTCAATGGCCAATGACCTGGCTTTTTCAGGTTATACGGCTTACAGATTCGAGGTACTTTAAAGGTTGGAGCGAGGTTGATACTTATTTAAACAGGACCATGGAAACCAGAAGAATCTTTGAAGAGTTAGGGCAGTCATTTTGGGTGACAAGGCAGCCCAATGGTTACTCCAGTAAAAAAGAAGATTGGATGTCAGGTGAAATGTTCGAGAGAAGGATTCGCTTTTCAGAGTCAATCTACAATTCAGGAGCAAGAATAATTGATCCTGATGTTATTATGGATCGCATTGGGGCTAACAAGGAGACACGAAGATTACTTACCAGTCTGGGAATGTCAAGAAGAAATCAGTTTATTGCGCTCATGTGCAGTCCAGAACTCATGGGGCTTGAAAATGCATAACTATAAATTAACACGAAGAGATTTTTTAAAGGCCTCTGGAGCCTCTTTATTCTTATCTGGAATCCCACTTCCTGGCTTTACGAGTGATGAGCCGCCAGGCAATATTTCGGTTATTATTTTAGAAGGTGGCATGGATGGTCTCACTGCAGTCCCTCCATTTGGAGATCCCAATCTCAGCAAGATGAGAGAGTCACTGGTGCCTGAGAATTATTTAAAACTTAATTCCTTTTTTGGACTTCACCCTTCTCTCAAAAAACTATCTTCCTTTATGGCTTCGAACAATGCCTCTATTGTTCATGCCACCTCTTTTCCATACAAAAAGAGATCTCACTTTGAAGGTCAGAACCTAGTTGAAGGCGGTGGACTCAGCCCATTTTCTGAAAAAACGGGATGGCTTGGTCGCTCTCTTGAGCTGGCCAAGATTCCTGGTAGAGCGCTATCCTTAGATATGCCTCTCATTTTAAGAGGCTACAGTGAAAATGATAATTTCTTTCCAGCGAATATTCAAAACTCAAACAGAATAAATAACAACCTTGTTGATTCGCTCTCTAAAGCGCATAACAAGGAAAGCGGAAAAGTCTTCCAAAAGGTCAAACAGAAGAGCATGGAGAGACTAGGCAATATTCCAAGAGACGCTGAAAGTCTAGCTGAGTATGCTGGAAATGCGATGTCGAAAAATGGTGGGCCTGTGGCCTCTGTTATTCGCTTGGATGCCTTTGATACGCATGCCAGTCAAGGTGATGGAGAGGGAAAAGATCTTGGAGTTGAGCTGGCAAAAGTTGACAATGTGATTGCAGCTTACAGAAGAGGCCTAGGTAGTGCATGGGATAGAAGCATTATCATGACTATTACCGAGTTTGGAAGAACGGTTGCAATGAATGGGACCTGGGGAACAGATCATGGCTACGGGACGGTTGGACTTCTGGCTGGCGGAGCAATCAAAAAGTCTAGAGTCATTGCTAAGTGGCCTGGCCTTGCAAAAAATGAACAGTATGAACAAAGAGATCTAATGGCAACAATTGACTACCGCTCTGTATGCGCTGCATGCATTGAGAAATCTTTAGGGCTCGATCACGATGTGATTGCTAGCCAAGTTTTCTTTGATTCAAAACTGCCAAGGGTATTTGATTATATTTTCACTTAAATTAATGCCCATTCAGTGCTGCTCAATCTACCTCCAATGAAACACCTAAAGAATCTATTGTTCTTAGTAGTATTGTTCTGCTTAAGTACAGTTGTCAATGCAGCATATCTTGATGATTGGCCTGATGATGCATTATGCGGCTGGATGCAGCAATCCTCCCCGCCTGAATACATTATTGAAGAAGTTAAAAAAAGAGGAATCCTTTGCACTGATGGGGTTGCATCAATTAACCCTAATGCTAGTCAAAATGGAGGCTCAGATACTCAAAGCACTGAAGGCATTGAAATTTACGACATTGTCTTTGATGAGGAAATACTGGGAGAACTTATTAAGATTGCGCCTGTAGAGAGTGCAGCAGACTTTACAGAATTCTTTAAAGAATATCAGTTAGCATTTCTTCAAAATCAATTAACCTGTGGCTTTAAGCTCAAAAGAGTTGTTTATGAAAACACCAGTAAAGGGGAAATTGAAGATTGGAATATGGCCTATGGTTCACTCATAATAAATGGCTCTGAAGTGACCTTAGATGGAAGCTGGCGGATGGGCGGTCTATCTAATGATCCAAAATACATGAAGGATGAAGTTAATTTAAGGCTGACAAGGGACGGTCATATTGTTGGAAAAATGGCCTACTTTCACCTCAGTATTAATAATGGAGAGGCTCCAAGAAAGCCACTCTTTATTGAGCTTAAAAAACATCAAAACTCCAAACCCCTCAACTACAAAATTCGTGCAGCTGCAGAATACTGGATTGATGTTGAAGATTGGGCCGGAGGAATCATGTATGTCTTTAACTGTAAAGACAGTGCAGAGCTTCAAAAAATTAAGTCGGCTAAAGAAAAAGCTGTAAAACTTTACACAGACGCGCTAGCTAAAGAAAAAGCTGAACTTAGGCTCTTAAATAAGATTTACCAGCCATATGTTTTAGGTCCAAATACAGTCTTCAAAATTGACTATTTAGATGGAGTCTTTGAAGCAAAGTCTGCTCCCGAGGACTCTAAAAAACTTCATGATGATGAACTTCACAAAGCGCATATAAATGGAATGATCAATAGCGCTTCGTTAGATCAAAGTATTGGACTTAGGACACTCATGTCAATTCGTGAAAATGAAGATAACTTGACTTTAGTAGTAAGTGCAGCTGAAGATGAAGACAAGGAAATGGACCCTTTGAAAGAATTTGCAGAACCTGCCATTTTAAAATGCGGCAAACTTCCAGGTTTTTGGTGGGACAAATTATCCTTTGTCGTCTCAACTACTGATATTGAAATTGCTAAAACACAAAAATGTTACTTTGATTTTTTTAATAATCAAACCAATTCAGAAGCTAAAAAACTTTATAGAGCAATACTCTCTGCCTCCCCAAGAATATTGTCCTATCTAAAGTCAGATACTGACAGATAGCTGATTTTCCTGATCAGGATATGACTAATAAAAGTCATCCAGTTTGAGATATACTTGATTTGTGAAAAAAATATTACTACTATTATTTTTTCTTCAGTCATTTTCTTTAACTGCATTAGCTGAAAAAAATACCAACACTTGGTATAAGCCAGGAGATTATCCAGACTCGAGACACCACTTCATGTTTCAATCAGTTGAAATTAAAGGGGCTCCTAATTTCTATAAATTTAAATCAAATCTTAGAAAAGATCAAGATGTTCTGGATGAATTTAAAAACAATAACACAACAGGTGTCATTAGTTACTTATTGTTTGAAGATAATCAAATTGTAATTGATGAGTCTGATATACCACCAAAAATCATTGATGGCTTGTTACCTTCTCACTCAATGGGCAAAAGTTTAGTGTCATACGTGACAGGTCATGCAATTTGTAAAGGTTATATCAGCAGTGTTGATGAAAGATTATCTGATTGGGATTTAGTCAAAAATACTTTGTATGAGGATCAGGTATTAATTGATCTTTTAAATATGGCAGCAGGTGATCAGAAATATATTGGAGAACGAATTCATCCAATGGTTGATAATATGTGGAAAAGTAGTGGTGTAAATTTAAATATGACTTCATTAGAAACAATTGCGGAATCTAATTTACAGAATACTCAAAAATCTGACCCTATATATAACTACAGCGCCTTAACAACACATGTTGTAATGAATTATGTAATTTATAAAGCTGGTGATGATTGGAAAAAATTATTACATCAAGTATTTAATGAAAATACCAAAGTTAAAAATAGTGTTTATTTCTCAAAATCTAGAAAGTATTTAAAATATGATGATTTCGTTTCAGCAAGATATTCTTTTTATGCAAATAGATATGATTATTTAAGAATTGCAAAAACAATGATGGAGGATTGGCATAATGATACTTGTGCCGGTAAATATTTAAAAACTATTTATAAAAATAGAGTTAAAAAGAAAGATAATACAAAAGAAGCAGATGATGTTGGTCTTTATACAAAAAGTTATGGTGGTCAATTTCATTTTGATATTTTTGGACTAAAAAAAACAAGAAAAATTATAGGAATGAGTGGATTTGCAGGTCAACAAATATTAATTGATTTAGATAATAAAAGAATAATAGTCGTTAATTCTTTGTATAAAAATTACAATTGGAAAAAGATCGTTTATTCAGTAATTAAGAATTAATTAACTCTAATCGTTGGTAGAGAATAAAAATCAGCCGTATCAATCTTAGAAGAATACTCTCTCTTCATATTCCACTTCTTTTGAACACCGGCACTTGCAACACTTAAGGTAGATCTTCCGTATCTGTGATTGGTATTATCAATAGACCTCATTAAACTGCTTATTTTCTCATCTTTTTCAGATGAAAATAGGTTTGTTTTATCATTAGCATTTGAAAGTCCTGTAAGCATGACACCTGCTTTTTGATATTGATAACCATTTTTGAAAATCTTTTCTAAAATAGTGACTGCAGTTTTGACTACTTCAATACTATTGTTTGTTGCAATGGGGAAATCAACAGTCTTAGCGTTTGAATAATATCCAAAGTTTTTTTGAAAGGGACTAGTTCTAACAAACACCGTAATTGCTTTTGCAACCAAAGACTCTGATCTAATTTTTTCAGACGCATTCAAACAATAAT
>ENA-ORDA01002305-ORDA01002305.1-marine-metagenome-genome-assembly--contig:-NODE-2305-length-14705-cov-6.584017_pt1 | contig 14705 bp, 13 predicted proteins | sample MGYA00237778_ERZ508506 | MGnify/ENA primary metagenome ERZ508506 (study PRJEB26177, sample SAMN06267891) | marine metagenome | isolation source: Monterey Bay, California, USA | place: Pacific...
AACAACTAAAACTCATAACTGTTTGATTTATAAACAGTTATGGGTTTTTTATTTTAATTGTGTACTCTATTGTGTACTCTATTGTGTACAGTTTTACCGCGTTTTCATTAATTCGCCTTTTTTATCCATTGTTTTTTATAAAAGGGTTATTCGGGTTTTTGCTAATATGACTAATTTCTTAGATATAATAAAGAAATTGGGCATTGCGTGAGGTTGCATAATTAGTGCGATTAGTAATATTTTTACTATCCTAACCTACATGTAGTTTTATTGAGAAATTAGAATTATCTAAAATATTTCTTTACATAAGATGAGGTTTCATAATCATTATTATCTAATACAAATACTATAAGTTTCTTACATTTTGTAATGTTTTAAAACATCAAGGCAGGAAAAAAGTGAATCCTAATTATAAATAATTAGGGATTAAACTAAATCTAGTTTTTGTTATACTCAATAATATCAGCAGAGACAACCGCTTCTAAGGTGACTTCTTCAACATAAATTGCACCTGTTGTTTGAGGAGTTCCCTTTGTAGTATTTAAAATATCAATAGTTAAATTAGCATAAGCTTGATTTTCCTTTAATGGATGTAAAGAATGAAGATTTGCTTTTGCATCGGCAATCAACCCATCATTAACTGGGACTTGTTGCTTACTTGGCCTTAGTTTATTCGGGTAATAAGTCGTTCTTGCCTTACCAATGACATTAAACTTAACATATTTAAAAGAACTATTTGTTTTAACAGAATCTGTCCCATGATGGTAAAAATTGTGAGTTGTAGAGATTACTGAACAACTTGTAACAAAAAATACTGAGAATATTAGAATTATGGTTTTGGTATAGTTCATGGTTTTTTTCTTAAATATAAAATAAATAATTGATTTAAAAGTATCACAATTAATTTTTTCACTTTAAAGAGATTGAAACATATCTTTTACCAGTTTCGACTTGAATTAAACCATCTTCTTGAACATTTACCCTTCCCTTGTTTTTATAAAATAGTTTCTTGATTTTTCGCAATTTATACCAATATGATTTGTACCACTTATATCCGTCCCATACATTTAGGGACAGTTTGTTTTTGTGCATTTCTAGAGATAATATTCGTTTGTCATCAATTTTAATTTTTATTGATTTATTTTTTTCTTTTTTTGGAAGTTCATCTATAATTAGTTGATAAAGTTCATTTTTACTCACTTCGTTAATCCAAAAACTCTCAAATTTATAATCATAAACCCTATTTGAAAAGGATAGTAAATACTTATTTTTATTTTGAAAATAAATTAAGCTACTATTTATTTCACCATAGTTTGCACCAGAAAAAAATCTAACTCTTCCGATAAGATTTATGTTTTCTTTTTCACTTATGATGTTTAATTGTCCTGAAATACAGCTGACAAATAAATATGGATATATCATTAAAAATATTTTCTTCATTTCATAAGTTTTAAACCATTAAGTTAAGAAAAAAGCAAATCCCCTCTGGATTTAGTGTAGATATAGGAATTTTGATATCTATAAAGGCTTAAAATTCCCTTACTGATCTAACAAATAAAAAATCAGTTAACAAAAAATTAGCTCCAAAAAACTGCAAACCAGATAAGAAATTTTGTCGCCATGCACTTCCATTTCCAACAAGAAATGAGGACCAGTAGGTTTTGGTTCCAAAATTTCCAATTGCTGATCTTGAAAGGTACATTTCATTTAGCTCATATTTTGTAGGCAATCGCCAATCTCTAAATTTTTGACCGTTAGTAGAGTGGTTTGCAGGGTCAGAAATTAAATTTTGTGCATTGTACCATGTTGAAAGACCTTGATCTTGAGTTTCGGCAACAAGCCCATGCTTGCCATCTGTTGACACCCAGAAAACATAGCCTCCTAAATCTGTACTTATTCCTATTGTATATGTAGGGTCAACATATGGCGTCCCTGAGAGTCCTTGAGGACCTACAGCTCCATCTTGTCCGTCAATACCATCTGCCCCAGCAGGTCCTGTTGCACCTGTAGCTCCGTCTTGTCCGTCAATACCATCTGCCCCAGCAGGTCCTGTTGCACCTGTAGCTCCGTCTTGTCCGTCAATACCATTAGTTCCATCCGCACCTGCAGGGCCTTGAGGTCCAGCACCATTTCCAGATGTTTTTGCGTATAATGCGTAAGGAACACTCATCAATTGACTTGTTCCAGAAATAGTATAATTTGTAGCTCCAGTTGGGTCAGTTTCTGTTTTGATAAAATACGGACCTGTACTCCAATCTATAGTACCAAACATACCAGATACTATAGTTCCTGTACCTATTTCTAAAGTGACTAAACCATTATCATTTGAAGTTGGTGTTTGAGTTTCTTCATATACTGTTGTACCAGAAACGGAACCTTGAAGAATTTGGATTTTCATACCTACCGCTTGATTCATAATCAATGCATTATTTGCATCTCTAACAACAGCTTGATAACTCATTTTTTCAGGAGCTTGAGCAAATAGAGTTAAGGTTATAAGGAATGATGCTAATAAGGTGTATAATTTTTTCATAGTGTTTAACTTTTAATGATTTTAAAACTTTTTATTATGGAACTATCGTTATTTATATTTAAAACATAATTGCTTACTGGTAGTTCACTCATATCAATGGTTGTATTAATTGCATTCACTTTATTACTTTTTAATAATTTTCCACTCATATCATAAAGTTGATAATTCAATTTTTCAGTATTAAAATCTTTAATACTGAGAACAATATTATTGATTGTAGGGTTTGGATAGGCAATGAAATCTAAGCTAATATTACTTAATTCAATTCCAACTGTTGTAGATATCTCATATGGTTGTTGAACTCCCTCAGCTACAGAGCCATTACTTCCAGAATTGCTACTGTAAACTAATTGTCCAACTGTAAAACTTAATGTTCCTCCTGACCCTGAAGCATCACCACCTGATGCGGGAATAGCTTCTTGACTAAGTCCAATAATTGGAAACATCAATAAGAATAGTAGTTTCTTCATTTTGTAGGTTTAAAAACATTTTAATAATAAAGAGATAATTATTTTCCGGGGATTAGTGAAATCGACAATTTTACAACATCGCTAATTAGCATATCTTTTGTAGAACCTTTGTAGGCAACATTATATTTTTGACGATCAAAACTAAGTAATCCCTTTGCAGCACCTGTAGCTTCATCAAAAACAACATCATTTACTGTTTCAGAGTTTGTGACTCCTCTTATGGTAAGATTTCCTGAAACTGTTTTTTCAGTTCTATCAGAACCAGTAATTTCAAACGTTGCTATCGGGTGGTTAGAAACATCGAAAAAATCAGGAGATTCTAAATGTTGAACTAATTTATTTTCTTCAGTTTTATAGAGCGTATCTAACTGAGTCATAGAAGACATATCAATAGTTACTGAGCCACTAACAATTACATCACCTTTCCAAACTAATTGCCCTTTTTTTAAACCAACTTTTCCAGTATGCTTATAAACACCAACCATAGTTCCTTCCCAATTAACCGAACTTATTAATGGATCAACATTAATTAACCTTTCTTGTAAATCATTTGATTCAGCTAATGCGGAAGTTTCTTGATTTTCTTCTTTTTCACCGCCAGCACAAGAAGCAATAAAAAGCGAAAAAATTAATGATAACCCTATTAACGTAATATTTTTCATTTAATTTATTTTAAGATTTTACAATTACAGTATTTAAAAGTAATATTTTGTTTTATTAATTTTAAATTAAAACATAAATATTACGCTGCGCAACTCATATCCTCACCACAGCAAAGAGGAGATTTAATTTTTCCTTCACAGGAGGGACATTTTGAAATTTGAACTTTTTCTCCGCCATTGATAGTTAGAAAATCATTTTCTAAAGGAATATTACATTTTCCGCATTGTGCGTTGACTGACATTCCGCATTTTTTACAGGCATAAGTATTTATCATAAGGGATAAAGATAAACAAAATAATAGGGCAACTAAGTAAGCGAATCTTTATCTCTTTGGATAATTTGCTTGGTCAAGCGTTTTTTATATCTACGTTGTCGTTGATTAGCTTTAGAAGAATTTGCTCTCCAACTTTCACGCTTATCTACAACAAGATCGTCAAGATCTCTTGCAATCTCAATTTTCAATCCATCCTTTTCATAAGTGCGTTTAGACATTTATAACATTTAAAAAATGAAATTTAAAAAGATTAAAGCAATACTTTGACGCTGTTTAATTCCAATAATAATTAAAATTAAATTTTTTGGGAGTTTGAATTTTGTTTAAAAAAATTATCTAATAATTAATTCTATAAACACAAATTAGTGTAATTTTTTTTATATTAATTAAAATTTAAATATTAAAACTCAAATAAAATGAAAAAATATATAGTCACTTTTTTGTTATCTTTTTTGATTTTCGGCTTGCTAGGGGGGGTGTTTGCTAATTTTGTTTTTCTTCCAGAATTTGCTAATTGGCATACATTGTATCCAGAAGCTGTTAGAGCAACTCCCGATTTTATTTCTGGATTTCCCGTAGCACTAATCCAAATTATTGGTCTAATTGCCCTTATGGACAGTCTAAAAATAGCAACTTTATCTAGCGGAGCAGTTTTTGGAGCTGTTTTTAGTGCAGGTATTTGGTTAATTGTTGATCTTCAAATGGTATCAACAACAACTTTTGTCAGTTACAGTTACGTTGGATTAGATGCAGTTCTTTCTGCTATCATGGGAGCAATAGGCGGAGGTGTAGTCGCTTGGTCTTTAAAAAAGTTTGCTTAGAAACCACTCTTCTTATTTTTAGTTACTAAAAGGTCTAAATATTTATTTAGACCTTTTTTATATTCAATAAATAAATTAAAAAACCATTAATCCCGAAAACTCACCTTTTATTTTTTAGAATTAAACAAGAAATAATTTAACCTTGAAACAGTTTGAATGGATTTTAACATTATAAAAACTAGAAGTTGACCTAACTAAACGATGGAAATCAAAATATAAAAAATGATAACTTTACATAAAGGCATAATCAATTATTTTTGTCAAACTTTCCAGTCAAGTACATGAAAATCACTAATCAATTAACGATTTTATTTATCATATTTATTGGCTCTATTTTGAGGTTTTATAATTACTTTGAAATCCCCTTTACACATGATGAGTTCAGCGCTTTGTTTCGTTTAAATTTTGATAGTTTTTCAGAATTAATAGAAAAAGGCGTAAAAGTAGATGGTCACCCAGCTGGAGTACATGTTTTTTTATATTACTGGACCAAAGTTTTTGGTTCAAGCGAATGGATTGTTAAGTTACCCTTTACTATTTTTGGAATAGTTTCTATATGGATAATTTACCTTATTGGCAGGAAATGGTTTAACGAAACTGTGGGATTAATTTCAGCAGCGTTTATTGCCAGTATTCAGTTTACAGTGATTTATAGCCAGATTGCACGTCCATATATTAGTGGCATGTTCTTTTCTTTAATAATGGTTTATTATTGGACATTAATAATTAAAACTCCGGGAAAAAACTTCTTTAAGAATATTTGTCTTTTTGTTTTAGCCTCTACATTATGCCCCTATAACCACCACTTTAGCCTTCTTTTTGCTGGAATCGTAGGCTTATCGGGATTATTTATGATTCAAAAAAAATATATAGTAAAATATATTATTTCTGGAATAGCAATTTTTACGCTTTATATTCCACACCTCAGTATTTTCTTCTATCAATTAGATATAGGTGGAATTGGCGGAATAGATGGATGGCTAGGCAAACCGACAAATGATTTTATGATTAAATATATATGGTATATTTTGAACTTTTCAACATTTTCTATTCTCATGACCTTATCCATAATAGTATATGGATTAAAAAAAAACAATTTAAAGTTTAAGGATTTAAATAAATATATATTATTTCTTACATGGTTTATTTTGCCTTTTCTAATAGGGTTTTACTATTCAAAATATATTAATCCTGTATTACAATTTTCTATTTTAATATTTTGTTTGCCGTATCTATTCTTCCTATTATTTGGCCATTTTAAATTGCAAAGTCCAAAAGTGAACTTATTGATAATTACAATTATTATGGGGGTCAATATATTCTCATTAATTTTTGAAAGACAGCATTATAAATTATTTTATCATTCCGTTTATAAAGAAATATTAGTAGATTATAATGAAGCTAATCAGAACCAAGAAAACACACTTTTCATAGTAGATTCCCACGATAAAATTTCTAAATACTTCTCAAAAAGAATTAATATAGCAACTAATTATATCAATTTTGATTCATTTAAAAGCGAAGCTAATTTCATTGAGTTTCTCGAAAAAAATAATCATTTTAGTAATATTTATTTTGGTTCTTTATCATCTAACGCAGCATCAACCATTCCAATAATTCAAGAATACTATCCCAAACTTAAATGGCAAAGAAACTACGTAGGGGGTTCATCTTATCTTTTTAACAAAGAGAAAACAGAAAGCAAATTAATAGCCAATTTAGATTTTGAAAATCAGAGCTATGATTTTTGGACTAATGTAGACTTCTCCAAAACAACTAAAAGCATCAGCTCTATGGGCAAAAGAGCCTATATGTTAGATGAAAAAAACGAATGGGGCCCAAAGTTTTCCAAAAACTACAACACTTTAGCATTAAATAGAAATGATTTTATAGATATTTCTCTAAGAGTAAAATATAAAAATAAAATAGACCCTTCTGCTATTTTAGTAGCAACACTTGAGACTCCCAACGAAAATATTTACTGGCAAGGAACAGTATTTAATAAATTTATCAAGCCTTTTGAGACTAACAAAAAATGGTATACTGTACATCATTCAATAAAGCTTTCTGATATATACTTAAATTACAATAATATTAATTTAAATATTTATGTTTGGAACAAAGAGCAGGAATCTTTTTTAATTGATGATTTTAAGATTAAAACTAGAATTGGCAACCCAATAATTTATGGTTTAGTAGAAGACATATAGTACTAATATGATAGTCTAAAGGCAATTATTAAGCTATAACCAAAACCTAAAATTACCACACAAGACAATTCCCATCTTAAAATATTTTTAGTAGAGAATAATTTATTTCTGCCCTTTTTAAAATTGGAGTGTAAATATTTTCTTTTATGTTTTTTATATTTAGGATAGCTTTGTTTTTATCATCTTTTAAATATTGACGGAATACAAAATTTTTGTAATCTTCAACATTACATCTAAGTAATGAACTTTTGTATCTAAGCCACATTATCGAAAACATACTTTTATCTAGCGGCTCATGAGCTAAATAAGTTAATAGATAATCCCAAGCTAATTTACAGTCAAAGGATTTAAATATTTTTTTAAATTCTTCTGGGAAATTGTATTTACCTAACGCATCTAAAACCACTTTGTAATCGGAATTTTTTCTTCTGTAAAGCTCTTTGAAAATAATATCAAAAAAGTAATAAGATTTTTCCTCGCTGTAGTCTTCTGCAATTTTTTTTAAAAGTACATGAATATTAATTTCTTTATTTTGAACTCCAAAAGCAGAGCTTACAGCTTGATGAATAAACTTGTTAGTCATTCTAACGCAAGATTGTTTGTCTTCTAGGGTAACAACTTTGCAGAATTCCACATTTCTTAAAAGAATGGATCTGTATAGTTCTATAAAAGCAGTATCCTCAAAGGGCAACTTTTTTTTGAGTTCTACGCTTTTTAGCCACTGAGATTCAACCCAATTTTCTTGTTTCATTTATTGTTCTATAGAATTTGCTTCAAAATAAGAAATTTCATTATTTAAACTAGAATAACTTACTTCAATTGGATTACAACAAGTTTCACAATCTTCAATATAACTTTGTGAGTCAACAGAAACATCAATAAGCATAGATATTTTGTCCCAACAGTAAGGACAAGTAAAAAAATATTCCTTCATAATCTATAATAAATAAAAGTATATTTATGAACACACGTCCCCAATCTTATGCTTACTTTATAATATTAAGTCTAGATGATTTAATTAATTTATTTAGGTTATCGGTTATTTGATAAGTATAAATGCCACTACTGTAGCGGGTTAAATTTATTTCTTCTGAACTTCCTCTAATTATTCTACTTTCTACCACCTTACCATTTGGATCAATTAGGTGTAATTTTCTCGCTTCTAAATTATTTATTGAGAAAAACACTGTATTTGCAGCTGGGTTTGGATATACTTTTATACTACTTTGAAGCTCCTCTGGAAGATTTACTGAACTTAAGGGCTCAATAATAATTGTCTCACAAAAAGTTACTGTATCACAATTTGTAATTAAAGTTAAGCAGACATTATACGTTCCAGCAGAATCATAATCATGTCTAGATCCGAAGGAAGAACTAGACGTTCCATCACCAAAGTCCCAGTTAAACAATCCGTTATCGGATGTATTAATAAAACTTACAGTCAAATTATTTATGCTGTAGGTAAAGCTTGATTGTGGCTGCGCTGGCGGAGGTTCAGTAATTGTGAAAGTTGCACTTTTAGTGCATCCGTTAGTGTCACTTAAATCTAGAGTATAAACACCTGGATAAAGTCCATTTATTGAAGAAACATTTCCAAAAGAACCGGACCATATAAAATTATAACCAGAGCTTCCTGATGGATTAATTATTATCATACCATCGTTTGCACCGTTACAGGTAATATTACTGTATGATGAGGAAAAGCCAACTGTGGTAATATAACTTAAGTCGTAAACTATAGTTGTATCGCACATTAGAGTGTCTGATATTAGAAGAGAATAGCTAGTAGCAGATAGATTACTTAATCCAGAATCTGAACCTAACCCACTTCCCCAATTTAAAGAATAACCACTAGAACCTATTCCAGAGACGCTAATACTTCCATTATCAATTCCCAAACATTGGGGATCATTGACTGTGCTAGTAATGTTAATATTACTTGGTAAATAATTTAAATCATAGTTAATTATAGTATCACAGAGTGAAGAATCAGATACTATCAAATAGTAATTTCCATCTGATAAGTTATTTATAGTTGAATCTGTACCTAACCCACCTATCCAATTATAGGTATAATCAGGAATTCCACCTGAAACAGAAACACTAATAGTACCATTGTCAATCCCGGAACATTGAGGATGAGTTATTGTACTAACGACATTCATTCCACATGGGGAACAAATGCCTTCCATTAAACTATCTAATGTATTTCTAGAGTTTAATCTTCCTCCAGTAATAAATCTAGAACTCAATTGAGTTTTGGGATCTGTTCCATTAATCAAAGCTTGTAATACTAAGTCTGCCGCCGCTTGAGCATCGGACTTTACAAATGTCATAAAACTAGGACAAGGAATAGAATAGGCTAGTCCAATTACACCAGCAGTTAAAGGACATGCAAAAGAAGTTCCTGTGGATGAAGTTGTGCCAGAAGCGCCAAATCCAGTACCATTTGTGGTAACTACATTTATTCCAGGAGCCCCTAATAGAATTGTTTGGTTTCCATATCCCCCAGCAGTTTGATCTTGATTATCAGTCCTCCCAACCCCAACCATATAATTACTTGAGCAACCAGTTGGCATATCTCCAATAACATCAACATCCAAATTAGAATTGGTTGTAGCACAAACATTTAAAATTCCATAATGGCCAAGTGTATCGTAAAATTGACACCATAAAGGATAGCTAGTAGAATTCGCCCTATCAATTCCCCAAGAAGAACTGGTAGCAACCACAAAAGCACCTTGAGTACCATTACTATTATTCCATTTCTGTCGCATGATTAAAGGGTAAGTATAAGCACTTACTACACTAGCTTGAGTTAAATTCCCGCCCATATTTAAAACCATCATTTTCACATCCCAGTTTGCACCGGTAACATCGATATTATTATTTCCTTTTGCACCAATTAATCCTAAACAATTAGTCCCATGACTTGCATTTCCATAATCGTCATTATTAGAACCAGTATTCCAGCCATTATAATCATCTACATAACCATTACCATCATTGTCAATATTATCATTAGGGATTTCACCAGTATTGACCCATCTATTTGGCGACAAATCCAAATGGTCTAGGTTTCCACCACCACCTTCTACCATGCAAACAACAATATCATCATTAGTTGCGGTAGTTCCACCAGTGGTTATATCCCATGCTAAGTCAGAGTCAATGTCGGCGTCGAGAGTTCCTCCATTATTTCCAGTATTATTATGGTGCCACTGTGAAGTGAAGCTGGGATCACTTGGAATTGTAGAACGCATTTTTACATAATAATTATAGTCAGCAACTGTAATTTCATCTTGAGAATAAAGCCAGGTCTGAAAATCTTCGTGAGATACAACCTTATGATCAAAAGAAATCAACGAAATTCTCATTGGGGATGACAACTCTTTTATAAAATTTATATCGTATTCTATGGGAGCTTTAAGCAATAGAGCTTTTATACTTTTATTGGCAGCAAGCTGTATAAGCATCTCCCCTTTAACAAAAGGTTTTTTATCAAAATGATTTTTCTGAGTAACTCCAAAAAATGGAATTATTAGAATAAATACTATTATAAAGCTTGAAATTTTCATAATTTATCTTGTACATAAATTTATGTAAATAAATAGTTAGAACGATTAAAGTTTAACAATAATTGAAAAATAACGCTATCTATTCAAAACAAAAACTGTTAGTAATAACTATTTTGAATAGCGACAATCAACTTTATGCGGATTTAAAACATTTAATATTCTACTTACTTATTGGCTATCACCTTAGAAAATAAATAATGCTTTTCAAATTTACTATTCTTAAACATTTTTATAGTTACTTTATAAAATCAGCTTAAATTATGATTAATAAAAAGGGAACAAGAATTAATAAGTACTTGAGCGAGGCTGGTTTTTGTTCTAGAAGAGAAGCCGATAAATTAATTGAAAAGGGACTAGTAAAAATTAATGGTAAAGTCCCTCCTATAGGAACAAAAGTATCGCCTGGAGATAAGGTAACTGTTGAAGAAAATGTTGTTTCTAAAGAAAAAAACAAATTTGTTTATATCGCCTTTAATAAGCCTACTGGAATTGTTTGTACCACAGACACAAAACGCGAAAAAAATAATATTGTAGACTTTATAAATTATCCAAAGAGAATATTTCCAATAGGTAGATTAGACAAACCAAGTGAAGGGTTAATATTTTTAACTTCAGATGGTGATATAGTTAATAAAATTTTGAGAGCAAGCAATGCCCATGAAAAGGAATATATTGTAACTGTAGACAAGAATATAGACTACGATTTTATTAGAAAAATGAGTAGAGGAATTCCAATAATGGGAACAGTAACTAAAAACTGCCACACTGAAAAAATAAGCAATAAAAAATTTAAAATAATATTAACACAGGGACTAAATAGACAAATACGAAGGATGTGCGAATATTTAGGCTACGAGGTAAAACAACTTAAGAGAGTTAGAATTATGAACATAAAGCTAAACTTAAAAGTAGGGGAGTGGAGAGAATTTACCTCAAAAGAATTATTAGAGATTAATTTGATTTTAAAAAACTCCTCAAAAACAGCTTTCTAAATTAATTTATAAAAATTGTGTTTGTTTTTATTTTCTCTTTGTTCTTTAAAACAAACAAATAAGCCCCTTTTGCATAGTTAGATAAATCAATAAAATATTTTCTATCTCCCTTTATGAACTTTCCAGAATGAATTATAGATACTTTTTTACCCATAATATCATATAATTCTAGAGCACCATTAAATCCGTTACTATTATTAATTTCTATGCAAGTAAGTCCATGAGAAGGGTTCGGAAAAACTCTACCAAAAGCTATTTTCATTTCAGGAACGTCCACAAAATTTAAGATTTTATATTTAAAATAACCGTTAGGGGCAGTTAATGGACGAACTTGACTTTTTCCGGAGTTGGCAATTGCAGAAATATAATATTTTACGCTACTTCCTGCCGCTTGTGCAGGAATATCTCCAGCCCACTGGTTCCCAGAAATATTAGTCATTGAAATACTAGAAAAGCTAGAATCAGTTTCTTTTTTAAAATTTAGTGTAGCACTTAAAATACCTGATCTATGCATTATTAATGCTTCAATATTTTGAGGGTTTATATTATCAGTTGTATTGGAAAGCTGTTGATGTGAAATTAAAAGTGGATCGCTAACCCCAATGGCTTTTGTGATACAATGAATTGCTCCTCCAGAACCAATAATATTAGCTCCAGAATTATCACAATCAATCCCAATTACCTCATAGCCCGGCATTGATTCTCTTAAAATTCTAAGTCCTGTTGTATCGTATTGTGTTCTATAGGTTGGAACCAATACTTTTTTATTTACAATTAAATTATTGGCGTAAGTTCTATAGGAAGCTCCATTCCAGTTTCCATTAGGATATCCCCCAGACGTTGATGGAATCATAGGAATCCTTACAATTTTAAATGGAGTGCCATAAACTGATGTAAAATTATCTTGAATGTATTGAATGTTCATTTCAATTTGAGGGCCATCCGAAACATTCAAAGGGAATTCACCAACTAGTAAAGTTTCTTCATCTAAAAGTTTCATATGCATGTCAATGTGATGTATATCATCGTAGGGTAAAACCGGCATTTTAATGTAAGTATCAATCCCCATCCAGTCATCCATTAATTGATCAACTTGGGCAGGTGTTTTATAGGTTAGATTATAAGTTCCTAAGTTGCCATTTTCTTCATCAACTAACTTCGATGAAAATCCAGTACCAAAGCCATCGGCCATAAAATTACCTCCAGTATGTACTAAATCGGTCCCTAACTGAGACATTTCATAAACAGGAATTCCTTTTAAAGAGCCTATTGCATTAGGTGAATTATTGTCAAAAGGCCGGCTTCTGTTGTAAATCCAATCTACTAGAATAAGAGAATCTACATAGTCTTTATAAACTGTATTTCCACCATAATCTCTCATCCAAATAGAATTAAAATTGGCTGGAACAAAGGTCACATTAGTTAATGAAACCCCATAGTTTGACAACTCACTTTGGGCCGAGTTTGTATTGTTACACAAAACAATTACTTCACATTCTGTTTGAACTTCTTCTACTATTTTAGCTAAAATACTTTTGTATCCTGTCCAGGTTATGCAAATTGCTTGAACTTCCTCCCACTCGGCCATAGTTCTTAAATTCCCATTAGGCTGTGTAGTTATAACACTTCTAGAGTTACTAAGAAAACTATTTTTATAATTAGAAATAGCTTCTTTGGTTAATTCCTTTGAAGTAGATTTATTGGAAAGAATATTTTGTGAAAACAAAAAAGAAGATTGAAAGAATATTAAAAATGAAAGAAAGTATTTCATAATTGGAAGTAAACTATAATTAGTTCATTAAAAATACAACAAAAAGGTTCTAAATATTTTTATTTACAAAAGGAACAAAAAAAAGCCTCCAATTATTATGAAGACTTTAATACGTAATATAAACTTAACTATTTTATTGAAAAGTAATAGTTAAACTTCCATTTCCTGAAGCAGTAGTGTAGCCTTGAGTATGAACAACACTTGTTGCCGAGCTAATTACATAAGAAGATCCGCCACCACCGCCACCGCCAGCGTCAGCTCCATTTGAATCACCGCCGCCGCCGCCGCCATAGTATCCGCCGCCGCCGCCGCCGCCAAATCTTCCGTTAGTTCCGCCTTTTCCACCAATACCTAATGTTCCAGCTAAACCCCTAATATTTCCACCTGAACCACCAGCAGAGGAATTGCCACCGCCGCCGCCAATAGCACCACTATTCCCGTGTCCATTAGGTCCTCTTGTTAAACTACCGTTGTTTTGATTAGTTCCTCCTGCTCCACCTGTAGATCCATTTCCTGCTGCTGTTCCACCTCCGTGACCTCCATCTCCTCCAGGTTGTGATGATCTTCTTTGAACACCACCACCACCACCACCACCAGCTACATAAACTCTATCAGAGAGAGTGGTCCCTCCAATTCTTATATCAGTTGCACCACCACCACCACCACCAGAAGTTCCTCCAGGGTCACCACCACCGTTCCAACCACCTTGTCCATCTCCAGGTGTCCATGGATTATAAATAGGTTCATATGTTGTTCCTCCAGAGCTCGTAGTTGATCCACCTTTTTCTCCAACATATATGTTTATTGTACTTCCAGCTATAACATTGATAGTTGCTTGCACTCTTCCACCAAAGCCTCCACGTCCATTCCATGACGTAGAACCATGCCCACCTTTTCCTCCGTATCCATCAACAACCATTGAAGTTGCTCCTGCTGGTACTGTAACTGTCTGAACAATCCCGGTAAAACTAAAGCTTTGTTGTGGAAAAGAACCCCCTGTCCATGTAGGAACTCCACTGATCATTTGAAGCGTAGCAGCCTCTCTTCCAGTAGTAGCTAGAGTTACCCAGGAACTACCATCCCAATATTTCATATCACCTGCATTTGCACCATCTGTAAAACCTGCTCCTGCTGGTCCGACTGCACCAACTGTTCCATCACTTCCATTTGTTCCAGCTACTCCTTGTGATCCTGCTGCTCCGTCTTGTCCGTTTGCTCCTGCTGGTCCTTGCGGGCCAATTGCTCCAACTGCTCCGTCTTGTCCTGCTGGTCCTTGCGGGCCTGTTGCTCCAACTGCTCCGTCTTGTCCTGCTGCCCCAACTGCTCCGTCTTGTCCGTTTGCTCCTGCTGGACCTGCTGCCCCAACTGCTCCGTCATTTCCTGCTGGTCCTTG
>ENA-ORDA01002306-ORDA01002306.1-marine-metagenome-genome-assembly--contig:-NODE-2306-length-14705-cov-4.942986_pt1 | contig 14705 bp, 5 predicted proteins | sample MGYA00237778_ERZ508506 | MGnify/ENA primary metagenome ERZ508506 (study PRJEB26177, sample SAMN06267891) | marine metagenome | isolation source: Monterey Bay, California, USA | place: Pacific...
AAACAGCGCGGCTGAACACACTGTTTTCCTTTTCCCGGGATTTTCCCGGGATTTTGATTGTTTTTTTATTACTGAAAACGAGTGGGATGGGAAAGTGGTATTCGTGGGATTTTGATTGTTTGATTTTTCGCGAACCTTTTGACAAGGACCAACTTTATTAGGGAAGGTCTGCCCAAAGGAGGGCACTCGAGTACGCGTACTCGGGACGTACCATAACATAGCATGGTACGGGGCAGTCGGACACTAGGGAGAGTGGGGGTGGGGGCATCGGGGTGGTAATTGGGGAGCGAAGGAGTGGTGCACGGCAGATTGCGCCCGAATGGGTTCGTTGCACCGGGCACCGGTGAGGTGGATACGCCGGCAGGGTGGGTGCAGCAGGGACGGTCGCAAGGATCGATCTGCGTTTGCTGCTCCCCCCCGCGAGGTTTCCGCCGCCGGCGCCGGTGCGTCCGCTAAAATCAGCTCTCGGCGACTCGCGCCCGCCGGTCAGGAGCAGCACCCCGCACCTCCAGGGGCAGCACCTCTCAAACTGCCCGGCGCTACCTTCCTCCGGCTGCCGCCGTCCGCCAATTCCTCGCGGGCTGCCAACAGCGCGCGCCGAGCGGCGCTGCCGTTGCGATGGGCCGCCTGCCTGGGAACGGGAACCGTGCTGAGGCCCGGAGTCTCGGCGACAACGTGTTGTCCGGCACTCGCGTGCGCCGACGGCCGCAGGCCCGCTCGCCCTGCCTCCGCTTCCCCTTCTGCATGATGCCAGAGATGCCTCCCGCATGGCCAATGCTGTGCCAATGCATGATGAACTGCTCACCCAGTCTCGCACCTCGTCCCCACGCACAGTCCGCCGACGAAGCTCCGGCGAGACCTTCCGTACGCCCCTCCTCCCCGCCCCGCACATGCGCTTCCACCGTCCTCCTTGCATCCCTAGCTTCCAGCCCCTGCGGTGCGGCGTACCAGAGGCCGCGTGCCCCACAGGCCCCGACCTTCGCGAGGCCCGCCTCCCCAGCCCGTCCGCCCACCTCGCCCAGCCTCCCTGTGCAATGGGTGAACCCCCCCTCGCCCGGCTGCACCCCTGCAAAGCGTCCCGGTTCACCGATAGGCCTGCCGTCACCTTCTCCGCAGGTGGAGTTTGGCTCCATCTTCCGTGGCACCCCGATCGAGCGCCGCCTGAAGCATACGCTGAACCGCCTTCGCCGCGGCTCTGAGACACGTTGGGACTTCTCCGGGGCTGCGCTCCTCGAGGCTCATCCGTTCCTCGCCGACCCCGATCTCATGGCCCAAGGTACCGTCTGCCGCCACAGCCACAGATCGCCGATCCCCCGCCCGCCCAGCCACACGCCGCTAACTCCCTCCGCCCCACGTGCGCGCTACACAAATCCACTCCCTCCCCTGCCTGCCCTGTCAGGCGTGCTCGTTTGTCTCGGCGGGCCCACCTCGTATGCTGGTCATCACCACGCCGCGTTGATCGCGGCCGACGGAGATTTCATTGTGGAGCACGTGTCCGCGCAGGCCCTCCAGATACCGCTCGTGCCCGACGACCTCAGCCCTCACGCTTTCGCCACCTACGAGCGATTGATCGCCTCCCCGCCCGTATGCTGTCGCGCGCCCTCCGCCGCCGCCGCCCTTCCTCCCGCGCGGCCCCCTCGCGCCCCGGCAGAGTCTCGCCCTCCCTGGCACTTCGACTTCTTCCCCCTGTGCCTGCCCGACGGTGTCTACCGATCCCCCCCGCTGTCGGAGGTGATCGCGGCTAACCCCCCCACCGACTCTACGATGTTCCTCGCCCCGGACGCGCGTCCGCTGGTGCCTCCCCCCCTGCCCCTACCGGCACCATGCACCCTCTCACCCTCCCCGCTCCCGCCGATGGTCCCTCACCCTCCTTCCCTCGTGCGCGCAGAGGATACTCTCCGGGTTCGGCGTAGACACCTCTCGGCCCGGCATTCAGTGCTACTTCCCCTATCTGGAGTCCGCGGTGAACGGGTACGTCGCGGCGCACCCCGGCTCCGCGCCTCCTGCCTACCTGCTCGACCGCCATCTGATCGCCACGGATGACCCCTGCCCGACGCTGGCCGCGTCCCACAGCTGCCACCCTATCCTCCTCGGCCCGCGCCCGTGTTTCCTGGGCTCCCACGCGCTAGCGGCGAAGCAGGGGCTGCCCCCGTCGGACCCCCTGTACGCTGCTCTGATGTCGGTGCGCACCCGAGTGGCACTGCGCGCGCTCGGCCGCGGTGTGCACTTCCTCGCCGCCAGCTGCGTACTCCACCTCGTGCTCACCGAGACCAGCTCCCCGCTGCGAGGCCGCACGAAGTGGCGGTGCTCGTCCGCGTTCACCGGCGCCGACACCTTCGGTGCCGCGCTTCGGGCGCTCGTGCCAGGGTACACCCTTCTGTCCGCCTCCGAGGTGGGTTACCCCCCCCTTGCCACCCCCCTCGCCGTCCCGTCCCCCCTGCATCGCCCCCGCACCCCCGATGCCTTCGGGCACCCCCCGCGCTGACCGCTCCCCGCTCCCCGCACGCAGCCTGACAAGGGCTTACGAGCGCTTGTGCACGCTTGCTACCCGCACCTCCCGCTCGAGCCCGGCGCTAACTTCCCCGCCGACGTACTCGACGACGGGGCCTTTCCCACCAACCCGTACGACTTCTCCTTCTGGGGCTTCCCGTGCATCAAGCACTCAAGCTTGAATCGCACCGCGACTGAGGCCGACCTCGTGGGCGCCCTCGACTTGCTGGAGCGCGCGCTTCACCGGCTATCGGGGAACCCGCCTTCCGTGTTCGTTCTGGAGAACACGCACTCCCTCCTATCCGGCCCCCGCTGGGTGCTTCTCCGGATAACCTCCATGCTCGGCAGCCTCCCCTACAGCTGGAGGTCCGCTCCCCGCATCTCCTCCTTGTCGCCCCCCCCGCCCAAGCATTGCCCTCCGTCGACGCCGCCCTTCGCACCCCGCCCCCCCTGGCGACCGCAGGTGCACGTTCATCTGCCCCCGCCTCCATTTCGGCGCCGGGTCGTCCCGCCCTCGTCTCTGGTGGGTGGGGTACCTACGCGCTTCCACTCTCCGCTAGGTGCCTCCACCCCCTTCGTGTTCAGTCCACCTGGACCGCCGCCCTCGCCTCCGCACACCACGCGACTCGCACCCGCACTCTGTACCCTACCGCCCTTGACACCGCCTCCGTGAGCCCCTCCTCGATCGCTTCTCCCTCTTCCACGTCCGCCCCGTCCGGCCCCACCTGACCTAGTATCACCCCATCGTGCTGTAGACTCAGCACCTGCATGCCCTCCCTTGCCGCCCAGGCTATCTTCTCGTTCCTGCCTGCCGCCTCTGCTTCCTGCAGAGCGTACGACTTCCATGTTCCCATGTGCGCCGCCGCCGTCGCCCTCGGGCGCATCGCCTGCACATACTCCCGCAGCTCCGCCCCCGCGTGCTCCCACATCCACCTAGTACTCTCTTTCTGCGCACGCCAGTACTCCCGAGGCTCAAACGCCACCCCTGGCGACGTCGCCGTTTCCCCTACCCACAGTTTCACCCTCCCCACTGTCCTCCCCTCATGCCGGCCCTGCGAGCTATGCGCCCACCCCTCCAGTGTGGCGTCGTTATCGTACCCCGCAAATATCCTCTTTGCCCACTGGCGCCTCGCCGCATAGTCGCCGTGCGCCCGGAACAGCGCATCTCCTACTCCTGCTAGAATCTCCTCCCGGTGCTCCACAAACCTTTCCGTGACCTCCCTCCCCCCAGGCACCATGGCAACCCTTGCCGCCACGTACGCCGCCTCGTCATCGCACTCCCAGCCCATGTCGTGCATCGCTGCGCCCCGTAACCCTTTGTCCCATCCCTTGAAGGGGTCCACCCCTATAGCGTAAACCCGGCTTCCCGTGACGTGCCCTGCTTCTACAAGTGCCCGTCCCACCTGCGAGTACTTATACTCAACCCGCAGCCTGGCCCGCCCCGGGCCGTGCCTCTTCGCCTTCGCCAGAACCGCCTGCACCTGCCGCACCGCCGCCTGGCGCACCTGCCCCTCCGTAAGTTTGCCCACGTATTCCTCCAGGCCCTCTACGTTTATGTCACAATCCACCGCCGTCACCGCGCGCGGGCGCCGATGCCTGTACATCTCCTCACGCTGCGCCTCCGCGCTACGGAGCAGCGTCGCCGCCGCGTGCAGGCGGCGCACCGCCCCCTCTGCCCGGACCCTCTCCACCCGGCCCGCTCCCACCTCTTGGCGAACCTTCGCCGCGAGCCTATTCGCTTGCGCCCGTATCTTAGGCGCCGCGACGGGCTGCGCGGGCACCGGCATGTTCAGCACCCCGAACCCTGTAGTCGCCCGCTCCACCCTCCGCGTGGCCGACTGCCAATAGGTGACCCACCTCACCCCGCACCCCGAGCATCCACGCGGCTCCACTCGCGCTGCTGCCTCCCCCCCCCCTGCTTTGAAGTCGGGACGGAGCCCCCTCGCGTCCACCTCCCTCCCCCTGCCCTCGACCTCCCCTTCCGGCGTGACCTCCTCGCCCCCTGGCGGCGCCCGCACCCCTGCGTCCGCCAGTACGTCCGCCCTGTCGTTCCACCGATCCCCGCTATGCCCCTTAACATGCTTCCACCCTACCTCACACCCGGCCTTCCCTGCCCGTTCCAGCGCCCGCCGGCTCTGCTCGATGAGGAGCTTATTCACTCTGGCCTGCCAGTCGCCTCGAGTCATGTGCGCTGCGTACTCTGAGTCGTAGCGTATGACCACCTCCCTCAACCCCCTGCCTATAGCCCACTCTATCGCCTCCAGCACCGCCGTAAGTTCCCCTGTATTATTCGTCGCCCTCTCCGCACCCCGCCACCCTGCGCCTCCCTCCCCAACCACCACCGGGCCCCTCCTCGCCCGCACCTCTCGGCCCGCCGACACCGCCACCCACCCCCACCCCGCCGCCCCTCCCTGCCCCGATCCGTCTGTGTAAACCTCTGTAGCCCCTCCCGCAATCATGCTCTCCGCCCGGGCCTTCCGCGCCGCTGCCGCTTCCTCCTTTGCCTCCGAGCCGCTTCCCCGGCCTTTCCGTGCGTGTGCGCCCTGCTCGAAATCTTTCCCCCACATACGCGCCGTGCATATCACCTTTTCCCGGCCCACCCGCGTCGCATAGCCCGGTCTCTCCCACACTCGCGCGAACGTGCTGCGCGGCACAGTCCCCGCTCGATCCACTACCGCCCTGCCGACCAAGTACTGCACCCGCTGGTACATGGTACGAGCCGTCCGATTCACCCTACGCCCTGCCGCTTCATGTATCGCCTGTATTGTAGCCTTGTGAACTACCTGGAATACCTCCTCCAGGTCATCGTTACCGAAACGCTCCTGCTCCTGCTCGTCCGACCACGTGCTCCACCTCGCCCCCCACGCTGTCACCCATTCATCCCCCGCCGCAAGCCGCTCCCCTCCCGAGATGCGCCTCCACGCCTCAAATACCTGCGCCCATAGCCTGCCCACCTCCGGGCACCCCGAGTACCGGTGCTGGGTGTCCGCGTCCCCACATGTGCATGCCCCGCACCGCGCCCCCCTCCCGAGCAGCTTGCTGCCCGCAAACTCCGTGCCGGTCGCGGCTTTGTATGCCCTGTCCGACCAGTGCAGCGGCACCGCACTGTGGCGCAGGCCTGCATAGACCTTTGCCACGTCCTCTCGCATGCTCTCTGCATCCCTTCCTTTCGCCGCCCACACCCTGCGTCCGTACCCCCCTTCCCTGAACGCCTTGGGCATACTCCACTTACCCGCCACCAAAGCTCCGTACACCTCCTTGACCCCCATCCCATCCAGAGACATCGCCGTGCCAGCCGTGAGCGTATCCGCCCGAGTGATCGCGATCTGCACCTTCGGCTTCGGCGCTCCAGAGTGCGCCTCATCCACTTCCTCCCCGTCCCGCTCCCCTGCCCTCCCCTCCGGACCGTCCTCTTTCCTACTCCCCGTGCGCTCCCCTGTTCCCCTCCTCCCTCCTCGCTTACGGGCAATGACAACGTACCTGCAGCCCTGCCCGTCCCCCCCTGTTCGAAGGCACGGCAGCTCTCCCCGCGGCCGCCACTGCTGGTGCCCTGTGGCGACTCCCGCCGCCCTGCACACCCCGTCAAATACCCCCTCCTCCTTAAGCTCCTCCAACGAGTCAGCTACGATCACTTCCTCCCCTTCTACTTCCTGCCCGCCCCCCTTCCCCCGCAGAGTCTCGTCTAGGGCGGCCGCCTCAAACCGCATCATTTCCTGGCCACGGCCCGGCTCGCGCCACCGCCCTCCATCCCCGGCCTCGACGCCACCCGCCCACCACGCCGTCCTGCGCCCTCCCAGGCGCTCATAGCACGCCCTCGCCTCCGGGTTACGCCCGTGAACCTGCAACTCGACCCCCGCCCCGCGCCACCCGCACGCCCGCCGCATGTGCCACAGCGCCCGGCTCGCCTGCCCCCGCCTGCCCACTGTCGAAAAGAGTTCCCACACGTACTGGCCTAGGTATCCTCCCTCCGATACATCGTCATACACGTCGTACCAACAGCACACCGCCAGCACCTCTCGCGCCCCCCCTTCCTCATCCCGACTCCCTTCAGCCCACAAACCTTCACCCCCCCCCAGCACCCTCTTCCACTCCTCGTGGAGCTCCGTCATAAGATGCCCGTGCATCGTGCGGTCCAGGTGGCTGTACGCGCGGTGGAGTTCCTCCTCCGTGATCAGTCGACCCCCCCACGAGAGGTCTCCCCAGGTACGCAGGCCCACCTTGCTCCACTTAACCGCCTCCACCTCCACCTCGTACGTGCTTCGGCCGGTGAGCCTCGTACCCCCCCGATAGCATGGGTTGAAGAACAGCCACTGCTCCTCCACATCCTCCAGCCTCCACTCCACGTCCCCCATCCCCCCTAGTCGCCACGCCGGCTCATCCCGATCTGTGCTGCCGACCCCCCCCTCTCCTTGCGCCCCGTCGTCCCTCTCCCCCCCTGCCGTCGCCCGCTCCACCGGCACTATGACCCTACCCTCAGGCGGCGGCAACTTCGCGAGCGCCGCCACCCCTCTCCGCATCACCTCGAGCCCCCCTTGGTGTTGAGCGAACAGTTGGAACCCGCATGTGCTCCCCACCAGGTCCCGCCCCCGCAAACCTCCGTATACCTCCTCGAGCTCTCTCTCCCATGCCCCTTTCCACACCTCCTCCCGCCCCCGCAGGGACAGAACCAGGCCGCCCCACATCGCTTCGAGGCGGCACTGAAGGTCCACCTGTCCCAGACCTCCGTCCTCCAGGGGCTGCACGGCCAGGTTCCTATCCACGAAGTACCATCCCTTACCCCCCTCCCGTCCCTCAAACAGAGCAGCGTCCATCTGCTTCTGCACCCCTGACACGATCTCATCTGCGCACCTCGGCGCCTGCACCTGCCAGGGGTAGACTAGCTTTGACACGAACGCGCTCTGGATGCACCGAACCCTCGCCGTGGTCCCCATAGTGCTCTTACACTGCGTCATCTGCCCCCGCATCTCCTCCACCATCCCCCTGGCCTCCTCCCTCCACTGCTCCTCCACCTGAGCCTCGGTCCCGACCCTGATCCCTAGACCCTCCTCCACCATGGCCTCCCCGAACCTTAGCCACTTAATGCCCGTCCCCGTCGGGGTATCCGCTTGCTTCTCCTTCCCGAACAGGATACCCGTTGACTTGCTCGGGTTCAGCTTCTGCCCGGACGCAATCTCGAAGGTCCGAATGATCTCGAAGAGCCTGCTGGCTTGGGCTGCGGACTGCAGGTACACCACCGTGTCGTCCGCCATACACCGCTCCCTCACCTCCACGTTCCTCCCTCCCCCCACCCCCACCGTGACCCCCCGTAGCACCGCGTCGCCCCGAATAGCTGCGAGTAGAGCCTCCTGCACGATCAGGAAGATAAGCGGGCTCGCCGGGCATCCCTGCCGAACCCCGTTAGAAACATCCTTGTCGCCCCCCGTGCGCCCATTGACCTTGATCGCAAATTGCAGATCCGTGTAGACTTCCGAGACGAAGGCCCGAAAATCCCCCGGAAACCCCATTGCCTCCATAACTTCCTGCAGGAAACCCCACTCGACCCGATCGAACGCCGCGGTGTTATCCACTTGAACCGCCGCCCCTCCCTCCCCCTCCGCCTCCAGCCTCCTCGCCACCTCCGCGAGCAGTAGCGTGTTATCCCATATCCTCCGTCCGTCCGTCAGGTACGCCACCTGTGTCTTCCCCACCACCTTCGTTACGACCGGCGCGAGTTTGAGCTGCACCGCTTTCATCATAACCCGGTATGCCGTGTTCGTGACCGCGATGGGCCTATAGTTCTTAGCCTCCAGCGTGGACCTACCCTTCCCTTTATGGAGCATACTGAGCCTGACTCTACGCATGCTCTCCGGCATCCTCTTGTCTTCCCTGATTTCCGCGAACATAACCCCCAGGTGGTCCCCCAGCGCCTCCCTCACGCAGGGGAACGCGTAGAACCCTGTGTCGAACCCGTCGCTCCCGCTGACCGTGCCCTTCTTCACCTGGTCTATGGCTTTATCCACTGTCTCCTTGCCCAGCATTCCCTTAACTCCCTTAACCTCCAGCCCTTTCATGACGCGTTGCACCTCCCGCTCGCCTACTGCCGCCCTGTGCGCCCTAATGCACTCTATAATCCTGCGCCGACACGCCGCCCTGTCCTCCTCCCCTGCTCCCGCTCCTCCGCTCGACGCCCCCCTCCCCGTGGCCCCCTCACCGCCCCCCTCGTCCCCCTCGCCAGCTCCCCCGGCGGGCTCCCCCTCTCCCGCCGCCCCGCCCTGCACCTCCCCCCCTTCATGTCCCCCCTGCCCGTGCAGGTTGAACGTGCTCACCATGTGCTGCTCAAATGCCTCTAGGATGTCCTCCTGCGTCGTGACCTTCCCCTTGTCCGGGTGTGTGATCTCGATCACATCGTGCGGGCCTACACTTCCTCCCCCTCCCAATACCTCATGCGTCACCCGCTGATCTTTGCCGAGGCTCCATAGGCCCCGCCTGGCCCGCTCCTCCTCCGTCATCCCCATGCGTATCTTAAGTGCCTGGATCTGCCTGTCCCGCCTCTGGAGGCATGCACTAAACCCCTTGTGCCTCGCACTGCCCTCTCGCGCTCCCTCTATCGCCCTCCTCAGCCGCTCGCGGTCCTTTCGCAGGCTGCCGATCTGCTTGCACACTTGCTTCCGGTCCGCCCGCTCATAGCCCTCTAGCACGCCTCGTACTGCTACCTCCCACCCGGACTGCCGCTCCGCCGGTGTGGTGCGCGCCAGACCGACAGCGACGCCGCCCCCAGCCCTAACCTCTAGCTTGACGCGTACCCGCCTAGCCACCTCCTTCCGCATCTCTCCCATCGCCTTCCTCCACACCTGCGGCGGGTACGCCTCCCGGCCCTTGGCCACCCAGGTGCTGCTTTTCGCTCTTGGCTCGTCCGAGAAGCGTAGAGTCACGTCGACTGCCTTGTGGTGCGGGGTTCTCAGCTCCCACCCCCTCGCTGTGCGCATTGCCACCTCCAGCCTGTCCTGTGCCACGTGCTCCACTCCCTCGACCCGCGGCACACCCCCCTTATCAAGCAGTGTCGGCGAGACCGCCGCCCGATCTATCCTCCGAACCCCGTGCGTGTATCCCCTTGACCCTGGCTCGTGAGTCGCCTCGTACCCATCCGCCATGCTCCCCTCCCCACTCAAACAGGATTCCGCGCTCTCGAGCGCCGCCACCAGCCGCTGGTGCGCCGCTAGGCTTCCCGACGTGCCCCTGTCCTCATCCAGGGCTCTATCCTTGACCATGTTGTGGTCTGCCATCCAGATAGCTCGCCGTTGGGTCGCGGCCCCCTCGCGCACGGCCCCCTCGCGCTTATCCTCCGCTTGCACTCTCCGTATAGCCCTCTCGACCCTCCGGTACACCGCCTCCTTAGCACTAAGAACCGACCCCGGGTCCCCATGTGTCAGCACCACTCGCACCTTCTCCCCGCGGATCGTGAGATCTGCGATCATGCACTGCAGTGTCTGGTCCCCATGGTGCCTAACCCTCACGTCTTTCACCTCCGCCCCCCTACGTACCAGGAGCGCTAACCCCGCGTTCCGAGCCGACCCCGACGCCCTCTGGTACTGCCCTGCCACGTACAGGTCCGCCTTTATCTTTGGGTCCCACGCCGCTACGGTGCGCGCGTCCGCCTCTCTTGTGCTCTCCCAGCTAGTCTCACATATTCCGAGTATGTCGACGCCCCTCATCATCTTCCGCAGGTACCGGCGCCGCATCTCCGGGCACGCCAGCCCTCCCGAGTTGTGGAATCGTATCGTGAAGTCCCCTAGGCACCTGGTACGGGCGTCTGTGGTTGACGCCCCCCGTTCCGGCGGGCATTCTATATCCTGTTTTTTCGGGCGTCTACCTTCCGTTTTCTCCACCGGACGCCTCTCCGAGTACTCGTACCCCTCTGAAGCCGGGTCGTTCTGCACGAAGTTTTGTCTGCATTTCCCGCAAATATACGCCCTACGATTCGATCCCCCTCCGCTTACCGGTACTGTCTTCCCCGATTTGTGCCCGAACGTGCACCCGACCAGGTGCCTAACAGACGCCGTGCGCACCGTGGCCCGTCTCCCCGTCCCCGCCCCGCTCCCCTCTCCATTCCCCACCCCCGGTGCACTGTCCCCGATTTGCCCTCCCCCCCCCGGGCCTGGGTGCGGCTCGATCCCGTCCTCGACGAGTTGCATGAACTTCCGCCTTGCGAGCCCCTCCGCGTCCACTCGGCCCACCGGCGCCGCGCGCCGCCGCAGCGCCGCAGGCCACCTTCCCCTCACGCGCCCACGCCGCCGCTCACCGTGGCGTACTCGGTGAGTAGGTCCCGGTGCAAGATGAGGTAGTGGCGGTCCACTGAGATCGTCACCGCCTTGTGGCAATCGTTGAGCAGCAGCAGCGCTTGGGTCCACTCCTCCACGCCACCGATGCCAGCCGCGTCCGCCCCGCCGTACGCTGCGGCGTGCGCCGTCATCGCCTCGCACAGTGGCGCCCACGCGAGCCACTTCTGGCTCCCTTCCCCCTCGCCGCGGCTCTCCCCCCACTGGTCGAAGACCTGCAGCAGGCACTCCGTCGCCTGCGCGACCTCGCTGGTCTGACGAATCTTGGCCGCGCTCCGCGCCCTGCCCCGCGCCTCCGCCAGCTTCTCGCCGATGAGTTGGTACTCCTCCGCCCACCCCCGGAGGAGTAGTGGGTCGCGCGTCTCCCCGACCATACGGTCCTGGGTCAGCCGCCGCGGCATCCCCTGCCACACGTCCGGGTAGGGTCAGGTCTAGGCGCCGACCTCCACCCCACGCCCCCCGCCCCCCCTCCTCCCCCGCGTTTGCCCCCCCATCCGCAGTGCGCACCGTGCTGCTGCGCCCGGTCGGGACAATCGGATGCGACGAGGGCCTCGGTCGCGACGCCGTCTGCTCCTCCCGCTCCTCGCTCGGCTCCGCCGGCCGCTTGGGCGACGCCTGCGGCTGCGGCGACCGCGCGCCGGGCTGCGACGGCGGCGACGACGGGGCCACCGGAGCCTGCAGCTCCATCTCCATCGCCTCCGCACGCGGGGGCGCGCCCCCTCCCCCCCCTGGGCTGCATGGGCTGCACCGCACCGCCGCTCGCGCCTCCCCCCCGTCCCCGGTAGGGCAGCACACTTGGTCGTCGGGCCCGAACCGGTCGCCCGCGCACTGGCACGGGTACCCCTCTGCGCAGTAGTCGCACATACCGTCGAGGTCTGACGGGAAGGCGGGGTTGCCGCACCCGTGGATGCAGCAGCACCGAGGCAGCTCCTCCGGGAGGGGGTAGGCGACCGGGCGGTCGAAGACCGCGTTGCCGACGCGCCGCGCCATGACGGCGCCGATGCCGTCGCCGTGGCAGCGCATGGGGTGGCACCAGCAGAGCAGGCGCACATGCGTCCCCTCGCGTAGCATGCCTTCGATGCGCTGCAGCTCCCGCGCGGCCTCCACGCCCGCTGCCGGGCCGCGGAAGCGCGGGTCCACCTCCAGCCCGTAGTCCGCCGCGATGCCGCCGACGTCAGCCCGCTCCGGGTCGTCGAGCCACTTGTCGCACGCCGCGCACACGCTCTGCCGCAGGCTCTCGTCTTTGCCACCCGCGCCCATCGGGTACGGGTTGCCCAGCGCCGATCTGCGATCGATGCGCACGTCGACTACGCCCTCGAGCGGCACAGCACAACCCCCCCGGCTGAGGCGGCCGACGGTGATCTTGCCCGCCGCCATCGCTTCCGCCCCTCCGCTTGCTGCGGCCAGCGCCGCTGCGGCCGGCGCCGGCGCCGTCGCCGCTTCCGATGCCACCGCCGCCGCCTGCGCCCCGTCTGCTACCGGCCCTTGCACCTGTCCGCTCGCCATGGCCGCCAGCGCCCAGCCCAGGTTCCGCTGCGCGGGCGGCCCCACATGCCACCCGCTGTCCCCGTAGCCGCGCGCGTCCTCCTCCCGCCAGACCGATGCGCACGGCTCCTTCCGGCACCGGCACCCCGCCTCCGCGCTGGCGTCGCACTTATGCGAGATCCACTCCAGCCCCGGGTTCCATCGGAAGTCGCCGCCCGCCGCGCTGATGCGCGCGCGCGTGACCACCCCCTCAGCCCATGTCATGGCCTGGCGGCCGCCCCCGCCGTACGTTTTCACCGCCTCCCGTGCGAGCGAGTCGGCCGCTGCCGAGCACACCTCGTGCCTGGCCCCCGCCTTGTCGGCTCCCACGACCTCGGCGATACCCGAGAAGAGGCACTGCGCCACCTCGCCCACCAGCGCCGCCCCGCGCCTCTCCGCCGAGCTCTTGCGCCGCTCCCCGCCCGAGTGCGAGCTCCGCTCCCACCTGTCCAGCGCTTCCGCCCGCTCGCCTCCCGGGCCGTCGTTGATGGACTGTGCCAGTAGGGCCGCGTTCTCTTGGCCGCCGAGCACCAGGTAGCTGCTCGTCTCCGCCGCCAGCGGGCCGGGGCCCGACCCCTGCCGCGTCACCTGCACGAGCCGCGTGTCCTTGACCGGCGGGCCCGTCCACGAGATCTCGACGCTCCCCCACGATCCTACCTCTGCCTCCTGGTCCGGGAGGTCCACCACGTAGGTGACCGGGTCGACCCGGACCTTCGTCGGCATGCTCACGTGCAGCGGCAAGGCTAGGATGGACTCGGCCATGCCCGAGAGGTCGCCGTCGTACCTGAACCGCAGGTCGAAGATCGCCCCGTGCCGCATCTTCGTCTCCCGCCCGGCGGCGCCTGTAATCTCCACCGCCGTCCGCGCGCCTGTGACGGCGACGGTCCACCCCGGCCTCCCCTCCTCCGCGAGCTGGCCGAGCAGGTGCTCGCCCAGCGACCACGCGAGCGCCTCGCTCAGCATCTCGCGCACCCCTGCCGAGTCCGCGAACATCATCAAGGCGGCGGGGGCGACCCTCACCCTCGCGCCCACCAGAACGTCCCGCTCGTCTGGCGCCGCGAAGGAGCCCGCAGGCGCGCCCGGCAGCGAGACCGTGTGGATCTCCTCGAACTTGGCAATGACGACCACCGCGCGCTGGCCCGTCTTGACCGTATCCTCCTTGCCGTCGAAGAAATACGCGCTGTGCGTCAGCTCCCGCTCGACGCTCGTCGCGCTTCCGAGAAGTTTCTCGGAATGCTCGGCGGTCACGCTAAACATGTGGCCCTGGTACTCGTTCCCACCGCGCGCCCTTTTCATCGCGCAGGCCCGCGGGTCCTCGACGTCGATGCCCTCCGCCTCCGCCAGCGCGGTGAGCATGCATTGTAACGTCTTGTTGCCGCTGCGCGTGTTGCCCTGCGAGAGCCCGCTCCCGCCCGACTTGGTGACAATGAAGAGCTCGACGCGGCTCGCCGCCTGTGTGGCGCGATCGAGGTCCAGCTCCGTGCCCTGCATCGGCTTGTTCACGAACTTCTTCCTCTTGTTCATCGGTACCATGCTTATCTGCACAACGAGCGAGGCACCCGCTGAGCCAAAAGGCGTGCGGCGGGCGTACCCTCTGGTGGCACACGCGCGCGTGGGCATCGTGTGCGTGCTGCTGGCTCTCTGTGGCGTTCTGCTCGCCCCACGCGCTCGCGTGGTGCATGCGAGAACTCTGGACTGCCCCGTTGCACCCCTCTCCTGCCTCCGCGCGGCCTGAGCCTCTGGTACGCACGGCACGCCGCCAGAGCTGGCTGCACTGGCGCGGCAAGCTGCCTCGGGATTGGGCGGCGTGGTCTGCCACACCAGGCGCGCCCAGGCACGCGGCGCTGGCGCAACCAGCTGCCTCGTCTCCTCATTCCCCTCGTGCGTCCAGGCCCCCTCACCAGGCTGGCCTGCGTACGCATCCCGCAATCTGTCTGAGCGCAGCAGCCTGCACAGGCAACGCGCGGTGCTCCCCCACACACCTCCCTTCGATCCCTTCGACCGGCGGCCATCTGCCAGCCTCACGCGCCTCTGCGCGGCCCGCGCGTGCCTTCTGGCCAGCCCCTCTGGCCCCCGTCTCTGCAGGGTTGCGGTACGCAATCCAGTCCTCATTTTCCATGTCATCCCGGTGGGTATGTGTCCACGCCAGGCGTGTCTCACAATTCCCGCCGGGCGACAAATAAGGGCTGTGTTGCAGGTGCAGGAGAGGGCAAAAGGGCGCATATTGCCTTCTTTAGGTCGTCATCGTTCGAGGTTATGTTTAGAGAGTTTTCGGTTTTCGCCGCTCGAACTACATGAAGCTCTGCCGTGTGATCCCTAGTTTGCAAGGAGGCTTGCAGCAATCAAAATCAGATACTGAAACTGCTCTCAGGCCGG
>ENA-ORDA01002308-ORDA01002308.1-marine-metagenome-genome-assembly--contig:-NODE-2308-length-14697-cov-3.513611_pt1 | contig 14697 bp, 10 predicted proteins | sample MGYA00237778_ERZ508506 | MGnify/ENA primary metagenome ERZ508506 (study PRJEB26177, sample SAMN06267891) | marine metagenome | isolation source: Monterey Bay, California, USA | place: Pacific...
GACACCGGATGGCGAGATTACCTTAGAGCCCGTTTATTGCCTCGGGAACTGTGCTTGCTCGCCAGCGCTTCGGGTGAATCGAGCCGTTCTGGGACCGATGGATCCACAAGCGTTTGACCAGGTGCTAGCGACCTTGGGCAGCCGCGACCCGCATCCCAAACCTTGGGAGATTGACCCGCCAGGCGCAACCGATGCGGGCGCTGTGGTCAAACTCTATGTTCCAAGAGACACGACAACGATCGCGCTCGGTGCTGACGAGGTCGCAGCAGGTCTTCAGAGCGGTATTGATACGCAAGGACTGCCCTTAACCATTGTGCGCAACGGCTCCCGTGGACTCTACTTTTTGGAGCCGATGTTGGAACTTGAAACCGATGCGGGCCGGATTGCCTTTGGTCCCATTCAAGTGGCCGATGTTGAGGCCTTTCTGGCGAGCAAACCTTGGCTTCATCCGTCAAAGCATCCAGATTATCTAGGGCTGACTGAGGATATTCCGTTTTTAAAGCAGCAGCAGCGATTGACGTTCAGTCGGGTTGGGCGCATTGACCCGCTATCGCTAACAGCCTATGAGGCGGAGGCCGGCTTTGTGGGGTTGCGGCGGGCGTTAAAGATGTTGCCTAAGGAGATTGTTCGTGAGGTGACCGAGTCCGGTCTTCGGGGGCGCGGCGGTGCAGCCTTCCCAACTGGGATCAAGTGGCAAACAGTATTGGATACGCCGTCGGCAACAAAATACATCGTTTGTAACGCCGATGAAGGTGATTCGGGTACTTATGCGGATCGCATGATGATGGAAAGCGATCCGTTTGCGGTGATCGAGGGGATGATCATTGCAGGTTTAGCCGTGGGCGCCGATCGCGGCTATATCTACTTGCGAGAAGAGTACCGTTATGCGGAATGGGTGCTGAACGAGGCGCTCAAGCGGGCAGAAGCCGCGCAATTTTTAGGTCAAAATATTTTGGGCAGCGATCAATCCTTTCGCATTGAAGTTCGTCTTGGCGCTGGGGCTTATATCTGCGGGGAAGAGACTGCGCTGCTTGAAAGTTTAGAAGGCAAGCGCGGTATGGTCCGGCCGAAACCGCCGCTGCCGGCGATCCACGGCTTATGGCAGCAACCAACGGTCATCAACAATGTGCTGACGCTCGCGACGGTGCCGATCGTGTTGGCGAAAGGAGCTGCTTTTTACGCTGATTTCGGTGTCGGTCGTTCAAGGGGCACCTTGCCCGTTCAGTTGGCCGGCAATCTCAAACAAGCCGGGCTGGTTGAAATTGGGTTTGGGCAAACGCTTCGGACGCTATTGACCGAGTTTGGTGGCGGTTCACGATCAGGCCGTGCAATCCGTGCCGTTCAAGTTGGCGGGCCCCTCGGTGCTTTTCTCCCAGCCTCTGCCTGGGATACGCCGCTTGATTATGAGGCCTTCGCAAGGATGGATGCCATGTTAGGCCACGGCGGCGTTGTCGTATTCGATGAGTCCGTTGATCTGAGCGAACAGGCTCGGTTTGCGATGACTTTTTGTGCGGTGGAGTCTTGCGGTAAATGTACGCCCTGCCGGATTGGCGCTGTTCGAGGCGTTGAGGTCATCGATAAAATAATGTCGCCGGTTCAAACCCAGGCTGCTCGGCAGGATGCGGTGGATTTACTGAAAGATCTCTGCGACACGATGATTGCAGGGTCGCTCTGCGCCATGGGTGGCATGACGCCTTATCCCGTGCTCTCGGCGCTTGAACATTTCCCAGAGGATTTCCGTCGCGGCGAGGTGATTGCAACGGATGCGATGTACCCGTTGTGACAAATGCTCAAATGATGAGCCGTAAAAAAAGGTCTAAAAATGTTGCAATATTTTGATCCGAAACAACGTCGTAACCCTGAGATCGATTACGGCACACCGGCGGCGCAGGGCGTCCTGGTCAGTCTAACCATCGACGGCAGGACCATCGAGGTGCCCGAGGGGACGTCCATCATGCGTGCGGCCATGCTGGCTGAGATCAAAATTCCAAAGCTTTGTGCAACGGACTCCCTGGAAGCCTTTGGCTCGTGTCGGCTGTGCCTTGTGCAGATTGAAGGTCGGCGGGGTTTGCCTTCGTCGTGTACCACGCCCGTTGAACAAGGCTTAGTGGTTCAAACCCATAATCCGCGGCTTGCTTTGGTTCGGCGCAATGTGATGGAACTTTATATTTCTGATCACCCGTTAGATTGTTTAACGTGTCCTGCCAATGGCAATTGTGAGTTGCAGGATGTCGCGGGTGAAGTCGGTCTTCGAGCGGTCCGCTACGGGTTTGAAGGTGAAAATCATTTAGCCGCTGAGCCGGATACGAGCCATCCCTATTTTTCCTTTGATGCCAGCAAATGTATTGTGTGCTCTCGTTGTGTGCGTGCCTGCGAAGAGGTGCAAGGCACCTTCGCGCTTACAATTGATGGCCGAGGCTTTGATTCCAAGGTTGCCGCGGGTCAAGACGAGCCGTTCTTGGACTCTGATTGCGTGTCTTGTGGCGCCTGCGTTCAAGCGTGCCCGACCGCAACCTTGATGGAAAAGACGGTCGTAGATCAAGGTCAACCCGAGCACAGTGTGATAACGACCTGTGCTTATTGTGGTGTGGGCTGCGCGTTCAAAGCCGAGCTCAAAGGCGACCAGGTCGTTCGGATGGTGCCTTACAAGGGTGGCGCGGCAAACCAAGGACACTCTTGCGTGAAAGGCCGGTTTGCCTTTGGGTACGCCACGCATAAAGAGCGGGTGACGACGCCAATGATCCGCGACAGGATTGATGCGCCTTGGCAAAAGGTGTCTTGGGACGAGGCGATGACGTTCGCCGCGAACCGAATCCGGCAGATTCAGCAGCAGTATGGCTCAGAGAGTGTTGGTGGCATCACGAGCTCCCGGTGTACCAATGAAGAGACTTACCTCGTCCAAAAGCTCGTTCGGGCAGCCTTCGGCAACAACAATGTCGACACCTGCGCCAGGGTTTGCCACTCTCCGACCGGTTACGGCTTAAAAGCGACCCTCGGGGAATCGGCCGGAACCCAAGCCTTCGAGTCGGTCGAACAGGCCGATGTCATTATGGTGATCGGCGCCAACCCCACCGATGCGCACCCGGTCTTTGCATCAAGATTAAAGCGTCGATTGCGCGCGGGCGCCCAGTTGATCGTGGCTGATCCAAGACGTATTGATTTGGTGAGTGGCCCCCATGTTCAGGCGCGTCATCATTTGAAGTTACTGCCAGGGACCAATGTCGCATTGATCAATGCTTTGGCGCACGTAATCATCGACGAAGGTCTGCAGGATCAGACGTTTATTGATGCGCGTTGTGATCTCGAGGCCTTTACCCGTTGGCGAGCCTTTATCAGCGAGCCTAGAAATGCGCCGGAAGCGCTGAGCGCGGCCCTTGGCGTCTCGTCAGAGACCCTGCGGTCTGCCGCGAGAGTGTATGCAAAAGCTGGCAATGCGGCGATTTACTACGGCCTAGGCGTGACGGAGCACAGTCAAGGCTCAACCATGGTTATGGGAATTGCAAACCTTGCCATGCTGACGGGCAATCTAGGTCGAGAGGGGGTCGGTGTTAACCCGCTTCGAGGTCAAAATAATGTTCAAGGGGCTTGTGATATGGGCTCCTTTCCGCACGAGTTGCCAGGTTATCGTCATGTATCGGATGACCGGGTGCGTCAGGTGTTCGAGGCGAGTTGGGGGGTCAGCATCGGAGCGGAGCCCGGCTTGCGGATCCCGAACATGCTCGATGGGGCCATTTCGGGTACCTATAAAGGGCTCTACTGTCAGGGCGAGGATATTGCGCAGTCTGATCCGAATACGCATCACGTGGAAGCGGCGCTGCGAAATCTTGACTGTTTGATCGTCCAAGATATTTTTCTGAACGAGACCGCAAAATATGCCCACGTGTTTTTCCCAGGGGCATCCTTCTTGGAAAAAGACGGCACCTTTACCAATGCAGAACGCCGCATTTCGCCGGTTCGACGGGTCATGCAGCCGCTCAGTGGCAAGGCCGATTGGGAAGCCACCATGGCCTTTTCGAATGCGCTGGGTTACCCAATGAATTATCAGCACCCATCAGAGATTATGGCTGAAATTGCGTCACTAACCCCAACCTTTAGTGGGGTGAGCTACCAAAGACTCGATGAGGAAGGCTCTCTGCAGTGGCCCTGTAACGACGCGGCACCGAGCGGTACGCCCACCATGCATGTCGATCAGTTTGTTCGAGGCAAAGGCTATTTTGAGCGAACCGAGTTTATTGCGACTGAGGAAAAAGTGAACCGTCGTTTCCCGTTTCTGTTAACCACAGGCAGGATATTGTCGCAATACAATGTGGGCGCCCAGACTCGGCGCACGGCCAATATTGGCTGGCATGAACAAGACTTGCTCGAAATTCACCCGCAGGACGCTGAGGATTTAGGGATCAATGATTCGGATGCGGTTCAGGTTGCAAGCCGGGCTGGCGAGACGGTGCTCGCCGCACGGATTACGGATCGCGTGCAACCCGGGGTGGTGTACACCACCTTTCATCATCCTGAAAGTGGCGCCAATGTGGTGACCACGGACAACTCCGATTGGGCGACGAATTGCCCAGAATATAAGGTTACGGCCGTGCACCTTAAAAAAGTCCAACGGCCCTCTGATTGGCAGACAGCGCATCGCGCCTTTACGGAAACGCAAGTTAGCTTCATGAGCCAAGCTGCAGAACAGGGCCTCGATGAAACCGCTTGAGCAAGGCGCGGCCCATCGCCCGATCATTGAGTGGCCCCGACTCACGGGTTCGGGCCAGGTCGATGTGATTGCCGAAGAGATGCCGGTCGCACTGATCTATAACGGACTGTCTCAGGCCGTGATGATGGCCAGTCCGGTGAATCTCGACGCCTTTGGACTGGGTTTTTCGTTAACCGAAGGCATCATTGATGGTCCTGAGCAGCTGTATGGCATCGATGTAACGCTTGGCGAGGCAAGCGCTGAGATCGCCTTGGATATTGCAACCCGTCAATTTGAGCGGCTGAAACAGATGCGGCGGACCTTAACGGGGCGATCGGGTTGTGGTTTGTGTGGCAAGGAATCATTGGATCAAATTCGTCGGGTGATGCCGCCGGTTTTGGGTCCGTTTACACTCACGCACAGTGCGATCCAGCGTGCGACAGCGAACCTTGCCCACCATCAGCCGCTCCAGGGACTCACTGGCGCGGTGCATGGCGCCGCTTGGTGCCGCTTGGATGGCAGCATCATGAGGGTTTGCGAGGATGTTGGACGACACAATGCATTGGATAAATTGATTGGCAGCCTTTGGGGTGAGAATTGTTTGCAGGGCCCAGGGTTTTTACTCATGTCGAGCCGGGCCAGTTATGAAATTGTCCAAAAAGCCGCTAAGGCAGGGATCGCTGTGGTTGCCACGCTCTCAGCGCCAACCTCGATGGCGATTGATTTGGCCGCCGCCGCGGGGATGACCTTGATTGGGTTTGCACGAGAAAGTCGCCATCTTGCTTACTGCCACGCCCACCGATTAACGGACGAAGTGTTCTAAGTGAGCGACTGATGAATCAAGAACTGATGCAGCTGATTAAGATGGCAAATCAAATTGCCGCGCATTGCGCGCCGGGTGAGCCTGCAAGTGTTGCCGCAGGCCGTACGGCAAATCACCTAACCCGATTTTGGGCGCCGTCGATGAGACTTCAGATTAAGGGTTATTTGCTCGAAGATGGCGGTCTTCTAGACGATACAGCGAAGGACGCTGTAAGCCGATTAGGGTAATACCTGCGCGAATCGAAAAGCCCAGGGGTGAATCGCGTTCTTGTTCGGCAAAACAGTCTTAGCGTTTAAGCGGCGTGCGCCCTACCGGGGTACTTAAAAGAGCGCAGGGGCCTTTGCCGACCCGCTCGAAGAAGATGCCTCAAAAAAGGCCTTCGACTTCGCCGATGTCATTCAGGTGGATCTGGTTCGCAGCCGGCAGTCTGGGTAAGCCTGGCATGGTCATGATGTCGCCACAGATCACGACGATAAAACCGGCGCCGTTAGCCAACCGAACCTCTCGGATTGGCACCGAGTGGTGGTTGGGTGCGCCTCGTAAATTGGGATCGGTGGAAAAACTGTATTGGGTTTTCGCCATACAAATTGGGAAATGACCGTACCGCGCTTGCAGCCCCTTTATTTGGTTGCGCACTTTTTGATCGGCGATGATTTCATCTGCCCCGTACAGGTTTTGGGCAATGCACTCGATCTTATCCCAGAGCGGTAAGTCATCGTCATAGAGCGTTCTAAATTGCGAATGACCGGTGTTCCCCAAGGCAACCACCGCGTGAGCGAGGGCTTCCGCGCCCGCGCCGCCCTGAGACCAGTGCCGGCAATCGATCGCCTCAACATTCAGGGCATCACAATGGCGCCGAATCTCATCGATCTCTGACTGCTCGTCATCGTCAAATCGATTAATGGCGACCACAACCGGTAATCCAAAGTGCCCCATGTTGCGGATGTGGCGCGCAAGGTTGGCACAACCTTTACCCACTGCCTGAACGTTTTCGCCTTTGAGATGGTTCTTTTTGATGCCGCCGTGCATTTTCAGTGCGCGAACGGTCGCAACAATCACTGCGGCAGAGGGTTCTAGACCGGCCTTCCGGCATTTAATATTGAAGAACTTTTCTGCGCCCAATTCTGCACCAAAACCGGCCTCGGTCACGACGAAGTCGCCAAGGCTTAAGGCGGTTTTCGTAGCAATGACCGAATTACAACCGTGGGCAATATTGGCGAAGGGGCCGCCATGAATCAGGGCTGGATTGTTTTCAAGGGTTTGCACAAGATTCGGCTTGAAGGCATCCTTTAACAAAACCGACATGGCGCCATTGGCTTCAAGGTCGCTTGCGTGAACCGGCTCGCCTTTAAAATTTTGACCAATGACAATTTGGCCGAGATTCGCCTGTAATGCCTCTAACGTATCCGAAAGACAAAAGATCGCCATGATTTCTGAGGCGACGGTAATGTCAAAGCCTGATTCCCTGGGCACGCCATTGCTTGCACCGCCAAGGCCGATATTAATATTGCGCAGCGCGCGCTCGTTCATGTCCATGACCCGTCGCCACTCGATTCGACGCGGGTCGATGCCGAGGGCATTACCCCAATGAATGTGATTATCGATTAAGGCGGAAAGGAGATTATGGGCGGCGCCAATGGCATGGAAGTCGCCCGTAAAATGCAGGTTAATATCTTCCATCGGCACGACCTGGGCGTAGCCGCCCCCAGCGGCGCCGCCCTTCATGCCGAAGCAAGGGCCAAGACTCGGCTCGCGTAGGCAGATCACCGTTTTTTTGCCGATTCGGTTGAGCGCGTCCCCCAGTCCGATGGTCGTTGTGGTTTTACCTTCGCCCGCCGGGGTCGGTGAAACCGCCGTGACTAAGATTAATTTCCCGGGCGTTTTGTTTTGTTGGGCGGCGATAAAGGCGTAGTCGATCTTAGCCTTGTCGTGACCATAGGGCAGTAACGCCGCTTCCGGAATACCCAAGCGTTGACCAATGGTTGTGATTGGGTCTAAGCAGGCGTCCCGGGCGATTTGGATGTCAGTGCCTTGCATGGTCATGTCCTATTGGTGGTTGTAACCCGAGCCTTAAATCGAGGCGTGCAAGGCAGATAGTACGAGGAAAATCGGCACGGGGAAATGCCTATTCATGGGTTCGTTCGCGGCGGTTCCGCCTTTCAGACAGCCGTGTTCGAGGGCCTGTATTCAAGGCGCTTAGGCGGGGGTGGAAAGTTTGATTGAGTGATCCTTTATCGCGGCGGCGAACACCGTGGGCCACTCTGATCAGCAGTTCGAGGGGACACCGTTTTTTAAGACGCGTGCTGACACGGTGCTTTGTCTCGGCGCGCTGGCGGGCCAGGGTTTTGTAGCGGAGGCTCAAATAAATCGGTTTTACCAGGCGCGCTACAGAGGGTGCTACTTTGCGTCATCCACTGTGCAAGTCATCTTGGAATGCGCCGTTAGACGGCGCTATTGGGGCCCCGTGCAAAGGGTTTTTGGTCAATCGATGAAAAGTTATTACGCTGTGTCAAATCGATATAAAAAAACGATCAGGACGCGGCCTGGCTTGACGTCGAATCAAGCTGCGCGTTGCGTGGCCTCTGGCGCCAGGGCCGCAATCATCTCATCTCGATCAGGGCCCGGTACAACACGAGCTTTTTTATTCTCTGCGCCATAACGGATGAGCGTCCAAAAGATCAGCGCTTGGGTGCCAATGTCTTTCAGAAATGCGCCTGGTAGCTCCATAAGATTAAACGTTCGAAAGGCGCCGCGAAACACGCGTAAGTGAATCTGGGTGGCTCTCGTGAGGGCGTCGCCATAAGCGATGGCGAACCGTTTCTTTAAGGTGGGCGCCGCCGAGGCGTTGGATGGGGAGAGGATCGATTGGGCCCGCTTAATCCCCGTTCGATCTTCATCAAGACTGGCTTGCCAAATTGGCCGTAACTGTTTTCGGGTTTCTTCGGCGAACTGTTTGGCCGCGCTTGCCGGGTCGTGGTCTCGTGACAAAATATCGGTCAGAATTTTGCTATGAATCGCGCCCGTACTGCAGCCCCGACCATAGAGCGGGTTGGTCCGCACAGACGCATCACCCACCGCGTAATAATTGAGCAGCAGGGGCTGTTCGTCCTGACTGAAATCATGCCAAACCGCTTTAATGTTACCCATCCCAAACGATGAGGTGGTTGCAACGGCTTGATCTGCCCCAAGCCAGGGTTGCAAACCTGGAATCGCCAAACAAATTTGATCAAATGCGGCATCGTCCTTAACGGCGTCATGCAAGGCAGTATCAATACAAGGCACGCACAGAATCACGGCAAAGTGTCCGCCAGAACCTGGGAAGACGCCGTACTTCAAATAGCCTAAGTCGCCAGCCGAGCGGGTCTTCCCGTCTCTTTTAGGCTCATCAAATCCCGGCTTAAATTGATAATGCCGAGTGTAATAAACAATGCCTGCATCATGGGACTCGGTCTCGATGGCAAGGCCGGTCTGTTGAAACCATCGTTTAAAGGGGCTACCTCGGCCGGCCGCGTCGATCACGATATCGGCATTGATATTTGAAGGTTGCGCGTTGGCAGCCCTAGCCTGAACCGTTAGGCCGGTGATCTGCATTTGGGTACCGACCATCTCGGTCACCATGGCGTTGACCCGTATCCCAGATGCAATGGTGAGGTTGGGCTGTTGCAGTGCGTAGCGCCTCAGAACCATTTCCATGGTGGCGCGACGACACATTAGCAGCCAAAGTGCTTCATCTTCCGGCGCCGGCGTATAGCTTTGACTGAGCTCCGGTGGCAGCATTTCTTGAAAGGGGACTTTACGGGCGCCCGCCTGCCAAAAGTTTTCAATAAGGTCCGGAAATTGTTCGGTCAGCAGATTGCTCATGGCCGCCAGAAAGGCGTGGGGATGGCGAAATTGAGACGCCCCGCGTCTGAGCCATTCGAAAAAAATCTCGTCCGGGCCACCATCGGGTAAGGGGTCATCGCGCTCGTAAACGGTTACCTTGTGGCCCTGTTTCGCAAGGCCTAACGCGGTGCAAAGACCACAAATGCCAGCGCCGACAATGGCGATTTGTTTTGAAGTGGGTGACGCGCTCATGGCTTTGAACCTCATTGTCTGGATGTGGGCGGCTGCTCAGGCCGATACTGGGTCGAAATGAAATCGTGAAAGCAGTCTAGCAAAAATATTCAATTAGGTGGATGTTGTGGTGATCCGTGGCACAGCCGCATTGCGCGCGACACATCCACGAGTGACTGCGCCCTATTTTGGATTTAATCAATCATCAAAAAGCGCCTTACCTGGCGCGGTTCGCCGCAAGATAAAGCGCTGATTCGGGAATGCTAAGCACCAATCCAGGGCCTTGTTTTTAGACAATTTGACCGGTTCGGGCCTGGGTATACCCCACCGATTTCTCGAAGGCGACAGCGCCTCCGATTAAGACATGGGAGACGCCAATCGCATCGCGGGTGTAGCGGTAGCCATCTCCGGGTACATCTTGAACATAATACTCAGCGCCACGATCAATGGTTTCAGGGTCAAATATTGTGATGTCGGCAATATAACCGGGTACCAGGTGCCCGCGATCTTGAATGCCCCAAATCTCAGCTGGCTCGGCGGTAATTTTTCGAATGGCTGTTTCAATACTAAGGCTTTGGCTGTCTCGGACAAACTTCGAAAACAAGTAGCCCGTATCGCCATAGGTTGAGAAGGAGAGGATGTGGGCGCCGCCGTCACTGGCGCCGATCATAACGTTGGGTTGCTTGAGGAGGGCGCCCACAGCCGGGACGTCATTATGACCCATGCTCGCCGCCAGAAAGTGCGCGTCCAAATCTTCTTCTAAAGACAGATCGATCATCACATCTAAGGGCGTGTTGCCGCGTAGGTTGGCGATCTCAGCGAGGGTTTTTCCAATTAATTCGGCATTCGCAGCGCTTTGGACGCGGCGCACAACCAAGGCGGACCACAATGACATCATGGGCGCAGCTTCTTGGGTGAGCGCAGCCCGCTGGGCTGGGTCGTTGAGGGCTGCCAGGACGTCGGCCTTGGTGCCAAACCGGATGAGGCCATACCAGGTTGGCAGACGCATAAACAACAAACTCGGCACCTCCAAAGAAAAACTGATGTCGATTGGGCGGGTTTGAACCTGTGGCCAGACCCTTGCGCCGCGCGCCATTTGTTCGTCGACGCGGGCCATGATCGCGGCAACACCGTCTGCATTGTCGGCGTTTAAGAAGAGCGGCGACAAGGTCGTTGTAATGTCATGCTTGAGACTGAGTTCGGCAAGTTGATCAACGCGCGCAAGGGTTAAATCGATGTCATAAAATTCGTGAACAACTTGGAGCAATTTTTTGGTTTCGCCTAGAACCGCGCACAAAGCATCCAACTCCTCGGTGCTCGCCCAGCGGCTCGGCACAGGCTGAAGGCGCTCGTCCATGTCAACGAAACTCGTCGAAAGGCCCACCGCGCCAGCGCGGATACAGTCGGTCAACAGGGCACACATTTTATCGATCTCGTCTGGCTCTGCAGTTCTGGTCATCGCCGCGTCTCCCATGACCCAAAGCCGAAGGAGACTGTGCCCCGCCAAGGGGGCAACGTTGATGCTCAGGTCCTGTTTGATTCGAGTCATGTATTCCTCAAAGCTTTCCCAATCCCAGGTAACCCCTTCGGAAAAGGCCTTATGCGGCATCTCCTCGATTTGGTTGAACATGCCAACGAGCTTCATTCGGTGTTCCGCTTTGAGCGGGGCCAGCGACAAGGAGCAGTTACCGGGCACAATGGTGGTGACGCCGTGCTCGATGGCGGGCTTTGCGGCGCCATCCCAAAGAAGCTGTGCATCAAAATGCGTATGGGGGTCGATAAAGCCTGGACTGACGATTTTACCGGAGGCATCAATTTCCGTTTGGGCCGACTCAGTGAGAGCGCCAATGGCGGTAATGCGATTGCCCGTGATGCCAACATCGGCAGAAAACAGAGGATTGCCAGAGCCATCAGCAATCGTGCCGTTTCGTATGATTAAGTCCATTTTAATGCTCCTGGCAGAATGTTTTTTTGAGGTTTCATGTTGATTATGGGGCGTTATAAGAGTCGGTTAAGGCATCTCGGATATGAGTCCAATCCTGGCCGATAAGCTCATCGATGGCGGTGGCCGCACAGCGGGTCATTAATCGATCGCAGGTTTTTGGGTCCAATGGGATCTGGGTCTCACCCCCATTGTCAAACGATAGTGTGACAAGGAGTTCAGCATGACCTTCGTGCGCCGCGCCGAGTCGTACCATTGAGATGGTCGCGGTCAACCCGAGGCCTCCACCGTTTGCGTGTGCGGCGGCTCTAAAAAGAGAATGTCGCTTGGTAAAATTGGGTTGGACGCCTGTCGGCTCGAGTCGCTGTCTTGATTCACAACCCGCCGAGCAAAAATGTGGAGATTCCAGCTTTGAAGCTGGGCCACGGCCTGGTCTCGGTCAAGCGCCGGCAGATGCTGTTCGGCGACGGCTTCCCAGGTGGCATTGAGCGCTGGGGTGATTGATTTTCTTAAGATTTTCAACGCGCTGCTTTCCTAGATGTGGCCTTAGCGGGTTTTCTTTGTAGCGAAATTAAGGCCGGGATGCAACTGCGTCTATGGTCGTTCATCTTGGTATGATGTGAGTCCTATCCAGTAGACCTGTTAGGGAGACGCAGTGAGTACGGGTTGTTGCGATGAGTTGATAGACGTCGGTCGCCTCGCCGTTCGCCAGCGCCGGGTTTTAATCTGGGTGATGCTGATCAACCTGGCAACCTTTCTGATGATGGTTGCTGGATCGGTGATGAGCGGGTCCTCCGCATTGCTTTCCGGCACCCTCGATAATTTTGGAGATGCGTTGGCCTATATGGTGAGCTTGGCGGTTGTTGGCGCAAGTGTGCAGGTCAAAGCCAAGGCGGCTTTGTTTAAAAGTGTTCTCATTGGGTTCGCTGCGGTCGCGGTTTTGATGCAACTCATTCTGAAGGGCATAAATCCAGAGGTGCCTATCGTTGAAACCATGGGGATTGCGGCAGTTTTAAACCTGATGGCAAACAGTTTTTGTCTGATGTTGCTGACGCCCCATCGCTCGGATGACGTCAATATGGCGTCGGTTTGGGAGTGTTCCCGTAATGATGTATTCGAAGGATTTGGGGTGATTGCGACCGCTCTCTTAGTGTATTGGACCGGTTCGGCCTACCCGGATCTTATCGTTGCGGTACTCTTGCTCGGGCTCTTTACGCGGTCGGCTGTCTCGATGGGGCGAACGGCTTGGCGCGCCATGCGCGTGGCCTAGATCCTTTTGGGGTCGGCTAGAGCCTGAGGGGCTGTCTTCCAATCCAAAGGGTTGTTGCATAAGCCAAGAGGGTTTGCTGGTCATCGAATAAGGCAGAGCCTGCGAGATGCTTTTTACCCGCAATCGCAATGGTCCAAGCGGTGACCTGCAATGGACTACCGGCCCTTGGGGTGGTGAGTACCTTGGTCGTCATGCGACCGAGGAGCCCGGTGCGGATACCCTCTGCTAGGAAGGCATACTGGCCAGGGCAATCCAGGGCGGTCCAGAGCAAAGCCTGCGGGAGTTTGCCTGCATCGTCTCCCCATTCGGTCTTGGTTTCCCAAATGGCGGACACTTGACGATCCACCGGGGCAACAAAAATGTGTAGCCCTTCTGGGTGCTCGGGACCACAACAAAAACAGATAGGATGAAAGCCTTGCTGGCCCGGCAAAAGCGGATTGATGTTGGGCATCAATGCCGCGGATCGAGATTCAGCTGCCAGGGTTTGAGCCCAGTCGGGCGGATCAGGGACCTCCAAAGACAGCTGCACGGCTCGCACTTCAGCAATCAAGGTATCGCTGTCCTGAATCTGGTAGTTGCGCGGGTTGTCGTCGTCAAACAAGACTGACATCGATTGATCGAGCGGAATGGGGGATCGCAACGTCACCTCAGCACTGTCGTCCGTGGTGAGATCGGCGAAGGCTGCAAATCGGCCGCTGACATAGCCGCCATGTCCGGAGGTCGGGGGGCCGCGAAACCGTTCCAAAATGGTGATCCGGGTATTATTCGTGGTGCTCTGACTCATGGTGGACTATCTTATCACTTGATGAATTGGCTCATGGGAGGCCATTAATGCGTGTTGACAGTTTATGGATTTATCCAATTAAGGGTTGTCGAGGTCAAGCACTTGATGTGGCCAATTTTAGCATAGAGGGTTTTGAGGGCGATCGACAATTTGTCTTGACCGACAGCGGGGTGCCGCAAAGTCAAAAAAGTCTACGCGCGTTGAAAGATCTGTCTGCAACCTGGCAAGCAGGGCAGTTAACGCTGACTTTCAGAGGCGGGAAGCCCTTTCAAGTGCCCTTTGACGAATCCCGAGAAAAAGAGCCGATGACGTTGATCGGTAGAGCTATCGGGGTTATTGATCTCGGAGAACCCGTTGCGCGTTGGCTCACTGAGATGTTCGGCAAACCGTTGCGCTTGGTTAAAGCGGCGGCAGGCGAGGCCATATCGATTCCCTTGCCGGCATTTGCGCGTCTTGAAGGCACGGTGCAATCCAAAACGGTGGATGTCGCGCCGCTTCTGTTAACGAATCAAGCATCGCTTGATGATTTAAATCGGCGACTGGAAGCGCCGGTACCCATGGACCGATTTCGAGCCAATATTGTGGTCTCAGGACTCCCGGCCTATGCCGAAGACGATCTCGATGCGCTGAGCGTCGGTGGTGTGAACTTTGAAGCCGTGACCGCTTGTGAGCGGTGCGCTGTGACGACTTTTGATCAAGCACCAGAGGGTTCAACTGATCTGGCCAGTAAGGAGCCGTTACGGACTTTGAGCCGCTATCGCCGGCGTAACAACGGTTATGCCGGCGGCGTCATGTTTGGTACCTATATTGCGCCGCTCAAACTTGGTCGAATCAGTGTTGGCGATCACCTTACTTGAGGCGCAACGTCAGAGACGCCAATACCAGAGACGCTTAAAGTGATTAAAACGATCGCGGCATCTTCAGGACATGCTCGCCGATGAAGCTCAAAATCAAATTGGTTGAGATCGGCGCGATTTGGTAAAGACGGGTTTCTCGAAACTTGCGTTCGATATGATATTCCTTTGCAAACGCAAAGCCGCCGTGGGTTTGCATACAGACATCCCCCGCTCGCCAAGACGCCTCCGACGCCAGCATTTTCGCCATATTAGCTTCAGCGCCGCAAGCCTCGCCAGCGTCAAAA
>ENA-ORDA01002324-ORDA01002324.1-marine-metagenome-genome-assembly--contig:-NODE-2324-length-14648-cov-7.952714_pt1 | contig 14648 bp, 13 predicted proteins | sample MGYA00237778_ERZ508506 | MGnify/ENA primary metagenome ERZ508506 (study PRJEB26177, sample SAMN06267891) | marine metagenome | isolation source: Monterey Bay, California, USA | place: Pacific...
AAAAAGATGAATTCATATCCCCGGCATTAAACTTTGCAAATAAGTCTTCAGCTAATCTTAGTTTCGATTATGCTTACAGAAGATATAATGCAAACAGAACAGATACACTCCAGGTTTTTATAAGTACGGATTGCGGCAGCAGTTGGACGCTCATCGCGACCTACGCAGAAGACGGAACAGGAAACTTCTCCACAGGAACAATTTCTCAAAGCTCAAATTTCACTCCTTCTGGCTCTAGTGACTGGTGTGGCTCACCAAACGTAAATTGTAAGTCCATAGATTTAACAAGTTACGTGGGAAACTATGGCACCCATATCAAGTTTGTTGCTGCGAATGCAAACGGAAACAACTTGTATTTAGACAACATTAATGTTTCTGGAGTTTCTTCTATTCAGCCTACTGCAGACTTTATTTCGGATACAATTACTTGTTCAAATACAACTGTAGACTTTTATGACATTTCGCAAGACATGCCATCTTCATGGGAATGGACATTTACCGGTGGTACGCCTTTGACAAGCACTATGCAAAACCCGTCTATTTCTTACAATGCGCCCGGTACCTATCCAGTAAAATTAAAAGCAACAAATTCCATTGGGAGCGACTCTATTGTCAAAACGGCTTACATTACCATTGAGCCTATAAAGCCTGTGAGTATAAGTATTACTGCAAACAACTCTAACATATGTTTTGGCGACACCGCAGAATTCATCGCTACGGCTGCTAATCAAGGTCCTTTTCCTGCCTACCAATGGAGATTAAATGGAACTTATATTCCAGGAGCGGTAGATACTATCTATTACCCAACTCAATCTGGAAACTACTCTGTATTAATTTCACAAAATGGTTGTCCTGAAGTTTCTAGTGATATATCAGTAACAGTATCACCAACTCCAAACCCTCCTTTTATTACATCTAGTGGATCATTTGTGCCTTGTCAAGCTAGTTTTGTCACACTATCGGTTCCTAATAATTTTGCTACTTATTCTTGGTCAAGTGGCGGAACAGCTTCTACGGAAGTTATTACTAGCTCTGGAAGTTATTTTGTTACTGTTACTAACATCGGGGGATGTGCTTCTACATCACTCCCATTTAATGTAAATGCTTCATTTGTACAACCACCAGATGTTTGTATAGTTGGAGTAACCCCTCAGACTAATTTTAATAGAGTAGTTTGGGAGCATCCTAATTCAACAGCTATAGATTCTTTTTATGTTTATAAAGAAACCAACCAAGCCAATATTTATCAAAAAATCGGAGGAACTGCTTTTAATGACACTGCTGTTTTTGACGACGTTTCTTCTAACCCAGCTGTTCAAGCCTACAGGTATAAGCTTTCATCTGTTGATTCATGTGGAGTTGAGTCTGATTTAGGAGACTTTCATAAAACCATTCATTTAACAATTAATCAAGGAATTGGATCAGCATGGAATTTAATATGGTCTGGCTATGAAGGGTTTACTTATCCTAGTTACAATATCTATAGAGGAATAAGTTCTAATAATATGGTTCTTTTAACCACCATAGCAAGTAACTTAAATTCATATACAGACTTAACTGCACCAGGTGGACAATTGTATTACCAAATAGAAGTTGTAAGTAACTATACCTGTGACCCATCAAGGTCATTCAACTCATCTAGATCTAATATTGTAGACAATGGGCAGTCACCATCCTCAATTATAAATAAAGAAATTAATACTGTTAAAGTATTTCCAAACCCAACTAATGAAAACATTACAATTAGTATAGAAAACTTTAATGGAAATATCCAAACTGAGATTTATGATTTAATTGGAAATAGACTTCAAATAAGCAATGAAACTACCATTAGTTTACAAGATTATGCAAGAGGAATTTATCTTCTTAAAGTAGCTTATGGTGATAGAGTTGAAGAAGTGAAAGTGATTAAGGACTAACCTCCCTTTGCTTTCTTAACTAAGTCAACTTTTTATATTATCAAATTAGAAGCCTATAATATTTTTCTGATATTCCGAATGAAGAATATAATTTAACTCAGAAACCGTATTTTCAAATTCCGTTTTATTAGCAATATTTATATTTTCTACTTTAGATATTCTGTGATCATAAAGCATTTTATCGATGATTGTATTGTCTTTAGGTTTTATAAATTCTGTATAACTAAAGTCCCTTGTTTTTATGGTAAATGCGTTAGTTTTTTTAATGAAAACATGACTTTTCCCACCCAAATTCGGGTTGTTTAAAACAGGTACCATACTAGTCCCGTCTAATTGATTTTCAGGAACTCCTAGACCACATAATTCAGCTATCGTAGGATAAATATCTACTAATGAGATCAAAGCATTTGTTGTTCCTTTAGCTTTGGAAAATGGATTATAAATAACAAGCGGAACTTGGGTCGAAGTATTGTAGCTAGTAAACTTTGCCCATTGGGTATGTTCTTGCAAGTTATATCCATGGTCCGATACTAAAATGACAATGGTGTTGTGATCTAATTTTTGTTCTTTTAATTTATCTAAAATTTTTCCAATTAATGCGTCAACATAAGAAACCGTTGCGTAATACCCATGTATTAAATCAATCGCTATACTGTCAGAAACCTGCCCCTTATTTGGGATATTTGAATAGGCTCGCATCTCAGGCCAATTACTAATACTCATATTGGGGGCACCTTCAGGAATATAATTAAAATTTTCTGGCTGCTCAATCAAATCCCTTTTATATAAATCCCAGTACTTTTTTGGTGCATTAAAAGGCAAATGATTAGAGATAAAACCAGCAGTTAAAAAAAATGGTTTATTAGCTTTTTTTAGTTTTTCAATATCCCGTATAACTTTCAGGGTCAATAGACCATCAATGTATGTGTAATCTGAAACTTCGCTGCATTCATAAGCGGGGCCATTGTCTGTTATTTGATATCTAGAGCGATTGTCTTGATTTTGATAGTCTTTCCAAAGAGATTGCCAATAGTCAGTAGGAGCTAAATCATCTCTATTTTCATCAAACGCATAGGGACGCCAAATTTCATCCCAATCACTTTTTCTGTCATCCAAGTGATGATAAATTTTCCCATTAGAAATTGTGGTGTAGCCATTGGTCTTAAATAACTCTGGGAGGGTAATTGCCTCTTTAGCTTCTTTTTCAACAAAGGTATTGTAATTTAAAAATCTATTTTTGGTTGGTAACATTCCAGTCAGCATACTTGCGCGAGATGCCCCGCAGACAGGGATATTACAATAGGCATTTGTAAATTTCATTCCCTTTTTAGCAAACGAATCAATATTAGGAGAGTGTATTTGAAGCGCTCCAAAACTTCCCAACTCTGGACGCAAGTCGTCCATGTAAAACAATAAAACATTTGGCCTCTCGGGCTTTTGATTTAGTGTGGCCCCAATAAATATTGCCAATATTAACAAACAAAAAAAAATTGATTTTTTCATGTTATAAATATAGTATAAAGTAAAGCTTGAAGTTTTATAACTAGTTAAAGTATTTATCCTATGATTATTGCAACAAAGATTTTTATAACTCTGGGCTAAACTCAGGCACTTATTTTTGCTTTTTTAATAATACAAATTAATTTTTCTTTGTTTTAAGATCAAGTATTAATATCAAACAAAGACTTTAATATTTCAAATACAGTCTATATTTGTAATATATTTATTAATAATGAAAGAATTTCTTACAAAGTGGTACCCAGTAATTATTGCATTTGCTTGCATGTTGTATTCTATTGGATTAGGTCTTGCTGGAATGACCGATGAAGCTCAATACTCCGCTCATTGGCCTGGAACAATACTATTATTTTCTCTAGCTATTAATCAAATTAACAGATTATGAGTTTAGTATTTTTCGGTGTTGGATTTTTGTTGTTTTCTATTTACCTAATATTTTTAATTTGGAATATATTTTACAACGGTAAAAAGCAAAAACAACAAAATTATCCAAATTTAGACTCGTCAAATAGTGACAATATTGATTTAGATGGTATTGGCAATCAAGGAAGAGTTCCTAAATAACTAGGCTTTTATATTAATAATTTCTTTAAAATTGTATTATAAACTTTAGTTTTTTAATTAATATATCTTTCTACATCCACTTTTAAAATTGCCTTTATTATTAGAATATTATTCGTCCGAACTTCTCTAAAAAATATTTTTTCTTAGACATTATTGTATTTCCATTTTATGTTTATTAATTTAATAAAAAACTAATAAAATATATAAAATGAATTTAGTACTTAAAGTTTCTTTTGACAATTACGATGAGTGGATTGCTGAGTTTAACAACCATGCCGAAAGAGCTGCCGTCTGTGATGAATCTAAAACAACAGTTGGTAAAGTAGATGATAAAAACTGTATAGTTATGATGTACGATGTTGACATGGAAGGGATGCAAAAATTAATGTCCTCAGAATACTTAACACAGTTAACACAAAAAATGAATATTAAAAATGATGAAATGCATGTCTTTACAGCAATGCAGCAGTAATTTTTATTATGATTTACTAGCCAATTATTTTTTCTTATATGAAGGTGTTTTTAATTTTCTTATTTTGTTTTCTTATTTCTAATTATAAGTCTCAAAAGATTAATTGTATTGATAGAAACTTTATTTCTTCAAAGTTTTATAATTCATCAAATGGAATGAAAAACAGTCAAAGAAACGTTATAAGTATGCACACCAAAAAACAATGGAACCAACAGTATTTAAATACGCAGTTTAATTGTAAAGAAGTGCTAACAAAGTTTTTCTACTGTAATATTTGTTGTAATTCTGATAAAAATCAGATAACTGCCTATAACGGGAAAAAATATAGTTTTGAAAGTTCACTTACTATTGATCAGTTTGTTGCCGATCTAACTGATTTAATTGGATCCATGTCTGTGGGTAAAAATGAAAATAATATGTTTAAAGATTCAATTATTCATAGATAATTATTTTGATACTAATCCTTACATTTTAATAATGGCTTTTATTTATAATTAATTGTATTTATTAAAAATTGATAACAATCAAGCATCTATTTCACATTAACCCACCATTAAAAGATATTTTTTTATTCACTTTCAGAATCAAATTTTTATTAAGTGGTATACGACAAAAGTTGACTGGGAATTTAGGAAATTTTATCACTTTTGAGTTTATTAATTTTTGCCACTTTTAAATTTAAAATTATTGACTATGCTCAAGAAAAATCAATTCATTTAGGAGAAGTTGAATCTCAGTTGTATAATGTTGGTTATATATTTAAGTACGATTTAGACGATAATAAATGAAAGATAAGAGTCCGTTATTTATATCATGGGTTTACTGAGGCTGACGATTCTTATGTCAGCATGAATTATAGTTCTGTAAAGCGTTTTAAATGCTTTCGTCATTTTTTTCAAACTGGAATTTGAGAAGCTTTTGGCTAGGATAGTTATCGTTCATAACTTTTAATATTTAGTTATTTTATTAATTGTCAACTTTCAAAATAATAGGTAGATTTATTAAAAGTCACTTATTATGATAAAGAAAACTATACCTTATGTTATTATCGTTTTTTTAATGATTTCTTTGATATCAATGCTTCCTTAAGGATAAGGTTGTATTTATAGTTAAGGACTACATTATATTAGGAACCAAATCACCCACTTGATGAAAGATTTGAAATCTAGCAAACAATTCTTCTGAATACCATTTTAATTCCTTAGTTTTTTTTACCATCTCAGAATGCTTAGGATTTTGATAAGCATAATTCATCATAGCTTCTGAACTAGCCCAAAGCGAAAAAGTCGCCTGCATTAACAATGGGAATTCACCTATTCCCTTGGAAAAAATTAAATCTTTATAGTTGTCCATAGATTTTGATACCGATGGAACATTTTTCCAAAACTGGTATGCTAGTTTAAGTTTAATAGTTGCTCTAGTAATTACAGCTATTGGTTTTGTTTTATCAAAATTAGTGGAGGCTTCAAACGGATTTTGTTTACTCCATTCTCCGTGGCTTTTTATTGTGTGCAACAAAACATGACTAAAAGAAGTTGAAGAATTAGAGTACTGTTTTACAGATTCATATTCAAGAAATTCTTTCGCATTCTCTTCAGAATTAAAAACCGCAAGAAAACCAAAAGTTGAAAAATCTGGTTTTATTGAAAAACCGTTTCCACTTCCGGTGCCAAGGGGCTTAAAAAATGAAAGTCCAGTAGTTTTTTTTTCTAAAATTGGAGGTCTTCCCATTCTAGCTAGGGCTTTCCATTTATTTTTCACCCCAGAATACTTAAAAAAGGAGATGAGAGTTGTTTGAGCCATTTATTTTTATAATTAAATTAGACTTTTAAATGCTTTATTTAAATAAGTTAAAGGCTAAATTATTATTCAATTAAGAGTTTTTTATTATGATTAACTTTTATTTAAAGTATCAATTAATTTAACTATATTTTGTAAATAATAATGGTTTATAAAATTTATATCATTTTCAAAGACCTTTATTACAATGTGTTAAATATTTTAATCATGATTATGTATTTATGTAATTTTTTTAATTTTCTAAAGTCATGTCTCAAATATAATTTACTGATTGTTTTCTTATTATTACAAGTTGTTGTTAGTAGCCAGTATTTAGTTTCATGCAACTTTCTAAATTCAGCCTCTGCTTCTGTATTAGGACCACCAACCGGTTTGGTGTTAGATTACGACGTAGATATGTACAAGTTGACTTACAATACTGTAGATACTAAAGGTCTTCCAATTATTGCTACTGGCGCTTTCTTTATTCCAATCAACACAACATGCAAAATTTTCCCTTTTGCTGTCTATAATCATGGAACTACACTTCGAAAAGACAATGTTCCTTCTTTTAATAATACAGAATCAATTATAGGAAAAATATTTGCTGCAGGTGGGTATTTTGTTTGTATGCCAGACTATATTGGGATGGGAGATAGTCCAGGTCTCCACCCTTATGTTCATTCTGAATCTGAAGCCACCGCATCTTTGGACATGTTAAGAGCAGCTAGAGAGTATTTAACTAATAACACCAATTATATTGACAATAAAGAAGTTTTTTTAACGGGCTACTCTCAAGGAGGCCACGCATGCATGGCAACTCATAAGTATATTCAAGATAATAATTTAAATGCAGAATTTAATGTTCTTGGATCTGCACCATGCTCTGGTCCATATGATCTTTCTGGTATAATGGCAGATACAATTATTTCACCATCACCATATTCAAATCCAGGTTACATAGTATATCTGCTAGCATCTTATCAACTCGCTTATGGAAATATTTTTAATTCCTGGTCAGAAATACTTTATTCACCATACGACACCATAGTCCCTCCTTTTTTTAATGGGAATAACACTACTCTGGATATGTCTTTATTAAATAGTTTAATACCCAACGATATGAGGCTTTTAATTAGAGACACCTCTATGAATAATTTTATAAATGATTCCATTAATAAAAATCACCCATGGTGGCTAGCTCTTTTAGAAAACGATAATTATGATTGGCTTCCTACTAGTCCAATTAGAATGTATTACTGCACAGAAGATGAACAAATTGCATATACCAATGCCTTAAACGCAAATCAAGCAATGAATAATAACGGGGCGTTAGATGTCCAAGCTTTAGACATGGGGAATGTTAATCATGGCGATTGTGTTTTACCAGCTTTATCAGCTGCTTTTAATTGGTTTCAATCTTTGAAAACTCCTTGTAATTTATCTTCTTCAATTGAATTAAATAATTCAAATATTCGAATTTCCCCTAACCCTTTTAATGAACGGGTAGCAATAGATTCCAGAGAAATAATGGACATTCAAATTATTTCTTTAGATGGTAAAATAATGTATTCCAGTAAGAGCACAAATGAAACTATTATTCAAACTTCTAGTTGGGGAAAAGGGCTATATATTTTTAAAATACAGTCTAAAGATGAGGTTCATACTTCAATTATGATAAAGAATTAAATATTATTTTAATTGCCATGCTGCAGTTGAGGTTTCCTCTGATGACCCTTCATTTTATCTTATGATTGCAATTTCCTTATTATTTATCAATATTAACTAAATAGTCTCCAGGAAATTAACTTGACAGGTTTTAATAATTATATTCTTATTTATAGACATTAAGCTTTTTCAAAATTGAATTTGATTTAGCAAATTTTAATTTCACATAATACATACCTGCATCAAAATTTGATACCGAAATAGTGTAGCTATCATTGTTTGTTTTAATTTCGTCTTTAACTTGTCCTAATTGGTTGTAAATAACTATTTCTTTAATTAGAATAGTTGATGTATAATGAACCATTTCAGTCGCCGGATTTGGGTATTGATTAACTTTTAATTCTTTTTCAAAAACACTTTGAGTAATATTATTACAAGGCAATAAAGGGAATAAAAAATTCGATGAAAAATCTACAGCTTGTGAAAATAGTGGGTTAGCGTTTCCGACGGCTGGCCAACTATGCCCTGTATTATTAAAAATTAAGGTATCGTTCGATACTCCAGCATTATCTAAATAAGGTTTCATAGCATTCATTCCGCATAGATTTAGAACTGTAGGAAGGTTAAATCCTGGACCGCAATTATAATTAACAGTAACATCATTATTGCCATGGACAAAAACAATTGGTTTGTCGTTTGAATCTATCCACAATAAATTATTAATTCCACCTGCAAAACTTACTATCCCACTAATTTCAGATGAATATCCATCATTTCCAGCATCGCCATCTAGTGTACCTCCAATGTTTGAAATTAGCGACTGTGCGTTAATCGGCGAAGTAGGTAGGTCACTTATTTGATCAATATAATCAAGGTGAATAGCCAGTACTGCCCCTGCAGAATAGCCAGCTAAAAATATTCCATCTGGATCTATTCCTAGTGTGTTGCCATTGTTATGATCTTTTCTAAGATACCTAATTGCAGATTTAATATCAGCAACTGATTTTAAAACTGTTTTATACTGTTCTTCTTGACTTATAGCAAATAATATTGCATTCGCAGAAAGTCTGTAATTAGCGGATATTGCTATGTATCCTTTTTTGGCATAAGCTGTGCAAAAATCTACACAGTCAGGAAGATTTTTATCCCCAGTAGAAAATACTCCGCCATGTAAGTATATAATTACTGGTCTATTTGTTGCGGTGTCTCCGTCTGCTGTATAAATATCCATTTTATGTCTATAATCATTATAAACACTAGAATAATTAACAGTTGCTATGGAGACAGAGTTAAAAATTTCTGTCTGGTATCTCCCATTACACTGTCCAAAATGAACTAGCGACACACTTATTATTATAAATAGGATTAAATATTTCTTCAATTTTTTATCTTTTTTTATCTTTATAAAGTTATTCATATTTATTAATGATTTATACTTTATCACTTTTTTAGAAAATCTATTAAAAAAGCTAAAAAACTTCACTTTTTAATCAAAAAACACTCAAAACTATTAAAAAACACCAAAAATTTACTTTTTTAATAAATTTCATATTTTCAAATATTTACTTATGTATTAAGTTAAAATATGCTTAATATCATCAAAACCTAAGACTCATTTTAAATTACGTAGTACTTAGTACATTAAATACTATATATTTATGTCTCTCGAGAAAAACAATCATGATTAAACAATCCTTAAAAGATCAAATCTTACACATCAATATTGCGAATTTAGATTTCTCTTACAGAATTCCCACTTCTAAGTTGGGAGACATCACCAACTGGAGAATTGGAGAGAACAAATTAAAAGGAATAGTTATTGACAGTGTTTCAAAGTGGGCAATTCAATTATTTACAAATAAAGTTACAGAGCTAAAGTATGTAAGGCAATTTCAAAATATTGTACTACAACATAGTCCTAAATCCGCTGTTAACTGGGAAAATACTTTTTTAGCAGTAAGTATTCAAAATGATTATAATTGGCAAAAATTGTCTAGTAATACAGCTAAAACAAAAATTAGTGAAGATGAAATTATAGCAAATTTAAAGCAGAAGTATAAACTTGTTTAAAATTGAAGTTATATTTTAATATGAATTAATTAAAACAAAGGCTTAAATTTATTAAAATTGTATTCAGTTTAATTTTTTAAAATATGGAAATGGAAGATTTAATAATATTCGCACAAATTGCAGTATCACTATCGGTTATTTACGTTTGGGTTTTTAGATTTCACAATGTTATTGCAGAATTTAAAAGTTTTGGGTTAAGTGATTTAACTAGAAACTTTGTTGGGGCTAGTAAAACTGCTCTAGCTACTTTACTTTTTGCAGGAATTTGGTTTACTCCCTTAGTTTTCATTCCATCTATTCTTATGGCTCTATTTATGGTAGCTGCACAGTTTTTCCATTTTAAAATAAAAAATACTTTTATTAAGCATTTACCGTCATTGGTATTACTAACTCTATCTTTATTCATAGCTTATTTCTCTATGCCATAATCTATAGATGGGCATAGATTTTAACATAATATGTATTTTAATATCTAGCTTATCTTTCTTTGTATATGTTACTTCTTATTTCGTAACTCCTCATATGAAAAGCGAATTTAAGCGCTTCAACCTAGAAAAGTTAGGACTTGCAATAATAGTTTTACAGTTCCTAGGTGCTTCAGGCCTAATAATTGGCCTTAAAATTCCAGTTGTTTTAATTATTTCTTCCCTTGGATTATCATCACTTATGTTTTTGGGTCTTGTAGTTCGAGTAAAGTTAAAAGACAGTATTTGGATTTCCTTGCCAGCCTTTTTTTTCATGCTTTTAAACGCCTATATATTTGTTGAAGCAATCAATTAATCATTTTATTTAAAATATTATTTTCTTTTAAAGTGATTTTTAACTTTCTATTTTTACTTCATTTTAGCTATTTATATTTATAAATAACCAAGAGTTAAAAATCAAGAAATTTGATAAATTCTGCTAAAAAATTACATTTTTTATCAAAAAAACCATTAAAAACAATAAAAAAACTCCTTTTTTATAAGATTTCTAATTTTATAGTTATTCATATAATTCAAGTATATTTTATATTCATTAATTAACTATGCAAGTTGATATATTTTAATTTTTAGTTTGTGCTAGTTTTAGTTTAACTTTGTAAAGTCGTTATTCACGTAATGGCTTTTAAGTTAAAAGGGTATGTTCGGTATGGTTGCCTTTCATATCCTTTTTTCTTTTTTCAGGGTATACCACAATTTATAATAGAATATGGAATTCAAAAGGTTTAAAAGAAAGGGACTAATTTTTAATAACAGTAGCATTGGCCTTGGATTGGAGCTTAGAATTGGCAAGCGGATAAAGGTTTTTAGAATCGAGAGATTAACTAAAGAGGACAAAACTTTTGAATTTTTGATTTATGATGGTCCAGAGCTTATTGATGCCTCATTAAAAAAAGAAATTGTCGATTTTTTAGAAAAGCATGATAATACATATTCTTTTTTTGATGGTGAGCCCAAGGTTTGGGAAAAAATAAAATCCACATAACTTATATAAAGTCTTAAATCTTAAAACCCCCAGTACTTCATAACTTTTTTAGAGAAAATTTATTAAACAGTTTATATTAATTGTGTTTTTCGTTAGTGTAAGCTAAACAATAAAATTATTCTATTCTTAAAATTAATATTTTTCGGGTGATGAAAGAAACTTTAAAAAATAAAACCAGTACTTCTTATAATAAATCTAACGAAGTTGTTGAGAGACAAGCTTTCAATTCTAGTAAATTAATTACTAGTAATGTCCACTTATGGTTATGGATCTAATAATAATTTTTAATTAAATTCCTTTTAACTATTTTCTAAATAATACTGTTTTGGAGTAGAGCTATGTTTTTTCTTAAATGCTCTAAAAAAAGTTTGATGGGAACTAAATCCACACTTATGACCAAGGGCAATTGTAGTATGTTTGTTCAAAAACCCATCAGCAATTAATTTTGTACCATAATTTATTCTAATCTCATTAATATAGTCGTTAAAATTATTTTTAGTATTTAGTAAAATTGCTGCTCTTATATTTTTGACAGAAATACCAGTTATTGTTTCAATTTCCTTTATTGTTAATTTTGGCCGCAAATAAAGTTTTTGTTTTTCAATTGCTTTTTTAAGTATTAAAAAATAGTTCTTTTTTGAAACTTTTTTAAATATTGACAATTCACTTATCCCAGGTATATAGTTTAAAATAGCTGGATTTATAAGTAAAAAAACTAAGTTTAAAGCGATATTAATCCTTATAATCATGTTTATATTATTACTAAATGCCTCATCAAATACCCCTAAATAATACATGCCGCCTATTAATGCTGCCTCAATATTTATTATGCAATATGTGAAAACCCAGAATTTATAAAGCCTCTTCCTTTTAATAGTTATTGATTCTTTAATATTTTTTGTACACATTCTAATTAAATATAACATCAGTAAAATTGAAGAAATCCATTTTACGATTAATACATCTGAATAGTAACTCGCATCCTTTGCCTCAATTATTATTGCTGCTATTTTATTTATAGTTGTTTCATACCCTATTATTCGAATGTTGAGAATAGTTAGTATCAATACCACCACATTCAAAAGAAATAGATACAAGATTTTTTTCTTAATCTTTATTTTATACCCTTTTATTGCAGATTCTACGTGTAGTATAAATGCTATTTGTGATGCAGTATGAAGAAGTAAATTAGCTATTACAGCTTTATAAATGTCAAATATTATAAGATTTAAACTTATTACTGGAATTAAAATGAGCAGTATAATATTTACTATTATGTAGTCTATATGAAACTTATTGGAATAGTTTCTTTTTTTACCCCATAGATATGCCAATAGGCATGATAGTATTATAAGTACTGAAAGGTGTAAAATAATTGCGTTATTATTTTCCAAAATAATGATCTTTTGATTTCTTGTAAATTACGATTAAAATTGCACTATTTGGACATGGTTTGAATTATTTGGACATAACTTTTTTCTGTTTAGAGTGCAATATTTTTTTTTTGAAATTTTTAAACTTTATTTTTACTTTACTAAAAATACATTTAACGTACTAAATAAGTATCAAATAATTACTTTCATGAAAAAAAATTACTTCTCATTCATTTTTATTCTCACTTCTTTTTTCTCTTTTGGTCAAGGAACAAGTAATCCAGCTTTTTTTGTTCATGCGGACAAATTATCTTCCTACAACGGTTCAGGAGCCACTTGGTCAGATATAAGTGGCAATGGACATCATGGAACTATTACTGGAGCTACTTTTAATCCAACAAGTAAGGTTTTTGTCTTTGATGGTAATGATAAAGTAAATTTTCCAGCGGTTCTAAATGCTGGAGATGACACTTACACACTGGAAGCTTACTTTAAAAACACTTCTGCATCAGGGACACAAGTTGTTGTTGAACAGAATACTTTAACTATGCAAAACAGTAGAAGAGCTTGTATGATATTATTTTCAAATGGTAACGGTGGCTTTAATGGGCAAAGTAATGATAGACATAGTCAACTTTCTTATAATTCTAATCAATGGGAGCATTGGGTAATTGTTGCAAATGCTAGTTCTAATGTTCTTAAAATGTATAGAAATGGTTCATTATCCTACAATGGAACTTTTGCAAATGCTGCTGCTTTAAATGTAGGTGACGGGGGTCTATCCATTGGATATAAATTATCTACCAATGGAGAATATTTTATTGGAGAGATGAAGTTTGTTAGAATTTATGACAGAGTTTTAACAAATGCAGAAGTATTAAATAACTATAACCAGAGAAACCAAACACAAATTTGCACCACTGATTTCAATTATGGAGGATCTACAACGTTTTGTAATAATGAGAGTAATCCAGTGGCGACTATTACAGGTGTAGTAGATGGTGAGTTTAGTTCTAGTACTGGCTTGGCTTTGGATGCAGTAACTGGAGCTATTAATTTAAGTGGATCTGTTGCGGGAAGTTACGATGTAAGTTATAGTCCGCCATTAAATTTTGCTCAGATGGGAGTTGATTTAGATGGATATACTAATGATGATCGATTTGGGACTTCGGTTGCGTTAAATAAGGCAGGAGATGTGATGGTAGTTGGTGCACAACTCAATGATGCTGCAGGAAGCAATGCAGGTCAGGTAAGGGTATATTCATGGAATGGTACAGCATGGTCACAGTTGGGTGATAGTATCAATGGAGAAGGTGGAGACGATCGCTTTGGATATTCCGTATCTATAAATGGAGCTGGAGATAGAATAGTTGTTGGAGCCGTTCATAATGATGCTGGTGGTGTAGTAGATAATTTAAATGGTACGTTTAGTTATACTACGCCTATTTCTAGAGCTGGACATGCGAGGATATATAGTTATAATAATGGAGTATGGACGCAGTTGGGTAGTGATATAAATGGAGATGCGGTGAATGACAAGTTAGGCTACAGTGTAGATATGAATGAAGCTGGAGACAGAGTAGTTGTTGCAATAAGAGAGGATGATAATACTGTTGGTGGTAATTCTGGAGCAACGAGGATATTTGAGTATCAGACCAATGATTGGGTACAGTTGGGTAGTGATATTTTTGGGGAACGAGCTAGTGATTATTGTGAGGCTGTTGCGATGAACGATTTAGGAAACCGTGTAATTATAGGTTCTCGTTTTGCCAATGGTCCAAATAACGAAAATGATAGAGGACATGCAAGAGTGTTTGA